>JGI1358J11329_10003767_pt1 | contig 11147 bp, 9 predicted proteins | sample Subgroupgradi54m_FD_11329 | JGI IMG/M metagenome (IMG submission 11329)
CCCGCCCCGCCAGCATGATGCTGACGGGGCGGGATTAGTTCGTCGACCGGCACTAGGCCGGTCGTGTGGTCTTAGAGCTTCGTCACGTTAGAAGCCTGCGGACCTTTCGGGCCTTGGGTGATTTCGAATTCAACCATTTGGCCTTCGCGAAGGCTCTTGAAGCCCTCGCCTTTGATGGCAGAGTGATGGACGAACACATCCTTGGAGCCATCCTCAGGGGTCACGAATCCATACCCCTTCTGGTCACTGAACCACTTCACTGTCCCACGTGGCATCGCCACACCTCCTTTCACGACAAAAAAGCCGCACTGGCGACTACCACATATTCGCCATGCGGCTTCGCTTCCAAACTCTCTAGAACTGGGCGCCGGCCAAAACCCCGGCANATCGTACTCAACACTGCACAACAGCCTTGTTGCAAAAACCATCGAAAGACGACAGCCTGGATGGTTNTTGCGTCTTCAGAAGTGTCTTAAGTATAACGAACACCGACGGCGGTGTCAAGGTGCCACGCGACATCAGCGTTGTTGTATAATGAGCTCTCACTGAGTGTGGCCGGGAGGACTGATGGTAACCCCTGAGATGCTTTCCCAGGTCAAGGCGTTGTATAGCCGGCTGGCGCCAGCGCATCAGGCGCTGAAGGCTCGGCTCGGACGTCCCTTGACGCTCACCGAAAAATTGTTGATCGCGCACGCCGCCGACCCTTCCAAACAGGAATTTGCTCGCGGCCAAAGTTATCTCACGCTGCATCCCGACCGCGTCGTGATGCAGGATGCCACGGCACAGATGGCAATTCTGCAGTTCATGCTCGCGGGACGCGATACGGTCGCCGCGCCGACCACGGTGCACTGCGACCATTTGATCCAGGCACGCGCCGGCGCTGCCGTCGACATGCAGCACGCGCTCTCGGCGAACCGGGAGGTCTATGACTTCCTGCGATCGACGTCGCGGCGCTATGGCATGGGATTTTGGGAGCCGGGCGCGGGGATTATCCATCAGGTCTTCCTCGAGGAGTACGCGTTTCCAGGCGGCCTCGTCATCGGAACCGACTCGCACACGCCCAACGCCGGCGGGCTGGGCATGCTGGCCATCGGCGTTGGCGGATCAGAAGCGGCCGACGTGATGTCCGGGCTGCCCTGGGAAGTGAAATGTCCGAAACTCGTCGGTGTGCGGTTGACCGGCAGCCTCAACGGATGGACGTCGCCAAAGGATGTGATCCTGAGAGTGTGCGGCGTGCTAACCACCAAGGGCGGCACGAACAAGATCATTGAGTATTTCGGCCCCGGCACGCGCTCGATCAGCGCCACGGGCAAAGCCACGATCACCAACATGGGCGCCGAGCTCGGCGCGACCACCTCCATCTTCCCGTTCGACGAGCGGGTCGGGGTGTATCTTCGCGCGACCGGCCGCAAAGAGATCGCGGAGTTGGCCGAGCAACATCGAGCGCTGCTTGTATCGGATCTGGAAGTCGAGCGGGACCCGAAGCGCTTCTACGACGAAATCATCGACATCAACTTGTCCGAGTTGGAGCCGTACGTCGTGGGCCCGCGCTCTCCCGACGTGGCGCGGCCGATCTCACAGCTAGCGCGGGATCTCGAGAGCAACCATTGGCCGTCGGACCTGAAAGTCGCGCTGATCGGCAGCTGCACCAACTCTTCGTACGAGGACATGAGCCGCGCGGCCACCGTCGCCGAGCAAGCCAACCGCCAAGGCCTCAAGGCAAAGTGCTATTTCCTCATCACGCCGGGTTCAGATCAGATCCACAACACGATCAAGCGCGACGGTCAGTTGCAGGCGCTGGAGTCCATCGGCGGGACGGTCCTGGCCAACGCCTGTGGGCCATGCATCGGTCAGTGGAAGCGCGACGACATCAAGCCTGGCGAAGTGAATTCGATCCTGACGTCGTTCAATCGCAACTTCCCGCGCCGCAACGACGGAACCGCAGAAACCTTGGCCTTCATCGGCAGCCCCGAGATCGTCACCGCGCTGGCCTTGGCCGCGGATCTGCGGTTCAACCCTCTAAAAGATACGCTTCAGACTCCGGACGGCAGGACGGTGAAACTCGAACCGCCCCACGGGCAGGAGCTGCCGTCAAAGGGATTTGTCGCGGGCACCGCGGGCTTCGTCGCTCCGCTGCCAAAAGCTGAGCGTCGGCAAGTCCAAGTCCTCGTCAAGCCGGACAGCGAACGACTGCAACTGCTTGAGCCGTTCCCCGCCTGGAGCGGGCGCGATTTCGACCGCTTGCCCGTGCTCTTGAAGGCCGACGGCCAGTGCACGACCGACCACATCTCGCCGGCCGGCAAGTGGCTGGTCTATCGCGGCCATCTCGACAAAATCAGCGACAATATTTTTCTCGGCGCCGACAACGCGTTCACCGCCGCGCCGGGCACCGGCATCGACCAGCTCGACGGGCAGACCAAGCCGTTCACGCAGATCACGCGGCACTATAAGCGCGAAGGCCTGGGGTGGGTCGCCGTCGGCGAAGTCAACTACGGCGAAGGCTCCAGCCGCGAGCATGCGGCGATGTCTCCGCGATATCTGGGCTGTTTGGCGGTGATCGTGAAGTCGTTTGCCCGGCTGCATGAAACCAATCTGAAGAAGCAAGGGATCCTGCCGCTGGTCTTTGCCAACCCCGACGATTACGCGAAGATCCAGGCCGATGACCGCATCAGCATCATGGGCTTGGCGGACTTGGCGCCGGGCAAACCGGTGACCGGCATCATCCATCACAAGACCGGCAGCCAGGAAAAAATCACGCTGACGCACTCGTTGACGGCCGAGCAGATCCGCTGGTTCAAGGCCGGCTCGGCGCTGAATTTGTTGCGCGCGCAGCAGGCGGGCAACGCCTAGCGCATGCCCAAGCAAGACGAGCGCCTGGCCTGGGCCGAGGCGAAGACGCGCGAGTGCCGCAAGATCGCTCTGCGCTATTTCGGCACGCGTCTGCGCGTCGAGCGCAAAGCGGATCGGTCGCCGGTCACGATCGCGGACCGGACCATCGAGGAGCACTTGCGGCGGGAATTGGCACGCGCGTTTCCCAGCGAGGCAGTGGTCGGCGAGGAGTTCGGTTCTCCGCAGTCGCTCGGCTCGAGCTATTGGACCATTGATCCCATCGACGGCACGCGGGCATTTTCGCGAGGCCTGCCTTCTTGGGGGATGCTCATCGCGTGGGTCGAGCGTGGCGAGCCAACCGTCGGCGCCTGCGACTTGCCGGTCCTCAAGACCTTCTTCGGCGCTGGCCGTGGAGTCGCCTACGAGCGATCCGACGGACGACGCAAGGCACTCCCCCTCGCCCGCGAGCCATCGGCCCTCGCCGACACCGTCCTCTTTCATGGCGGCAGCAGCTGGTGGCTCACCCATCGCCTCGCCTCAGGCTTCAAGCGCCTGGTCCAATCCTGCTTCCTCGAACGCGCCTACGGCGATTGCTATGCGTACCTCTGGGTGTTCCGCAATCACGTCGACGCGATGATCGACTACGGCGTCAAGATCTGGGACATCGCGCCGTTTGCCTCGATGGCCAAGGCCACCGGTCGCGTCCTCGTCAATTTTTCCGGCAAGCCGGACTTCATCGGCCCGGAAACCATCCTCGCGCCGCCGTCGCTGGCTCGGCTCATTGTGAACACGCTACAGCCACCATCAACCAGCAATCGGCAATCAGCAAAGACCAAGAGACAATGAACAGATCAGCCTGACTGACTGCTGATTGCTGAATGCTGATTGCTCACCTGTCTCTTTCCGAACGATGACTGAGTTTCAATTCCCCTCGGGCTTTCTCTGGGGCTCGGCCACCTCGGCCCATCAGGTCGAAGGCAACAACAGCAATAACGACTGGTGGGCGTGGGAGCAGGCCGGCCGCGTGAAAGAACCGTCGGGCCGCGCGTGCGAACAATACCAGCGGTTTGAGGGCGACTTTGATCTAGCCAAGGAGCTGCACCACAACGCACATCGGTTCTCGATCGAGTGGAGCCGGATCGAGCCGCGCTTCGGTGAGCGGGACGAGGCCGCGATCGCGCACTATCGCCAATTGGTGGCCGCGTTGCGCGCCCGGGGGCTTGAGCCGATCGTCACACTGCACCATTTCACCAACCCGCAATGGCTGCTGGCCAAAGGCGGCTGGGCCTCGCCGAAAGTCGTCGACCTGTTCGCCCGCTACACGCGCTGGATGGTCGAGGCCCTGGGCGAGGTCCGCTATTGGCTGACCATCAATGAGCCGCTGGTCTACGCGAACATGCATTACCTCGACGGGACTGGCCCGCCCGGGGCTCGCAATGTGGGGCAAGGATTCCTCGTGATCGAGCATCTGGCGCGGGCGCACGCGGCGGCATATCGGGTGATCCACGACCACGCGCGAGCCTCCGGCCGCGAGGTGATGGTCAGCTTCGCGCACCACACGCAGCCGTTTCTGCCCTGCAAACCGTGGTGGATCGGCGACCGGCTCATCGCCGAGGAAACGCAGCGCGTCTACAATCATCGGATGCTCGAGACGCTGACCGACGGCAGCCTGCGGCTGCCCGGCCGGCCGATCGCGCGCATTCAGGAAGCGGCCAACACGCTCGACTTTCTTGGCTTCAACTACTACGGCCGAATCTTCCTGCACTTGGGCTTCTCGGGCTTCAGTCAGTGGCTTGGCGCGCGCTGCAGCACGCGGCACCATCGCGAGGTGATCGAACGCAACGCGTTGGACTGGGACGTGTATCCGCCCGGCATTTACGACGTGCTGCATTGGGCCAAGCCGTATCGCCGGCCCGTCCTCATCACCGAGAACGGCATCTGCACGCACGACGACACGCAGCGCGAGCGGTTCATCACCCGCCACGTCCAATGGGTCGCGCGCGCGGTGCAGGAAGGACTGCACGTGATAGGCTACCTGTACTGGTCGCTGCTCGACAACTTCGAATGGGCCGAGGGCTACGGGCCGCGCTTCGGATTGATCGAGATGGACTATAAGACTCAGCAACGCACGATTCGACCCAGCGCCCGGCGCTTCGCGGAAATCTGCCGGATCAACCGCGTCCCGCTGGCTGAATAACGATCCGCGTCGACTGATCCATGCGCGCGCTGGTGTTGGGCGGGACCGGCCACATCGGAGCGCATGTCGTTCGCGCGCTGCTTGCCCGCGGCTGGGCCGTTCGCGCCACCTATCGCAATCCTCGGTTTCGATTTGTCCTCGACGGCACGGGCGCCGAGGCGCAGCAGCTGGATGTCACCGAGTCAACGCGCCTTGAAGCCGCCGTCGACGGCTGCGACGCGGTCATCGACTGCGCCGGGTTTTATCCGTCGTGGACCGCTCGGCGCGAGGCGGCGATCGCCTGCGGCGTGCGCCATGTTCGCGCGGTGTTCGACGTCCTCGCCGCTCACCGGCTCCAGTCGATCGTCTATACGAGCAGCGCCGCGACGATTCGCGCCACTGGCCACCAGCCAGCGACGGAATCCGACCGCGAGCCGTGGCCGCTGCCCGCGTGGCGGCCGCTGTACGCGACGGTGAAGCTCGCGATGGAGCGCGAGGTCGAGCGCTACGTCGGCCAAGGCCTGCCGATCGCGATGACGCATCCCAGCGTGTGCCTCGGCGAGTTCGACGCGCATCCGTTTTCCGGCAGGCTGATCCTCCTCTACGCCAAGCAGCGACTGCCCGTGTGGTTCGATGATGGCTTCAATCTTGTGTACACGGGCGACGTCGCGCAGGCCGTGGCTGCAGCGGCCGAGAGTCCCCGCCCAGGGCAGCACTATCTCCTGAGTCAAGACAACACGACGCTCGAGCGCTTCGGCAAACTGGTCGCGCAGCTGGCCGGCGTGCCGCCGCCTCGATGGCGGATTCCCAATCCGATCATACGGCTGGCCGGCGCGTCATTCGATGCGATCGCGGCACTTTCAGGGACGGAACCGGCGTTTTCTGGCAAAGCCTTCGACCTTGGCCGCGCGCCGCACTGGCTGGACAGCACAAAGGCGCAGCGGGATCTCGGCATGCCGCAAACCTCGACGGAGGAAGCGATCCGACGGGCGCTGGCTTGGTTCCGGAAGCACGGTTATTGTCGATAGACGACTGATCGCATCGTCGTTCGTCGTTCGTGATTGGTCCGTCAATCGGTAAGAGTCCTTCGAGGTCAAAGGCCGAGGCGCCGAGCCGGCCGATCCGCGCCGGCGAGGCAGTCCTGCGGGCGATGGCCCGCAGGGAAGTGCTGCAACGCGACTGGCGTTGCGGCCGAGCGACGATCCCTTAGGAGCTCACGGGACATCGTCTGCCTCACCGTCAACCGGATGGTATAATACGAAGGAACTCTTCCGAGATATGACCAGCCGCCGCACGCTCTCCCAACCGTTACGTCTGGGGCTGACCATGACATTGGCCGCGATCGGTCTGTGCCTCATGCCGTCGGCCACGTTCGCGCAGACGACGTGGCTCGAACAGATCCTCCACGGCCGCGCGCCATGGCTGTGGTTCGTCGGCGCCTTTCTCGCCGGCTTGGCGTTGAACCTCACGCCGTGCGTCTATCCGATGGTCCCCGTCACGCTCGCCTTCTTCAGCGGACAGGCCACTGGCCGCCCGGCTCAAACAGTCCGGCTGGGGATCTTTTATGTCATCGGCATGTCGACAACCTATGCCCTGCTCGGACTGTTGGCCGCCAACACCGGCGCCCTGTTGGGCTCGTGGCTACAGCAGCCTGCCGTGCTGATCGGCGTCGCGGGCTTGATGGGAGCGCTCGCCTTGAGCATGTTCGGTCTGTATGAGCTGCGCGCGCCCAACTGGATCGCGCAGCGACTGGGTCACGCGTCGGTCGGCAGCGTCGGCGCGCTGATCATGGGCTTGACCGTCGGCCTCATCGCCGCCCCCTGCATCGGACCGTTCGTGTTGGGCCTGATGGTGTTCGTCAGCCAACTGGCGCAGCCGACGCTCGGCTTCGCGTTGTTTTTCGTGATGGGGCTTGGGATGGGCACGCCGTATGTGCTGCTGGGGCTGGCCGCGAACAAGACGTCTCGGCTTCCGAAGGCCGGCCCGTGGCTGGTGTGGGTGAAGCACGCGTTGGGCATCGCGCTGCTGGGGCTGGGCCTCCATTTCCTGCGTCCGCTGATCAACCATGATGCGTTCCGATGGATCGCTAGTTTCGGACTGCTCGGCGCCGGACTGTATCTCGGCTGGCTGATGCGCTTGCCCGCCGCGACAAAACCCTCTGGCCGCTCGTCGTTTGCGGGCGCGCGCGCAGCGGCTGGGGCTCTGCTGGTGGTCACCGCCCTCTCGCTGAAACCTTGGTCGCATCCGTCCGACCCTGGCGTCGCGTGGGAAGCGTTCAGTCCGCAGCGGCTTGCGCAGGCCAAGCAGGAAGGCCGGCCGGTCTTGGTCGATGTCTATGCCGACTGGTGCATTCCCTGCATCGAGCTCGACCACGTGACGTTTTCCAATCCCGCCGTGCAGGCGCGGATCAAGCCGTTCGTGACGATGCGCATCGATGTCACGCGGCAAGTGCCCGAGAACGCGCAGGAGCTGCTCGAGCGGCTGGAAATCGTCGGCGTCCCGACGGTGCTGCTGTTCGACGCCAACGGCCAAGAGCGGCCTGAAGCGCGCGTGACGGGATTCACGCCGCCTGACGCCTTCCTGGCGCGACTGCGCAACGTCACGAGCGCGTCCGCGCCATGAGCATCCGCCACGTGTCCGCCGACAACGACCATCATCGACGCAGCGGAGAGGGCGGACAACGCCAGCTGCTCATCGCGCTGCTGATGACCGTCGGCTTCATGCTCGTCGAGCTGGTGATCGGCTACCTGTCGGGCAGTCTCGCGTTGGTGGCCGATGCCGGCCACATGTTCACCGACGCCTCGGCGCTGGGGTTGAGCTGCTTCGCCGCGTGGATTTCGACGCGGCCGGCGACGCCTGAAAAAACGTTCGGCTACTATCGCACCGAGATCCTCGCGGCGCTGGTCAACGGCGTGGTGCTGTGGCTACTGGTCATCTTCATCTACGTCCAGGCGCTGCAGCGGCTGCACCAGCCCCAGCCGATTCAATCCGGACCGATGCTCGCTGTCGCCATCCTTGGCCTCGCCGTCAACCTGCTCAGCTCGCGCATTCTGCTGAAGGCCAACGATGAAAGCCTCAATGTGCAAAGCGCGCGGGTGCACGTCTTGAGCGACGCCTTGGGATCGATCGGCGTGATCGTGGCCGCGGTCCTGATCCGATGGCGAGGATGGACCGTCGCCGACCCCTTGGCCAGCCTCCTGATCGGTCTGCTGGTCGCGATCAGCTCCTGGACGCTGGTCAAGCGCTCCGTCAACATCCTGCTCGAGGGCGCGCCGCCGCACCTGAGCGTCCCGTACGTCACGCACGTGATCCGCAACGTGCCCGGCGTGCGCGAGGTCCACGATGTGCACGTGTGGACGATCTCGACGGGGCTGGAGGCCATGAGCGGCCACGTCGTGGTCCAGGAAATCACCGAGGGCCCGACGATTCTGCAGGCGATCAACGGACTGCTGGCCGACCGCTTCGGCATTCATCACACGACCTTTCAGCTCGAGCCCTGCAACCGCACCTGCGAGCTCACCTCTGAACACGGCACCAACTCTTAGCATCCAACGCGTCGTCGTTCGTCGTGAGTCGTTCGTCGTTCGTAACAAATCCCTTACAGATCGACGGAGCTACTAAGAATCACGAGCGACGACCGAGGCCAAAGGCCGAGGCACCGAGCCGGCCAATCCATGCCGGCGAGGCAGTCCTGCGGGCGATGGCCCGCAGGGAAGTTCCGCAACGCGACTGGCGTTGCGGCCGAGCGACGATGCCTCCGATTTCCTCCAAAAAGAACTTGCTCCATCTCAGGCCGCTTTGCTAGACTCACATTCACACGCCGAGGAGGAACGACATGCGAACCCCAATCATCAGTCTGCTGGCCATCGCCAGTGTTGCCGTCAGTGGCTGCGCAAGTGGACGCTATGCGAAGGACTTGAACCGAGTCAAGGCTGATGTCAATCTGCTCAACGAGCGGGTCGGGCAACTCGAACGCACGGGCGCCGGTCAGTCGTCCTCGACGGCGTGGCCCGACACCCTTTCCCAGCCGTCTATCGACTCCTCTCGCACGAAAACCGGCCCCCTCAGCGCGAAGCCTCCCAAGCGGGACATTCAGCAAGCCTTGAAGAACGCCGGCTTCTATCAAGGCGCGATCGACGGCAAAGTTGGCCCGAAGACCAAAGACGCGATCCGCGAGTTCCAGCGGACCAGCGGCTTGAAAGCTGACGGCGTGGTTGGCCGGCAGACGTGGGAAAAGCTGGGCCCCTACCTGTCCATGTCCGGCGGCACCGCCGAACTCAATACCACCCCGGAGAGCGTGGTCAAGTAGCTCTCCACTGCTCCGCGTCGCCGCCGAGCTGGTATCACGCGTACAACCGGGTCCATGACGTCCGGCACATCCTTGCACGTTTGATGCTTTCCCCGCTGCCGAGCGATCGGCACTCCTCGTCGGTGATGACTCAATGAAGCGCTCCATGTGGTTGAGGCTCACCGGCCTGGTCTTCGCGGCCGTCGGCGCGGTCTGGCTGGCGGCGCTGCTCGGCCTGGATGTACGGCAGCTCACGCCGGAGCACGTGCGCCGCTTTGTGCTGTCCTTCGGTGTATGGGCGCCTATCATCTATCTGGTCATCTACGGTCAGCCGATCGTGCCGCTGCCCGCGAGCATTCTGACACTGAGCGGAGGCCTCGCCTTTGGTCCGGCCTGGGGCGCGTTGGCGGCCGTCACGGGCGGCACGATCCGCGCCTGCAATCAGTTTTTCATCGTGCGATTGCTCGGCGGGGACGCCGCCGCCAAGCGGCTCAAGGGCCGCGCCGCGAAACTCGACCAGCGAATCGCCGAGGACGGCTTCCGAGCGGTGCTATTGATCCGGCTCATCCCGAACGTCCCCTTCGACATGCAGAATTACCTCCTCGGATTCTCCAAGATCCGGTTCCTGCCATATCTGCTGGGCACCGTCTGCGGCATGATTCCCGGCAGTTTTGCCTATACGTATCTCGGCGACGCATTGGCCGACCCGAAGAACTTTTGGAAGCTGGGCCTGGCCATCGCCGTCATCGCCGGGTTGGTGATCGCCCAGCGCATGTGGCAAGCCCGGCACCCACGAGCCATCGCAAACCTGGCTCAACCCGGCAGCACGCGGGCCGCGGGGCCATAGCGCACCGAGCAGCTCTGCGTACTTCCTCGATTTTTCTCGTCGAGACCATCCGCTTCGCGCCTGTCACCGACGAAACTTTCCGCTCTCACGGGGAAATACGGCTGTCGGCACCTTTGGTTGGCTGTTAAACTATTTAGTGGGCACTCGATGAACGCACACGTCGCTGACAGCCATCCGATCAACTGAGAAGAGATGTGAAGGAGCGCCACATGCTTGGATCAAGCAGGAGGCATCGGCCGGGCACGTTGCGTGCCGTCCTTCTGTTCATCTGCGCCATCCTGGGCGGATGCGCACGACGCGCCCTGAGCCCTCGTCCCCAGGCCGCTGCCCTGCGTACGCATTCCGAAGCCGGCCGAATATCTTCCGGCCGCACGACCTCGTCGTGGACGTCTGACGTATACCGCACACCGACGCCGCAACGCGCCGTTCCGCACGTTCCCACGCTTCCGCCCCGCGCAAAGGGGCCGGTCCCTCCAGCGGAGGCGCAGGCCCTCTTCTATGAGCCGTTCGATCAGCTGGACCCTGAACGCTGGCAGAACATCAAGTTCGGCAAGGGGCGCGTCGACTACACGATCGACACCTCGCTGGACTCGCCCTGCCTCAAAGGCCACAGCAAGGCCAATGCCTCCATCATGCTGACCAGGATTCGGTTTGATCCGCACGACTCTCCGTGGATTTCCTGGCGCTGGCGAGTCGAGAAGCTTGTGGAAGGCGAAAACTTGCGCGAGAAAAAAGGCTCGGACGCCTCGGCCCGTGTTTACGTGTATTTTGATACGCCGGGCACCCCCTGGCAGCGGCGCAGCATCGACTACGTGTGGTCCGCCAACTTGCCCGTCGGCACGACCGTGGCCAGCGCCTTTTCAAAATCATCGGTGATCATCGTCGCCGAAAGCGGCAGCGAGCACCTCGGCAGCTGGCGCGGGGGGGTCCGCAATATTCCCGAAGACTACCGGCGACGCTTCGGCGCCGATCCTCCCGCGGCGGTGGCGATCGGGTTGATGGTCGAC
>JGI1358J11329_10003769_pt1 | contig 11145 bp, 9 predicted proteins | sample Subgroupgradi54m_FD_11329 | JGI IMG/M metagenome (IMG submission 11329)
TACGGTGTTAAAAACAACACCGGAACAATTCCGTACGCGTTGGGAACTACGTCAACAAACCTCGGACATGGCGTTTAGAAAACTGGGTACTTGACATTCCTCCTCCCGATGGCTGTTGTGGTTGACTACTTCCGCCACTTCCTTGATTCCCTCCAGTATTCCCGCCACTGGGTTGCTGTTGTTGTGGAACAGGAGTAGGCTGCGGGGGAACGGGCGTAGGTGGGACTGTATTGACGTGATTGCAATACCAGGAATCGTAATTATTGTAGTCCCAATACTGTGGATTGGCATAGGCATCGCCGTAGAGATCTCGACACAGTTGGATCATGTCTACTTTGTAGAGATTGCCATCGTTTCCTTTGCAGTAGGGGAAGCTGTTGACGGTTTGCGGATGTTCATCCTTTGCGGTGACGCTTGCAAACCCATGACTCGTACACCATTGGTCTTCTTGGACCCGGCTTATGGGTTTCCAGTCTCCTTGTGCATGAATACTTCCTGTAACGATGATAGCAAACACCGCCATCATCCCGACCACCGTACCAAACAGGATTTTTCGCCACATGGAGGCCTCCTTGTGTGGCTAAACGAACGAGATGCACCTTGGGGAATGGTGAGCGTACCTTGTTAAGGTGCAAAAATGACATTGATCGCATCATGAAGCGATTATCATGAGCTCAATGCTTTCAGGAGGATGGTAACAGATATTTACGATGAGTACAAATTCCTCTACACTTACCACCATGAAGAGGTACATTCCAGATATTGTCGCATTTGGGCTTATTGCAATTCTGGCGCTTATCTTTTTTTGGAAATTCTTTTTTCCAGTGCCGCAACTTTTAGTGACGCCGGATTTTGGCAGAAGCGATGCGTGGCATTTTAGTTTTCCGACGAAATATTTTTTAAGTCAAAGCCTAAAGCAAAATAGGCTCCCATTGTGGTCATCCAATCTTGGTGGGGGATTTCCGCTATTAGCGGAAGGACAAACCGGCACGTTTTTTCTCCCAAACCTTATTTTTTATAAATTCCTTGATCCAGTGATCGCGTATAATTTCACCCTTCTTTTAGTTCCCATAACCATTGGATGGGGGATGTATGTGTGGCTTCGGATGTTGAAATTTGATCCATTAGCATCATTATTTGGAGGAATCACGATGGCATTTTCCGGCCCAGTGATGACCGAACTGCCCCATATCACACTTCTTCAAGGATTTAGTTTATTGCCGTGGATTATGGTGGCAACACACGTTTTGGCGCAAAAAAAATCATGGCGATGGGCAACCATTCTTGCGTTTGTCGTAAGTCAACAGCTCTTAGCCGGCTTTCCGCAAGCAAGTGTTATTACTATGCTTTTTGCTGCAGGATATTTCTTTTGGTTAACCCGAAAAACAATATTTTTAGATTGCATCCGTTTTGGTATTGTCTTATTGCTTGCACTGGGACTTTCTGCAGTGCAACTGCTTCCTTCATTTGAATTTTTACAAAATTCCACTGCCCGTGGGGGATTTTCGCCACAAGATGCCGCGTATTTTTCTTATCCGCTCAAACATCTGGTCACTTTCTTAAATCCATTTGGCTTGGGCAATCCGAAATTTGCAACCTATCCGCCATTTACTGCATTTGATGGCAGTATTTTTTGGGAAAATACCGGTTTTATCGGCATCCTCCCCCTTATTTTTTTCTTGGCGTCATTCTGGCAAGTGAGTCAGCGAGCGCGTCCAGAATCCCAAAGAGATGCTGGACAAGCCAGCATGACAGGACCAGTAACGTTTTTTCTGATCTCACTTTTTATCTCTTTTTTCCTCATGCTCGGCAGTCATTCGCCATTCTACATCGTCTATTCCTTTTGGCCATTTAATCTCTTTCGTGTTCCGAGTAGATTCTTGTGGATCTTCGTCACATCGCTCGTGATGATCTCCGTAATGGGCATACAACTTTTTATAAGACGAGGCATTACCAGCATCGTTCTTGTAGTGATTCTCGGATTCCAAACATTTTTTTTAATAAACACCTGGAAAGACTATCATGCCATCGAACCGGCAAAAAACTGGCTTGCCCCTCCTCCAATAACTAAATTCTTAACGCCCCATCAAAACGTGTACACCATTGGCAGTGAGACTGCTCACAATCAATCATTCTTAATCCACGGCTGGCAAGATATACGGCCCTATGAATTTTTGCGCAATACCATCGCTCCCGATAGCAATCTCCTGTGGAATATACCTTCCAGCCAAGTATACGCAGGACGATTCCTAAGACGACAGGCACTCGTTGACACATTATTAAGTCAATTTATTCTAGTTGACCCAAAAGGAGCTACCATCAGCGGCCAAGCCAAAAAACTTCTCGATATATTTTCTGTGCAACAAATTGTCAGTGCAGTCCCGTTGACACAAGAAGGCTTGACGATTACTGGATCAGTCAATCGCGGAGGGATAACCATGCAAGTCTATAAAAATGAACAAAGCTTACCGCGAGTGTACCTAGCACGCGATAGTGTCGTTGCCCAAACATTTGAAGAATCTATGCGCAAAATCCAAGAGGCAACATTTATCCTTGGCAAAAGCATTCTTGTGGAGCAAATAGGGACGTCATTCTGGCAAGCGAATCAACGAGCGCGTCCAGAATCCCAAAAAGATGCTGGACAAGCCAGCATGACGGAACGACAAGATGATGGAATCGTATCAATCATGAGTGAATCAGATACAACTATTGCCATCGCCGTCCGTCAAAATACAACTCCTGCAGTCCTCGTTCTTACTGATACATTTTATCCGGGTTGGCACGCCTCAATTGACGGAAAAAAAACTGCTCTCTTTCCAGTAAATATACGGCACCGAGGCGTCATCGTGGATTCTGGTGATCACACTATCACGTTTCAATTTGCACCCCAAAGTTTTACTATTGGCGTATGGATAACTGCTGCGACAATTCTTTTTATTGGAGTGGGATTTCTTCTTTCTTTTTTAACCGCTCGTACTCATCAAAAAGTTTCTGCGCAGCCGTTGAATCGCCGGCGCAATCACGATAGGTAACCCCTTCATATAAACGTAATGCTTTATCAGCAACAAGACTGGTTTGACGAGCCTTCGTGAACGCTTCCAGTGCTTCTTTACAATGATTGGCAAAAAGCTCTGATAATCCGATCAATGTATATGCATCTGCTACCTGCGTGTCGCCACCGTAAGCAATCGCGCGATTCAATTCTTCTTTGGCCCACTCAAGTTTTCCTGCCTTCAGGAGGGTTTTTCCAAATTCAACCCGAGCACTTGCATACACATCCCGGACATCAGAAAGCATCAAGTGGTTGTATCGTGCAAGTATTCCTTTTGTGGGATCAGCAAAGCCATCCCAAATCGCACGATTTTGACGATAGAATGCATCCATCGATGGGAGAGACGCCTCTGGTGTCAACTGATACAGAAGTCCATATGGCACCCAAAACCAACCCGTATCGACAGGAAAAAGCGTGTTGGTGAATATGGGAAAACGGCCAACATTTGTTTTGATAAATTCAGATGGAAATGTCGTCCCAGTTTTGGAGGGAATAGTTACATTGGAAAAATTTTTGGCAATAATCGGAGGATAATCAGAGGTAGATAATTTATTGGCATGAAGAAGCACCACATCAGGCCGAAATCCCAACGCGTAGCGCACATATTGAGCAGTAAAAAGTGGCGTATCGCGGCTTACCAGAACAATGCTCCCCTGGGGCACACTATTTACCACATCGTACCCCAAATTGTCCGCAGTCCGATCAGCAGGAAGGCCAATAAATCTCCACATTGTCATTCCCATCAAGCTCAAGGGGTGCAAAAAAATGATGATGGCAAACGCACTTCTTCCAAACATCTCCCATATTAATGAACGACTTTTGGCGTACATATCAAGCCATGTGACCATTTGAAACATGCCGCATCCAATAAGCACAGAGAAAAAAACATATGAAGGCAATAAGAATCGCTCATACGTACCTAAATTAAATCGATTAAATAAAGGAAAACTCGCATAAAAGAAAAATCCCGGTCCCAAAAAAAAGATAGCAAGGAGAAAAAAGAAAAAAAGTTTTCTCTGCTCACTCCACAACCAAAAAAATCCAATGAGCCCTAATAGAATACCGATCCATGTCATATCAAAAAGAAAAAGCTGAGTATACGCTTGTACCTGAAGGAATCGTTCGATAAGATGCGCTCCATAAAATCCCCCAGAAACAAATGTGCCATAGTCAGCGCGCGTCACGAGTCGGATAAATCCGCCGAAATCTACTGCCCGATCCCAATTGATGATCGCATTGCCACGAGCAGCAATGGGAATATAAAGATAGGGGAATAAACCAATGAGGAAATAAACGAATAAACGAATAAATCCTCTCCTCCAAACCCAATACACCATGGATGGAACAAAAAATAATATGATGTGATGATGCGTCAAGCTTAGTCCAAATATAAAACTTGCCCAACCGAGATATTTCGTTTCTTTTGTCTGTTTCCATTCGATGAGCAAATACACAAGAAGAACAATAAAAAAATCAAACAGCGCAAACACTTCTGGTGTGACGCTGTAGAGAAAAAAAAGATAGTTTCCGGAAAGTAGTACTGCACTGAAAATGGCAGGCATCCTCCGCTTCGTGAGACGAAAAACGATTAGATAGACCAGAGCAATTGTTGCAGCATGAGGGAGAGAAGAAAGCAATGTCACACGCCACACCACGGTAAAAATTGGCAACCTCGTAAGCAAAAAACCCAAAAATGTATATAGGGGATAGCCTGGAGGATGGGGGACACCCATGCCAAAAGCGGCAGTAACCAAATCCCCACTATCTCCACCATAGATGCCTTGCGCTTGAAACAAAAGGAAAAGTATAAAACTTCCTATACCAACAAAAAAAGGAGTCATCCGTATTTACTGGACACAGTAGAAGCAGTCTGTGCCACCCACCGAAGTTTGCGATTTACACGTTGAGGCAGACGTCTGACCATCAGAGGCAAAAATCGTTGCTGGATCTACTTGGAATGACTTAGATTCTGGTTTAAAACAGACAGATACGTTCGTAGGCGATGTCGAGGAAACCAATATTTTTGCCAAATTCCCAGTACCAGCCAACTGGATAAACTGATTCTTGAGTTCTCCCGCATTAATAAGTGCAGTGGCATCCGATCCCATATTGTTTACTGGCGTTGCGACAAACGTGGACGATGTGGGCCAGGTGAATACTGCTTTTGTTGAATAATACCGAAGTTCTGCATTATAAAAATTGAGCGTCGTGTTTCTGGTTGACGTATCCCGACCTTTTTTGAGTTGCTCAAACGGATCAATGGTTGCTAAAAGCCCAATGGCGAGAGCCCCCAGAAGCGCAATGACGATAAGAAGTTCAATAAGAGTAAAACCGTGGCGCATGGAAGGGGCAACATGATGAATCATAAGTACATTGTTCTCTTATTCTACTGTAAGACAGCAAAAACACCTTGTCAAGAAGAACTATTTAAATTGATTGGTCAGATTATAAATAGGCGTAATTACCGATATCACAATAAATCCTACACCTACTCCCAAAACCACCATAATAATCGGCTCTATTGCCGTCGTTAATCCTTTCACTAAATGCTCAGACTCTGTTTCAAAATACCGCGAAAGCTTAGTGAGTGTCTCGTCGAGTTTTCCTGTTTCTTCTCCGACCTTCATCATTTGCGATACAATTGCCGGAAATACTTCATATTGAGCAAACGTAGCGCCTAATGGCGCCCCTTTTTCTACTTTTTTAGAAATATCTGCGATTGCATTACGAAAAAGGATATTACCTAAAGAATCTTGAAGGATTCGAAGCCCATCTAAAATATGAATACCAGAGGAAATAAGCATGGCCAAAGTTCTGGTAAATTCCACAAGAATGATCTTTTTTTGTAACTCACCAAACAAAGGAATGCGCAGGGTAAAGGAGTCAATGGCAAGCTGACCAATGGTGGTTGTTTTCCACTTTTTAAAAAGAGCAGCGCCGCCAAAAGCGCCTATGATCATCAGCCACCAAAATCGTACAAAAAAACCGGAAAGTGTAATGAGTATTTGCGTACTCACGGGCAAGCTGATGTTAAAATCTTTATATAAATCAGTAAGTTTTGGGACAACTACCGTCATCATGACCATAACGACCCCCATCATACCAATAACGATAATAATGGGATAAATCATGGCCCCTTTTACTTTACTTCGAAATTCTTGCTGTGATTCGAGTGTTTCTGCCAGTCGGTTAAGCACCTGATCCATAGTGCCCGATGATTCGCCAGCTCGTACGAGTGCTGTATAAATAGGGGAAAAAATAGAAGGATATTTCGAAAGTGCATCGGCCAAGTTTCCGCCGCCAATAATTTGGTGTTCAATATCACCAAGAGTACTGGCAAATGCTGGATTGGTGGTTTGCGTGCGCAAAATTGCCAAAGCATCAGGAAGAGAAAGCCCCGCAGTCACCATAGTTGCCAACTGCCGGGTAAAATTCACCACATCTCCAAAACTCACGCGCTTAAAACGGGTCAGGGCGCCAGATAAGCTAAATCGCTGCTTCGTTTCCTGAAGCGATACGACAAATAGCTGTTTATCACGAAGAAGACGAGCGGCAACAGGGGGAGAAGGAGCCTCCACAAGCCCAGTGACCATTTTCCCTTGTTCATCGCGCGCTTTATAGTTGAAGAAGGCCATAGTTACATGGGCATTTGCTTCAATAATTTTCCTAATTCTTCGGGTCGCTGGGCATAGGCTGTTGCAACTTCAATGCTAATTTTTCCCTCGCGGACTGCGCGGGCAAGCGCAGTTTCCAGGGTAATCATGCCTAATTCTGCCGATGTCTGAATAATGTTATCCAACAAATGCGTCTTTCCATCACGAATAGTAGTACGGACAGCAGGAGTCCCGGTCATAATCTCGGCAACGGCAATCCTTCCACCACCCAATGCAGGAATCAACCGCTGCGATATCACGCCTTCCAATACAGAAGAAAGCTGCAGTCGAATTTGCCCCTGACGATTTTCCGGAAACACATCCACAATGCGATCAACCGTCTGACTTGCAGAATTGGTGTGAAGGGTCGCAAACACCAAATGTCCGGTTTCTGCAACGGTGAGGGCAGCTTGAATCGTTTCAAAATCTCGCATTTCTCCTACCAATACCACATCAGGATCTTCTCGAAGCACACTGCGAAGAGCCACATTCCACGAATGCGTATCTGCATGCATTTCCCGCTGCGAGACGATAGAAAGACCAGGTGGATAGGCATATTCTATGGGATCTTCAATGGTGACAATATGGGCTGCGCGGCTCTGATTAATGTTTTGGATCATAGCAGCTAGTGTCGTAGATTTCCCATGTCCGGTGGGTCCCGTCACCAAGACAAACCCTTGTCGCAGTTTGACAAACTCATGGCAAATAGGAGGGAGTCTGAGTTCATCGATGGATCGAATTTTGACAGGAATTAACCGAAATGCTGCAGCAATCGATCCTTTTTGGTAATAAACATTGGCACGAAATCGTCCCACGGCAGTTGCTATGGAAAAATCTATCTCTTTGTTGGTGAAAAAAAGATCCTTCTGTTCAGAAGAAAATACGGCATTGACCAATGCTTCAATTTCATCCGGTTTGAGTGCCGGAATACCGCCAATGGGCCCCAGTTTACCAGCAACACGAAGCATAGGAGCAAACCCCACCACGAGATGAAGATCAGATGCTTCCAATCTTGCCGCTTCCGCAAATAGTTGTTGAATATCCATACTAGTCTTGTGCAACCCGCAATACTTCCTCCAGTGTCGTCACTGCTTCAGTTGCTTTTAAATACCCGTCCTGTTTCATAGTAATCATGCCTTCGCTCACTGCTTGCCGTTCAATATCTTTCATAGGTGCCCTCGTTAATATCAGTTTACTTATAGCATCCGATATTGGGAATACCTCAAACACACCAATTCTTCCTATGTATTTTGCACCATTACACGTCTGACATGGCTGATTATTGACGACACCGGTTCCTCTGTATAATTTCACTGGTTTGTCTTTCGCCAAAAGGTCACCAAGAACATTTTTTATATCTTCTGCCACAGTAGAATCCGGCGTAAACTCTTCTTTGCAGGTGGGACACAGTTTCCGCGCGATCCGTTGTCCTACCACAGCAGAGAGCGCACTGGCAATTAAAAACGGTTCTGCCCCCAAATCCAAAAGACGAGGAATAGCTCCTGCTGCATTATTGGTATGCAAGGTGGAAAACACCAAGTGACCGGTGAGGGCAGCTTGCACGGCTAACTCCGTCGTCTCTCTATCACGAATCTCTCCCACCAAAATGATGTTTGGGTCTTGCCGCAGAAACGAGCGAAGACCTGTGGCAAAGGTTAAACCTGCCTGCGGATTAATCTGCACTTGATTGACGCCGGCAATTTCATACTCAACGGGGTCCTCAAGCGTCATAATGTTGACTTTGGTTGTGTTTAAGCGTGCCAAAACGGCATAGAGTGTTGTCGTTTTCCCAGATCCCGTGGGGCCCGTGACTAAATTAATGCCGTGGGGGCGAAGGATGCTATCTTCTAAATTTTTAAGGGCCAATCCCCGAAGCCCTAATTCATTTAAAGTTGGTATGCCGCCGGATTTTTTCAAAAGCCGCATGACAATTTTTTCTCCATGCACAGTAGGAAGGGTAGACACACGAAGATCTACTTCTTGGCTACCCATTTTAAAGTTAAAGCGGCCATCTTGCGGAATCCGTTTTTCATCTATTTTCATGTCGGATAAAATTTTAATTCGCGACACGACCGCTTCACGAAGACCAGCGGGGAGTGCTAAGCGTTCCTGCAAAATACCGTCGACGCGGTAACGCACCCGAGTGTCGCCAATTTGCGGTTCGATATGCACGTCTGATGCTCGGATACGAATGGCTTGTTCCAAAATAGCAGAAACAATCTGCGCAATCGGGGCTTCGCGGATAACTTGTCCTAATTTTCCTGCTTCGTATGTTTTAATTTCCGATGGGGCAGTTTCTTTCAAAGCTGCCGATACATCTGCTCCCAAATTCTGCGCATATACTTCATCAATCGTGCCGATAATATCTTCTTTCATCGCCATGAACGGCTTAATCGCTTTCCCAGATTTTTTCTCCAAAAATTCCACAATTTGAAAATCTAAAGGGTCAAGCATGGCAACAGAAAGCTCACTGGCTTTAGCGTCAAATTGAAAAGGGATGAGCGTATAGCGCCTGGCAACAGGCTCAGGGATAAAGGCAATCACATCTGGTGAAATAGCTTTTCCTCCCAAGGTTACAAAAGGAATACCGAGCGTTTTTGCCCGCGCCTGTGCTATATCTTGCTCAGAAACTATGCGTTTTTTGGCAAGAATATCTTCAGGATTTTGCCCACTACTGAGTGCCTCAGTATTAATAGCCGTTGCTTGACTCTCGGTTATGCGTTTATCGCTAAGGAGAACTTCGAGTATATCTTGGGCAGCCATATACTTCCAATGTACAATGGATGCAGTACAATGTAAACATGCACGCCTTCGTTATTAGTGGTGGGTCGCCCGAAAAAAGACAGACAGAAATCCAAAAAAAAATAGAGGAATGGAATGTTTCTCTGTTTGATCAAATCGTCCTTACTAGAGAAGAGACAAGTATCGGTGTGAGTGAGGTTCGTTCATTCCAACAACGATTACAGCTAAGCCCACTCCAAGGAAGTTATACCGCGGGCATTATTCAAAACGCGCAGCTTCTCACGACCGAGGCACAAAATGCCCTATTAAAAATATTGGAGGAACCGCCGCCGCATGCGCGGCTGATTTTAGAAGCACCGGGCACGCAGTCACTCCTTGCCACCATTCTTTCTCGTTGCCAAGTAATGAATTGTGGTGAAGTGAAAGGATATTCCGATGAAGAAATTAATAAGGTCTTGGCGGATATCCAAAATTTACAAAAAACAACAAAGACAGGGGAAAGAGTCAAGGTTATCGATACGCTTGCGCCAACGCGAGAAGATGCCAAATTGTGGGTAGAAAAAGCAATCATCGCCAGCCGCAATCTTCTGAAGACCGTCATTCTGGGGAGCGAAGCGACTCCAGAATCCCAAGAGATGCTGGATGAAACCAGCATGACACTTCAGCAGATCACACATCTTCTTCGTCGTCTCTTGGACGCCCAACGCCAGCTTGCCGCCAATGTGACCCCAAAGCTCGTGTTAGACGCTGTTTTTCTGAATTAAGAAGAGTCAGCTGCTTACGGGTGTTCCCGGGGGATGAGAGGTATGTCGTTCCAGGCGTTCAAGCCGTGTGTCATGTTTATCAAGAACTGGCATGAGATTATCTGCCATAAAATCGGCAACGCCTTTAAGAATGTATTCCTTCATTTCGTCGAGTTTTTGATTAAAAATTTCTGTCTGTTTTTCCAATCTTTCATCAATGATGACGATAAATTTGCTGGTCAATTCGCCCGTAAGTTTACTAGTCAGTTTGTTGGTAAGTTCACTGGTTATCTCTTTCTTTTGCTTTTCCAGCTTTCCATCCATGAGCGCACCAATATTTTTAAGATCTTTAGGGGTAAGCATATTCCTACCATAGGTGTTTCCGAGACAAAAGTCAATCCTAAAACTTGACAACATGACTATCCTGTAGTATTATTACTTTGTTCTTTTAAAGATTCCAATTGTTTGAATTACCAGCCAAAAGCGCGCTGTGATCCTGTCTCATAGTGCCGCAAGAGAAATTGTACTTTCTCTTGTCCCCGATAGGCTGGTATTTTGATGGCTGCTTAATGAACGAAGTTATACGAGTGAATTTAGCAGCCGATCAATCCGCCGCTCACGCGCTCTTTGCGACGTGTACGAATAGTACTGAAAAGTCGCAAAGTAAGCGTAGGCGGAGTTTTGGTCATCGAAGGGTGCGCTCGGGAAGAAACCCAGTAGTGGTTTCTCTACCGGAACGCAACCTCTGTTGACCAAACCCCAGGCAGCATGGCAAAAAGCGCCAGAACTGCTAAAGGAGAGGCTCAATAGGACAAGCAAATAGCACATTAACATAACCTAGCTATAGTTCTCACTTTTTCCATAGTGGCACTTTGGGCATCACCGTTTGGTGTTCATAGTGCCGCTATGGAGTGGCTCGCGCTGAACAAGGTTTAGCGTTGAATCGTTGGGTTTC
>JGI1358J11329_10003770_pt1 | contig 11143 bp, 9 predicted proteins | sample Subgroupgradi54m_FD_11329 | JGI IMG/M metagenome (IMG submission 11329)
GAAAGCGACAAGCGACTTAGATAAAATAGCGGGAGGGGCGGCAGCCCAGAGCCGGATCGGAATAGCCGGCACCAAGCGCAGCGACAAGCAGCCTGTGGGAACCCCGAGACCAGCCGCCGCCCACGAAACGAGCACCGGACTTTGTTTTGAGCAGCCAAGTCCAGCCATTTTCATCCAAGTGTTTGCCCGTCCCTTGATGATACTTCTTCTGAAAGACAAGATAGTCGTCCAGGGAGAGCGACTCTTCCACTGCGAGGTCTTGTGCTTTTTTGCCTAATGTCTTCTTCAATTCGGGATGGTCAGCGAGATTCTGCGCTTTGTGGACGAGAATGATTCGGTCGGTATCCGCGCCGACGGTTACGAGTGGAATGCCGTTCAAGTCGGCAACGGTCTTTTGCTCTTTGATATAGTCATAGTAGCCGTTCTCCATCTTCATCTTTTGAGAGAGGTCAGGAAGAGAGAGACCTCCCGGCACAAGGAGCATATCGTCAAAGCCATTTTCTTCTACCGCCTTCTGTATTTCTTCAATGTTTCTCTCAAAAATCTCTCGTACTCTTTCTTCAAAGTCCGGCGGAATATCTACCTTTGTCGTTTTGTAGAAGTCCAAGAATTCTTGCAGTTTATCCTCAATATCCAGCACGATTCTTTCCTGCGCGTATTCGGCTTCTATCGCGGTGGCGGTGGGAGAGAAGTCCCCCCCGCTCTCAAGCGTTGCCTTCATCCGTTCCAGCCGCTCCACATTGCGCGTAATGCTTGTCTGCATCTCTCTTTTTCTTGCGTCCCCTGTTCCCGCCGTCTCGTCTTCTTGGTCATCAAAACTGCCGTCCGCTACCTTGGTCTTGTAGGCGGTTAGGTGCTCTTGCGTAGAGGCCGTGAGCACCTTAAAACGGCTTTCAAACGCAGCGCGGGCTTTTTCTGGGTCTCTGGGAGAGCGTTTCTCTTCTGTCTTCTTTCTGGCTGCCGCCATTTCTATGTACTGCTCGGGGGAGTTCATAGGGAGTAGTATAGCAGGGTTATAGTCCTCTGTATTATCCCCATTGACCTGTTTTCGTCAAGAATATACAATGGAAGGGTGGAAATACCACCTTCCCATTGCAGCAAGTAGTATATGAGCACCGACAACCTCATTGCCAAATTATACCAATCACCCAAGACCATCCTCACCATAAAGGACTTGGCTTTGATTTGGGAGGAAACCAAGACGGTCAATCTTCTCTCAAAGATTAAATACTATGCGAAACAAGGAGCCCTGATTCGCTTGACTCGCGGTGTCTTCACAAAAAACAAGGACTTTGATGTCAAAGAACTTGCAACAAGCATCTACACTCCGTCATACATAAGCTTTGAGACGGTGCTCCGGGAAGCCGGTATCATCTTTCAGCACTACGACAGTACCTTTATTGCAGGTCCCTTTTCCCTGACAAAAAAGATTGCGGGTCACACGATTACTTTTAGAAAATTAAAAGAGAGTGTTCTCTACAGTGCGCACGGCATCAAGAATGAGAGAAATTATAGCATCGCCACGCCGGAACGCGCATTTCTGGACACCCTCTATTTATTCCCGAGGTTTTATTTTGATAATGTACGACCGATTAGCTGGGAGCGGTGCTTTGAGCTCGTACATATATACGAGAATAAGCAGTTGATAAGACGAATTAAGAAGTATAAAAAATATGCTCAATAAAGAAAGACATCAGCTCATTATGGGGCAGATTCTCCGAGATATTTATTCCGATACTTCTATCTCCTCTCTTCTCGGATTCAAGGGGGGCACCTGTGCGTATTTTTTCTACGGTCTAACCAGATTCTCTGTGGACTTGGACTTTGACCTCTTCTCAACTGATACGGCAACCCAACAATTGGTGCACGAAAAGATTGGCGGTATGTTAGGAAGATATGGAAAGGTGAAAGATGGCTATATAAAACGAAACACTATTTTCTTTCTGCTCTCTTATGGTGATGCAGACCATAATGTAAAGATTGAAGTTAATGTGCGAGTCATTATGCCGGATATTCGCGGGCACTATGAAGTGAAAGAATACCTCGGCATCTCTATGCTTGTGGGCAAGAAAGATTATCTCTTTGCAAGCAAACTCGCCGCTTTGACTACCCGAAACGAAATGGCGATGCGTGATATATATGATATTTGGTTTTTTGGGACCCATCACTGGGACATCAACGCCGAGGTAATTAAAGCGAGAACGGGCAAGACCATTAGCGAATATATAGCGGCTTGCATTCCGTTTGTGGAAAATGTCAAAGATAATGAAATCTTGCGAGGACTGGCCGAGCTTCTGTCGGATGAAGGGGAAAAAGCGTGGGTCAAGACACATCTCCGAAAAGAAATGCTCTTCCTGCTCAAGAACTATCAAGCGGTATTGAAAGAAGAAATTAAAGAAATCAAAAAAATACAAAACCGAAAGCGACAAGCGACTTAGATAAAATAGCGGGAGGGGCGGCAGCCCAGATACGGAAAGGAAAGGCCGGCATCACTCGCACCGACACCCAGCTCGTGGTCATCCCGATTCCAGCGGCCGCTCACGAAACGAGCACCGGACTTTGTTTTGAGCAGCCAAGTCCAGCCATTTTCATCCAAGTGTTTGCCCGTCCCTTGATGATACTTCTTCTGAAAGACAAGATAGTCGTCCAGGGAGAGCGACTCTTCCACTGCGAGGTCTTGTGCTTTTTTGCCTAATGTCTTCTTCAATTCGGGATGGTCAGCGAGATTCTGCGCTTTGTGGACGAGAATGATTCGGTCGGTATCCGCGCCGACGGTTACGAGTGGAATGCCGTTCAAGTCGGCAACGGTCTTTTGCTCTTTGATATAGTCATAGTAGCCGTTCTCCATCTTCATCTTTTGAGAGAGGTCAGGAAGAGAGAGACCTCCCGGCACAAGGAGCATATCGTCAAAGCCATTTTCTTCTACCGCCTTCTGTATTTCTTCAATGTTTCTCTCAAAAATCTCTCGTACTCTTTCTTCAAAGTCCGGCGGAATATCTACCTTTGTCGTTTTGTAGAAGTCCAAGAATTCTTGCAGTTTATCCTCAATATCCAGCACGATTCTTTCCTGCGCGTATTCGGCTTCTATCGCGGTGGCGGTGGGAGAGAAGTCCCCCCCGCTCTCAAGCGTTGCCTTCATCCGTTCCAGCCGCTCCACATTGCGCGTAATGCTTGTCTGCATCTCTCTTTTTCTTGCGTCCCCTGTTCCCGCCGTCTCGTCTTCTTGGTCATCAAAACTGCCGTCCGCTACCTTGGTCTTGTAGGCGGTTAGGTGCTCTTGCGTAGAGGCCGTGAGCACCTTAAAACGGCTTTCAAACGCAGCGCGGGCTTTTTCTGGGTCTCTGGGAGAGCGTTTCTCTTCTGTCTTCTTTCTGGCTGCCGCCATTTCTATGTACTGCTCGGGGGAGTTCATAGGGAGTAGTATAGCAGGGTTATATGTTGAAGCAATCGTCAAAGGTAGAGAGGATTTTTTGTTTGAGATGATAAGAATTACAATGCGCCAATACCCCCATATACGAGTTCATATTTCGCTCGTTAATGTTCCCAACTATCTTTCCCTTTGTCTTATTCCGTAATAATACAGAATCAGGCAACACTACAAAACCCAAGAAATCAATCCCCCACGCGACCTTCCTAATACTGGTCTTTTCTACCGGTATGCGAAGGGCAAGAGTCCTGTGTACAAAATCAATAATCTTCTCTCGCCACGCTTCTAGTTCGTTCTGGTTGTTTGAGACGATAACAAAATCGTCATTGTATCTCACATAAAACCGACACCGTAGTTCTCTCTTTATATATCTATCGAGGGGGTGTAAGTATACATTCGCAAAAATCTGGCTGGTGATATTCCCAAGAGGAATGCCTTTTTCCTTTTCATTCTTTTGGTTAAAACTTCCCACTATTTCTTGAATCAGAGAAAGAACTTCCGGGCAGACGACTTCTCTTTCCATAAGACGAAGAAGAATACTATGGTCTATAGTATCAAAATACTTTTTTATGTCGCACTTGAGCACAAAACATCTATCTTTCTTCCCGCCACTCCCGAGTTTTATAAAATATTGGAGCGTGCGTACCGCTTTGTGATGACCTTTACCCTCTCGTGAAGAATAGGAATCCGAGATAAAGACCTGCTCATACAGGGACAGCAAGTATTCATAGACAATCTGATGGATGATTCTGTCCCGCACATCCGCTTTATAGATATCCCTCTTTTTATTGTCAAACAGCGGAAAATATTTGTACGCTTTGTGCTTGTAGGCACCTCCCGTCATCTCTTCATACAAGGAGAAGATATTATCCTCAAGATGATACTCAAAAGATACCACATCTCTTTTTCTGGTTTTACCTGACCTAAACTTTCTCCACGCTTGAAGAAGATTACGCAATGAAAATAATTCATCAAACATAAATGGAAACGCAAAAGGACTTTGAGAAGATAGAGATGCCGATTCTCTCCCAACTTCTCGTGCTCTATGAGTCGGTGCATACGCTGGTATTCTCCTTTCCCAAATATGAACGGTACTCGCTGGGAGAAAAGATGCAAGAGACAATCCTCTCGGCTATGGAACTGGCGGTCATCGCAAACGGCTCAAACAAATACGAAAAAGAAAAGATTCTTTTACGCGCAAACGCAAAAATAGAGCTTCTCAAGGTATTGGTGAGAATTGCACTTAACTGCAAGATGCTAGAGACAAGGCACTATATTGAAACGCAAAGACGCATTCAAGAAATCGGCAAGATGATTCAAGGATGGATACGGTATTCAAGAAATATAGCGTAGAGGTAGAAAAATGGTTCAGATTCCTCAAAGAGGGTCTGAACCTTTTTCTAAATACGCTCAAATAGCGGGAGGGGCGGCAGCCCAGATTCGGATTGGAATTGTCGGCATCATTCGCATTGACATTCAGCTTGTGGTTATCCCGATTCCAGTTGCCGTTCACGAAACGAGCACCGCCATTTTTGTCGCTTCGCACCATCTATACAAGCGTGGAAACCGTTATGTGTATCAAAGCCCTACTGGCTTCGGTGCGAAACTGCTATTTTATTGTATTTTCTGGACTACAGATATGAAGATGGATGCAGAAGATTCATCTATCTCTTTTAATCGGTATTCCGACTTTGGCAGGCAGGTATGCTGTTTTTGACGACAACATACGCACCATACTCGCCAAAGAAAGAGAAATTAAAAGAATCAAAAAGATACAAGACCGAAAGCGACAAGCGACCTAGATAAAATAGCGGGAGGGGCGGCAGCCCAGACTCGGACTGGAATAGTCGGCATCATTCGCACTGACATCCAGCCGGTGGAAATCCCGAGACCAGCCGCCGCCCACGAAACGAGTGCCGGACTTTGTGCGTACTAACCATGTCCAACCGTCTTCATCTAAATGCTTGCCTGTTTCCTTGAAATAAATTCGCTGAAAATAGAGATAGTCCTCTAAGGAGAGTGCCTCATCTTGTCTTACTTTCTCTGCCTTTATACCGAGTGTCGCCTGTAGTTCAGGTCTGTCTTTCAGATTTTGAGATCTATGAATTAAAATGACTCGGGGAGTATCAACGCCAGTACTCTTCGCGCCAGCGAAACCACCGCCTGCATCAAAATTAGACCCCGTGAAATATCCATTCTTCATCTTCATCTTTTCTTTGAGTTCATCCAGAGGAATATTCGCAGGGGCGATAATCATATCGTCAAATCCTTTTTCTTTTATGGCTTTCTCTATTTCGTCACTATTACGCGCCCATATATCCTCTACCTGTTCTCTAAAATCGGCGGGGATACCTACGCCCGTCTCTTGATAGAGAGCGATATATCTGTCTAGTGACTTCTCAACATCAAGTGTTATCATTTCTCTGCGTTCTTCCGCGCCAGTTTTGGGATTGAGATAGAGATACTCGGCGGAGATAATCGCGTCTCCTGTCTGTCTTTCTTTGCCCAGAATCCGCGCCATCCTTTTGTCCATCGTGTTTGAGAAGGCATCACCCGCGCCTTCGGGAGTGAGAAATTGCTCTGCTGCTTCTGCCGCCGACCTACGGCGCAGACCGAATGGGTCAAGGTTGGCAAGTTCTTTTACAGAAAGATGAACTTCTTTCCCTGAATCAGCGCGAAGTGTCTCGATTGCTTTCTTATCTCCGCGCGATTTCTTTGCCGCGTCAAAATCAAAGACATTTTTGGGTAGAGACAAGTCCTCGGCCGTCTTGGTGCGCAAGAAGCCCTTTGACGCAAGAATCTTGGCGGCGAGAACCCGGTCGGCTTCGGGGTATTCTTTGAAGGTAAGTCCCGTGGCAAGCCGCTCATCCAAAAATTCAATGAAAGATGCCTCTTCTCCCTTACGCTTCTCCACCGCCCACGACTCCAGAACGGCTTCTATCGTGCCTTGGGTCATAACGAATTTCTTCAACCCTTGTCGTTTGCCCGAGGCGTCCAGAGTGCCGGTAAGTTTGGCGAGGGACTCCCGTTCTTTGTCGGTGTAAGCAATCTGGATTTCCTCAATCGCCTCGCAGAGTTTTGGCAAGGTCGTATTCAGGTCGTACCACGACATATTCGCCGAGCCGTCGGAGTTCATAAGGCGGGCGAGCATAATATCGTATGCCTCTTCTTTAGGCGTATAGTCGACTTCAAGGTTATTTTGTTCAAACTCTCTGGCGATTTCGGGAGGCAGTTCCTGCCGTTCGGGATTCTTCTCCGATTTAAGATTGGCGGTAAAGACCATCTGAAAACCGGGAGCGACCTCCACTCTGCCGTTGCCGACTATATTGACTATATCGCCGACCTTTGCATTGAAGATTCCTTTGATGAAGACCTGTTGTTCTCGAGGAAGTGCGGTAAATTCGTCAAAAATAGCTATCTTGCCCTCTTTTATTGCCCTTGCAAGCGGCCCGAAGATGTCTACGGTTTGGATGCCTCCGCTTCCGGTTGGCTTGATGCCGGTTTTGCCCCAGATATTGCTTTCGCGCGTCTGCGGATTGCAATAGACCATTTCGGCATCTTGACCGGTGAAGCGCCGAGCGGCGAAACGGGCAAGCGATGTTTTGCCCGTACCGGTGGGACCGTGGAGAAACATTGGCTTCCCGGTAATCATACGGGTGCCGATTTTTTTGAGATTGTTCTCCACCAAAGGCGTCGGTGCGATATGTCCTTCCTCGTGAAGACCCTGTTTGTAACGGAGGAGTTTGGCGGCGCGGAACACCTGCGGGTCTTTCTTTTCTAGTGAATNCAAGGTCTTCTCAAAACCCATCTTTTCTTTCTGAATCGTTTTCAGAAGATTCTCATTCGCTTTCTTGGCATGCGGATTGCTCTGCATCTCGCGCAGGCGGCGCATCTCAAAGTCACGGAGGTCGGCAACCCTTTTTTCGGTCGTTCGTATCTCTTCGTAGAACGGACCAAGTTCTTTCTGTAACGATTCGTTATCAAGCCACATACTTTCTTGCGACAGTTTTTTGTCGCCTCGGAGTTGCTCTTTGGCTCTTTTAAGCCCGCCCTTCCATTTCGGCTCAGGGATAGAAAACGCTGCGGCGGCGGCATCCAGATTTGCTTTTTCTCTGGAAAGTCCTGAAATGATGGACTCCGGCAAATCGTTTTCTTCGGCTTCGGCAAGGGACTTTCGTACCTCTCGGCGCTCGCCGGCTATATTGTGAAAGTTCGGCGTCTTTTCCATATCGTTAAGTACATAATACCTTACTTTACAAATCTTTCAAATGCTCCTTCAGCAGTTCTCCGAGAACAATTGGTAATTTCTCGGCGGTTTCGGCGAGGCGGGCATTGGGAGCGTAGGTGGCAAGGGCGGGTCTGCCGCTTTCGGTTATGCCAATGCCGATAACGACCACCCCAGCGACACGAAGGTCTTCTAAAGCCGTCTGTACCCTCTCCGCATCATCACTGCCGCCATCAGTAAAGACCATCACAATCTTCTTGAGGTCGCCTTCGGCGATTTTCTTCTTCATTTCATCATCAAGCCCACGATTAATTGCTTCAAGCGGAACGAAATCGGTCGTGCCCCCCGTGGCGTTAGAGAGAATCCCCGCAATGGTAACACGCTCTTTTTCGCCAAGTTCTTTAGACATCTTCTTGAGCGGGACCCCATCTTGGGAGTCCGATTGAAATGAATATATTTCCGAACGAACTTCAAGCGGCTTTTCCATATTGACCCGCTCTTCGTCGCAAACATCCGAAAACTCTTTGAGTGCTTCCATCATCAGAACCGCCGCTTTCTGCTGTTCAATCTTCTTTTCTCCGCCATCTTCATCCATAGAACGAGAACGGTCGCAGACCAGCGTAATCTCTATCTCGCCGAAGCGCTTGCCTCGTCTTTCTTTCACTTCCCAGGTCTCCCACACCTTCGGCTCCAGATTTCCCGCCTTCACTTCGGCGACCAGATGCGCGGGGTCCACCAAGTCCTCGCCTTCTTCCATCGGGTAGCGCGGCGCAAGAGAGGGCTTCAATCGTTTTGAGATGATTTTAGAGATAAGCGCGCGCAATTCTTCTATGACCGTTTCGTTGGTCTCGGGATTGATGATTTTGTTCGACGACTCAACAATCTGGCGGTACTTCTGCAGGTCGTCTTTTTTCACGCCCAGTTTCTCTGCATACTCCTTGTCGGCTCTTTCAAGAGGATTTTCCCGCTGTTCCTTTTCCCAGTCCTCAAATGCTTTCTTTGTTTCTTCAAGCGGGACGGCGTTCGGGACCTTCTTTTCTGCACGGGTGTATGCGTCCTTGAAGAGTTTGTTGGGGTCGGGTTTTGCTTCTTTCCCTTTTTTCTCTCTGCCCCCCTTTTCCTTGCTTTCACCTTCCTTGCTTTCACCCTTCCCCTCTCCAGATTCTTTTTCTGGTTTTTTATTTTCTTCTTCCACATCTTTCTCCAACAATTCCTTGACCATTGGCCAGACGAACTTGTCTTGCAACTTCAACCGCACAGACATTGGCATCTGCGGATTCGTCATCACCTCAAAGAGAGACGCGCCGTCGGTGCCTTTAATCGCTTTGAGCGCGTCCAGTTTTGCCCTTACTTCTGGGGCGACTCTGCACTGCTCGTCGGGAACCCGCGCTTCGCGGAGGAGCGCGTAGGAAAACTGAATATGCTTTGGTTCTTTCGTAAAATCCGTTTCCTTAAACAAGTCCTCTTGGTAACATTTCTTCTCAATTTCGCTAAATCCCTGATGGGTCTTGCCCGTTACGGTTCTATTCTCACGGACATCCGCAACACAGTTATCCATAACGGCAAACGCTTTTGATTCTTGGATCTTCTTCAGATAACCCTCAAATACTCTCTCTCCTTTCGCTTCCGATAATAACTGCGCTTTTTCAAGAAAATGCTCTATTTCGTGAAGCGTGGCGAATGAGGTCTTCTCATCGGAAAGTCCTAACGATTGGTAAAACTTGGAATTAATATAAATTGTATTCGTCTTCAAGTCAAAAGCAAAAGTGTTTAGCCCCTCCGGCGCGGGAGCGAATGAAACCTTGCCACGTGCGTACTGCTCAAAGAGGTCGCGATGCTTCTCTACAAACGCCACCGCTTCGGCGTGCGCGTCTCCTTCGCCCCTCGTTTCTTTTCTTTCCGATTCTTCCGATACCGCTTTTTGGTATGATTCGTAGCCAGCCATAAAGTGTTTCGTTAAGTATATCACTTTTCCAAATCAAGCACCTCGTCAATGCGGATTTTGGCGACAAAGTCGGGAATGTGGGAGACGAGAATCATCGCGCCCTCATATTTGTTGAGCGCTTCGGCAATGATGGGGATATGGCGAAAGTTGATGTGATTGGTCGGCTCGTCCAAGATAAGAAGTCCGGGCTTTTGGAGCACCAGCCGCGCGAAAGCGACGAGCCCTTTCTGCCCTTCAGACAAACTGCCAATCTTCGCGCGAATCATCTCGCCGGTGATAAGAAACCCCGCCGCGGTGGAGCGCAGATGCTCCTCAAGGTGTTTGTCCATCACGGCGAGGAGCGAGTCATAGACCGTGTCCTCAAAGTTGAGGGTAGAGAAATCCTGTCGGTAATACCCCACTTTCACTCCCTCCCCTATCACAACACCTTTTGATGTTCCTTTCGCGATGGACTCAAGGAGTGTGCTCTTGCCGATGCCGTTTGGTCCCGAGAGGAGCAGGTGCTGATTGCGCCGCAAAGAGATGTCGGTCTTGCGCGAGAGGAGTTTGTGGGTCTTGGGGCTTACGGTAGAAAATGCCGAGAGGTGGAGAATCTCGCCGACCAGTTCTGGTTGTGAGGGAATCGTAAAGGGGCGAATTGTCTTGTCTTCTCGGCGAATATCCACTTTCTCTTCTTCAAGCGCCTCCGCCTTCTCGCGCATCCGTTTTGCCACGACGCGCATCTGCCCGCCTTTCTGGGCAAAGACATTGGCTTGGTCTTTCTTTTCTTGAATCTCTTTCGCGAGGCGCGCGTTTTTGCTGTTTTCCTTCTCTAAACGCGCGGTAATCTGTTCTGCCACATCAGCATAATTCCCCAGATACTGCTCTATCTTTCTGGTGAAAATGTCTAGATAAAGAACGCCCGTGGAAAAAGCATTCAAGAAATGCGCGTCGTGAGAGATGACGATGACCGTCTTTTGGTAATTCTTGAGAAACTCGGTGAGATGCGCGATGCCCGCCTTGTCTAGATTGTTGGTCGGCTCGTCCAAGAGCAGAAGGTCGGGGTCTTGAATGAGTGCCGAGGCGAGGAGCAAGCGCGCCTGCTGACCGCCGCTAAATGTCTTGATGATTCGGCTATGCACCTTTTCGTGCCCCTTGAGATTGACGACCTCAAGCACCTCGTCTATCCGCGGGTCTAGGTCATAGACCTTTTGGGGGAAACATTTCTGAAAGAACTCGCGCACCGTGAGCGCGAGTTCCTCGCGCGGGATAACCTGCCGTGAGGTGGCAATAGAGACGCCCTGCCCGACAATGGCGCGTCCCGATTCGGGCTTCTGTGCGCCGGTAATGAGCGAGAAGATGGTGGACTTCCCCGCGCCGTTCTGCCCCATTATCGTTATCTTGGAACCGCGGCGCACCGAACAACTCACTTCATCAAGAATTGGCTTGTTATGACCATACTCAAAACTAACCTCTTCAAACCGAAAGATGACTTCGTCTTGGGCCATTTAGTGAGTCGACGGGGTCTCGGTAGAGCAGGTTCCGCCATTCTTACAGCCACAACCAC
>JGI1358J11329_10003772_pt1 | contig 11141 bp, 8 predicted proteins | sample Subgroupgradi54m_FD_11329 | JGI IMG/M metagenome (IMG submission 11329)
CGATGCCGCCACAACCGATTCGTCCGTTCCGGCATCAGCGTCGCTGGGTACCGGCTGCGCGGGGATGGCTTCCACGCTTTCCTCGTCCTTCGGCGCGACACGGGCCACCGAGGCGACCCGGTCCTTGCCCTTAATGTTAATGAGCCGCACCCCTTGGGTTGCGCGCCCCGTGCTGCGGACGTCTTTGACCGGCGAGCGCACCATCATGCCTTCATGCGTGATCAGCATGACTTCATCTTTATCCGTGACGGCTTTGGCCCCCACCACGGCGCCATTCTTCGGCGTCACCTTGATATTGATGATGCCCTTACCGCCGCGGCTCTGCAGCCGGTACTCCTCGACGGGCGAACGCTTGCCGAAGCCCAGCTCGGTCACCGTCAGCAACTCGCTCCTCGGCTGTGCGAGCGTCATGGAGATCACCGCGTCGCCCTTGCCCAGCCGAATGCCGCGCACCCCGCGGGCGGATCGTCCGACCTCGCGCGCCTGCTCCTCAGAGAATCGGATCGCCTTGCCCTGCTTGGTAATCAGCAAAATCTCCTGCTTCCCATCTGTGACGACCGTCTCGATGAGTTCATCGCCTTTCTCAAGGGTGATGGCAATGATCCCCGCCTTCCGCGGATTGGCGTAGGCGTCCAGCGAGGTCTTCTTGATCGTGCCCTGCCGCGTCGCCATGATCACGAAGCGCCCAGGCTCAAACGTCTTGACCGAGACAAACGCGGAGAAGCGCTCGTCCTTCTGCAAGGAGAGCAGGTTCGCGATTGCGGTGCCCTTGGCATAGCGACTGGCTTGGGGCACCTCGTGGACCTTCAGCCAATAGCCGCGCCCTTGATTCGTGAAAAAGAGGAGGGTTTCGTGCGTCGAGGCCACAAAGAGGTACTCGACGAAATCCTCTTCCTTCGTCTCCATCGCGGTGACGCCCACACCGCCACGCCGCTGCTTGCGGTACGCGGACACGGGCAAGCGCTTGATATAGCCGGTGTGGCTGATCGTGATGACGACGTCCTCTTCCGCGATGAGGTCTTCGACCTTGAAATCCTTCACCTCGCCGAGGATCTGCGTGCGGCGCTCATCGCCGTAGCGCTTCTTGAGCTCCTGCAGCTCGGCTTTGATGAGGTCCATGAGTTGGCGCTCGCTCTTGAGCAGCGCCTCGTACTCCTCGATCTTCTTCAACAGCGCCTTGTACTCCTCCTCGATCTTGTCGCGCTCAAGGGCCGTCAGCCGCTGCAGCTGCATTTCGAGAATGGCCTGCGCCTGCTTCTCAGACAGATCGAACTTCTTGACGAGCGCGTCCTTGGCCTCGGCCGGGCTCTTTGACTGCCTGATCGTCTTGATGATTTCGTCGAGGTGCTTCAGCGCGATGCGCAGCCCCTCGAGGATGTGCGCCCGCTCGCGCGCTTTCGCCAGGTCGAACTTGGTCCGGCGGATGACGACGTCCTTGCGGTGGTCGATGAAGACCTGCAGCAAGGGCTTCAGGCCCAGCACCCGCGGGCGGCCGTCCACGAGCGACAGCATGATGATGCCGAAGCTCGCCTCCATCTGCGTGTGCTTGAAGAGTTGGTTCAGGACGACCTGGTCGTTGGCGTCGCGCTTGAGCTCGATGACGACGCGCATGCCGTCCTTGTCCGACTCATCGCGCAGGTCGGAGATGCCCTCGAGCGTCTTCTCTTGCACGAGCTTCGCGATGTTCTCGATGAGCGTCGCCTTGTTCACCTGGTACGGCAGCTCGGTGATCACAAGTGCTTGCCGGTTGCCCTTCAGTTGCTCGACCTGGGCCTTCGCGCGAATGCGCAGCGAGCCGCGGCCGGTAGCGTACGCGTCCTTGATCCCGTCCTTGCCGCAAATGATGGCGCCGGTGGGAAAGTCCGGGCCGGTCACGAGCTTCATCAGCTGGGGCAGCTCGATGTCCGGGTGGTCAATCATCTCGCAGCACGCGTCCACGATCTCGCCCAGGTTGTGCGGCGGGATGTTGGTGGCCATGCCGACCGCGATGCCGCTGGAGCCGTTGACGAGCAGGTTCGGGATCGCGGCCGGCAGCAGGCGTGGCTCTTTCAGCGACCCGTCGAAGTTCGGGCCCCATTCGACGGTGTCCTTCTCCAGGTCGGCCAACAGCTCGGTCGCGATGCGGGAGTGGCGCGCTTCCGTATACCTCATGGCCGCCGCGGCGTCGCCGTCCACGGAGCCGAAGTTGCCCTGCCCGTCCACCAGCGGATAGCGCAGGGAGAAGTCCTGCACCATGCGCACGAGCGTGTCATAGACCGCCACGTCGCCGTGCGGGTGGTACTTGCCCAGCACCTCACCGACGATGCGGGCGCACTTCTTGTACGGCTTGCCCGGATCCAGCCCCAGCTCCTGCATCGCGTACAGGATGCGGCGGTGGACGGGCTTTAAGCCGTCGCGCGCATCCGGCAGCGCGCGCCCGACGATGACGGACATCGCGTAGGAGAGGTAGGAGTCCTTGATCTCCTGCGCGATGTCTCGCGGAACAATCTTTTCGCCAAGCGTATACATGGGTCCCTTGTGTTAGATGTCGAGGTTCTTCACTTCGAGCGCGTGCTCTTCGATAAACTGCTTTCTCGGGTCGACTTCTTCGCCCATCAGCGTCGTGAACATCTCTTCGGCCTTCACCGTGTCTTCTTGGGTGACTTTCAGGATCGTGCGGCGCGCCGGGTCCATGGTCGTGTCCCACAATTGGTGCGGGTTCATTTCGCCGAGCCCCTTGTACCGCTGGATGTTCATGCCCCGGCGGCCTTCCTCATCCACTGCCTGCAGGACCTCTTGCAGGCTGGTGAAGGCCAGCGACTTCTCCTCGCCGGAGAGCTTGAACATCGGCTTCCCCCCGTTCGGGAAGTACTCCTCGTGCGAGAGGCCGAGCTTCTCGAGCCGCTTCACCGCCTCGACGATCTCCGAGGCCTCGAAGATTTCGGCGTACTGCATCTTGGCGCTCGCGGAGGCCTTCTCCAGCTCCTCGACGTCCAGGTCATGCTTCTTCGCCAGCTTCGCGACCTCGTCGTCGTCGAAGAGGAAGTGCGCCTGGCCGTCGACGCGCAAGAGATGCATCGGCAGCCCCTTCTTCGAGTTGTACAGCTTCAGGTACTCGACCGGGTCGATCCGGTACCGGCCGAGGCTCTTGATCAAGCCCTGCAGCTCCATCAGAACCTTCAAGAGCTCGATGAGTGCCTTGTCCTTGAACGTTTTCTTGCTGGGCTGGTGCACGAGCTGGTGGCCTTCCGAGCCCAGGTCGAGCAGCATGTCGGCCATCTGGTCTTCCGTCTCGACGTACTCCTCGCGCTTGCCGCGTTTGACCTTGTACAGCGGCGGCTGCGCAATGTAGATGTGGCCGGCCTCGAGCAGCTGCGGCATTTGCCGATAGAAGAACGTCAGCAGCAGGGTGCGGATGTGGTTGCCGTCCACGTCCGCGTCACACATGATGATGATCTTGTGATAGCGCAGTTTGTCCATCGCCATCTCGCCACCGATGCCGCAGCCCAGCGCGGTGATGATGGTGCGGATCTCGTTGTTCGTCAACACCTTCTCCAACCGCGCCTTCTCGACGTTGAGGATCTTGCCCTTGATCGGCAGGATCGCCTGAAACCGCCGGTCGCGGCCCTGCTTGGCCGAGCCGCCGGCCGAGTCGCCCTCGACGATGTAGATCTCGCAGAGGGCCGCGTCGCGCTCCGAACAGTCCGCCAGTTTTCCCGGCAGGCCGCCGGACTCCAGCGCCCCCTTGCGGCGCACCAGCTCGCGCTCATGCCGCGCCCGTTCGCGCGCCCGCGCCTCGATGACGCATTTGTCGGCGATTTTCTTCGCGATGGTGGGGTGCTCTTCAAAAAATGCCCCCAACTTTTCATTCACGACGGAGGTGACAATGCCTTCCACCTCGGGACTGCCCAATTTCGCCTTCGTCTGCCCTTCAAATTGCGGCTGCGGCACCTTGACACTAATGACCGCGGTAAGACCTGCGCGCGCGTCATCTCCCTCGATGGTGAGCTCATCGCCCTTAAAAAGATTCTTTCCCTTGCAGTAGGTGTTGATCGTCCTCGTCAACGCGGACTTGAATCCGGACAGGTGCGTGCCACCGTCAATGGTGTTGATGTTGTTCGCGAAGGAGAAGAGGTGCTCGGCGTAGCCGTCGTTGTATTGCATCGCGATCTCAACGGTCACGTGGCCGCTTTCTCCCTCGAAATAGACGACCTGATGCAGCGGGGTTTTCGATTTATTCAGATGTTCAACGAACTCTTTGATGCCGCCGTCAAACCGGAAGGTGGCGTCCTTGTCGCTGCGCTCGTCCTTCAGCTTGATCGTGAGGCCTTTGTTCAAAAAGGCCAGCTCGCGTAGCCGGTTGGAGAGGGTCTCGAACTGGTAGACGATCCCGCCCGTGAAGATGTCCTTGTCCGCTTTGAAGGTCACCCGCGTGCCGGTGGACGTCGCTTTGCCCATCTGGGTGACGCCGCTGGTCGGCTTGCCGCGGGCAAAGCGCTGCCGCCAGACCTTGCCGTCGCGGTACACCTCGGCCTCGAGCCATTCGGAGAGCGCGTTGACGACGGAGATGCCGACGCCGTGCAAACCGCCCGCGACCTTGTAGGTGCGGTTGTCGAACTTCCCGCCGGCGTGGAGCTTCGTCATGACCACTTCAAGCGCGGATTTCTTCTCGGTCTTGTGCAGGTCCACCGGAATGCCGCGCCCGTCGTCGATTACGGTCACGGAGTTGTCCTTGCGGATGTCGACTTCAATGTGCTTCGCATGACCGGCCATCGCCTCGTCGATCGAGTTGTCCACCACTTCCTCGACGAGGTGGTGCAGCCCCCTGTTCCCCGTATCGCCGATGTACATGGCGGGCCGCCGCCGCACGGCTTCGAGCCCCTCCAGCACCTGAATGCTGCTGGCGTCGTACGCTCCCGGGGCCGCCGGCTTGGGGGCTTTCGCCTGCGGTGTGCGTGCCGATGGTTTCGTGGTCTTTGCCATCAGGGTCCCTTGCGTTGTGTGGGGGTTACGTCCGCGTGTCACGGCAGTGCCGCACAAACGTCTTGGGCCGTGTCAGCGTGTGGTACAAACTGTTGTCCTTGAGGATCACGCGGCTGCGCACCCGCCGTTGCCGCACGTTCAGCACCGCGACGATGTGGCTCATGGCCAGCGCGCGTTCACGGTCGATGACGTAGCCCATGCCTACACGTTTCCCGCCCGGATGACGATCTCCTCGACGTGGCCGCTGGTGAGGATCTGGAGCTGCGCGAGGAGTCTCGGCCGTTCGTAGCTCAACGCAAAGTTATCCCCGGGCCGATCCGCATAGACCACCAGCCGCCCGCGCTTGAGGCTGACGGGTTTCGTATGCGCCGCCAGCGGTTTCCCGACGAGCCGCGACCACTCGCGCTGGATGGTAAATAGCGGCCCGTGCGTGTGCGCCGTGTGCTTCATCACCTCGGGAATGAGCGATCCAATCCGCTGCGCGGCACTCATGCGACCTTCATCGGCAAGACCAGGTAGGTAAAGCCGGGCTGGCGGATGACCGCCGGCCGGTCCGGTCCGGCGACTTCGATGGTGACCTCATCCGTCTCCAGCACCTTCAACGCGTCCAGCCAAAATTCGGGATTGAACGCGATCGTCATCGGCTCCCCGATATAGTCCACCGCAAGCTCCTCGCGCGCGCTGCCGCTTTCCGCGGATTCCTTCGACACGATCAGCCGGTTCGGCCCTAACTCGAACAGCACCGCCTGCGAGGTGGCCGTCGTCATGAGGTTGGCCCGACGGACCGCGCTCATTAGGGTCTGACGTCCGCAACTGACGGTTTGTTTCGTCGGCGCAGGGATGACTTTTTCATATTGGGGGAACTGCCCTTCGATCAGTCGGGTCACAATGGATACCCCGCCGAACCGAAACGTCATCTGATGATCTTTCAGCAACGCCACACTCACCTCTTCATCGCTCTCCGGAAGCAGGCGCCCCAACTCCCGCATCGTCTTCGCAGGAATGACCGCCTGAATAGACCCCTTTCCAGCTGTCAGCGTCGCGCTGGCTGTCGCAAGCCGTCGCCCGTCGGTGGCAACAATACTGAGCGTGTTCTTTTGCGTGGTAATCAGCGCGCCGTTTAAGATAAACCGTGTTTCTTCCATCGACATGGCATACCCGGTCTTCGCAATCAGCGCTTTCAGCGCCCCTTGAGGAAGCGACACCCCCTCCGTCGATATGGTCTCCGGAGGTGTCGGGAAATCCTCAGCGGGTAAGCCTGGAATGCGGAAGTGGCTAGTGCCGCAACTGATGGTCGCGGTCTGGTTTTTCTTCGCCTCCAGCGTGACGGTATCATCGGGAAGCTCTTTGATAATTGTGGTCAGTTTTCGCGCTGGCAAAGTCACCGCGCCGCGCTCAACGGCCTGTGTGAGCGGAAGCCGGCACTGGATCCCCACATCCAAATCCGTCGCGGTGAGCACCAATTCATTCTCCGTGGTTTGCAGGAGGATGTTGGCGAGGATGGGTAACGCGCTTCGTTCGTTGACGGCGCGCTCGACAATTTGCAGGTGCTTGAGGAGTTGTGGTTGCTGGATCACGATGCGCATGAGTTTGCCCGTGTAGAACGCTCTACTAGTATTAAGGTCTTTCTCTTAAATATAAAACTTCGTAGTCGTAGTAGTTGGGGTTGTGTGTTGTGTGGACAACGCGTTTCCTAGCTGTGTTTCTGCGGCGCTGACAACAGCGCGCGATGCAACTGTTCCACGAGGTGTTTCTTGTGGACATCCTGGGTGATTTCCCGCTCAATCTTGTCCACGGCGTGCAACACCGTGGTGTGATCCCTTCCCCCGAACGCGCGGCCAATCTCCGGAAGCGACGCCTCCGTCAGGCGTCGGCAGAGATACATGGCGACTTGCCGCGGATACAAGATGGAGCGCTGGCGCTTAATGCCGCGGATCTCCGTGAGATCAATCTGGAAGTATTCCGCGACGGATCGTTGAATCGTTTCCAGCGTCACCCGCGAGCTGACCTCCTTCACCATGTCTTTTAACACGTCCTGCGCGACCATCACCGTTTGCGGTTTATTGAACAAATTGCAGTAGGCGACCACGCGGATAAGCGCGCCCTCCAATTCCCGGATGTTCGACGTGATCTGGCGGGCGATAAATTCGATCACCCCATGCGCGACCTCCACATGCGCTTCTTCAGCTTTCTTGCGCAGGATCGCGATCCGCGTTTCCAAATCCGGCGGCTGGATGTCGGTGACCAACCCCCACTCAAACCGGTTCACCAGGCGGTCTTCAAGCCCGGCAATGGCTTTCGGTGAGCGGTCGCTCGACATGACGATTTGCTTGTGCGCGTCGTACAGCGCGTTGAAGGTGTGGAAGAATTCCTCCTGCGTCGCTTCCTTCTCGGCGATGAAGTGGATGTCGTCGATCAACAGCACGTCGACCGTGCGATACCGGTCGCGGAATTTGGCGGTGGTCTTGGTCTGAATGGCTGTGATGAGTTCGTTCGTAAATCCCTCGCTCGAAATCAGCACGACCCGCCGCGACGGCCAGCGGCTTTGGATGGCGTGGCCGATCGCTTGCATCAGGTGGGTTTTGCCCAACCCGACGCCGCCGTAAATAAACAACGGATTGTAGGCTTTCGCTGGCGATTCGGCGACCGCCATCGACGCCGCGTGAGCAAAACGGTTGCTCGGGCCGACGACAAACCGATCAAATGTAAACTTCAAGTTCAGCGGCCGAGCCCATACGCTGTCGGAGGCGGAGGGCGAGGCGTCTTCTTCGACGGCCGGACCGGCCGAGGCATGGCTGACGGCAGCAGCCACCGGGGCGAGCACCGTTGGCAGGACGGATGCTACGCTTGCTGCGGTGATCGTGACCAATTGGAGGTCGCGCGCGCCCACTAATGGGCGCAACGCATCCAGATAATGCGCCGCGACCCAATCACGGAAGAACGCATTGGGGGCCTCGATCACAACGACCTGATCCGTCACCGATGCCACGCGCAACGGATCAAGCCAGCGCCCAACGACTTCAGATCCCAGGCGGGCTCTGAGGCTTTCTAGGGCCCCACGCCAATCGAACGCAGAGTTTTGCACAGTTTCCACATGTTTTGCACAGGCTATGTCCGGCGCGGCCCGTGCAGCCAGCTTTCAGAGACAGGGGGGCATTATAACAACTCGCGCAAAGACGCTCAAGCGGTTTCTCCTTGATTTTCGTTCCACTCCGCCGATATAATGGGCAACACACACATGACGCGTCTCGCGCAGCGGGACGCCGTATCATCAGCGCAGGAAGGAGCCGACCCGCATCATGAAGAAGCACCTGACGTTAAAATCGAACCGCAAGCGGAAGCAAGTGCACGGATTCCTTCGACGCATGAGCACGCGCGCAGGACAGCGCGTGCTCGCCCGTCGACGACGCAAAGGGCGTTGGCAGCTCATCCCCGCGTAACGCGGTTCACGCGTATCGGTACGTCCACCCCTCCCAGCACGCGACTCAAATTCACCGAAGCGTTCCACGCCGTTTACCGTCGAGGCCGATGGGCGCACGGACGCGCTCTGTCGGTGGGGATCCTGGCGAACCAGTGCGCCACGGCGCGTGTGGGCCTGCGCACGCGAAAAGGGCTCAAGGGCGCCGTCGAGCGCAACCGATTGAAACGCCAGCTCCGCGCGATCGTGAACGAACAGCGGGTCTCTCTGCGTCGAGGCCTTGATATCATTATCGTCATTCACCCGCGAACCATCCCGACGCCCACAAAGGATTTGGAGCGCGAACTCCTCGAATTATGCCGGCGCACAAACGCACTCTCTTAACGCAAGTCACCATTGCACTGGTTGATATCTATCGCAATATATTGTCCCACATGATGTTACATTCATGCAGATTCATTCCAAGTTGTTCCGAATACGGACGGATGTCGATTGAACGTTATGGAGCGCTGCGCGGCATGTGGCAGGCGGGCCTGCGCATTCTTCGCTGCCACCCCCTGTCCCGCGGAGGAGTCGATCCGGTGAAATGATCCCCCCACCTGCTTGGCACCATTCCAGATCATCCGCTCAGCGAGTTGCCGTTGGCAACCCGAAGCAGGTGGGGGGATGATGGAAAAGCGCGTACTCATTGCCACGCTGATATCCGCTGTTTTTCTTGCGTTCTACGCCCAATTCGTGACGCGCGGGATACGCCCTGCGCCAAAAACGGCAGAGAATAGCTCAGGAAGCGTCGTTTCCAGCGCAACTATATCGGAGCAGATCGCGGAAACTGTATTATCGCAACAGCTTAAACAAGAAGATGTTATATCGGTCGAGTCGCACGATTTAGTGTTAACGATCGGGACATCCAGCGGGGCGATTAAGCAAGCCGGTCTCAAGAAATTTCGAAACAATCATGGCCTGGATCCGCTGTCGTTTGGACAGGACGCTCCTCTCCTACAACTGTGGCCTGGTGACCGGCCGTTAACATGGAAGATCAAAAATCACAGCGAGAGCCAAGTGGTTCTGGATGGATCGGATGCGTCAGGCGCACAATATGAGCTTTCCTATACTTTAGACGCGAACAACCCTCTCGTGAATATAGCGCTAGAAGAACAATCCAGTTCGGCGGCAGCCGCGTCACCGGTTGTGACCGTTTCAAGCGCATGGATGAAGGGAGACCAGCTCTCTGACCGCAGCAATCATCTTGAGATCGCAATTCAGCAGCGAGCGGCAAACGGAGAAAAACAGAAACATCTACGCTTCGCAGCTGCGCACAATAAATCCAGGAATGTTCCACGTGGAACACTGCTCTTAGCACTTGCAGAGCGACATTTCTGCCACGTGGCGCGCTTTGAGGATCCCGGGGGCTCAACAACCATCCTTCCATCGAAGAACGGCTTTATCGCAACCGTCACGCAAGTTGAGTTGAAGCATGGAACAGCCGGCGCACGCCGTATGACAGCAACGGTCTATCTTGGGCCGCGCGATTATTTTTATCTCAAGAAGGCGGGGTTTGAGGGCGCTTTTCCTACAGGGATGTTTGCTCAAATCGGACTCATCCTCCTGATCTTCCTGAACTGGATCGCCGGTTTAACGCATAATTACGGGATCGCCATCATCCTTTTTTCTGTCTGCGTGACCTGTGCGATGGCCCCATTTACGTTGATGGGGTTTCGATCCATGAGAAAGATGCAAGCGTTGAAGCCGCACATGGATCGCATTACATCCAAACACGGCGGAGATCAACAAAAAGCCAGCCCGGAGATCATTGCGTTGTTTAAACAACATCGCGTCAGCCCGCTTGGTGGATGCTTGCCGGTCTTATTACAGATGCCCATCTTCTTTGCGCTCATCCAGGCCATCTCACATTACGTCGAGTTTCGCGGAAAGTCCTTCCTCTGGATTCAGGACCTTTCCTTGCCGGACCATCTCTTCCATTTTCCGTTAGTTCTGCCAATTATTGGAAGCGACTTCAATTTGCTTCCCATCCTCACCGCGCTCGCGATGTTTGTTCAGACCAAGCTCTCTCAGGCCGGCATGTCCACCAGCCAGACGGACCCATCAGCCAAGATGATGTCCGGCCCCATGATGCCGATCCTCTTCGGTTTCATGTTCTATCAGGTGCCATCAGGCCTTGTGTTGTACTGGATGACAAACAGCCTGATGTCGATACTCTGGATGCGCGTGGCTAAAAGTGGCACGACAGACATTCCAGCAGCCGCATAACCGGTCTCCACAGGTTATACACATTGTGCAAAAGACCGAAGATTCCCTCTTGCTTTTCTTTCCAGCATCGCTAGAATGACGACATTGGCCTGTATCGTGTTCCACGTGGAACATTCGTGAGGGGGAGATGGCGAAAGCCATTGCCATCTGCAATCAGAAGGGCGGAGTAGGAAAATCCACCACCGCGGTGAATGTGGGATCCTACCTTGCGCTGTCTGGCAAGCGCACGCTGCTCATTGACCTTGACCCCCAAGGCAACGCCACAATCGCCTGCGGCATCAAGCGTAATGGGTTGACGCGAGATGCGTATGCGATGTTGGTCAACAAACTACCGGCTCGAGAGGCGATTCACCGGACCCCAATCGAGCGCCTGAGCATTATCCCTGCGAGCCTTGATCTCGCGGGCGCTGAGCCCTACCTGACAGCGGCGGAGTCTCGAGAAACGATCCTCAAGGGAATCTGCGAGGCCTTACGAAACGAGTATGAATTTATT
>JGI1358J11329_10003773_pt1 | contig 11141 bp, 16 predicted proteins | sample Subgroupgradi54m_FD_11329 | JGI IMG/M metagenome (IMG submission 11329)
AGAGGACTTTGATTAACCCCTCTTTTCGGGGTTCCTCAAAGTACTTCTTAGAGGGGTTTGAAGTAGATTTATAGGGTTAATCAAACCCCTCTATAAATAATTACACCAACACACGGGCCTAACGTCCCTGTATCAACAATATTTCCCGAAGGGATATATTTTATATCCCACATTTCTAATTCAATATAAATCATATCTCTTATTTTCTGCATTTATTTATAAATAGTCCTAATGGTACTACTAATTAGTACTTACAAAACAAAACATTTATAAAATACTCTCGTAAATTATCACTTCAATGGATAAACATTACACCAGCGACCCTGCTAAATCAAAATCTCGCGAACTCGTCAAAGATTCAATTAAACGTACCCTACTTACCTATCGTAAACCCCAAGATCTCAAAGTGCTCTGTTTTCCCGGCATCGACGCCCAAGAAATAATTGAAATCTATGACCAACTTAAAATCCCACGGCAAAACATCATTGGAATTGAGCGAGAAAAAGACATCGCAAATATTCTTGTTGAAAAAAATCTAGGCATTCAAGTAATTCATAATAGTTTAGAAGACTACATCACCCAACAATCCTCTCTTGCCTTTGATATCATCAGTCTTGATTACACCGGCCCTTTAGTCCTCAGTCAAATCGACACCCTCAAACAAATCCGCGAAAAACAACGTCGTAACCACTTCATTTTACATAGCGCCAATCTCATCAAACGCGATAAATTTGCGTTAGAGATGTATAAGTATGGCTACGCCGTAAACACAACTGTAGACCAAAACAACACTTCCGCTGATCCGCAACAAGATTATCAACAAGTCTGCGAACGTACCCTCAACACCATTCTTCATAATGACAATGCCGATACCCGAAAAGAGATGCGTATTGAAGGGTATACTAAAGTCATTCTCGGCTGTTTCTACGGCGGTTCACAAGACATATTAGATCGTCTCTTCCGTTTCTATGCCGGTGCAGAATATAACGAATTTATTAGCCTCTTTCAAAATATAATTCATCAAAATATTTCAACAAAAATAACTCTCGATTCAACAGATCCTATTGGTTCCATTGCCCATTCGCCATTTTTCCCCATCATCCAACGCCAGCTCGAACAACTCCTCTGGCAATCTCATCAACTCGATTGCAAACAAAACGGTATTTACAATGCCAATGATCAACATCTCTTGTGGTACGCCATTGCCGAAGGCGCCAAAGAAACTCGTTTTTTCCGTGAGAAAGACATCGAATGTTACACCTATATCTCAGAATCAGGTGCACCTATGATTGGCGATATATTTTATTTAAAATCAATGGAACGCCAAGCAAGCATCGCACGTGACCTCCTGCGTTTCCTTGGCTATCCTCATGAATTTAAAATTAAAAGAAACTACGATCAACACCGCTTTACCGAATTATTTAAAGCATATACTAAAGAACTTCGTCGTGAAAAACTCTCTCCTGAAGAACTCACTGCTTTAGATCAAAAAGAACAGAGTCGTCAATTTCTTGGCAGCTCCTACAAACCATCCCTAACTAAAGAACGTGCTATTGCCGAATTTAAAGAAGGCGCAACTTTAGACCATCTTAGAACAAAATATCGCAACCCTCAAGACTTTCCACTCGCCCAATGGAAAGCACACGTTACCATGGGAACTTATGATCCAAAACCATCCTCGCTATCACCTCATTCAACAATCTATGCATTAGAAACAAATCTTGAAGCCTCAAGTGAACCAATCGAACACATCACAAAATCAGACGCAATCGACTTTTTACGCCTAAATATCCCTCCTGAAGAAATATTCACCATCTATCCCACTTCTTTTACTTTAGGTCAACTTCGCGCATTTAAAGCACATCTCACTATGGGAACATATTGAAACATAGTTTTATATATATCTATAACCTTGATATGGATATGTTAAGACCAAAAGGTTGGAAACCAATTCCTTTATCATTAAAGATACTCTCTATTGTTTTCATTCTCTGGTCCATCGGATCAATTTTTGCTCTTCCTATGAGATATGAATTAGGATTGCCTTTTTTTGGAGCATTTGTATATGGTATTACCGCCAGTTTAATTGTACTACTTCTAGATATTGTAGCACCACTCACCTTTCTATTTGCTCTCTGGAATCGAAAATCCTGGGCGCCATCATTTGCTTTCTCCTATATTGCCTTTTTTATCCTCAATGGCCTCGTTGCTTTATTTACTGTAAGGGAAGAATTAGGACTTATACCTCTTCTTATCCCTTCACTTGTTAACATTATTTTTCTAACTATAATCTATCACAAAAGAGGTTATTTTAAATAATTAAAATGGCAATCAACTTTATAGCAGTTCTCGTATCAGCCATTGCAAGCATTGTTATTGGTAGTATTTGGTATGGTCCTCTTTTTGGTAAAGTATTTATGACTCAGATAGGGATGGATAAATGGACTCCCCAAAAGCAACAAGCTATGAAAAAGAAAATGGCTTTAACATACTTTGGTCAGTTCATTGCCAGTGTAGTCATGTTCTTTGTATTAGATTGGTACATAACTACAAGTATCCACACAGGTATATATGGCGGGATAGCTAACGCTTTTGGCTTGTGGCTTGGTTTTGTAGTTCCTCTTTCTCTTGGAAATGCTCTCTGGGGTGGTAACTATACTCTATTTTGGTTATCCATTGGTAACATGCTCATAACTCTTATAGTTGCCGGTGCAATAATGGGTGGCTGGAATTAAATTTAAGTGAAATTAACAATGAATCTTAAAAAATATATTCAGGGAGTAACTGCATTTATCTTAATTGGATTTGCAATAGCCGCCATTTGGCATTTTATTCTTTTTGGACAAGTCTATAACGATTTAAAAATATATACTATTGAACCAATTATTCCTCTAGGCTTTATTTCTTTCATTTTAGAAGGATTTGCTTTTGTCTACATATTTCAATTATATCGAAGAGGAAAAAAACCATTACAAGAAGGACTATTATTTGGAGTAATTGTGTATGGAGTAATCATGGGTGGCGTTGGCGTTCTTGCTGAAGGAGCTAAACATTTCGTCACCTCACTTTCAACCTGGTTATTGGTTGAAAGCGCATTTTATCTCATCACTGGAGCAGTTATTGGCACGGTTGTAGGATTAATCTATGGAAAAACAAACAGAGAGGAATAATCTATGGTTCCCAATCAACTTAATGAGGTCTCAAATTATTCAAAAAAATTACCAAAACAATATTCAACTATCTGCAATTTACTACAAGTCGAAATTAACAAAAATCTAAAAAAATCATCTTCTAGGATTTATTATTCTATGCCTGTATGGTTTATCGATGAAAATCCAATTGTTAGCTACAAAGCTACACCTAAATCTGTTAATGTCATGTTTTGGAGTGGTCAAGATTTCAAAGAAAGTGAACTAACTCCTCTAGGCAAATTTAAAGCAGCACAAATTAAGTATGCCTCTCCCTCAGAAGTGGATGTTATTAAACTTAGACGCTGGTTAAAAAAATCTATGAAACATATTTGGGATTATAAAAATATTAGAACCGGATTAAAAAAAATAAAATAACTCTATGGTTTACAATGAAAAATTAGCCGACAGAGTAAGAAAGATACTAGTTCCTAAAAAAGTGGTTGATGAGAAAAAGATGATGGGCGGTCTCACTTTTATGGTAAACGGCAAAATGTGTTTAGGTATTCTAAAAGATGATTTAATGGTGCGCCTCGACCCCCAAATATATGAATCATCTCTTCAAAAAAAAGGCTGTCGTGAAATGAATTTTACCGGCAGGCCAATGAAAGGTTTTGTATTTGTTAATTCAAAAGGGACAAGCAATAAAACAGATTTAGAATACTGGATCAAACTTGCGTTAGAATTCAATACAAAAGCAAAAGCATCAAAGAAAAAAAAATGAAAATCAGCTACCAAAATCAGATTATTGAACTATTAAAACGCACAATTCCTAAGTTAAGCACTCAACATAAAGTAGAATTTAAAAATATATTTGGCGCAACCGGTGGATACATTTCTGGTAAAATATTTATTTCAAGCGGAAAATTTGGCGTTGCGTTAAAACTTCCAAAAAAAGTGTTGGATAATCTGTTTGAAGAAAAAGACGTTAACCCTCTCAAATATTTTCCAAAAGGTCATATAAAAAAAGACTACGCCATTCTCCCCAAACGAATACTAAACAACAAAAGTAAGTGTAGAAAGCTACTTAAACACAGCATTCAATTTGTTAAGAAATAATTATCTTTCTATCCCAACCTAAANACCNTCTCTCAAATCAAGTGTCAACTCCTCCAACTCCAAACCTCCATACGGATTCAACCCTTGCATAGAAAGGCCCATCTGCACATGCACATGTGACGGCCAGCCGCCATTCTCAACCGTAAAACTCTCACCCACTAATCCCACAAAATCCCCTTTCCCAATCTGTTGCTTTTTTGTAAAACTATGAATATATCCTAAATGGCCATATAACGTAAACACATCTTGACCCTCATGTTTATTAAGAACAATCATATAATTCCCAAAATTCTGCTCCGTAAATTTCTCAGATAAATCATTAACACTATTCACTTTTATAATCACCCCATCATCTGCTGCATAGACTTTTGTATACGACTCGCACATCACATCAATCCCCCAATGATACCCAAACTCAACTCCATTATAGACTCGCCTCTCCGCATACCCTAAAATCATCCCTTCAGTTATGATTCGCTCATACTGCGGCATTTGCACAACTTTCTCAAAATCCGTCGTCCCAAACTGCTCCATCAGTTCAGAAAACTTTCCCAACGGAAATTTCTCCATTCCTTCAATGGGATACACTAATTTCCCCGTTAAAAAATCTGTTAAAGATTGTTTTGTCATACTTATTAAGAAACCTATTGCCTTTAAATAAATTAAGCTAGTCTACTATATAATCTGCTCTCCTCTCAAATCCTCTTCTCTAACACCAACGGCAATAACTCATCAACTGCATTAAAACCATGAACTCTCGTCCAATACAACAGCGCATTTGTCTCAACATCCGCAACAACGCGCATTTTCTCATACCTCTCTTTTCTTGCTCCATCCATCATTTCTCTCACAAATGCCGTCCCTAAACCTTGACCATAATACTCTGGTTTCACATAAATACTCTCAATACGTATTTCTTTTTCTCGCGGATGTAACGTCAACAACAACCCCGGAAACGTATACCCTGCTCCTATAATAGAATCCTGCAATAAATAATCTCCTTGATGATCATACAACTGCACTTCTAACGAAGACTGTTTAGGAGTTATATCTGTAATCACTTTCGTTCGCGCACAATCAACCACCGGATGAGAAAACCTCTTAATTCTATCTTCCACAAGCTGCACCTGGTGGCATATACTGTATATGTTTATCATGGTATCTTCTTCGCAAGAGAATGATTTATAAATCTATCTTACTCTTTGCAAAAACATGAAACTCATCCTCTTAGGTGCCCCCGGCAGCGGCAAAGGAACTATCTCCGAACGCTTAGAAAAAGACTATAATCTCTATCACCTCTCTGCCGGCGCCTTATTACGAGAAGAAGTAACAAAACAGACAACCATCGGTAAAGACATAAAAGCCTACATCGAACGTGGCGAATTAGTCCCTGATTCTTTCGTCGTCCAACTTGTTAAATTAGATGCCAAAACCAAACCAGATTACATCTTGGACGGCTTCCCTCGTACCATCAATCAAGCAACAGAAATTGAAGATCTTAACATCGATATCGTTCTCTTACTAGACGTACCCGAAGACATTATCATCCAACGCTTCGCTGGCAGAAGAGTCTGCCAAACCGGAGAACACGGCTACCACCTTCAATATCTCCCCCCAAAAACACCTGGCATCTGCGATATAGACAAAACTCCTCTTACCCAGCGCAAAGACGACAACCCAACCATCATCAAAAAACGCTTTCAAATCTATCATACAGAGACCGCCCCTTTAATTGACTACTACCAAAAAAAGAATCTGCTTCATAAAATTCCTGCCAATGGCTCTCCTAATGAAGTCTATCAGAAGGTTAAAACAGTAATACTAAAACAACTAAAATTATCTCACCAATAATTAACGTAAATGTATTGTGAGTTTTCATACTTCCTGAAAAGAAGTCACGAACGATAGTGACTAGAGAATTCGAACCATCAAATTCTAAAAGGAACTTTGCAAAATCGGGATTTCCACCTATTTTAACAAATATTTTTTTGAAATCCCAATTATTCCACAGTTCTCTTTGAGAAGTTTGAGTAAATGTTACCGTAAGTATAGTAAGTGACCTAAATAATTATACAACTGTCACTTACTATATTCCGAAGGACATAGCTATTTTGTATAATTATTTATGTCCTTCGCTATAACATAAGAAAGCAATGCTTTCTGTAAAATATCAATTATGCAAACTTCTCTAAAGAATTTCAGTACATTGTGCCACTAATTTCTTCTCGATTTAACAATCTATAATCATCCATTACTAAATTTCGATAGCCCTGAAATGCCGTCAATACCGCTTCACGCATCTGTGTAATCTCTTTTGCTCCTACTTCTTTATTCCCTAATTTAATTTTCTCTTCTATTCCCGATGCAACATTTTTGCTCACAACTTGTGCATACTCTATTAAACCCCCAAATATATATACTATACTATCTGAAGACATCGCTCGTTCTAAACCTAATTTTGGCACTTCGAAAAAAGGTTCCAATACTGCGCCTCGAGAATACCCTAACTCCCTCACTGCCTTACTAATCTGTTGTAATTCCTCTTCTTTTCTTCCATATGCTAAAATTCGTGGAGTAGATTTGATTGCCGTAGCAAGTGGAATAGGATTATATTTTCGTCCATTAACTGTTATTTCTAAAGAAAACATAAATTCCTTTGGTCTCATTGGCATTTCTGCAGTCATTTTCGATTTTAACTCATTCTCTGCTAAAAGCGAAAGTTCTACTCTATCTCCGCGCTTTAAAGATATATCGCTAAGATAATCCTCAATGGAATTGGTCATTTTGTACTTACTTGGAAGTAGCATTTATAAACCTTTCGACACATTTATATCGTTTCACCCCTCACTCTAACCCGCCAAACCTTTATTAACCATACACCTCTTACTCTTCCCATGTCCCCAAAGAACAACACAATTGACACAAAATATAACCTTGCACTCTATTGGGAAATCTTAAAAAAATATAAACCTCTTCTCTTTTTCTTATTTCTCATCATCTTTGCTGTTGAAACAATTAATCTTACCGATAAATTACTCTTTAAAATAATTATCGATGACGGCACTCAATTTGTTTCCCATCAACTCCCCAAAGACCAATTCACCCATACTCTCATAATCATCGCTGTAGTCTTTGGTGCACTAATTATAACTAAATCCGTCTTAAAATGGCTTCAAATTCATCTCATAAATCTTCTTGATTGCGCTTTAATTATCGATATCAAACAAAAATTCTTCAATCATATCCTCACTCTCTCGTATCACTTTCACACCTCTCATCGCACCGGATCATTAATCTCTCGCCTTGTTCGCGGCGGCAGAGCCATTGAAAACTTAACCGATACAATCATTTTTCAATTCGCTCCACTTATTCTTCAGCTCCTCATTGTCAGTTCCTCTTTAATATACTTTGACGTTATTTCTGCCTTAATTCTCTTTTTCACCATTATCTTGTTCATCCTCTACAGTTATTTTATCCAAACCCTTCAACGCAAACATAATCTTATCGCTAATGACGCTGAAGATCTCGAAAAAGCCTACATCGGCGATTTTTTCACTAATATCGATACCATCAAATATTTTGGCAAAGAAAAATCCATAATTAACCTATTTCAAAACATCAGCGAAGACACTAAAAAAAAATATATGCAGTTTTGGAACTACTATCGCTATCTTGACGCTGGTCAAGCTCTCATCATTGGCATTGGCACCTTCTTTTTATTATATTTTCCCCTTCGTTCTTTTCTCAACGGCTCTCTTAGCATTGGCACCATCACATTTATCTACGCAACCTATATCGGCATCATCCCCTACATCTGGAGCTTTATCCGTGGCATGCGCGACTACTACAAAAATATGGCCGACTTCGAATCCTTGTTTCAATATTACAAAATAAAAAACGAAGTCAAAGATCGCCCTCGTGCCTCCCCCTTAACTATTACACAAGGCCACGTTGAATTCAAAAACATCACCTTTGGCTACCATACTAAACCTTTGTTTCAAAACTTCAACCTCTCAATTGAAAAAAACGAAAAAATCGCGTTAGTCGGCCATTCCGGTTCTGGCAAAACCACGTTAATCAAATTACTCTATCGCTTATATGACCTCAACAAAGGTGCAATTCTCATTGACAACATCGATATTAAAACTATCCAGCAAGAATCCCTTCGCAGCGAATTAAGCATCGTTCCCCAAGAATGCATCTTATTTGACGACACAATATACAACAACATCGCTTTCTCTAATCCTCAAGCCACAAAAGAACAAATCTTCCAAGCAATTAAATTTGCTCAACTTAATAAATTAATCCAAAACCTCCCTCTCAAAGAAAAAACTATTGTTGGCGAACGTGGTATTAAGCTCTCCGGTGGTGAAAAACAACGCGTCTCCATTGCCCGCGCCCTCTTAGCTAACAAAAAAATCCTCATCTTAGATGAAGCCACCTCTTCATTAGATTCTAAAACCGAACACGAAATTCAACTTGCACTTAAAAAACTTATGCACAATCGCACAACGATCATCATTGCCCATCGCTTATCAACAATCATGACCGCAGATAAAATCGTCGTACTTAACAAAGGCAACATCGTCCAGATAGGCACACATAAAGAACTCATCAAACACTCCGGCACCTATAAAGAATTATGGAATTTGCAGAAAGGTGGGTATATACAATAAATTTTCTTTAAGTCCACTTTTTATAAGAAGTACTCAGGAGTAGTAAATAAATCAAAAAGTTTATAAACTAAACTCTATGTTTAACTACTTATAATCATTAGAACATGGAATAAAAATGCCAACTTCAACAACTTTAGAAGCATTATTGTATGTACAAGTAACTGAAGGAAATACTTTTCACGTTCGTCCTTCCTTCTTCTCTGGAATGATGTTTGGCTACCCTACACGAGATTATAATCATCGAGAAGTAGAAGTTATCAAGAAAGGTACAACTAATGCAACCCATTTAATCACTAACACAAAAGGAGTCTATGATCCTTCTACGAAACAAGCCGAATTATACCCAGGCGTCTGTGAAACAAAAGTTCCCTTTGGTGATTATACCATCAAAGCCACCATCGATGGAGAAACTGTATCTAGAACTATCACTCTTAATAAAGATACAAAAGTATTATTACTATTTCAGCCGAAAAAATCTACTCCTTAATTAAATTTCTTTCTCTTATTAACCTCTCTTCTTAAATAAAACCATTTTCAAAACCTATCCCCTCTACAATCGAATACTTTAAATATAACTTCTTCGCTCTATTTCTCAATACAAAGAGGTCAAAATTATGGCAAAAAGTCCTGAAGAATTACAGTTTAAAATGAAATTAATCGCAATCGGCAGCGCCTCAAGAGCATTAGACTACAAAAAGCGCAACCCCAAACTCTCCGACGACGAAATCGTGCGCATGATCACTCAGCAAGCCGATGACATCATCAAAGAATGTTATTAATCTTTCTCCTTTTCGATGATTCCCGCATCTCCCCAAGCTCAAAAGCTTAACGCTACAATTCAGCAACATAGTCCCTCCATCTTCTCCCTTCTCTCCGAAAAAGGCTTTAATTCATTCTTCCCTAAAGAAGGCATTGTCGCCCAATCGGCAGAAGCAAAGAACAAAAAATATAACGCCACCATCGGCATTGCTTTAGATGACAACAACGAACCATTATTTCTATCCGCCATCCAAGAAAAACTCCTCCTCCCACCCCAAGATATCTACCTCTACTCCTCAAGTTACGGCATCCTCGAATTACGTCAAGAATGGAAAAAACACATATCTATTCAAAATCCTTCTTTGCCCAACACCCCTATCTCTCTTCCAATTGTCACCAATGGTCTAACCCATGCCCTCTCCATCGTTGGATTTTTATTTATCAACTCAGATGATCAAATTATCATTCCCGACCTCTTCTGGGGCAACTACAAATTAATATTTGAACATGCCCATCACGCTCAACTAAACACCTTTCCTTTTTTTGTGGGAGAACATTTTAATGCTCAAGGCTTCACAGACATCCTAAAGAAAAAAACAGGTAAAAAAATAATTCTCCTCAACTTCCCCAACAACCCCACCGGTTATACTCCCACAGGAGACGAAGCAAAAAAAATCGTAGACATCCTAACCGCAGACGCCCAAGCCGGAAATCATCTCTTAGTCATCTGCGATGACGCCTACTTTGGCTTCTTCTACGAACCAGAAACATATAAAGAATCCCTCTTCTCCTTGCTCGCCAATGCCCATCCTAACATCCTTGCCGTAAAAATCGACGGCGCTTCTAAAGAATTATACTCTTGGGGCTTACGTGTTGCGTTCATCACCTACGGCTCAAAAAACATCTCTCCTGAAACTCTCACTGCATTAGAAGAAAAAACCGCTGGTGCAATTCGTGGCAGCATCTCCAACGCCTCACAATTAAGTCAAACACTCGTGTTAAACGCTCTCAAAGATGAAACAACCAAAATTGATCAGCAACATCATTTCTCTCTACTCCATAAAAGATATAACAAAATTAAAACCATTCTTAACCAGAAAAAATACTCTTCGTATTTCAATACTCTGCCCTGCAACTCTGGTTACTTTCTTTGCATCAAACCACATCACGGAACAGCCGAAGACATCCGTAAAATTCTTCTTGACAAATACAACACTGGCATCATCGCTCAAAACAATCTTATCCGCATCGCGTTCTCCAGTCTTCATGAAGACCAAATAGAACAAGTCATAGAAAACATTGCCAGCGCCTGTCAGGAGATAAAAAATAAATAGTACTATTATGCTTTTTCCATCCTTCCCAACAGATCACTCTTCGAAATAATCCCTTTAATCACGCCCTTGTCCATCACAATCACAAGAGAATTCTCTTTCAACAACAAAGAAAGAGTCTGAAACCC
>JGI1358J11329_10003779_pt1 | contig 11131 bp, 7 predicted proteins | sample Subgroupgradi54m_FD_11329 | JGI IMG/M metagenome (IMG submission 11329)
TAAACCGGGATAAAATAAATTTAGAAAGGCGGGAGTTTGGGGTAATCGGAAAAGGCGGACGGGCAAGAGTAGTTTTTATCTCGGATAGAGCTGCTTCGTCACTTTCGGAGTATCTTAAAACTCGGGAAGATGTTTACAATCCTCTATTTATCCGCTATTCCGGACGGGAAATTCCGGAAGGCCGGGGACAGAGGATGAGACTAACCGCTCGAAGTATTGAGAGAATTGTTAAAAAATATGTAAGAGCGGCGCGTTTACCTGTTGATGCGACAGTCCATACACTGCGACATTGTCTCCATAAGGACACGCGTATTAGTATGCCGCGAAAAATTGTTTCAGCAAAAGATCTTTTTGAAATTGAAAAAGGAAATACAAAAGTAAAATCAATAGTCTGGAATCGTGGATATCAAGTAAATAGCCAAATTATTCAGAAAACGAAGCATAAAACAGATAAGCTAATTTCAGTTTGGGCTGGAGGCTACGAGCTTATATGTACTCCCGAGCACAGACTATTCTCTCTTACAAAAGAAGGTATTGTGGAAATTCCTGCTTACCAATTAAAGCGTGGGATGTATGTTGTTGGTATTAAAAAAATTAGTCAACAGAGTAAATCTTATTATTCAAACGACCTGTGGCGCCTTATAGGATATATTTGTGGTGATGGTACTGTAAGTCTAAGAAGACGTGGTGTTATTATCAGCGATAAAGATCGTCTGTGCTTAGAATATTATGGTAAGCTAATAAAAATAGTCTTTGGGAAAGATGTGCAAATTCGACCCGCAAATAGATCTAAGTCGTTTACGCTTTTTTGTTACTATATGCCTTTAGTGCATATTCTTGAAAAGCTTGGCCTTGCATGTATTGGCATGAAGCGTCGTGTGCCCTGGCAACTATATGCCTCATCAGAAAAAGCTATTGGCTCATTTATAGCTGGTTTATACGATGCAGAGGGAAATTCTGTAGGTCAACCTCGTATATTTGGAGCAAACAAAGAATTGCTAAAGGATGTTCAGATGCTCCTTTTGCGTCTTGGCATTGATGCCCACCTTTATTATCGTAAACGTCACGTTAGGCTCCCACAAGGAAAAGTTATTGAACACGAGATGTATTGGCTTCATATGCTATATCGTCCAGACCAAGAAAAGTTTAAAAATCTTATTAAAACACTTAAAAAATTCACTGTCTTAAATAGATACATTGGGGATAAGCTGCCCGTCGGTCCAATTTTGAAAGATCTTCATGAAAAAGCTCTTAAGCAAAACAAACATCTGTACTCAAGAAGAAGAGATCAACGAACTTTACACACTCCAATGCGCTATCTTTCTGGAAATATTATCCCAACAAAAAAGACAGTTATGAAGTTCTACACACGCTTCAAAAGAATGGGATTAAACGATCCGCGGTTAAATTTATTAAGGCGTCTTGCCTCAAGCAATCATATGTTAAAATGGCTTAAGGTTAAAAGTGTCGAATTGTTTCAAAGCAATGAAGAAGTATATGATTTTGCAGTAGAAGAGACTGAAAATCTTATAACCGACGGCTTTATTTCTCACAACTCCTTTGCAACCGATTTGTTAACAAATGGCGCCGATATCCGCTCGGTTCAGGAAATGCTGGGGCATAAAAACATCTCGACAACCCAAATCTACACCCACGTTACAAATAAACAATTAAGAGATGTGCACGAAGCCTTCCACTCAGGGAATAAATGATTAACGGTCAAGTTGAGGTTTTTTTAAATTTTTCCTAACACTAAGCCTAAAAGCGCCATTCGTACATAAAGACCATTTTGCACCTGACGAAAATAGGCAGCTTGAGGAAAATTATCGATCTCTAAGGGAATTTCTCTTACACGCGGTAATGGATGCATAATGACAGCACGACTTTTTGCAACGATTTCTGGTGTTAATGCATAAAGTTGATCGAAACCTTGAAGATTAGCGGCAATAGCTGGTATCTCTTTTTCCTTTATTCTCTCTTTTTGAACTCTTGTAAAATATAAAACATCATAATCTTCTGTCACTTCATCAAGTGAAGTAAACTCATTTATTTTTACGCCTTTTCTACGAAGCTCTTCTACCAAATCTGATGGCATCCTTAAAAAGGATGGTGAAACAAAATTAATTTTTACATCATAAAGTGAAAGTAAATAAGCTAAAGAATGGACTGTTCGACCATATTTTAAATCTCCAAGCATTGTTACTGTTATTCCATCAATTTTTTTGCACTCTTTTTGAATCGTATAAAGATCTAAGAGGGCTTGAGTAGGATGTTCTCCTTCCCCATCTCCTCCGTTAATGACTGGAATGCCAACGGCATCGGCCGCAATTCGCGAGGATCCCACTTCTTTGTGTCTTAATACAATTATGTCTGTATTAAAAAGTTCTACAACCCTAACTGTATCTTCTAAAAGTTCTCCTTTAATTGCAGAGGAAAATTGAGTATTGCTTTCACTAATAACAAGTCCTCCTAAGTTTTGCATAGCTGTTTCGAAGGAAAGCCTTGTTCGTGTTGAAGGATCATAAAATAATGTCGCTAGGCGGTACCCACTCAGATGATCGGCAAATTTTCTTTCCTGACGGATTTTTTTGCAGATACCTTCCATTGTTTCAGTTTTTTCAAAAACGACGCTTAAATTTTCCCGATCAAATTGTCGTGCGGAAAGAATGTCTGCTCCTTTAAAATTTCTAATTCTTTCAAAATCTTTTGGTTGCGGGGTCTGTCTTGACTCTCGTTGGCTTACCATTCGGGCTATTTTAGAGGTTTTTAATTTTTATGTCAACTTTAAAATAGATTTTAAAATAGATTATGTTATAATGTTTCCGTTTATGATTCAAGAAGGTGAACCGCGTTCATCTGCCCGATCTACATTTGGTTTTGAAACTTACCTATCTCCCGACACATACAAATATGGTTCAAAAGAGATGAGACAAATCTGGTCTCAAGAAAACTTCTGGTCTTTAGGAAGAGACATCTGGATTTCAGCGGCAAGAACACAAAAGGAAGCCGGATTAGTTAGCGATAGTCAGCTCGACGATCTGGTAAAAAATAAAGGAAATCTTTCTGTCGAAAGAATTCTTGAGCTTGAAAGAGAATTAGGGCACGACGTTGCCGGAGCAATTGCAGCGTTCAGCGAGGTTGCACCTATTGGAGGAGAAATAGTACATCAAGGTATGACTTCCGAAGACAAATTATCAAACGCGGAGATAATTCAGATACTACAATCTTTTGACATCTTGCGTCCTAAGCTAACAGGTGTTATTGGAGCTTTTGGTAAAAGAATTGATGAAAATAAAGATCTGGTTTGTATGGCCTGGACACATCTTCAAGCTGCTGAACCGACTACAATGGGATATAGATTTGCTAAATATGCTCAGGATCTTTTAATTGATTTGAGACTTTTAGATTTTGTTAAAGGAGAAGTTAAGGGCAAAGGAATAAAAGGCGCAGTGGGAACGTCTGCGTCTTTTGAAGAAATGCTTGAGGGAACCGGAATGACCGCTGAAGAGCATGAAAAAAAGATTATGGAGCAATTAGGAATTGATTATGTATCAATTTCTGATCAAACTTATCCAAGAAAATTCTTATACACGACTCTTTCATCTTTGGCAGGAATTGGTCAATCTCTTCATAGATTTGCTTTGGATTTGCAGATACTGCAGTCCTCTGCTATTGATGAGGTTTCAGAACCGAGGAGAAAAAAGCAGGTAGGTTCGTCTGCTATGCCACATAAGGCAAATCCCGTAATTGCTGAAAATATTGATTCTATTACGGAGGAGCTTCCCGGGATGTTAAATTCTGCATGGTTGACTGGGGCATTTGTCACTCTTGAGAGAACGCTTAGGGATTCAGCTGGAAAGAGAAGCTACTTGCCTGAAAGTTTTTTGATTGTCGATGAAGCCTTAATGAGAGCCGAAAGAATAGTAAAGGGCATGGAGATTCACGAAAACGCCGTCCGTGCCAATCTTGAAAAATTCGCTCCATATATGGTTACGGAAATTGTTTTGGGAGCATTGGTAAAAACTGGAATGGATAGAAAAGAGGCTCATGAAATTTTGGTAGGACATTCCGAAACTGCACGCGATGACGTACGATCGGGAAAACCAAATCCGATGAAAAATCTTTTACTTGGGGATTCAAGAATAACATCTGTTTTGGGGGCTGAAAGAATAGAACAAGCGTTTGAAAGTGTATTCAGCCATGTAGGAAATGCACCTTCGAAATGCACTACATTTTTAGAAGATGAGTTGTATCCTGCGATAAATGGAGGTAATAATTAATGGTAAGACCAGAAGATGAAAATCGACCAGGTTTTATAAAAGATGCGCCGGCAGAAAATTTTGCGCAGGGAATTTTGGAAGTGGACTTGCCTGCCGAATTCGGACAACGAACTCAAGGTAAAGTTAGAGATACTTGGGTAAAAAGTGGTGAACGAATAACCGTAACAACAGACAGAACTTCTGCTTTTGATAGATTAATCTGTACAGTTCCTTCAAAGGGTGCTGTTCTTAACATGACATCCAAAAGGTGGTTTAATCAAACAGGTGAAATTATTCCCAATCATCTTGTTTCAGTTCCTCACCCGAATGTTTTGATTTCAAAACAAGCATCAGAAGTAATACCTGTTGAAATGGTTGTTAGAGCTTACATGGCAAAAAGTTCAACATCTACATCTATTTATCATAATTATGTTGAGGAGGGGCGAAGAAATATTTATGGAATTGATTTTAAGGGTGGACTTAGGGCAAACGAAAGATTTCCAATGGGTCCTATTTTAACTCCAACAACAAAAGCAACAGAGGGTCATGATTTAGAGCTAGACGAAGATAGCGCAAGAGAAATTGCAGATAATACCGGAGGTCTTGGAACTTGGGATAAAATAAAAGTTGCAAGTAGAAAATTGTTTGAAAAAGGCTCTGCGGTTTTTAGCGAAAGCGGTCTTATCTTAGTTGATACAAAATATGAATTTGGAATAGACAAGGACGGAAACGTAATGCTTATTGATGAACTCCATACGTCTGACTCTTCAAGAATTTGGAAGGCAGACTCATATGCGGAACGTTTTGAAAAAGGAGAGAATCCGAAATCGTATGATAAAGAAATATTAAGAAAGTGGTTGGCAGAGCATGGGTTTACGGGAGAAGGTCCGGTTCCTGTTGTTGACCCCGAAATAATTGTCCAGATGTCACGCGCATATAATATTCCATTTCGCTTATTAACAGGACTGAATGTGGGTGATAGCAGATCTACCAAGGAGATAAGAGATGCAGTAGTTAAATATTTCGAAAGAAATTAAGCTTCAGCAGCTTTTATGAGATTTAAGAGGAGCATTGCTACGTTGACTGGGCCCACGCCGCCCGGAGTCGGGGTGTAAAAAGAAGCTGTATTTTTTATATTTTCTTCCTCGTAGTCGCTATGGAACTTTTCGTCTTTTCCTCTATACATCCCTACTCCAACTAGAATTACGCCTTTTTTAATATCTGACTTTTTTATAACATTAGCTTTTCCAACTGCGCAAATTATAATATCCGAATTTTTTAAAATCTCTTCTTTATTTTCAGTCTTACTCGAAATAACTTTCGGCTCAATACCTATTTTGTTTAGAGTTTTTATAATCGGTCTTCCCGCTGTTACTCCCTTACCAATCACAGTGATTCTTTTTGATTTTATCCATTTGTCAAAATCTGTTCGTGCATCAACCCCAGGGGTTAACGCATAAATCTTTTCTAAAATCTTCAAAGCCGACAATCCAACCGGCGGGGAAAAACTGGAACTAGGATGAAATCCGTCAACATCTTTTTTAGGATTTATAGAATTTGCGATTAAACTTTCATCAATATGTTGCGGAATAGGTCTTTGAATTATTATTCCATGTACGCCTTGATCATTGTTCAGTTTATTAATCATTCTCAAAAGTTCATCGGTTTTTGTATTTGGGGAAAGATTCTCAACAGTTATCTTAGCGCCGATTTCTCCACCTTTTAATTTCTTCTGCCCTACATAAGCTTGCGATGCTGAATCGGTTGTAAGGGTTATTATGTGAAGATGAGGAGTAACATTTTTCTCTTTGAGTTTTCCTACCCGTTTTTTTAAATCATTAAAAATCTTTTGAGCAATTTCCCGTCCATTAACTATCATTTAACCTATTCCTATAAAAGTGGCTGATGCAACGTGGTCGTTTGGATTTGAGTATCTCATTAAGATAACTCCCTGAGTATCCCGGGCAAGTCTAGGGATAGATTTTATTTCGAGCTTTACGACCTGGCCCTTTTTGGATGTAATAATAATTTCCTCACAATTTGTCGGGATAACTTGGGCAAAACCAACTTTTCCGGTTTTTGATGTTACTTTTGCAACTTTCGCACCCTTACCGCCTCTACTCTGTCCTCTGAAGAGCTTGCATGCAGTTTTTTTGCCAAGACCGTTTTCCATAATCGTTAGAAGATCATCGTTTCCTTCTCTATTTATTACATCCATTCCAATTACGATATCGTCTGTGTCGAGTCTAATTCCCCGAACTCCCTGAGTTGCTCTTCCTGTTGGTCTTACTCCCTTTTCGGAAAATCTTATTGCTTTTCCATTTTTGGTTGCTAAAATAATATCATTCTCACCGCTTGACAACTCACTCCATGCAAGTTCATCGCCTTTTTCAAGTTTTATTGCTACAATTCCGTTTCGTCTTATATTCTCAAAATCTTTTATTCTGGATTTCTTAACAGTCCCTTTTCGTGTTGTTAAAAAAACATATTCACTTTTATCGTCTTTCCCATAATTTATAAATGATTCGACTTTTTCCCCTTGCTCAATATTTAGTAAATTAACTATTGCCGTACCTTTGCTCGTTCGGGCTGATTCATTAATATCGTAAGCCCTAAGCTGATAAACTTTTCCTCTATTCGTAAAGTACAAAAGATTATCGTGGGTTTGTGCGTATCTAATGTGAGCAATGCTATCCTCTTCTTTTGTTGTCATTCCCTTAATTCCTTTTCCGCCTCTATGCTGGGTTTTGAAGGAAAGCATGCTTTGCCTTTTTATGTAACCTGTTTCCGTCAGCGTTATAACAGTCGGTTCGTTTGTAATTAGATCTTCATCGGAAAACTCGCCTACTTTGCTTTTAAAGACCTTTGTGCGTCTTGGATCGGCATACTTTTCTTTAAGTTTTGCAAGCTCATCTTTTACGACTTTTAGAATTTTTTGCGGACTTTCCAGTAAATCTCCCAGGTATGCGATTGTTTCCTTAACCATTATGTATTCATCCTCAATTTTTTGCCGTTCAAGTGCGGCAAGCCGGCGAAGCTGCATATCCAAAATTGCAGTGGCCTGAATTTCGGTCAGCTTGAATTTTTTTATTAAATTCTGTTTCGCTTCTTCCTGGTCGCGGGAGGCTTTAATTGTTTCGATTACCGCATCTATATTATCTACGGCGATTTTAAGACCCTCTAAAATATGAAGCCTTGCTCGGGCCGCCCGAAGTTCAAATTCGGATCGCCTTTTTACAACAAGATATCTATGCTTTAAATATTCCTCGATTATTGTTTTAAGATTCAGGGTTTGGGGTGTGCCGTTTACAAGAGCCACAACATTTGCAGAAAAAATTGTCTGAAGACTCGTGTGCTTAAATAAGTTATTTAATACTTTTCTCGGCGCGGCATCACGCTTAAGCTCAATTACGATTCTCATCCCGTGCCGGTCCGATTCATCCCTAAGATCGGAGATTCCCTCGATCTTCTTGTCTTTTGCAAGCTCAGCAATTCGGGCAACCAAAAGAGCTTTATTTACCTGATAAGGAAGTTCTGTTACGATTATCGCCGATTTTCCTTGTCCAATGTCTTCTATGTCTGCCTTGCCTCTTATTAAAATCCTTCCCCGTCCCGTTGTGTAAACATTTTTTATTTCGTTTATATCGTAAATGGCGCCATAGGTTGGAAAATCCGGACCTTTTATAAACTCTAAGAGTTCATCGATAGTTGTAGCCGATGTTAATACGGGTAGATCTTCTTTCTCTCCTGCCTTGCCCAAAGAAGGGTTTTTTTCAAATTTTGTTTTATCTATAGTAAAAATAACAGCATCGATTACTTCAGAAAGATTATGAGGGGGAATTTTGGTTGCCATTCCAACTGCGATTCCCTCAGAACCCATAAGTAAAAGATTTGGAAGTTTTGCAGGCAAAAAGATCGGTTCTTTGAGAGTCGCGTCGAAATTTTCAATATAATTTACAGTTTCTTTATCAAGGTCAAAAAGCATTTCGGAGGTAATGGTTGCCATGCGGGCTTCCGTGTAACGCATATGTGCAGGCGGATCCCCGTCCATAGAACCAAAGTTTCCCTGCCCGTCTATAAGCGGATAACGCATGGAAAAATTCTGTGCAAGTCGGACTAACGCGTCATAGATTGGGATGTCTCCGTGAGGATGGTATTTTCCCATTACTTCTCCAACAATTTTTGCCGATTTTGCATATTTTGCATTATGCGTGAGGTTGATTTCGTGCATTGCGTAAAGAATTCTTCGATGAACGGGTTTAAGTCCGTCCCGAACGTCCGGAAGAGCACGGGAAACAATAACAGACATCGCGTAATCCAAGTACGCGCTTTTCATTTCTTTGGTTATTTCGGTCTTGTTAACTTTACCAATATCAGCCATAACAAAAATTGATGATAGAAACTGGAAACTGGAAGATAGATCTTGAAAGTAGAAGTTGGATTTCTATTTTCTAATCTCCAGCTTCAAACTCTAGCCTCTAGTCTCTATCGTCTATCATCAAATGCTACTTCATCGCTCGTTTTATATCTTCGAGCGCCTCAGCTTTTCCTTTCCAGTCTTTTATTTTTACCCATTTTCCCGGTTCGGTTTTTTTGTAGTTTTCAAAAAAATATTTTAGGTCATCTTTTGTTTTTCGCGGAATATCCGAAATATCATTATAGTCCTTGAATTTCTGATCAATTTTCCCCATTGGCACTGCAACGATTTTATTATCGATCCCCGCTTCATCTTCCATCTCAAGCATACCGATAGGCCGGCAGGCAATCACAACGCCCGGCACGACAGGTTTACTACTCAGTACCAGAACATCGGCCGGATCTCCGTCGCCAGACATAGTATTTGGAATAAATCCATAATTAAACGGATATTCCATTTCGGTATAAAGAAATCTATCCACAAAAATAAAACCCGAATCTTTATCGAGTTCGTATTTAATAGAAACTCCCTGAGGAATTTCTATAAAAACATTTATTTCTTCCGGCGGATTCTTACCAATTGATAGTTTTTTAAGATCCATTAGTTTTGATCTCCCAATCCTACAGAATCTTTTCCGCTTGGTTTTTTATCTACAGCAGTTTCCAATGAAATTTTAATCCCTTTTAAAAATGAAGGATCAATAGATAATACAAATACAGCTCCATCATCTCTAGAAAAATGTGCGGCGAGCATTGGAGGTTCATAACTCTGCCAAGTTGTTTTGCTACGCAAGGCTTGACTATTTCCTACAGTTAAAGCAAAATCAAAATGATATAGATCTTGCTTGCCAGACCTACCGTCAAAATTAATAGTTGCCGGCCAGTAGTCTTTCTTAACAAAGCTATCAAGGCTATCTTCAATTACATTTCCTTCTTCATCGATTGAGTATGCTCTGATTTCTGGGTAATCAATTTCTGGCCTCCCCAAATAAAGAGACAATTCGCCTAACGGCTCTAAAGATATTGGTTTTGTTGTAGCGTATTTTCTTTCTGATCCTGCTGCTAGCTGCTTTGTGGTAAACTCTAGATCGCCTTCATCTTGAATAATTGATATTCCTACGGGTAAAGATTGTTGTACTTCGGATATTCGTCTTGGTTCACTTAAATCTTTAGTCATAATTTATAAATCTAGGGTTGCGAGTTTGGCGTTTGATTGTATAAAGTGTTTGCGCGGCGGGACTTCGTCTCCCATAAGCATTGTGAAAACCGCATCTGCTTCTTCGGCATCGTCAATCATAACTTGTTTTAAAATTCTATTTGCAGGATTCATTGTTGTTTCCCAAAGTTGCTGAGGATTCATTTCTCCCAAACCCTTATATCTTTGGACAGAAACAGTATTCCTTGATCCGTTTCCTCGAATTTGTTTAAGTAAATTATCTTTTTCCTCATCGGAATATGCATATTTTATTTCTTTTCCGGATTGTACCTTATATAAAGGAGGCTGTGCAATATATAAAAATCCTTGTTTTATAACATCCGTCAAATGCCTGTAAAAGAAAGTAAGAATAAGCGTTTCTATATGCTCTCCGTCTACGTCTGCATCTGTCATTATAATTACGCGATGATATCTCAGTTTGTCAAAATTTATACTTTCTCCAATTCCCATCCCCAAAGCAATAATTAAGTTTTTAAGTTCCTCGTGCTCAATAATTTTATCAAGCCTTGCCCTTTCTGTATTTAAAATTTTTCCTCCAATTGGAAGAATTGCCTGAAATTTTCTGTCTCTTCCCTGTTTTGCACTGTTATGGACAAATACTCCCGATGATAAAGCAAAATTATTTGTATTCGGCACTTCAATATCATATACATCCATAAGCCGGATAACCTTGCTTATCTTATTTATTTTATGGTTATAATTAATAGCAGCTTGTACCATGTTCTCATTACTGCCATTGAACCTCTTACGAACTGTGTCTAACTTTAGAAGGTTTTTGTTATTAGTTTTTTTACGAAAATTATCATAAGAATCATTAGATAATTTGTTTCCTTCTTTCTCATATATTGTTTTTAAAGCTTGCAGGCTATTATCTAAATAAGTTCTGTTGTAAGCTATTTTTCTTTTAATTCTAAATTCAGTTGTCCACTGCTCTTTTGTTTTTTTGCTTCTCCATTTTCTTAATTTCATATTTGCCCATTGTTTTTTTGCCAATTTAGAGTAGGTTTCTCGGCGATCTGGGTGATCTATAAAATATTCACGAACCCTATTTGCTTGTGTTACTCTATTTTTAACATCGCTCCAATAATCTTTTTGAATTTTTAGTAATAACGCAGAATTTTTTTTTCTATATTCCGGGGACGAATTATAAAATTCTTTCCATTTTTTTTTCATATATTCTTTATATTCAATACTCTCCCATTGCTTTTTTGAGTTTTGACTTAATTTTAATCTCATTGCT
>JGI1358J11329_10003781_pt1 | contig 11129 bp, 15 predicted proteins | sample Subgroupgradi54m_FD_11329 | JGI IMG/M metagenome (IMG submission 11329)
GTAACAGGTTTGACTACACTAGGTAACGCTTCAACAACGCAGATTAGTTCAACAGGTTCAGCGTATTTTGCAACAGCATCAGGCAACGTCGGCATCGGGACCACGAGTCCGTACAAAACATTTGCATCGGTAGCTCCGGCAAACGGAGGAGCTGTCTTTTCCGCTCCCGGAACATCTGATTTAATTGTGGCGGATAGCAATGGAGCACAATCGGCAGGGTATTCGCTTCGTGCGGGGAATGGAAGCGCGACTGACTTTGCGATTTTTGATATGAAGCAAGGTTCTGCGGCGCTAACTATCTTGGCAGGGTCAGGAGGAAACGGCGGCAACGTCGGCATCGGGACGACGAGTCCATTATTCAAACTTGATGTCAGTGGTCTGACACTCTCCACTCCGCAGATACGCACCACAGCGACCACCAATTCAGGAATTAGGATAGATGGCGATGGTTCTAGCCCGGCAAGCAGAAACTGGGCAATGCTCTCAAACAATTTAGCGTATGGTGATTTTAGCATCAAAACGAGTGATGCTATTTTAGGTGATCCATTGGCAGCAGGAACGAGCAGGTTATACATCAACCCCTCCGGCAACGTCGGCATCGGGACGACGAGTCCGTGGCGAGTTTTGTCAGTTCAGGGTTCCGTAGCGTTAAATGGACTTACAACCGCGGTCGGTACCCCCTCGGCTCTCTGTCTTCAGGCTGGCGGGGAAGTGCAGGTCAATACGGGTGTTGCCACCTGTACGGTGTCGTCTGCCCGCTTTAAGCACGATATTACGACCTCAACAGTCGGTCTTGCTGAAATAATGCGACTGCGTCCAGTAACCTTTGTCTATAACGGTAGCAATGGTTCCACACACTACGGTTTAATTGCCGAGGAAGTGCAAGCGGTTGACCCGCGCCTCGTAGCTTATGAAGCCGATGGTGTTACGCCGAGGTCTGTTCACTATGAAGAGTTTACCGTGGTGCTTACGAAGGCGGTGCAGGAGATTGGAAGCGTGATTGATCTGACGAATGCTACGACTTCAGCCGCGTCGATTCTTATCGACGCGGCAGGGAACGTCGGCATTGGGACATCAACGCCGGAATATAAATTGCAGATCATGGGGGACGTGGCGGCAACATCATTCGTGAATATTTCCACCCGCACCGCAAAGAAAGATATTAAGTACCTGACTGACGACGACAAGAGGAGTATTTCAGAGCGTATCAGAAATATCAAAGTAGCCACCTATACCTACCTAAACGAACCATCATGTCAGTCAGGAATTTCTAATTCACCTAATTCTCTAATTTCTAACGGAAAGACCTGCGCGAGTCGGCTTGGCTTGATTGCGGAGGAAGCGCCACTTGAAGTGTTGAGCGCATCCGGCAAAGGGGTCGATGTTTACAAGTTAAGCACATTCATCTTGGCAGGCGTGCAGGAGCAGCAGAAGCGTTTGGAAGGGCTGGAAATGAGGATTGTGGCCATGGAATCGCTCTTGGCGAGCAGTACACCACAGCAGGGGGCATGGTTTAGTGTTGCCAGCGTTGCCACGGCGGTGAAGGATTTGATAGCGAGCGGGGGGGAATGGGTCGTGTCTAAAATCACGGCGGCTGTGGGAGACTTCGGTACGGCGAAAGTGGAGAACGGTTTGGAGATGAAAGACTCGGCGACAGGAGCGACGTATTGCGTGAGGATTACGAATGGAGAATTCGCAAAATCGGCAGGGGGATGCGATACCGCAGGAGCCACGGCAACGTCGGCATCGGGAAGCTCAACATCGGACAACATCGGCACTGGAGCCCCCATCTTCACCATGAACGGAAATAATCCTGCCGAGATTGCAACAGGCACAAACTACAGTGACCTTGGAGTGATGGTGATTGATCCGGTTACGATGAACGATTTAAGTTATAGAGTATTTATGAATGGGGGGTTGGTGGGGCAGGTCTCACTTGATACGTCATCTTCAACAACATACACAATCGATTACGTCGCGACAACGCAAGCTGGGGTGACTGCGACAACTACGAGAACCGTGATTGTTGATGTCGAGCAACCAAGCGCCGAGATTTCAGGGGAGTCATCAACAGCCGAGACAGCGACTTCTACATCACCAACTGGTGATAGTGCAACCACAACACCGGCAGTGGAGAGTGCCACAGGCGTAGAGGCAACGTCGGCATTGGGAAGCTCAACACCCCAAACTGAATAGAACAGAAGTGTACAACCGTCAAACTTTGTTGTACTAACATGACCCCAAAAATCTCACGTATGGCGGTGTCTCAGCCGAAAACTCAAGAAAGTCGTGATATATGAGTAAAAGATATGCGTGATATAAGGTAAAATATTAAAATGTACATCTTTATAGACGAATCAGGGGTACATAAACGAGATGGGAAGTCTTCCGTTGCTCTTGTGTATCTTAGAACGGAACATTTGGACACGCTTCAACGTGTCGTGAGAGAAACAGAAAAGGCGCTTCGAATTGATTATTTTCATTGGTCGCATAATGCTTGGCCGGTACGGAAAAAGTTTGTTGAAGCAATTGCAAAACAGGACTTCTCAATCAAGATTGCTTTGATTAGAAATCCTTTTCATGCCACTGAAGCGTACGAATATGCACTGCAGCATTTGGTAATTGAGCGAGATATTTCCTGCATCATAATTGATGGTAAAAAGAGCCAGACGTATGAGCGGAAAATAAAGAAGGTATTGCGCGATAAAGGTATCTCCGTGAAGAAATTAAAGACGGCAAACGATGAGGGATATTCGGCACTCCGCGTGGCGGATGCAATAGCGGGCATCGTCAGATATCGAGCTGATAATCCGCAAGATGAAAGAATCAAGGGACTTTATCAGTTAATCGCCAAGAAGATTTTGATTACGCTTGAGGAATAACAGTAATAACAAAAGCCGCCCCAAAAGGGGCGGCCAGCGAAACGGATAGCTCTTCAGCTTTTCCTACAGGAATTTGTCTCCGTTCGCTTGTTGTATTTATAGACTAACAAATATGAAAAAGAAAGTCAAGGAAAAAATTGAGCGTCGCGGTGCCGAACTCCCCAATGCCGAAGTTGAGGTTGCGCCTGCGGTATTGTCTCCAAAAGCCGACATTGCACAAACATCGGCAGGGGACGCGAGCGCACAAGCGCAGGCAACATCAGGCACTGGGGCGGTTGAGCTTCCCCGTGCCGAAGTGAAGGAGGGGCATCTTCCTGCAAGTTGCTTGCAGGAAGATGCCCCTCAAGCAATTTCCCAACGACCCGCGGAGTCTTGTCCCTACTGCGAATCCGCCGACTTTGTTAAGAGAGGTGTGCGGAAAAATAAATTCGGCGAAGCCCAGCTCTACCTCTGCCGTAACCCGCTCTGCGGTCGTACCTTCACCGCGCGGGATATCAAAGGCAAGAAGTTTCCGCTCCGCATTGTGATTGACGCGATGAGTTATTACAATCTCGGTTTTACCCTTGAATACTCCTGCGCGCTTGTGAAGAAGAAATTCGGCAGTGCGCCGGACCCGCAGACGCTTTCGGGTTGGATTGAGGAGTATAAACCGCTTTGCCGTTATGAGCGACTACGGCCATATGCCGTTAAGTACTGCAAGCCGACAGAAACGGTGGAAGTGGTAACGATGGCTCATCGCCAACTCTATCGGTTCCGCTATCACCGCGCTAAGACCTATTTAATGCTTGAGGAGTTTCGGAATCGGAATCTAAAACCACTTAAAGAATATCTCGATAATGTGTCCAGCGAAACCCCGCACCAATACTTTTCGGAGGGCGGGCGCATGTCGGAGATAAAGAGTAAATTTGACAAGGCGGATATGATTGTGAAGTCCAAGACAAATTTTGCCAATCACCTTGCCGAGTTTGTCCTGCGGGCTGTGACGGAAAACAAAGAGCGCCACGAGGAGCTTCAGAGGTTTTTTATCGCCAATGATTCGGTTACGGTTGCAACCGAAGTGCCGGTGTATATTCGGCGCGAGGACGTTGAGCATTTGGAAAATGTACTAAAGTTTAAAGTGACCGACGATGGTTTGGTGGAGCTTAAAGGCAAAAAACGGCCAGAGGCGATGCCGAATCTGCTGACAGGACACATAGATTTCGTGCAAATCCGTAACGGTTGCGTGCATCTACTTGATTACAAACCGAATGCGGCAAAAGAACAACCTATTGAACAGCTAACCTGGTACGCTATGGCCATGAGCCGCCTCACGGGACTTCGCTTGTTTGAGTTTAAGTGCGGTTGGTTTGATGAGAAAGACTATTTTGAATTTTACCCTTTACATGTGGTAAAGAAGTTAAGTTACAAACGCAAGCGTCACGCGGTCTTTAGAGACGGGAGTAAGGTTGAAATTCCGCGCGAAGTGTTCGGCAAGGCAACGGTCATCTGACGTCCCGATGCCGATAGTGTCTGACCGCTGTACGATTTTCTCTGCCGAAATTGTGCGATAATACAATGTCGGCATCGGGGATACGGGACAACAAATTAAAAAATCAGTTCAATATCGGCAGTGTTTAAATTCACCCCCAAAAAACCAATACGAAGTTTTAGAGACTTGGAAGTCTACCAAAAGACGCTTGAATGCGCGGTGATCTTTTCAACGGATATAAAACCGCAACTTGCGAAGCAACATTATGATTTGCTTGAGGGAATGACTAATTGCGCGTTATCAATTCCTTTATATATTGCCGAGTCGCACAGTATGCGTTTTTCGGATTTTAAGCAAGCTGTCGCAACACTCGAAAAAGCCATGCAAGGGTGTAATAAGATGGTCGTATATCTGGAACAATCGGCGGGTATCTACGTGGGCAAGATTCCGACTGATATGCTTTTGGATATTTCGCGCCGGTATATGGATGTGCGCGGCAAGATGTGGCGACTTGAAAAATCGTGGCAGAAGTTCCGACAGGCGGACCAGAATTTGGCTAAATTGAAACGCTCGTAGGTTCAACTTAAAAAATACTATGATAAAACGATTTCTTGGATGGATAGGTTTGAAAGAAAGAATTCATCATTCTAGCCACATACCTCCTCTTTTTAAAGAGGGTGAAGTGTGGTGGTGCCATATGGGAGAAAATATCGGTATTGAAGTAAACGGCAAAGGTGAACATTTCACCAGACCAGTTTTCATTTTCAAAAAATACGATAAGTACTCTTTTTTGGGTTTACCACTTACGACAAAAACTAAGACAGGTTCTTGGTACAGCCCTGTAATTTTTGGTGGCAAAAACCAGACTATCGTTTTAGCGCAGGGTAAAGTATGTGATTATAGAAGATTCAAAGAAAAGATGGGAGAATTGGAAGAAAAAGAAACTGAAAAAGTCAGGGAAGCATATGCTCAGTTACATACGAGTAGGCCTCCTAAAAAAAATAGACCTCCCGTCCTTTCGGACGGGAGTCGTGGGTAAACCCCAAATATGCTTGTATACTATCAAATACCCCTACCAAGTCAAGCGTCAAAAGGGAAACGAGGTTGAGCTTCGGAGTAATACCGCTACCACGACGCGAACGGTGCTTGTTTCCTCTCTCGAGGAAGCACAAACTGTTTCTACGGGAAGCAGTCAACTCTTGGAAACAGTTGAGGTGCTCTCTACGGAAAGCGCTTCGGGAGCCACCACGACACCTGCTCTACTCGCACCGACCACCCCAGCCGAGTCAACCGCGACCATTCCGGTAACCGCAACAACCACCACGACCGAAGTTATGACCACCGACACAACCAACTAGTTACCGTTCTGTTGAGGTTAGACCTCAACACACCTAGCCCCCGCCTTGTTTTCCACAGGTTGAATCTATGGAAAACGAGGTTGAGCTTCGGAGAAAAATTGGTAGTAAATCCTAAGAAATAATGATAAAATTGCACCATGTCAGAATTAGAGAATATAAAACAGAAAATAGCTTCACGTAAGGATTATTTGAAGGATACCTACGGCGTTGAAGAGATAGGTATTTTCGGTTCGTTTGCACGAGGAGATAACACTGAAAAGAGTGATGTGGATATCGCCGTGGAGCTCAATCACACCAAAGTTCCCGTTGGTCTCTTTGAATTTGCACGCATGCAGTTCTACCTTGAAGATCTCTTAGGTAAGAAAGTTGATTTGATCACCAAAAGAGGCATTAAGCCGTTGATTCGGGAAAGAATCCTAAGCCAACTTATTCGCATATGAGTGAAAAAAGAGAGCTGAAAGTATTCATTCAGGACGTCTTTGAGAGCATAGACGCTATTCATGGCTATGTTTCTGCTGTCGGTGATGCTCAAGAGTTTAAGCAAGATAAAAAGACCTTCGACGCAGTCATGCGGAACTTTATGATTATCGGCGAAGCGGTAAAGAATATTTACGAAGAGGTCCGCGTGAATTACCCGAATGTAGAATGGAGACAAATCATGGCGATGCGCAACCTCATCGCGCATGAATACTGGGGAGTGGATGAGCAAGTTGTATGGAGCGCAATTCAAAAGAATCTGCCGGAGTTAAAGGAGGTGATGGTAAAGATTAGAGATAGTTTACAGTAAACAGGCATGAGCAACATTGGCAAGCATCAATGCATATTCAGCACCCCCTCTTCTTCGTTGTTCTTGCCTTTTTCTTCTTTCTCCTGCCCACCCCCGCCACCGCCGCGACCGTTGGGAAAATAGCGAGCAGTACGGGGCTCATCGGCTGCGGGTCTTTTAATGAAGGCACAAGTACGACGAGAGAGTAAATGTACCACAGAAATTGCCCTAATCGTATCATTTTGACACGATTAGGGGCATAAAATGATACGATTATGACTAAAATAACTAAAAATCAACAAACTATACTCAATATCTTCTTAAAAACAGTAAAGCTGTCGTCTTCAGGGGTTCATGAAGAGATGCTGAAAAAAATGAAGATATATCTCTTGTTACCGTAAAGCGCGACCTGTCTCTACTTAAAGATATGAATTTGCTTGACAGTGCTGGTGCCGGCAGGTCGGTTACCTACACAATAAGTCCCCGAGGCCGATTAGTTACTGATATTGACGTGAAAGACTACTCTGCTATCGATCCAGACAGGCGTTTTGGTCTGAAGAGTTTTAATTTTAAACTATTCGATGCTATTCCGCATGAATTATTCTCTGAGACGGAATTGCACGAGTTGCATGCAGTGACCGAAGTCTACAGGAAAAACTCACACTCAATTTCAAAGGTTCTCGAGGAAAAGGAATTGGAAAGATTTATCATCGAGCTTGCATGGAAATCATCGAAGATTGAGGGGAATACTTACACACTTCTCGATACCGAGCAATTAATTCTCCGGGGCATAGAAGCGTCGGGGCATGCTAGATCTGAAGCAAAGATGATACTCAATCACAAGGATGCCTTTATCTTTATTCGGGAAAATAGCACTCTTTTTAAAAAAATCAATCTTCCCGTGCTTGAAGAGGTACACAAGATTTTGGTAAAAGATTTGGACGTAAGCTTTGGTCTTCGCAACAAGCCCGTCGGCATTACGGGCTCTCTCTATCGACCCCTTGATAATATCCACCAGATACGCGAAGCGGTGGATTCATTGTGTGCGCGAATTGATGCTAGTGCATCTCCTTTTGCCAAGGCACTTATCGCTTTGCTGGGACTCTGCTCTATCCAGCCTTTTGAAGACGGTAACAAAAGAACATCTCGGCTCATCGCCAATGCGATCCTGCTCGCACATTCTTCTGCGCCACTCTCCTATAGGAGCGTTGATGAAAAGACGTATAGGGATGCGGTTCTGGCGTTCTATGAACTCAACTCCATAGTTCCATTTAAAAAGATATTTATGGAACAATATCTATTTGCAGCGCATAATTACGCTGTCGGTGTAGCACAAGAAATAACATGATATATCGTGCAAGAAATAAATTACTTCTGGCCATTTCTTTCGCCCTCCCCTTCCTCGCGGGGGCTTTTGCCTCTCCTTCTCCTGCCTCCGCGGCGATAGTGAGCAAGATCACGAGCAGTACGGGACTTGTAGGGTACTGGAGCTTTAATGAAGGAACAAGTACGACGGCGAACGACTATAGCGGAGGAAAGAATAAGGGGACGCTTGCGGGTGCAAACGGTTTACCAACATGGACAAGTGGGAAACTGGGAAAGGCACTATCTTTTGATGGAGTGGATGATTATGTTTCCACCGGAGATTTGTCGGGAAGTGTTCCTCAAAATGGTCCCGCGACTATTTCTGGCTGGTATTATTTCAACACATCTGCACTCGCCAGAGGGAGTAGCATGGGTCTGAATTCACAATTATATCAGCATGTGGCAAACAACTATCTCTATATCGGCGGAGGCGGGGCGGATTATTTCAATGTCGCTTCTGCGCTTACGCTCACTACCTGGCATCACATCGTCCTTACCTACACCGGCACTCACGAAAACGACCTACTCTATATAGATGGGGTTAAATATACTGTCAATATTCAAAGCGCAGGCACCAATCATCAAACTCTCTCTAATTTTGCCATCGGAGCGATTAATGGTCCTACATATTTTTTCTCAGGGAAAATTGACGATGTGCGTGTTTACAATCGGGTGCTGACCCAGGCTGAAGTCCTCTCGATCTACAAAGAAAACGCTACGGCGATGAATGCGACGCAGGGGAATAAACTGACGAGTGGGCTCGTGGGCTACTGGAGTTTTAATGGACCTGATATCGACAACACCTATATCTATGACAGGTCAGGGTCGGCGAATCACGGGTATCTCTACAATGTCGCTACTTCGTCGGCGAAGGCGGTAGGGAAAGTGGGACAGGCGCTGATCTTTGATGGTGTAAATGATTATATACAGTCAAGAAGTAATCTCGGCATTTCCGGCGATGCAGCTTTTACAATGTGCGCATGGATCTACTGGAGTGAACCAGTTTGGAGGTTGGTTGGGAGTGGATACTACCCTTCATTTATGGGTAATAATTCGACAGGAGTAGCCAGTCAAGGACTCTCGTTTACCATGAATGACGGCAAGCCCGCCATTGATTTTTGGAATAATCGGTTCCAAGCAACAAGCGCTCTCAATGTGAGGAAATGGTACCATCTTTGTGGTACAAAGTCGCCGGGGCTGATCTCTACTCAGAGTACAATCTACGTGAACGGAGCTTCTGTTGCAGGTAGTGGTGCTGTCACAACTCCAAACATAACCGACAGTCCCGCGATTATCGGTCGTCTTGACACCAATGGTAATCATTATTTTAGCGGCAAAATTGACGAGCCACGATTCTACAATAGAGTCCTCTCCGCCGCCGAGGCGAAACAGCTCTATCTCATGGGGAGGTAGTTGCTTTCGATCAGATTTTGTCGTATATTTAGACATATGAATAAGATTATTACTTTCAAGGTTTCAAAGGGCGAAGACGGCTTCTATATTGCATCAGCCGATGGTCCCGCCATCTATACTCAAGGCAAGACATTTGAGGATCTTTTGCATAATATACGCGAAGCTATTGAAGTAAGTCTTGACGATCTTTTCGGATCTCGGGTACAGAAAGGTGCTTTTCCTCCGGTAATGATGAATATGGATTTTTCAGAAATGTTGCATGCCTAAACTTAAGAGAATTTCAGGAAAAGAACTCGTCAAGATGCTCAAAGCACAAGGCTTTGTCGAGATGCGGCAGAAGGGCAGTCATCTCCGTCTTATGAAGAAAATGCTTCTTGAGGGCTGTTATATTACCGTACCTCTTCATGATGAAATTGATCGTGGTACCTTACGTTCGATTTCCAGATCCCTCGAGAGATGTCTTTCTGAACCTGTTATTGCTGAAATCTTTTATACGAAATAAGACCGTATCTAGAACCCTTGCGTACTCGCAAGGAGCTGTCGTCGTATGATGGCAACCGCGCGCTCACTGCCGCAAAGGTCAAACAGCTCTATCTCATGGGGAGGTAAAAAGGGATTTGATACTCGTCTAGTATCTATGGTATAGTTAGCGACATGGATATAGGCAAATCAAAGTCAGATTTCAAGAAAATTGCAGAGAAATACGGCATAAATATGCTCGTGCTTTTTGGTTCGCAAGCTACTGGTCGGACGCATCCAAAGAGCGATATTGACATTGGGTATACGGCGTCACGAGAGATAGAGCTAGCTATTCGATTTGAGATTGAAATAGAGATTTCTCGAATGCTCGGAAGAAAAGACGTAGAATTTGTCGATTTGCAGAGAATCTCTCCAGTGATGAAAAAGATCATCGCTGATGAAGGTATCGTACTGTATGAGCGAGTGCAAGGAATATTTGAATCTTTCTGCATGTATGCTTTTAAACTTTATATTGAAACGAAACCACTTCGCGAATCGCGCTATCAATCATTAAGGAATTTTGCCTATGGAACATCTTGATAATACCTACAAATCTGTGATCAGCAAACTAGAATTAATGCAGGGGTATTTTGGACGACTTGAACCTCTCTTACTTCCTTCCGATGATGATATTCTAGCTGATACAACTGTCCTATCAGCGATCGAGCGAAATTTTCAACTTATTGTTGATGCAGCTGTGGATATAAATACCGCAATTATCAAAAAAGAAAATCTTCAGACGCCAGAGGATTATCAAGGCACATTTGAAATATTAGCAAGATGTTCTGCGTTACCACGAGAACTTGCTTTTGCTATGGCACCATCTGTCGGACTTCGTAATGCTCTCGTGCATGTCTATGAGAAAATCGATCCTGCTCGAGTTATTCATGATGTAAAACAGGGTATAGACCAGTATCGTCAGTACATGAAGCATATACTTGCATATATAGAAAGTAAGAAGTGAAAAACGAGGCTCAACCTCGGGGGAGAAGACTTGTGGTTATGGGAATTCAGGGAAATGTGCTACACTATTTTTATGAAAAGTTACACCTACAGGGTAATTATAGAACCCGATGGTAAGGCATATCATGGTTTTGTACCAGCATTAGTGGGCTGTCATACTTGTGGCGACACCATTGAAGAAACACGAGTTAATCTGCGTGATGCTATTTCCTTGTATCTTGAAAATCTTAATGAAAACAAGAGCTCTATTCCGGAAGAAAACAGCCTAGAATCTTTTGAGACCGTGGTTGTTAAAAGACCTGTGTATGCCTAAATTACCTGCGATTTCAGGCAAGAAACTCATTCAGATTCTCAATTCCTGCGGTTTTGCTGTCAAGCGTTCTTCAAGTAGCCAC
>JGI1358J11329_10003783_pt1 | contig 11126 bp, 6 predicted proteins | sample Subgroupgradi54m_FD_11329 | JGI IMG/M metagenome (IMG submission 11329)
CAGGAGACCAAGCAAATGTGACACAGACCAAATATAATCCGCAAGAGATGTGTAACAGGACTCCTAATTGTTCCTGGTCTAGTAAGGGTTGTCAGTGTGGTTTTTATGGAGAGACTAAAGAGACTGCCCAAGAAGGCCAAAAATATGCCAGCTTTTGTCAGGCAAACCCGGATAAATGTAAACCAGGAACTCAAGGAGGGTTAGACACAACTGCCCAGAGAACACAGTTTGAAGATTTTTGTACCAAAAACCCGGATAAATGTAAGGTAACAACCACTGCCACATCCACAACTCCAACAAACTCATATTTTGGCAACCCTGCAGCTGAATGTAGCAGATATGGATGTAGCTGGACAGGTACTACTTGCCAGTGTGCAGGATTTAAAGATACTTACTCTTATCCAACACCCTACTCGTATTCATACCCAACACCAGGAGGCTCATATTCCTATCCTACTCCATATAGTTATTCTTACCCGACACCAAGTGGTACTTATTCTTATCCAACTCCTGGTGGAACATATTCCTACCCTACTCCTTATACTTACTACGCTTACCCAACACCAGGTGTAACCTACTCCTATCCGACTCCTTCTAGCTACTCTTACCCTACCCCTTACAGCTATTATTCCTATCCAACACCATCCAGTTATTCTTACCCAACTCCTTACTCGTACTCATACCCTACACCTTATAGCTACAGCTATCCTACACCAGCTGCTTACAGCTACCCCACTCCTCAAGCCTATTCATACCCTACACCTCAAGCATATTCCTACCCAACCCCTCAGACTTACTCTTATCCTACACCTCAAGCTTATAGCTATCCTACTCCTCAAGCCTATTCATACCCAACCCCAGTCGGAGTACATGGTATAAGTACAGCCAGAAGTAAGAGTTTATGGGAACAGTTCTTGGAGTTTTTAGGAAGATAGTATTTTCAGGCCTTCTTACAATCACTAACCCATTGCTTATCTAAAAACTGGTTACAAACATTGTTTCTTTCTTGCCTGTTCTTAACATAAACAGATATAATAGTGATAAGTTCTTGGTAACATAAAGATTTTGAGTGAATTCTTGAGCATATCTCAAATGGAGCATTACGATCTCCAACAGAGAAAAAAGCTTTGGAAATGGAAACAAGACAAGGATCTACCCAACCCTCCGGCATTAAACTGCACATTCTAAAAGATTCATCAACACTGCCTTTGGATAATGGATGAATTTGACGGGCTAAAGCATCAAAACATGTATTTTGATGCTCCTGATTTTTTACTTCCAGACAATTTTGTGCTACTTTATGCAAATCTCCTCCAAAAAGCTGATACATCCAGGAAGGCTGATTAGACCAGCAGGCTTTAATGTATTGATTAGGGATTTTAGGTTCATCACAAGGATAAATCGGGTCATCCTGGCGTAACCACCTATCAGGAGAAGGCTTACCATCATCATGAACAGCAAAAACATTTTCCATAAAAACCCCGTCATAACAGTTAAAGGTAGGAAAATCCCTTGATTTTTGAGATAACTTATCGCAATCATCTAAAGCTTGAGTCAAGTATTTATAACCATCAAAAGCCAAAAAGCCATGGCCTATGGCATGAGCGCATTGAATTACCACATGTTCACCGTTATCTTGACAAGATTTAACAACCTCTTTTAGTAAATCAATCCCTCCATCACCTATGGCTCTAATTACAAATCCATGATAACAAGAAGACAGAAAATAGTCTTTGCAAAAAGTAAGACCAGCACTCTTATATTTATCATAGAGATAATCTCCCACAGTATGATTTAAAAGATGAGTTTCTCCATCAAAAGGTAAACCTGAGTGTTGCAGCTGTTCTTGGGCTTCTATTGGCCCGGCTTTTTCTATTAGGTTTTTATAAATTTTAACTTTTTCATCCAAGCTTTTGGCATTTTTAATAAGTTCAATTTCAGCATAAGTTTTGGTTGGGGTTTCTGTTTTTTGTATTTTTGGGACTTGCTTGAAAAAATATCCTATCAGCAAAACAAAAATTATTATGATAAAAACAACTATAGTCAAGCGATTACTTTTTTCCATATAATTATTATCAATGAAGTTTAACTTTTATACTATACTAATCTTTCTGTTACTTATTGTCAGTCTAATTTTTAGAATGTCAAGACTGGAGTATCCAATCATTCATACCTCAAAATGGGGAGATGGTACAAGAGACTATTTAGTGGCTCACTATATCAAACAGTTTGGCGAGTTACCACTGGTGGGTCCGTTTAATTTGCTTTTTGAAAGTGGGTTTCGGGACAGCCCCTTATATTATTATATTTTAGCCATTTTCCTAATGCCTTATGATAATTTAATGTCCTTATCTTTAATCAATATTTTCTTTCAAGTTTTTATGATAGCTCTAGTCTATCTTGTTGGAAAAGTTGCTTTTGGGAATCCGGTTGGGATAGTAGCGGCGCTACTTTTTAGTTTTATTCCAGAAGTGCTGCGCCAGTCAGAATCTATCTGGCAGCCTAATTTGATGCAGCCCTTTTCCTATCTTAGTCTACTTTTGCTGATACTTTCTTATTATAAGAAAAGTTACAAGTTATTGTTAAGTAGTCTTTTTATGCTAACTTTTGCCATTACTTTACATAATTCATCAACGCCTTGGGTAATACCATTTACCTTAATCACCATCTATATTCTTAAATCACAAAAGAAATCTCTAAAATTTTATCTGGGAGCATTTTTGGTAAGTTTTCTTAGTACAGTTATCTTTCGAATACCAGTTCTTATTTATTTTATGAGTAATGCCAAATATATCAATGCATATTTTGGTAGCCCTTACTTCATTACATCAATCAAAAACTACACTGATAATTTAGTTTACAACTTTACTCAAATCATGCAATCTTTTTCTCTAAATCTAATCACCCTGCTGACACTAATCTTACTGACAATTTTTTATATTTTGACGCAAAATTTAAAAAGAAAAATAATCTTTTTTTTGGGAATATTATTTTTCTTAACACCAGTTGTTTTGTCCTCTTTTTTTAATAAAAACCAGCTGCATTATTTAATACTTTGCTTTGGTATATTTACAATTCTTGTCTCTGAGGTGGTAATTTCCTTTTTCTCAACTCTGCATTTTTTAAAGTCAAGAAAGTTACTTAAGCTTACAGTAGAATTTATTTTAGTGTTACTGATGTTTAAAACATTTTCGTCAGATTTTAATTTCTGGATTCCTGAAACTCACCCGGGTGAAGATGGGTCTTTAATAAAAGGATCAGCTGATGCAATACAAAACGAGGATTTAACCCCAAACTCTTTCCAAATAATTTCTTTTGCTTCAGATAAAACAACTTTTAGATATCCCACTTTAGATACTATTTTAATGGTTCCTTTGGAAAAAAAATTAAATGTAAAATTGGGTAAAATTTCTGATGATAGCCCTTTTAACATCGTCCAAACAAATGATGACAAGTACATTTTTGTTAACTGCTTTGAGTTTTCTGGTAATTTAACATCACGGGAATGCATCAAAAATTTTACTATCCTTTATCCTAAACATTCTATTGTCAAACCAGTTTTTATAAGATATCCTTTATCGATATATTTGGCTAAAAGGATCAGCTGATGATTAGATTGATTGTCCTTGTTTTAATTTTAATACTTCTACCTACCCCTGTATTTGCACACAGCCTTGTTACTAGAGTTAACATGACCAAAGATGGATTTGATCCAAGTGAGGTAACTTTAGATACAAACTCTTATATAGTCTTTTTTAATGCTGATGAGGTGGATCACTGGCCTGCTTCAAATATTCACCCAACTCATGAAATTTATCCTGAGTTTGACCCCAAAAGACCAATTTCACCTAATCAATCTTGGACTTTTAAACCTCAAAGAGCAGGATCTTTTAAATTTCATGACCATCTTTACCCTAAAAACGAGGGTCTTATGATAGTTACTGGAGAGGATGGAAATTTAACTGAAGTAAAAAAAGATAATACAAAAAAAATAGATCTTCAAAAAGAAGTAGAAAGAATAACTTCTTCTGGTCAGCTGAGGTTAAAAATAGAAAGTGATGATCGAAATGATTATATTAGATCTCAAATGGATATCTGTTTTAAAAAAGGTGGTAGAGATAATTGCTATAAAGATTTGGCAGCAATATTTTTTTCCCAATATGATTTACCTGCTCTCTTGCAAATGCTCTCGGATAATGAGCAATATCCGGAAGTTTTCAGCAGATGTCATGAACTGACACATTATTTAACCAGACTTTCATACCAAAAAGAACAAAGCATCTCCAAAGTTTATGATTCTTGTACCTCTGTTTGTCATGGAGGTTGTTATCATGGGGTAATTGAGGAATATTTATCCGAGAAAAATTTATCCCTAGATTTGAGTAGTAATTACGACCAGATAAAACAGGAGATCATAAAAATTTGCGGACAAAAGTCAGATTATAAAGTGCCTCTACTTTTTGATGAGTGTCTTCATGGTATAGGTCATGGCACAATGTATATTACAGATGCTGATTTACCAAAGGCCTTAAAACTTTGTGACCTGTTAGAAGATGAACAAAAACAGCAGACATGTTACGGTGGTGCTTTTATGGAAAACTCCTCTTCCTCCACCAATTTGGATCATCCCTCAAAGTTTATCAAAGCTGATGATCCTTTATATCCTTGTGATATTTTGGATAAAAAATACTTGGGTGTTTGTTATCGTTATCAAAGTTCTCACTTTGCCATTATCAGTCAAAGTAATTGGGGGCAAGTGGCAAAGATGTGTATGCAGGTTCCCCAAGACTTTCGCCCTGCCTGTTTTCTAACAATAGGTAGTAATNTGGTAGGGTTTACCCAAGTAACAAAAACTATAATAGACAATTGTAGTTTAATAGAAGAGGAAAACTATCAAAGTTATTGCTACCAGGGAGCAGTTGATGCCTTGGCCATAAGATATCGGGATGATGCATCCCGGGGATTTGATTTTTGCTCTCAGGTACCTTCTCAATACCAAAAGAGTTGTTTTAATCAGTATGGAATTTCCATTTCACCCTGGTCAAATGATCCTAATAATTTATCAAAACTTTGTGATAAGTTAGAAAATCCTCAATATGCTTTATGGTGCAAAGGGGAAAATAAATATGTTATTAAAATGACCAAAAATGGTTTTGAACCATCTGATTTATCCATAGAGCAAAACTCAATTATAGAGTTTAAAAATGAGGATAATAAAGACCACTGGCCTGCATCGGATGTTCATCCTACTCATCAAATTTATCCAGAGTTTGATCCGCAAAAAGGTGTTAGTCCCGGACAGAGTTGGAAATTTCAATTTAAAAAAAATGGTGTTTGGAAATTTCATGATCACCTATTCCCGCATATTAAAGGTTCTATTGCAGTTACCGGAAAAAACCAAGTTAATCAGATATCTCAAGAGACGTCAAAAGATAAAATCAAGCATATTGTTTCTAATGTCATAGATTATTTTAAGAAATTGTTTAAGGTAGATAAAAAAATAAACAAGGCTGATTTTGTAAAATTGGATAGTACCAAAAAACAAGAAATACTAAAGAATATGGCAAAAAAGGATGGAGTGGAAAAAACCTGGGTTTTTTTGAAAGAAAGCTTTAAGGATCAAACAGGATCTGAAGGAGAAATTCATGATCTGGCTCATCTTGCAGGAAACCTAATTTTTGATGCTAAAGGTTTATCAGGACTGGGCCTTTGCGATTCCACATTTGCTTTTGGCTGCTTCCATGGTTTTTTGGATAAAGCTTTTTTAGAAAGCTTGGATAAGCTAAATGAGGCCCAAAAAAGTTGTGAACAAATTGGTCAAGGAATAAATGGACCTGTTGCCAGTTGTATTCACGGTATAGGTCATGGAGTAGCCAGTTTTTATAGAACATCGGATATTAACAATTCTTTAAAGGCTTGTGATAGGTTAACTCAAGGAGCCCAATATTGTTATGACGGTGTTTTTATGGAATTTTCCAGAAATGCTGTACCCAATTTTTACAAAACTGATGATCCTTTATATCCTTGTGATAGTTTGGATGAAAAATTTGTTTTTTCCTGCGGAAGAAATTTGCCGGTTGTTTTAATAACCAGATTTAATAAAAGTTTTGATGATGTTATTAATATCTGTAATATGGCCCAAAGTCAGAATTTAAAAAATTCCTGTTTTGATGCTTTGGGTTTTAATGCAGTGGCAAGGTCGCAAAATAATCCGGATATAATTATTGATCTTTGTGGGAAAATAGAAAACCAGGAGTTTAAAACAAGATGTATCAAGGCTGCAGCTGGTGAGTTAATTTTTCAAAATTTGCCCAACTGGAAAGAAAATGCTCCTAAAGTTTGTAATACTCTTTCAGATGATGCTAAAAACTTCTGTTTAGATTATTTACAAACTATTATTAAAGATTATCAAAGGTAAGGATTCCATTCCAGATAAGTCCAGAAGTTTGAAATGTTGACTATTATTCCTTTATAAGCTACAACTAGAATATGCCTTTTTTACCTTATGTGTTAGTGGCCCAATTGATCTTTTCTCTATTGATAGTAAATTTGTCACCAAATACTTTAACTCCTATCAAACATGATATGAGAAATGTCCTGGGAGTCCAAATTACTCAGGAAACAACTATACCAACTGATCAACCAACTCCTCCTCCTGAATCAAATAGCCAACCAGTTGCTGGCGCGCCAGAAAATCCCCCACCACCTGAAAGCACACCTGCCCCCACAACTCAAGAAACACCTAGTTCATCCCAACCATCAGCCTCCCCACAAACACCTGAGGCTACTTCTATCCCGGAACCAACCCAAGCAACACCCTTATTTGCTACTCAACCAGAACCGTCTTCTACACCTGCCACTAATCAACAACCTACTAATACCCAACCTGAATTCACTCAACAAATGAATAATCTAAATCAGATTATCGAAGTATCACCTGTCCCCACAGAAGCTGCTAGTCCCAGTCCTTCAGCTGCCCCCCCTAACTTAGCAAATGAACAATTACAACAAACTATTTCACAAACACAGGCTGTTTTAAATCCAGAAGAGTTGACTAGTTCACCAGAAAGTATTAATCCTAAATCAGTTGATGAAGCTAAAAAAGAAGAAGAAACTTTAAATCAAATCACTGATCCAAAAAAACAAACAGCACAGTTAATTATTAATTCAGTTGATAAAATCAAAGATATTAATGAAAATATTATCAAAGCTGATTTCTCCACCGCCAACTTTGCTTCTCAAAGATTTAATGACCAAATCAATCGAGCTTTAGATAATTTACAATCTTTACCAACATCTCAAGCTAACCTATTAAAAAGCCAAGTGATCACTTTTTGTAACCAGGCAGATTTGATATTAAGAAATGCCCAACTATCTGTGCCGGAAGATTTAGAACAGGATCTGGAAATAAATAGAGCTAAATGTTTAGAAACACAATTATGATTAGAATTAAAAAATTATTTGCCAAATTTAAGATTCCTACTAAGCATAAGCACCTGCCTCAGTGGGCCAGAGTTTGTCTAATAGTAATTGTTGTTATTTTATTGTTAGAAAATTTAGTGCTAATTTTAAATAATTTACAAAATAAAACTACCATTGTTGGTTTAAAATTAGATAATAAAATTTTGACTGGACTTAGTAGAGCTCAAATAGAAGAGGTCATCAAACAAGAATTGCAAAAAAATGATCAACCTTTAAAGCTTACCCTTAATGATCAAACCTTTATAGTAAAAGCAATTGAGATTGGAGCAATAGTTGATAGTAAACAATTGACGAACCAACTATTGGAAAAAGGCAGAAAAGGCAGTATTTTACAAAAGTTATTGACTCAAAACCAGGTTTTATTAGGTTTAAAAAATGAAAAGCTCTCAGGTAATATCTCGCAAACTCTACTTAACCTGAAACTGATTGAGATTCAAAGTGAGGTCAATCGCGACCCGAAACCCTTAAGACCTGATTTTGTAAACGATTTAAGTAAAACCTTGCTAGCTCAAGACGGATTAAAAGTGGATACTAATAAATTAACCTTGCTTATTTCAGATTACATCTTTAGTCCTCCCTCCTCCTCTATCCTGCTACCTGTTATAAAAACTTTTACAGCTAGCCATAATCAGGAAGAGTTAACACCGATTCGTCAACAAGCTCAACAGGCTATCAAACAATCTATTTCAATTGCCAGTGGAGGTTTAGTTTTCACTTTGACTGCCAATGATTTAAAAAATATGCTGACAGTCCTAGAACGACCTGATCCTAAAAATCCCCAGAAAATAATCCTTGTTTTAAGATTGGATGATAAAAAATTAAATCAAAAATTAGGTGAGTTTGCCCAAAAAGTGGAGGCTATCACAGGTGCGGAATTTAATGATCATGATGGGAGAGTTGCTATCTATACTCAATTTTATTCTAATAAAAGGAGGCTTTTAGCCATTCCTACAGGCAGAAGGTTGGTTAACCAGGCTGTTTTAGCTGAAACTAGCAGTGGGCCTAAGACAATCTATTTAACCTTTGATGATGGTCCCAATGCTATTTATCATCCAATGATTTTGGATATTTTAAAAGCTTATCATGTACCTGCTACCTTTTTCTTAGTGGGGCAAAATGTGCAAAGAGACTTAGATAATGCCAAAAGAACTGTGGGCGAAGGACACAAAATTGGTAATCATTCCCTCACTCATTCATTCTTACCCAATCTTTCTTCATCATCCATTAACAAAGAAATACAAACCACAGATCAGATCTTAAAATCAATCAATGGTAATCAGGATATTATTCTTTTTAGACCACCTTATGGTGGAGTCAATTTAACTGTGAGAAAAAAGGCTGAGGAGGCCAAATTAAAACTAACCTTATGGGATGTTGATCCCCGGGACTGGTCAGAACCTCCAACTGATGAGTTAGTCAGAAGGGTTGTTTCATCTGCTCACAACCAGGCAGATATACTTTTTCATTCAAATCACCTGTCAACTGTTAAGGCTTTACCTAAAATTATTCAGACATTAAAAGGTCAAGGTTATACCTTTGAACAATTACCCTAAATTTTATGATTAATCAGGTGGAATTTTTCATTTGCAAGCAAGTAGTAAAGTATGAGATGCTAAAAAGATGAATCAAAAAGGTATTGCTTACCTATATTTATTAATTATTGTTGCCTCTGGTTTTCTGCTGGTTAAATATATACCCTCAATTTATCAATCTACTCATCAACCTAAGTCAATTATCACTCCTCAGGTTTTCCCACAAGCAGACCAAAAAATAAAAGAAGCAACTGCCAGTGATCAGATGCAACAAGCAAAGTTAGAAAAATATTTAACTGTTGAAGCAGCCCTTTTGGGAGTTTCAGATAATATTAGTCTATCTTTTAAAGATTTTGATCATAGCAAGGAAGTCAATATTGAACCAACCCGTCAATGGATTCCTGCCTCAACCATCAAAGCTTTTGTGATGGTTGAGGTTTTTAGACAAAGAGATTTAGGGTTGATTGACTTTGATCGAGAAGTAACTATAGATTCAATTAATGTAGTGCCAACTGAGTTGGAGACTGATGAATTCCCCCGTCTTCGTGAAGGTACTAGAGTTACTATCTATCAGTTGATTGAGACAATGATAATTCAATCCGACAACACTGCCTATAATACACTCTTGGATATTTTAGATCGTAGAAATATTAATTTGGCACTGAAAAATATTGGTATTACTGAAACTGTGGTGGGTGAAAAACTTAACTTGGATGAGACACAATTTCAGCAGGATTTGCAAGTTGCGGGACGACAATCGGATACTACTACTGCCAAAGACTTGACTACTCTTTTTGATCTTTTATATAACAAAAAAATTGCTCATTCAGCAGAAATACTTTCTATTTTTAAAAGACAAAAGATTAATAATATGATCCCCGTATATTTGCCAAGTAACACTTTAGTGGCTCATAAAACTGGTGACTGGTCATCTATTTATCACGATGCTGGAGTAGTTTTTAAACCAGATGATCCATTTGTTTTATCGATAATGACCAACAGTGGAGATCCAAATATAGTAGCCCAAATTGCTAAAGTTGCCTATTTTCAAACAGCTGATTCAATTGGTCAAACTTTTCAAAAAAATACACCCCAGGCAGATAATCAGAAAAGCTCAAGTCAGTTAATTACTCTGGCAAATTACCAAACGATGCTGAAGTCCTTGCAGAAGAAACTCCAGAGAAATTTCCAACTATTACGGCATCTGACTTAGGTATTACACCAAAAGATTTAAATCCCAATACCAAACAAATATCTGATGTCCAGCAAGCTTTAATTACACCAGGTTCGATTTTTTATGGAATTAAGAAATTTTTTGAAGATCAACAATTAAAGAATGTCAAAAGTAATGGTGATCAAGTAACTGCCCGCTTAAATTTGGCTAAAGCAAGGTTGGCAGAAGTGAAAAAATTACTGGGAGATGGAGATATAAAAGAGGCTGACAAGCTGCTTAGTGAATCGGAAGATCAATTAGCAAAAGCCGTTGAACTGGCTAAAAATGATCCGGATAGAGATTTGAAATTAATTGAAATTAAACATGTCAATGATTTACACTTTGCAGTTTTAGCTGATAAAAGTAAATTTATTCCCACCTCTGCCAAGGAACAATTTGTTAATAGTGTGTATAGCTTTTATCAGAAGAATCAAAAAACCGTTGAACCTGCTATTAAAGCTTCCGTGATTGCTAATCCTATTCAACAAAAACCAGCAATAGGTACAGTCTCAGAAATTAAAGGTAATGAAGCCACTCTCAAATTTGATGACGGTATTACCAAACAAGTAATTCTAACACCGGATACTAAAGTCAGGCAATTTCAACAAGACACATACCAAAGTGTAGATTCAATTAAACCAGGTGATAAGATTGCTGTAGTTGGTTTAACTAATCAACAATCTAAAGTAATTCCACAATTTATCTTAAAAGATGTTCCAAAAGAGCTCCCTGATAAACATACTGGGACTGTAATTGAGATTAACCCTGATGAAAAAACCCTAAAAATTCTTGATAAGAAAGGACAAGTCCAGCTTATTGATGTTCTTGATAAAACCACCATCAAAGCTAAGGATACTAATGTTTCCTTACAAGGCATCAAGGCTGGATCTCAAGTGACT
>JGI1358J11329_10003787_pt1 | contig 11123 bp, 9 predicted proteins | sample Subgroupgradi54m_FD_11329 | JGI IMG/M metagenome (IMG submission 11329)
GCCCCGGTGCTTGCAGGTATTGTCGACCGCGTAGAAACTCCCCTCGCAGTTGAACACGGCGATGGTCTTGCCTCCCGCTTCCACCACTTTGCCGGTGCCGGCCGGGATTTCGGACGTCTTAGCGATTTTCGTCAGTACCGCCATTGTTCCTCCAGGAAATCTGACGTGGTGACAAGCTACAAGTGACAGGTAACACGTTCGACTTGTCACGTGTCACGTGTCACGCCTTTAAATAAAATCCTCCATGATGCCCGCCAGATCCGTGCGCTTGAGCGGCTGCTTGGACAGCGCGACCCCGCTGCGGAGCGCCGGCTCCTCGTCCTCATACGTGGGCCGTTCGGCCTTGTAGAACAGCCCGATGGGGATCCGCGCGCCCCACTCAAACGCCTTCTCGACGGCAAGCCGGAAGTCCGAGGTGTCGTGCTTTNCATCTTCCAACTTGTAGATCCGCTCGCGGAACCACGGGTAGGTGTTGTGCTTGTTATAGGTGACACAGGGGGAGAAGACGTCCAGGAGCGCGAAGCCCTTGTGCTCAATCGCCCCCTTCATTAACTGCGACAGGTGGAGGTTGTCGCCGGAGAATCCGCGCGCGACATACGTCGCCCCGCACGTCAGCGCCATCGCAACGGGATTCAGCGCCATTTCGATGACGCCCTCGGGTGTCGACTTGGTGCGCATGCCCTTCTCTGCCGTCGGGGAGGCTTGGCCGGTTGTCAGGCCATAGACCTGGTTATCCATCACGATGTACGTCATGTTGACGTTACGCCGGCAGGTGTGGATGAAGTGCCCGGCCCCGATGCCGTAGCCGTCGCCGTCGCCCCCGACGGCAATCACGGTCAGGTCCGTATTGCCCAGCCGCGTGCCTGTCGCCACGGGCAGCGATCGGCCGTGGAGGCTGTGAAAACCGTAGGCATTAATGAAGCCGGGCAGATTGGACGAGCAGCCGATGCCCGACACCACTTGGACGTTGTGCGGGGCGATGTCCAGCTCCGCCAGCGCGCGCTGCAGGGAGTTGAGCACCCCGAAGTCGCCGCAGCCCGGACACCAGTCGGGCTTGACTTTGCCGATATATTCTTTCACTTGCGTCATGTGTCCTCCTCAAAGAACCTTCTGTTGCTCAGGGCTCGAGGCTGTGGGCTCAGGGCACTTACCCAGACCCCTGAGCCCAGAACCCAGAGCGTTTTTAGTGCTGCCGCGCGGCTTCCGCACCGATGGCAGGATTTTCCATCGGCGAGAAATCTGCCGGAATGCCTTCATCGCTCTGGGCATAGACGACGACCGGCGTCTTCGGCTTTGTCTTCAGGATCGTCCGGGCCTGGTCCACCACCTGCTTCAATTCAAACGGCTCGCCGTCGATCTTGCGCAGGTGGTGCTGGATGGCAATCCCGGTCTCCATGCGGATAAATTTCACGATCTGTCCGATGTAGTTGCCTTCCACGGACATCGTCATCTTCGTCTTGGACAGGATCGCGCTGACCGCCTCGGCCTGGAACGGCCAAATGTTCCTCAGGCACAAGACGTTCACCTTCGGGCCATCCTGGTTCAGCACCTCCATCGCCTCAAGCATCACTTGGTAGGTTGAGCCCCAGCCGACCAGGGTCAGCTCGGCGTCCTTCGGGCCGTCCAGCTGCGGAGCCGGCAGCTCCTTCAGGAGGCCCTCCATCTTGCGCATCCGCTTGTGCATCATCTTCGAGCGGATGTGGGGGTTGGTGAAAACATCGCTAATGACGATGCCGTCCTCATCATGCTCATCGGTGGCCGCGGTATAGATGGTGCCGGGCGTGCCCGGCAGCGCCCGCGGCGAGACCCCGGAGTCGGTGACAAGAAACCGGCGGTAGAGGCCGTTGGGTTGCGTGACCATGGGCCCACGGTCGATGGGAATGTTATTCAGGTTCACCCCGTCGAACGTCTCCAGGCGCTCGGCCAGGTAGAGGTCCGAGATGATCATGACGGGGATTTGGTATTTCTCGGCGAGGTTGAAGGCTTCAACAGCGACGTGGAAACATTCGGGGACGGTGCGGGGAGCGAGGATCACTTTCGGGAAATCGCCTTGCGAGGCGCCGAACAGCTGGAAGAGGTCGCCCTGCTCGGTCTTCGTCGGCAACCCGGTCGAGGGGCCGCCGCGCATGACCTCGACGATGACCACGGGCGTTTCGGTCATCGCCGCCGCACCCACCGCTTCGGTCATCAGCGCGAATCCGCCGCCCGCGGTGCCCGTCATCGCGCGGACACCGACGTGGCCGGCGCCGATCGACATGTTGAGTGCGGCAATCTCATCCTCGCACTGTTTGACCAACAGGCCGGTCTTCGAGGCGTACTTGACCAGCCAATGCAGCAGCGAAGAGGCTGGCGTCATCGGATACGCGGAGTAGAACCTGCAGCCGGCGGCGACGGCGCCGAAACCGATCATCGGGTTCCCCCCTGCGAGGGGGCGGCGCTTGGCATCGCCTTTGCCGACGCGGATGGCGCCCGGCTTGCACTTCGTCTTCGCGAACTCAAAGCCTTTGTCGAACGCGTCGAGGTTCGTCTTGATGACCGCCTCGCCCTTCTTGGCAAACCGCTCCTGGAGCAACTCGCGGATGCCGGCCGGATCCAAGTCGATCACCTGAATGAGAGCCCCCATCAAGGCGGTGTTCTGCATCAATTGATTGCCGACGAGTTCCATCACCGGCAGGCCGATCAACTGGACATCCTTGCCCACCTGATCGGGCTTTGCCTGAAACTTCTCGCTGTTATAGAAGACCGCCCCGCCCGGCATCACCTTCTTGCCGTAGCGCTGGAGGCTGTCGGCGTTCAGCGCGATGAGATAGTCGAGTTCGTCGCCCTGCGTGTAGACCTTGTGCGTGCCGATGCGGATGTGCATGCACACGTGGCCGCCGCGGATGACGGACTGGTAGCTGTTGTAGGCGAACACGTGGTAGCCGGAGCGTGAACAGGATTGCGCGAACGATTCCCCGGCGGAGGCGATCCCGTCGCCCGCGGCCCCGCCAACCCAGACGGTCAGTTCGGTCTGCGTCATCGTCGCTCCTACACCAACGCGGCCTTGCCCGTGGCCGGCCGGCTGCTGACCTCGTGGGTCATCTTGGTAATCTTGCCGGCCACCTCGAGCGCCTCACCAAACCGCCGCTGCCACATGTTGCGGCCAAAAATAAACCCGGTCACGCCGGCTTCCAGCGCGGTGCGCACATCGTCAAACAGTTCCTCATCCGTGCGCTTCGCACCCCCGGACATCAGCGTCAGCGTCCGTCCCGCGGACGCGACGATCTTCTCAAGCATCTCGCGCTTGGTCATCTTCAAATCGCGGTACTCTTTCGGGTATTGCGGGCGCTTCTCCTCGCTGATCGTGGGATAGTTGACCTTGACGACGTCAGCACCCAGTTCCTGCGCGACGCGCGCGGCGTAGTCGACGGCCCACAGACAGTCCTTGCCGCCTCTGGCCTCCACGAACTTGCCGCGGGGGTACGCCCACATGATGACCGGCATGCCGGCTCGTTCCGCCTCACGGCGCACCGTGTTGAATTGCGTGAAGTCATCATCCTGTCGGGGCGAGCCGACATAGCAGGTGTAGCCCACCGCATCCGCGCCGAGGCGCAGCGCGTCTTCGACGCTGGCGGTGCAGGCGGAAAACGCCTCATCATCCGGCGGGACTTCGGTCTTGCCGTTGATCTTGAGGATCAAGGGGACCTTGCCAGCGAAGGCTTTGATGTATTTCTCCGCGAGCCCAATCTGAAAGGCAATGCCTGAAAAGCCGCCTTCAAGGGCCAGCCGCAGCTGGAACTCGGGGTTGAGGCTTTCCGGGTTGACGAAGAAGTCGCGCGGTCCGTGCTCGAGCCCCTGGTCAATGGGCAGAAGCATCAGCCGGCCGTTGCCCGGCCCATACTTATAGAGCAGCCGGTGCAGCCGCACCTTCTTGCCGGCCGACAAATCCATGTCTTCGATGGTCAGGAATCGCTTGGACATCAGTCTCGCTCCTTGTTCATTCCGCCTGCGTGACACTCAATCCCGGACTGCTCGCGCCATGACGGCGAGGGACAAGATGTGCGCCGAATTGTACGAAAACCGCATGAGGGACGGCTGATCGCTGGTGCGTTCAGCCACCCGATGACAGGGACGTCCGGCCGGCTAGAAGCGGATGCCGGCTTGTTTCAGGAATGACTTGTCAGAGTCCGTCAACCCAAAGTGCAATTCTTCCCCGGCAGGCTTGCCGCCGATTAAGGGCACCACGTAGATCGCCAGCTCCACCTGTTCCTCGCGGAGCATCCTGCGCAATTCCCCAAAATCGGCTGACTGAGCCACCATCTTCTGAATCGCCTTGTTGAGCCGCTTCAAGTACTTCGCCAACCGCTTCTCAATACCCATCCTGTTGACCCCCAGGTTAGAGTCGAACTCCGCCGTGCACCCTGCCCCTTACTCGACCGATGGGACCACCGTCTCGAGCGTCTTCGACGCCGTCTGCGAAATGCGCATCGAGCAGAACTTCGGACCGCACATCGAGCAAAACTTTGCGTCCTTGTAGAACCCATCCGGCAGCGTTTCATCGTGCATCCGCCGCGCCGTCTCCGGATCAAGCGAGAGCGCAAACTGCTGTTCCCAGTCAAAGCTAAATCGTGCCCGCGAGAGCGCATCGTCGCGCTCGCGCGATCCGCGCCGGCCTCTCGCCACGTCCGCGGCGTGTGCTGCGATCTTATAGGCGATCACGCCGTCGCGCACGTCCTGCTCATTCGGCAGCCCGAGGTGCTCCTTCGGTGTCACGTAGCACAGCAGACTTGAGCCGTACCAGCCGACCATCGCCGCGCCAATCGCCGAGGTGATGTGGTCATAGCCGGGGGCCACGTCAGTGACGAGCGGACCCAATGTATAGAAGGGCGCCTCATGGCAATAGCGCTGCTGCAGCTTCACGTTCATTTCCAGCTGATCCATCGGCACATGACCCGGNCCTTCNACCATNACCTGNACGCCNTTGGCCCANGCNCGCTCGGTNAACTCGCCCAGCGTCTNNANTTCCGCCAGCTGCGCTTGGTCCGACGCGTCGGCCAGNCANCCNGGCCGCAGNCTGTCGCCGAGGCTGTAGGANACNTCNTGCGCGCGCAGGATGTCNCTGATGTCNTCGAAACGGTCGTAGAGGAAATTCTGCGCCTGGTGCGCCGCCATCCACTGCGCGAGCAGACTGCCGCCGCGGCTGACGATGCCGGTGATGCGGTCCTTCACCAGCGGCAGGTACTCGTACAAAATCCCGGCGTGGATCGTCATGTAGTCCACGCCTTGCTCGGCCTGCTCCTCGATGACCTGGAGCATCAGTTCCGGCGTGAGATCTTCGACGCGCTTTACGCGCAACACCGCTTCATAAATCGGCACGGTGCCGACGGGGACCGGGCTGGCGTGGATGATGGCCTTGCGGATTTCCGGGATCATGCCGCCGGTCGACAGGTCCATGATGGTGTCGGCGCCGTAGTGCACCGCCATGTGCAGCTTCTTCACCTCTTCCTCGCTATTCGAGCTGAGGGCCGAGTTGCCGATGTTGGCGTTGATCTTCACGTTCGCCACCAATCCGACGCCCATCGGGTCCAGGCTGTCCGCGAGGTGGTGGATGTTCGCCGGGATGATGAATCGTCCGCGGGCGACTTCGGAGCGGATGAGTTCCGCGTCCAACCTCTCGCGTTCGGCGACCCGTTTCATGGCGTCCGTGATGACGCCCTGCCGCGCCCACTCAAGCTGCGTGACTGCGTGACCGTTTCCTGGCATACAGCCTCCCCACAGATGGCCTCAAAAACTTGAAATATTCTAGCACAATTTCCTGCCCAACGCCACCGACGGCGTCCTTGCGCACCCTTCGGCAAATGAAGGGGTTACGTCGAAAGATTGGACCGGATCAGCGTCAAAAATTCGGCCCGGGTCTTCTCGCTCGACCGGAAGGCCCCGAGCATGGAACTGGTGACCGCCCTGGCGTTCTGCTTCTGGACGCCCCGCATCATCGTGCACAGATGGGCCGCCTCGATCACGCACGCCACCCCCAGCGGCTGCAGGTGCTCGTTGAGGGCGTTGGCGATTTGGACCGTCAACTGCTCCTGCACCTGCAGTCTCCGGGCGAACGCGTCCACCAGCCGCGGGATCTTGCTCAAGCCGATGATCTTCTTATTGGGCACGTAGGCGATGTGGCATTTGCCGAAGAACGGCAGCAGATGATGCTCGCACAGCGAGAAGAAATCAATGTCCTTCACGACGACCATCTCGTCGTGCTTCACCTGCTTGAAGGAGCGGTTCAGGACCTTCTTCGGATCCAACCGGTAGCCCGAGGTCAGATACTGCAGCGCTTTCTTGACGCGCAGCGGTGTCCTGCGTAGCCCTTCACGGCGCGGGTCTTCGCCCATGAGGCGAAGGAGCAACTTGATGGCGCCCTCCCACTCCTGGCCGGTCGGAATCTCGAGCGCCGTGCGCAACTGCCTTATCTCATCATCCGCTTGTGCCATAGCCCACCTCAGATGTCATGCGATCCGCTGTACGCCGAGTCTTAGCGTATAGCGTTCAGTGTTGAGCGTATAGGTACGTCCTAGACGCTAGACGCTACACGCTAAACGCTAGCACTACTTCCAGTTCTCCATGAGTTCAATCAGCAACCTGATCCCGATCCCCACCGCGCCCTTCGGGATGTAGGGTCTATCCTTCTCCGTCCACGCGGTGCTGGCGATGTCGAGGTGCGCCCAGTTGAGCCCCTCGGCGAACTCCTCAAGAAACTTCGCCGCGGTAATTGTCCCCGCCTCACCCGTATTCGTCACATTACGCAAATCGGCAATATCTGACTTCAGGGCAGGGCCATACTCATCCCACAGCGGCAGGCGCCACACGCGCTCATACGTCGCCTTGCCCGCCTGGTTGATGAGCGACGCGAGCCGTTCGTTCTTGGTCATGAGTCCGACCGCTTCGCTGCCGAGCGCCACCACGCACGCGCCGGTGAGCGTCGCCAGGTCCACCACGCAGTCCGGCTTGAAACGTTTAGCGTAGTGCAAACAGTCGGCCAGGACGAGCCGGCCCTCCGCGTCGGTGTTGAGCACTTCCACCGTTTTGCCGGACAGTGTCTTGACCACATCGCCGGGCCGCTGGGCGGTGCCCGAGGGCATGTTCTCCGTGGCGGCGATGATGCCGATGATGGTGTACGGCAGTTTCAATTCCGCCGCCGCCTTCACCGTGCCCAGCACCGCGGCCGCACCCGCCATGTCGTATTTCATCAGTTCCATCTTGGAGGAGGGCTTGAGGCTGATGCCGCCGGTGTCGAAGGTGATCCCCTTGCCGCAGAGCGCAAACGTCGCCTTCGCACGCGTCGGGCGGTACTCCAGGACGATGAACTGCGCCGGATGGTTGCTGCCTTGCGCCACACCGACAAGACCGCCGAAACCTAGACGCTTCAGTTGGGCAAAGGGAATTACCGTGCATTTGAGCCGGTACCGTTTGGCGAGCGCGCGGGCTTCATTCGCCAGCATGGTCGGGGTCACGAGGTTCGCCGGGCCGTTAATGAGATCGCGCGCCAGGCCGACGGCCTCGGCGATTATTTCGGCCTTCTCCACGGCGCGTTTGGCACCCGCCACGTCACCTGAGCGCTCAACGACGAGCGTGATGGCTTCAATGTGCTTGCTCTTCTCGTGCTTCGGCACCTGCTTGAGCCGGTCGTACCGGTAGAGGCCCAGGAGCGCTCCCTCCACTACCGCCTGCGCGGTCGTCGCCGCGTCGCCGAGCACGCGGTCCCGCAACACGGGCAGGCTCAGCGCTGTGTAGCCGCGCGCGCGCACGACCCGCGCCGCGGTGCCGGCAAACTGCCGCACCTTCTCAAGCGAGAAATCTTTCGCCTTGCCGAAGCCAACGACCAGCACCCACGACTTGCCGAGGGGCAGAAACGCGGTTTCATTCGCCGCACCCCGGAACCCGGCGCCGGCAAGCAACTGCTGCAGCTGGCGGTGTGCCCCCGCTGAGGGCGGCATGAGCCGTTCCGGTTTTCGCTCGCCCTCAAACGCGCCGAAGACCTGGATGCCGCCGCGAACTTGATCGAGCCGTCCTGCCCGTACTTGAATGCGCATCAATCCTCCGAGTTACTTCTTCCTTTGTCCCAAAAAGAACGACATCAACTGGAACCCTTCAGTGAATTCCTGCTTCGATCTCTTCACCGCTGACTCGCTGTAGGAGGCGACCGTGCCTTTCGGGCCGCCGGTGGCGTAGAGCGCAAACGGTACCGGCGCCGCAATGTGCGTCTTGAGCACCGTGCTGGTTGGGTGGTCGCAGACGATGAGGATCGCGTACGGCTCGCCCCGCTGCTTGAGCCCGTCAATCACCGTCCCGACAACAAGCCGGTCGGTGTCCTCGATCGCCTGAATCTTCTTGTTGACGTCGCCCATGTGGCCGGCTTCATCCGTCGGCTCCACGTGGATGAGCACGAGGTCGTGCGTGTCGAGCGCCTTCAGCGCGTACTCGGCCTTGCCTTTATAGTTGGTGTCGAAATAGCCCGTGATCCCCGGCACCGCGATGATGTCAAATCCGACGAGTGTGCCTAAGCCCCGCACGATGTCCACCGCGCTGATGCACGCGCCCCGCAGCCCGTACTGCGACTGAAACGGCGGAAACTTCGCCGCGGTCCCCTGGCCCCAGAACCAGAGCATCGTCGCCGGGCGCTTGCCTTGATCGATCCGGCGCTTATTGACCGGATGCGTGCGCAGCAGCGTGACCGATTCGTCCATCACTTCACGGATGAGCTCGGACCCCTGGCCCGTCGGAAGATACGCGTCAATCATCTTTCCGGAAATATCGTGGGGCGGCGTGCACTGGGTCTTGGCGAACTCCTGGCCTTCAATGAGCGCTAAGTGCCGGTAACTCACACCGGGATAGAAGCGCATGCCGTGCCGGCCCAAGCGCTTGTTGGCGGTCTTGATGAGTTCGGCGGAATCCGCGCTCTCGATATGACCGGCGGAGTAATCGGCCAACACCCCGTCCTCCACGGTCACGGTGTTGCACCGGAAGGCCACCTTGTCCCCGTCGAGTGCAATGCCCTGAGCCGCGGCCTCAAGCGGGGCTCGGCCGGTAAAGTACTTGCGCGGGTCGTAGCCGAAGACGCTCATGCACCCGACGTCCGAGCCGGGCTTAAAACCCGAAGGAATTGTGTGCGCCCAGCCGGTCGTGCCCTCACGGGCAACCCAGTCCATGTTCGGGTGCTTGGCAACCTCCAGCGGCGTTTTGTTGCCGAGCTCCGGGATGGGCACGTCGGCCACTCCATCGGGTAAAATCACAACGTACTTCATGCCCTTAAGGCGCTCAATAGCTCAATTGCTCGATGGTTCGATAGCTCAAGCAGTTTCATGACCGAGCAGTCAGTGCAGTAATGCTGCGAAGTTGGCGCACCACCGTCGGAATCACCTCAAGGGCGCGGTCAATCTCTTCATCGGTTGTTTGCACCCCGACTGTCAACACGAGCGCTCCTTTAGCTTCGTCATCGGTGAGCCCCATTGCTTTCAGCACGTGCGACGGGCGCATGGCTTTCGAGTTGCAGGCCGAGCCCAGGCCGACCGCAATGCCGGCTTGGTCCAAACCCAGCACCAGCGACTCGCTGGCCACTCCGTCGATGCATACGTGGAGATTATGTGGCAGCCGCACACCCCCATGATCTTCGACGGGTCCTGCCGCTGCGCACCCCACCAGTCCTCGCCGCGCTCCGCCAAAGTTCGTTGGCGGATCGTCGGCTGCGGGCTGGGTGGGGGCCCCGCTCCGCGTCACCCGTCGAAGGTCTGACGTCCCATTAACGCGCAAACCCTCAATGCGTTCTCTGAGTCCATCCTGAAGCCGGTCGCGCAACGCCGCCAGCCGCGTCATGCGCTCTGGTAACTCGCGCGCGGCGATTTCAGCCGCAACGCCCATGCCGACGATCGCAGGAACCGCCTCGGTGCCGGAGCGTCCGCCGCGTTCCTGCCCGCCGCCTTCAAACAGCGGCAGGATGCGCACGCCCTCGTGCACGAAGAGGGCCGCAGCGCCCTGCGGGCCGTAGAATTGATTCGCGCTCAGGCTCAGCGCATCCACACCCAACGCTTTCACGTCCACCGCAATGTGCCCGACCGCGGCCACCGCGTCGGTATGGAAGAACGCTCCTTGCTCATGCGCGATCGCCGCAAGATTTTGAATGTGCTCAACCGTCCCAACTTCCCCGTTGGCCAGCATCACCGACACCAGCACCGTCTCCGGCCGCATTACCTTGCGCAGATCCTCGGGCAAGACCATGCCGTCACGATCAACCGGCAGGATCGTCACCTGCACTCCGCCGTCCGACTCAAGCCGACGCACCGCCAGCGATACTGACGGATGCTCGATCGCCGAGATGATTACATGATTGCCCTTGCGCTTATTGCCGGCGATGAGCCCGCGCAGGGCCCAGTTGTTGGACTCGGTGCCGCACGAGGTAAACACGAGTTCTTCCGGCTTGGCGTTGATGAGCGCGGCTACCTGCTTGCGCGCCTGCTCAAGCGAGCGCTTCACACGCTGGCCGTCCTGATGGATGGAAGAGGGATTGCCCGCCTCCTCAAGCGCCGCCGCCACCGCGTGCTTGACTTCAGGTAGCAGCGGCGTCGTCGCCGAGTGGTCGAGGTTGATGCGCTGGTTCATCATCAAGTCGAGAAGTTGGAAGTTAGATGTTGGATGTTAGATAGAACATGAACCCCGCTGATTCTCTTTCGTTCGTACGTGCTGACGTGCCTACACTCAGCCCGCCTCGGCTCTCATTGAAAGTGGACCGGGGAAATCAGAATCGTCCATCATTTTTCCTTAATCAGCTGCCCCACCAACCGTACGGTACGCCTTGTGCAGAACCTCTCGGATCACAGCAGCGTGCTCGTTCATTTCTCGAGGTGTAATCTTTATACCGAGCAAATCCTTCCTTTTGGGTGTGACGCTAATTCCTGCTCCCTCGAATCGCTCTACTATTTCACGGAGATCTGACTCTTTAACCCTTAGGTCAATTTGGCAGTGCAACTGGACTTTCCGTGGATAGAACCAGCAAAAATTCTGGCGAGGTCCTCCCTGTACTGCTCCACCTAATTTTGGACAGGTACGTGCGTGAGTTTTAACCTCATCCAGTCCCCGTAGAACTGCGCCGGGGA
>JGI1358J11329_10003789_pt1 | contig 11120 bp, 10 predicted proteins | sample Subgroupgradi54m_FD_11329 | JGI IMG/M metagenome (IMG submission 11329)
TTTCGGGCATATTCGTTGTTCGCAAGGTTCGGGAAGGTTCGCTGTTCGGTTCCCATCTCACATCTGAGCTATGGACAGTTCTTCGTACATAGCTCAGCTGTGATTACGATTTTCCCTTTTTCCTCCGGTGCCGAAAAAGTTTTCCATTATGCTTTTCACGCCTGTGGCAAGAACCGCCAAGTAGCCGGCCGAATGTTCGAGTTTTTCTTTGATGGCGCCGAGCACGCGTTCGACATTTTCGATTTTACGCCGCGCATCGCGCACAAGCCAATTCACTTCATGAAGAGCGATGGCCGCCTCGGCAAGCGCCCATGCCAAAAAAATGCCAATGAGCGCAATCGCCCCCGCGAGCGTAAGATTTAAAATGTCTTGAGAAGTTTGAAACATATTTTATCTTGAGCCTGGAGATGAGGGGATTTGCACCCCTAGGACCATGGATGATAAGCCTGATCCCGCACTACGCCACCCCCAGACTATTCTTAATTATATCCACATTTAACCCTCTTGACAAAAATATAAAAAGGAGTAGTATTATCTATAGATGATAAGCCTGATCCGCACTCCGCAGGATCGCAGACAAAACTCCTCTGAAAGGGGGAGTTTTGCATTTAGGCAACCCGAATTTCGGCGTGGAATTTTGTTTCAAGTTCTTTGACGATACGCGCAAACGCGACCTCAATTTCTTCTCCGTTTAAGGTGCGTGCTGGGTCAGAAAAGGTCAGATGAAGCGCAAGACTTTTTTTGCCGTCCGCGATCCCCTTCCCTTCGTAGGTATCAAAAAGTTCAGCGTCATGCAGGAGGGGTGTCGCATGATGGATACCGTGGAGCACGTCTTCAAAAAGCGTTTTGCGCTGCACGACAAATGAAATATCGCGGCGCGCGGGCGGAAATACCGGAATCGGTTCATAGTGCAAGCCTTGTGAAGCGCCGCAAAATGCATTGACATCAAAAGAAAAGATCGCAACGCGTCGTTTGATGCCAAACTTTTCGAGGATCAAAGGATGCACTTCGCCGATCACACCGATATCATGTCCACCGATTACGATTGCCACACGGCGACCCGGATGTCCTAACGTGACATCTGACATCTGACCCCTGACCCCTGACATGGAGTGGTCGGTATGAAAATCAACCAAGGTGTTCGAACGCCGTGCGAGCGCTTCAATCATTCCTTTTGCACGCGCAAACAATTCACCCTGTGCACTTTCGCCCCACAGCGCGCCGCCGGCAATCAAAATTTCATGCGGCAATTCTCCGTCGCGCGGAATATACACGTTCGCCACTTCAAAAATTTCACTCGCCGGAAACTGAATTTCGTTTGCGGCCACTATTTCAAGATGTGACGGAATGAGCGACGGACGCATGACGGCAAAATCGGCAGTGAGCGGATTCTGCACGTTAAGAGCGGGTGCCGAAATCAGCGCTTTTTTCAAAAGTTCTTCGGATACAAAAGAATACGAATACACTTCAGTGAAACCGGCTCCGCGAAATGCTTCGCGCAATTCATCTTCCCATTTCAGTTCATTGGGTGCGGGAGGAAGCGGCAACGTGCCGCTCGGGATGAGTGACGGAAGTTTATGGTATCCGTATACGCGCGCGATTTCTTCGGCAAAATCATGCGATGATTCGATGTCATGATCGCGCCACGGAGGCACCATGACTGCATATTCTTTTCCTTTTTTGCGCACTGAAAATCCGAGCGACTCAAGTATTTTTTTCATGCGCGGCACGCCGAGTTTCACGCCAATCAATTTTTCAGATTGCGCCGGGTTCCAGGGGAATTTCACCGCGCGATACGGCGAAACGCGGCGATCAAGAATGGGACTCGCGCGTTCGGCGCCAGCGATTTCTTCAGCAAGTGCGACGGCACGGGCAATAGCCGCGGTAGTGCTCTCTGTCGAAAGTCCTTTTTCAAAACGAAGTGACGAGTCGGAATGAAGGTTAAGAGCGCGTGCGGTGCGTCGCACCGAAACGGGATCAAATGTCGCGGCTTCAAAAATCACGGTCGTCGTGTCTTTAGTGATCCCTGTTTCGTCGCCACCCATCACGCCCGCAATCGCAATCGGCTTTTTTGCATCAGCAACAACAAGCATCGTCGTATCGAGTGTGTACGTATTCCCATCCAAGGCTTTAATGCGCTCGCCTTTTTCTGCGCATCGCACTGCAATCTGTAGTCTGTGGTCTGTAGTCTGTAATCTATCAGCGTCAAAAGCATGCATGGGTTGCCCCAGCTCAAGCATGACATAATTCGTAATGTCCACAATATTTGAAATAGGACGAATACCCGAAGCAATGAGTCGCCTCTGCATCCACCACGGCGACGGCGCCACGTGTACATTTTTCAAAACGACCGCTTGATACCGCGCACACAACTTCGGCGCCTCGATTTTAATTTCGAGATTTTGGATTTTGGATTTTGGTATTTGAGATTTATTTGTGGTTTGGTGCTTGGTGCTTGGTGCTTTCAAAATAAGGGGTGCCGCAAGAATGACGCTCGCCTCACGCGCAAGTCCGGTGATTGAAAACGCATCCGGCCGATTCGTCGTCACTTCAATATCAAAAACAACGTCATCAAACCCCAACACTTCGCGCAATGGCCTCCCCGCCTCCACTTTGATACTGTACAGTATCAAAGTGAGGTCAAGAATCTCGCGGTCGGCGTGAGGGAAATAGTCGAATAATCCGATTTCGTTTGCGGCGCAGATCATACCTTCGGATTTTATGCCGCAGATTTCCGTTGGTTTTAATTCCACGAGTTCACCTTCGCCGTGCCACCTGACACGCGCACCCTCAAGCGCCACCGCGACGAGCATCCCCTCGCGCAGATTTGAGCCGCCGCAGACAATGGTCGCGATGCGATTACCGATTTTTGTTTCCGCAATCCGCAATTTATCCGCATTCGGATGCGATTTCACTTTCACAATTTCTCCCACGACAATTTTGTCGAGATTTTCTCCTTGCGGATGAATACGCTCAATTCCCGGCCCGGACAAACTCAAACACGCCGCAAACTCCTCCGGCGGCAAATTCGTCTTCACGTATTCCTTAATCCAATTGTACGAAGCAAGAATGTTCATATCAAAATTGTCTCAAAAAACGTAGATCGTTTTTGTATAAGATGCGGATGTCGTCAATCTGCAAACCGGATTTCATGGCCGCTGTCCGTTCGACGCCCCAGCCGAAGGCAAAACCGCTCCATTTTGTCGGATCAACACCACCAGCACGCAAAACGTTCGGATGCACCATGCCGGCACCACCGAGTTCGAGCCATCCTGATTTGCATAAACGACATTTCTGCGATAACGACCGTCCACCCTCACCTAAATCCTCTCCCCTCGAGGGAGAGGAAATTAAACCAGTGCCACCACAGACGCCACAGGAAATGTCCACTTCAAACGAGGGTTCGGTAAATCGAAAATGAAACGGGCGCAAACGCGTTTTGCGATCGGGTCCGAAAAATTCGCGCGCAAAATAATCGAGCACACCTTTCAAATGCGTTACCGAAACATCTTTGTCAATCATGAGTCCCTCAAACTGATGAAACATCGGCACGTGCGACACATCAATTTGCCGACGGTAACATTTTGAAATGTTGATCATGCGGATCGGCAATTTTCCCTTTTCCATTTCGCGCGCTTGTCCGTTCGATGTATGCGGCGTCAAAACCATTTTTCCTTTTTTTCCATTCACGGGCGCATCCATAAAAAAAGTTTCCCACTCATCGCGTGCCGGATGATCTTTCGGCATATTGAGTGATTCAAACGCATACCAATCCCAATCAACTTCCGGATGGCGGACGCGGGTAAAACCGACACGCTCGAAAATATGAGTGATCTCGCGGATCGCATGTGTCACGAGATGCAAATGACCTTCGGGCGGTGAAACTCCGGGTGAAGTCACATCAATCCATTCTGTTTCCCCCAACTGCTCATACTCCTTCGCGCGCAACACTTCACGGCGCGCCGCAATCAATCCCTCGAGATGTGTTTTTGCCGCATTGAGCGCGGAACCAAACGTCTTGCGCTCCTCGACCGGCACACTCCCGATTTTTTCAAGCAATCCCGTGAGCGCTCCCTTGCGACCCAAAAAATGCACCTCAAGCTCCCCAAGCTCTCCGCGCGTTTTTGCCACTGAAATCGCCGCCTCGGCCTCACTTTTAATTTTACCCACATCTTCAATCATAAGATGCTCGCATTATAGCAAACTCATCAAAAGCGCACAATAAATGTGAGAAAGAATTATTATGACTAAAAAATACGCAAAATGAGCGTATTTTTTAGTATTTGCCCCCTCACCCTTCCCTCTCCCCTGCGGGGGAGAGGGTAATCTATCCAACATCCAATGTCGACGTTGGATGTCGACGTTGGAAGTCGATTGTGTGTTGAGACCTCTGTTGAAACTAAAAAAGTTACCTCGCTAGGAGTGAGAGAAGTCACAAAGTCCGTAGACTTTGGGACTTCCGAACGAGGACGCGAGGCAAGGAGCGAANCGACGCCACCTCGCTAGGAGTGAGCGAAGTCACAAAGCCGGAGCTTTGGGACTTCCGAACGAGGACGCGAGGCAACGAGCGCTTGTTTCACTTCCGCGCGAAGTTACCACGGTTCTCATGGAAGCCGCGGCGCATCTCCCTCTACGCTAAAGCTTCGAGGGACAAGTCATCGTTTTTCTACAATCTCATGTTATATTATACGCGACGAGGACGCGGACGACGGCAACCATTATGAGGAATCGGTGTTATATCTTTAATTGAAGTGACGACGAAACCTTGGGCATTAAGTGCGCGCACGGCGGCTTCGCGTCCGGATCCGACACCCTTGACAAACACGAGCACTTCGCGCAGTCCCATGGGACGCACCTTGTCCGCCAATTCACGAATCACTTGCGTTGCTGCGTACGGCGTGGCTTTTTTTGGTCCCTTGAAACCCATGTGACCTGCCGATGACCATGCAAGCACATTGCCATGCGGATCGGTAAGCGTCACCATCGTATTATTATAGGTAGCCTGAACATAGGCGCGTCCTTGACTCACTTGTTTCATGGCCTTTTTCGCCTTTTTGGGCGCCATCTTTTTCTTATCGGTGGCACCTTCAGCGGCCTTTGGTTCAGTTTTTATTACTTCATCATTCATACCATCGAGCTTATAGCTTATAGCTTTCTAGCTTACTAGGGTAAAGAGTCCTCTTGTCATCTAGCAAGCTAGATTATGTCTTTTCCAGTTTGCGCTTACCGCTTCCCATGGTGCGACGAACATTGCCGCGTACGGTGCGGGAATTGGTTTTGGTGCGACCTCCACGAACCGGCAAGCCTTTTGCATGGCGCGCTCCGCGATAGGAACCGATATCTTTCAAACGCTTGATATGTGAAGTGACATCGCGGCGCAATTCACCCTCCACTTTGAAATTCTTTTCAATATACTCACGTAAGCGATTCGCATCGGCGTCAGATAAGTCTTTCGTGCGCACATTCGGATCAACGTGGGTTGCCGCAAGCACTTCACGCGCGCGCGTAATGCCAACACCATAAATATATTGAAGGGCGATTTCAACTTTTTTTTGCGGTGGTAATGTTATACCTGCGATACGAGCCATACTTCTTTGAACACCTGACAATTGACATTTGACCCTTGACCGCGTAGTCAGGTGTCAGATGTTAGATGTTAGATGTTACATTAACCTTGACGTTGCTTGTGCTTGGGATTCTTACAGATGACAAAAATGCGACGGTGACGACGCACGGTCTGACAATCACGACAAATCGGTTTTACGGAAGCGCGTACTTTCATGTGAGCTTGCTCGCTTGTTAGGAGTGAAATCAAAATCTATACACAATTCTTCCTTTAGTAAGATCGTAGGGCGACATTTCAATTTTCACGTGATCGCCGGGCAAAAGACGGATTTTATTCATCCGCATTTTTCCGGAAAGATGTCCGGTGATCATTTGATCATTTTCAAGACGAATCTTAAAAAGTGCCGCTGGCAGAAGTTCTTCCACCGCCCCCCTCATCTCGATAAATGACTTGCTGGTTGAGCCTTCCTTGTTTTTCATTAAAGATTAACTAAATAGGACTTACGCATTTGGATGAGATGTGCGTCAAAATCGAGAAACGGAGTGAGGCGTACTCAACGTACGTTGAACGAGTATCGCAGATTTTGGCGCGCAGATCGCCAAATGCGTAAGTCCTACCAAAAAAATAAAGCGCCTTAAGTGCCACTATAATATAGGAGTTTGATAATCGTGTCAAATCGTGTCGGCACCAGTATGCGGGAAAAGCACTACATCGTCAACTGTGGAAAACATAATTGGCTTATTTTAGTCAACAACTGCCTTGATGCGACGGATACCGGCGGCTACTGCCTCTTCCTTTTGAATCTTGAACGATCCGATCTCGCCTGTGTGCGCTACATGCGGCCCGCCGCAGATTTCTTTCGAGAAAAATCCGCGCGTATCATCGCCGACAAAGTAGACTTTTATTTTGCCACCGAGTTGCGCGTACTTGTCTTCAAAAATACCGATGGCACCACGCTCATTTGCTTCATCCGTATCAAGTACCTCAAAATGCACCGGTAAATCTTTTTTAATTTGCTCGTTCACGATTTCTTCGACGCGTTTAATTTCTTCCGGCGTCATTTTTTGCGTGTGAGAAAAATCAAAACGCAAACGTTCAGCGGTGATGTTTGAACCTTTTTGTCCCACATGAGTACCAAGCACCGTGCGGAGTGCCTGATGAAGCAAATGAGTTGCCGTATGTCCATGAATTACTTTTTCGGAGTGATCCGCAAGGCCACCAGAAAATTTTTGTCCCGCCGCCGCGCGAGATAACTCTTGATGTCCTTCAAACGCTTTTCTAAATCCGACCATATCAATCTCCGGCACTTTGTCTTGAATCACTTCAAGAGGAAGTCCGAAACTTTGATACAGATCAAATGTGTTTTGTGCAGAAAGTTTACCGTCAGTTTCTTTTATTATTTTTTCAAGTTCATGCAATCCGTCGCGCATGGTTTCCTGAAACTTCGCCTCTTCTTTTTCGAGCGTGGTGATTATTTTTTCTTTGTTATGAATCAATTCCGGATAGGCATCAGCGTAAGTCTCAATGATGGTACGCGCAATATCTGCCGTAAACATTCCGGTGCATCCCAGCTCGCTCCCCTGCACAATGGCGCGACGAATCAGTCGGCGCACAATATAGCCCTGATCTTTATTCGACGGAACCACGCCAAAATCATCACCCAAAACAAACGTTGCGGCGCGCACATGATCGGCTATAATGCGAAATGATCGCAACAACTTGGCGTCTTCAGATGACTCTTGTGTGGTTGGATATTTTTTATTTGAAATTTTTTCCAGTTTTTGGATAATCGAATATAAAACATCAATACGAAACATATCAGGATCGTTACCACACGCTGCAACCATCCGTTCAAGTCCGCCGCCAAAATCAACGTTCGGTTTTGCCAATTTTTTAAAACCGGTTTCCGTTTTTTGATACTGCATGAACACGTTGTTTCCGATTTCCATGAACCGCCCGCAATCGCAATTCACGTGACATGGTTTATCTCGCCATGGCGAATACTCGTGATGTTGACGTTCAACACCGAAATCCCAAAACATTTCCGAGTCCGGACCACCCGGTTCCCCGACAGGCATCTTGTTTGGTACACCCGCGCGCGACCACCAATTTTTCGTTTCATCATAATAAAAAATGCGCCCGTTACCCATGCCGTTTGTTTCAGCAAAGTCAACCGCTTCCGCTTCAATACCGACTTTTTTAAACATGGTTTGCCACAACGAAACCGCTTCATCGTCGCGCGGAATACCAATCTGTTCATTGCCGCGGAATACGGTAATGAACAAGTGATGTGGATCGAGACCCAACTCTTCCGTCAAAAATTGAAACATCCAAGAAATTTGCTCGGTTTTAAAATACGCGCCGAGCGACCAATTGCCGAGCATCTCAAAAAAAGTGGTGTGGCGATTGTCTCCCACTTCATCGATGTCTTGCGATCGAAAACATTTTTGCGAATCGGCGATGAGATTACCGCGCGGATGAACCTCGCCCAAAAGATACGGCACCATGGGTTGCATACCCGAGCCAGTAAAAAGCGTTGTCGGATCATTTTCCGGAATCAAAGACGCCGACGGGATAATCGTATGCCCGCGGTCTTTGAAAAATTGAAGAAATTTTTGGCGAATCTCTGAACTCGTCACAACGTAAATCTTAAATCTTTAATCTTAAATCTCAATTTCTGAACTGGTCACAGTGTTAATCTTAAATCTTAAATCTTAAATCTTTAATCTTACACAATAACTCCCCCGCCCAAGCACACCTCACCGTCATAAAAAACTGCAAACTGACCGGGGGCCGGCGCGCGCAATGGCTCGCGGGCACGAAAAATGAAATGATACTGTTTTGGCCGATCGGCCAATTTAGTATCACTCGGCACGCGTTCAAAAAAACCGGAAACAAGAGCACTTCGATAACGAATACGTACGGCGCACTCAAACGGATATTCCGAGGATATGTCCGAAATCCAATGAACATCGGTCACTCTCAATTCATTTCGATAGAGTGCAGGATCATTTTCATCTCCGACAACAAGCGCATTCACCTCTGTCTTCTTTTCTACCACAAAGTACGGCGTTCCGCCACCGCCGCCGAAACCGTGGCGCTGACCGATCGTAAACGGCGCCAGTCCTTGATGATCGCCCAGATGCACCCCCGTTGTCGTAAAAATCGGCCCGGGTTTCATCACAATCGCCTGCGACAAAAAAGTCGGCATGCTCACTTTGCCAATAAAACAAAGTCCGCGCGTCGAGCGTTTGTCGGCCGTTGGCAAACCATACTTCCGCGCCATGGCGCGTACTTCGGTCTTCGTGTACTCCCCTATCGGAAAAAGCGTATGCGCCAAATCATCTTGCGTGACCCGATGTAAAAAATATGATTGATCTTTTTCGTGATCTTTTCCGACACATAATTGCCATGCAACCATGTCATTGCGAGGAGTCGCACGACTTGTGGTGAGCGCAGCGAATCCACGAAGCAATCCCGAAGCAATCTTTTCTTCACGGGATTGCTTCGCTACGCTCGCTACGCTCGCAATGACAGTGCTTTGGTTTCTTTTCCTCACATGATGTCCGGTCGCGATAAAATCACACCCCAACTTTTGCGCCGCGCGCCATAACAGAGGAAACTTCACTTTATCATTGCAGAGCACATCCGGATTCGGCGTGCGTCCGGATTCGTATTCCGAAAAAAGATATGACGCAACTTCGGCACGATATTCATTTTCAAAATCAAATGTCAAAAAAGGAATGTTGAGTTTCGCCGCAACGCGCAAAGCATCCCGACGTTCATCTTTCCACGCACAGTGACCGGTCGCGTTTTTTGATTCCCCCCACACTTTCATAAACCCTGCGATCACCTCATACCCTTCTTTTTGTAACAAAAAAGCGGCAAGTGCCGAATCAACACCCCCCGAGAGCGCAAGGAGTACTTTTTTACCGTTTGACATAACGGCACAATGATAACACAAACAAAAAACCGCGGCAAGAGTACCGCAGTGATGAGCTATAAGCCTTAAGCCTTAAGCCGTAAGCTGAACCGAACTCTGTCCAGACTTATAGCTTATAGCTTATGGCTTTCGAAAGTACCACAAGAGCTCGCGCATAATCTTCTCGAAACACATACACATACACGCGATCAATTTGTTCATTATATTTTTTGAGAAGTTCTGATCTTTGTTCAATGTGTGTATATTCGAAACGATCGAGAAATCGTTCGGCCACCATAATACCCGCGCCTCCCGGGTGAAGCGTGTGTTGTTCGGCGAGCGTCCGACGAGCGCTTCGGAGAAAGTAGGGAATGTGATTTTTTTTGAGCGTTTTTATGATTGAACGATAGCGCGCTTCGCGTCGTACATCCCCGCGTTCCAAACGATAGAGAAATTTTGCGGGCTCGCGCGCCACGAGCATGCGTGACCATCTATTTTTTTGATTTTTTGCCGCGTCAAATATCTTTTCAAGAATACCCCCATCGCGCAAATCGGCGTACGCGTAGGGGTCACTCGAAATGGTCACCTCAATTTCATGATGCACAATTGCTTGCTCAACATAGTATTCAAAAAGTGCCGTGGTGCGATGAAAGTACACTTGCAAAAACATGTGGTAGCGCGCGAGCAAGAAATCTTCAAAGGCGCGCAAGCCCCCGTCGCTCACAACAAGAATCGGCTTTACGCCGACGCGTCGCGCTGAAAGACTGCGCACAAGCCACTCAAGATCGTACTCGCCATACGGCACGCCCGTGAAGTGCGAATCGCGAAGCAGATAATCCATGCGATCAACATCCAGTTCGCCCGAAATGAGGCGTCGCAAAAAAAGATGATACCCAGCGGCCTCGTCGGACGTTTTGAAAAGTTTTTTCCACGCCGCACTCGGTTGGGTTTTTTTGTGCATGAGCGAGGCGATGTCCTGCGCTTCAGTCGGGGTAAAAATATGTTCACGTGGCGATGCGAGTGTGGCGATCAGCAATACACTGTAATCTTCATGCGTTGCTTGCGTCGCGCCGTTATATGATGCAAACCATGATCGTGGCAGTTTCAATTTCCCGAGAGCGGGCATGAGTGTTTCCGACGCATGAGAAAAAGGACCATGACCGACATCATGCAAAAGTGCGGCAAGTCGAAAAATGCGCCGCAGATACGTGCGTGTTGCGGGGCGAAGTACATGAAAAACATCGCTTTGCGCATCAAGCGCGTCGAACACACGCCCCGCAAGATGCATCGCGCCAAGCGCATGACTGAAACGATCATGCACCGCACCCGGATAGACAAACGATTTCAGCCCCAACTGACGAATAAAACGCAACCGTTGTACAAACGGATGATCAATCACCTTTTTCTCGCGCTCATCAAACGAAATCGTCGCATGAATAGGATCACGCACTTCGTATTCCATATTTTTTAAAACTAAGAATCAAAAATTTTCACGTGCTCAAGGATCAAAACGCAAGGGTTCAGGAAAACTGCACTAGCGGGAGAGAACAGCCCCCAACCAAACACCCCGATTGCCGGGGCCCCACCTAACCACCCCCGCGCCCTCGGAGCCAAAGCTACCGAGGAAGAGGA
>JGI1358J11329_10003791_pt1 | contig 11120 bp, 11 predicted proteins | sample Subgroupgradi54m_FD_11329 | JGI IMG/M metagenome (IMG submission 11329)
CCCTGCATCTTTTTGCTGATATTGGCATTGCCCTGCTGCTGTTTATTATCGGCCTAGGCCTTAACCCGCGGGTCGTCAAGGAAGTTGGCCGGACGGCTGCTTTTGTTGGCGGCAGCCAAGTGGCGATTATCACAGTTTTGGGCTGGATTGTTGGCCGCAGTTTTGGACTAACCAATAACGAAGGCTTGTTTTTGGGTGCCAGTTTGGCCATTTCCAGTACTATCATCATCTTAAAACTGATCAGTGATAAAAAAGAGCAAGGCCGGCTGTACGGCAAAATCGCTGTCAGTGTGTCGCTGGTACAGGACATTATTGCCATTGCTCTAGTGGTTGTAACTTCTTCGACCAGCGCCGGCCATAGCTTGGCTTTTGGTTCGCTAGTGAGCCTAGTATTTAAGGCCGCGGTGGTTGGTTGGCTAATTTATATTGTCAGTTATAAGGTTCTGCCGCACTTTGCCAAAATTATTGCCGGCAACCAGGAATTTTTGTTTTTGTTCGCCATAGCTTGGGGGTTGGGCAGTGCCGCCCTATTTTCTAAAATTGGCTTATCCAGTGAAATCGGCGCCCTGCTGGCCGGTATTTGCCTGGCACCGCTAACTTATGCCCAGGAGGTCGCGGCGCGGCTACGGCCGCTGCGTGATTTTTTCTTGATCGTCTTTTTCATCTCGCTGGGTTCCAATCTACTCTTTCACAGTCTGGGTTCGATGCTCGGCCTGGTCGTCGCCAGCATTGCTATCGCCGTTATCCTCAAACCGCTAGTGGCCATGGCTGTTTTGGGTTTTTTGGGTTATACCAAGCGCACCAGCTTCAAGGCTGCGGTGGCCCTAGCCCAAATTAGCGAATTCTCGATTGTGTTAATTATAATTGCCCAGAACAAAGGCTTAATCAGCAGCCAAGTTGTGTCGGCCATAATCTTAATGACACTAGTCAGCATCGCCGCTTCGACCTACATGATAACTTTCAGCGACCGGCTGTTTGGCATTTTTGAGCCTTATCTCAATTTCTTCGAACGCAAAAAAATCGAGGGGGAACAACTGCCGACCCAAAACAACGAACTGGTGTTGTTCGGCTACCAGCGTGGCGGTCACGAATTTATTAACCTATTTAAAAAACTCAAGAAAAAATACGTCGTCATCGATTACGACCCGGAAGTTATAGATATAATCGAGCACCGCAAAATTAATTATTTATACGGCGATGCCACCGATACCGAACTGCTAGAAGAAGCCGGGCTGGGACACGCCAAACTAGTTGTTTCGACTATCCCCGATTTTGAAATCAACCAATTTTTGCTTGGTTGGCTAGGGCACAAAAATCCGCGCGCTGTGGCCATCATGCACACCGATGACCCGCTAGAAGCCGCGAAGCTTTATGAAGCCGGCGCCAGCTATGTAATCCTGCCGCACTACATCGGCAGTGAGCAGATCAGCAACTTTATTGGTAAGTCGGGTCTAGCCAAAAGCGCCTTTACCAAACAACGAAAGAGGCATCTAGACTACCTGGAAAAACACTACGGCGTGCTGGAAAAATTAAACGAAGTCCACCAAAAAAAACTCGGCCACGCCATCGTTGCGGGTATGGCCAACTTGCGCAAAGCCAAAACCTAAGCCACCTGCTTCAACTGCTTAATTTCTGCTTCTTCTTGCCCAATGACTAGCTCTAGTCGCTTTTTCTCTTGATTCGTTTGGGTAGCTTTTTGTTTTGAACGCCAGTTGTTTAAGCGCAGCTCGGCTCCAGCCCGCTGGAAAGCAGCCGCTATAATGTCTAGCGCACTAAAAAATCTGTTGGAGATTTTTTTGTTACCTTCATTAAAACCTTTTCTGCCGGTACAAACATCAAGCCAGTAGCCGCAGGCGCTACAGGAAAGGACGCCCTTGTTTAAATCTTTTTTTGGAATCTTGACCTCTTTTTTGCAAGCTATACAATTAATTTTTTTGTTCTCTAGGCGTTTCAAAGATTCAAGGCCAGTTTTGTCGGCTGCAGAAGCAGCCTGCTTAGCTTGGCCGCCATTTATTACTAAGCCGCAGGCATCGTAAACCTTGCCTTCACTTCTGGCTACAGAGCCAGCGCCGCTAGAAGCAGCACCATAATCAACAATCGGCTCACGCTCGCGGCCTTTGTCTAGGCGTTTTTCAAGCAGGGCCATGCAGTTATAAAGCTCGGCCTCGAATGCGCTGCAATAGGCCTCAAAAGTAGGGTGCTTCGTCGCAAGTTGCTGGTCAATGTCAATCAACGAATCGACGATTTGGGTCTGCGATTCTACAAAAGCTTGGGCTCTTCGTACTCCGTCGGTAGGCTTATAGCCATGCTTCCAAACTCCCCCGTATTTTTCGCCAAGGATTTTATCGCCGGCAGCGACTAAGCGAGGGGCTATTAAACGCCAGGAGTCATCATTAACTTGCTGGTGAATCCTCTCACCCAGCATACCCGTAGAGTCATTGACTTGGAATTCATAACCTAATTCTCGTCTGGCCACTTCAGCCATTAGCCCTGCGCTACAGTTGTCGATTGAATAATTGAAAACATGCACTTGGCCATCTTGGGCATGGGCGACCCTAAACATGCCACGTCGCCAGTAAGGTTTTTGGCCCGCTCTTTTTAGGTTGTTGTGCGCTTCTTTGGTCCCGTCGTCGTGTTCTTCTCTGTAACCGGAAAAGGTTATTACTGTGTTATAGTCCGTCTCGCCTCGAACCATGGCTTCCCATTCGTGTAGCTCATCAATCTCAGACTGCGTTTGCTTCACCAAAAACGGAGCAAAAAATTCATCTTCTGCCGCAAGTTTTTTGTCGGCTACTAGGGCTCGCTCAAGCATGTTTTCTATCGCCTCACCATCTTCGGCAACTAGTTTTCCATCTACCGCCTCAATGGGGTAGTGGGTATCTATAACGCTGCGCACTTGCTCGGGCTTTATGCCTTCTGCCAAAGTGCTTTGTAGCTCAGTCTTGCGTCGTTTTTTTAACCTTTCGAGTCCGTGTTTTTGGGTACCTTCAATTCCGACTTTACCAATAGCAGGCGCTAGTATCTCACAATGTATAGCCTCATAATGTCTTTGTTCAAATTTTGGATCCGGCAATATCGTCACTGACATTAAAATACCCCTGCTCGCCAGCAGGGGTCGAAAATACTTAACAAGTCAAGCTTTTTACTCCTGCGCGGGAGATTCTTAGCCCGCAAAAATTTCTTCGAAATTTCGGCGGGTTTTAAAGCTGTATCGGACTTGTTCGCTTAAATGCGACTTACCGTTGCGGCACAGTGTTGGAATTTCACCAACTTCCAGCTATTTAAATATTAAGGTGAACTTATCTTAGCATTAGCCCGGGATAAATAAAACTAAATCTGTAGTTCGGATCGAGTTGGACCGCGACCCAAATTTTGAAATCGCTGGTCTGGGTTTCGGAAAATTTCTATCGAGGGGAAGCCTGTCGGTTTATTTCCGATAGCCATACCCAGCTCATCCTCGACGGGGATTTCATCCCCTGGCCAGTAAGGTCTTTCATGTACATAGACCGGGTATAGGCCCCTAAAACCAATTTCGGGTGTACTTGTCATCTACTATTCCTCTTTATTTAATGACTGTGGTTAAAATTATCCGCCTATATTTCGTGAATGCAAGGTCAAACCCAAAAAATTGACAAAAATTTAGTTTTTGTAAAAACTGCCGGCATTGCTGCGAGGACTTTGACTACTGGGTTCCAGAACTAGTACTTGGAACATCTTTGGTCGGCGAGGGCTCACTGATATAGACCGCCGTGTAGCTAAGACTCATATTGGTGTTGGTAGTGCCTTCTTTGATAGTAACTCGGCGCAGCAGATAATCTTTTGTGTCAAACCATATAAAGCCTTCTTGATTAGGCTTTTGGGGGTCAATGATCTGGTATTTGTAACAGTCCAGGTTGCCGCACTTTTCAGTAGTAATTTTTTTGTACTCTAATTTCTGGCCGTTATCGCCCTTAAAGTCACCCTTGGCGAACTCCTTTTTCAGATCTAGGGTTGTGGGTTTGCTGGCATCGCTAGAACCGTATTTAAACCACTTGCCATCAGTGTAGTCTTTAGAATAAGTAGTACCGTTAAAAACGATGATATTACCCTGTTCCTGGCCGTTTTGTTTGACTGTCATCGAGCTATTACTTTTGCTGTCGTCGGCTAGCTCTAGAGCTGAAGTCCCGTTGGCATCAGTAGTGTTAACGGTGACTTTGTAGTCACCAGCATTACCGAAACTACCAACGAATTTACAGAATGTATTATCGTTAACCTCGGTCTTACATTTATCTTGGAGAGCTTTGTCAAGCGTTGTTGATGTTTTAGTTGTAGAACTATTATTATTCTTGGTGGTCAACCAGATAATTAGACCAACTCCGACTGCCGCTACCACTAGGATAACCAGTTTCATACGACTTGATAAGTTTTGCATAACCACGGCGGACCTCCTTAATTGTTAATCTTATCTTAAGCCTGTGGTTGTTATCAGTCAACCATAAGCATTAAAAAGCAATAGAGCTTTAGCCAAAGCTAAAACCGGCTTTTCTTTCAAATATTTTGGAGCCTTGGATTAATGGCTACTTTTTAGTGCTGTCGAAGTTTAGAACTTTCCATTCACCATTTTCCTTGGTCAGGTTGATGGTCAGGCGATAGGTCGCACCGTCATTGCCTTTGATCTCATAGACGACACTGGCTGAGGCCGCGGAGCCGGTCTGGCCTTTTACTTCTTTACTAATCATTTTGGGGGTGCCTTTCAGAATTGGGCCAATTTGGTCGACAACCTGCTTGAATTGATCAGCCGACACAACCCCCTTGGCTCCAGAAGAAAGTAGACTGTAGCCGGCCGAAGCGTTTTTACTCTGGATATCGGAAATTAAGGCATTGCTCACCTTAACCAGTGCGCTGGTAGCAACATTGACAATTAGTACTAGAGCGATGATTGTCACCACGATGATAGTTACGATTGTCCAGATCTTCTTTTTTCGGCTCCATTTTTTTGGGTTTTTAGTTACTTTATCTTCGTTAGCCTCTGACTGCTCTCCCTGAGTGGCCATGTTGAACCTCCTGATATTTACACCTAAATCCTACCATAAAAAACCGATCTTAGCGATACGGCCGCCTAAGAACGAGCCCCGTGAGATGAGAGCCTTTTTGATTTTTAGGGATTTTAGCCATAAGGAGTTTCTTTAACAACATTCTAACATGGTTACCTGTGCTTCCGTAGTCCGCCAGCCGGCGGACGAAGGAGTATGCTTGGCTCGGGCGACTGGATCAACGCACATCTGCGCTCGTCCTCGAAGCAAGCTTCTGCGGGCGAGCTTGATGACCGAACCTCCGGTTCGAGATTCGCTCACGCGAAGTCCAATGAAAATGCCGAAATCTAAAGACCCGACATTTTCTTTGGTTCTCCGTAGTGGAGGAAGTTAGAGCGTATAATGACGCTAATGGTTAAAATTAAAATCAAGCCGGCTAACAATCAGGGCTTTGGCCATCTCGGGATAATTCTAAGTGTTTTTATTTTGCTTGTGATTGGCGTCGCTGGCTGGCGAGTTTTTGAGAAGCGGCAGGGCTACAACCCTGTTCATATCTTGAGCGGGAAATCGGCTACGGATAAAACGCTAGCCGCCGGCAAGTGCGCCGACCCGGTGTTTAACGTTTTACCGACGGCGCGAGACGACTTTGGATATTTAATACCGCTGGGAAACATTAACCCGCCCGACCATACTTTGCCCACAGATCACATTTACTACACCTTTAACCGTGCCTCGGGAGATGCTCCGGTGCCGACTTTTGATGTGCGCGTGCCGGGCGATGTCTACCTGACCCGGATCACTTATACCAGTGAACTTATCAATGGCGTCGTCCAGAACTTTGATTATAAGATGGACTTTACGCCCTGCGGTCCAGTCGAAGCCTACTACGACCACATCCACGTTTTGTCTCCCAAGTTGGCCCAAGTATTTGGCGAAAAGCCGCCCTGCGAAGACCGTCATCCGCGGCCCGATACCATTTATCGCTACTGCAACAAGGACCTGCATTTTAAAATGTCGGCCGGTGAGTTAGTCGGCCAAGCGGGTGGTGGCAAAGCCGCTGGTTTTGATTTTGGCGCTACTGACAGTCGCTCGGCAAAATTAGCTTTTGCCAACCCAAAACGTGGTATCAACCAACACACTATCTGTCCGTTTGACTTGTATTCGGCCGATCAAAAAGCCCTGATTGAGTCAAAATTTCAGCACGTCGGGCCGGGCCCAATTTGCGGCGTAGTTATGCAAGACATAGCCAGCACGGCTCAGGGCAACTGGTATTACGGCTCCGGTAATACTAATGATCCGGAGAGCTGGCAAAATGATCTTGCACTGGTCCACGACAACCGCGACACCACCCTAGGCGTGTTGGCCGTCGGCGGTCGGATTGGGCACCCTGTTAGCATAATGTTCCACCCAACCAATAGTGGTGTTTACAACCGGGCCTTTAGCGAGGTCCAACCCGGCTCCACACTCTACTGCTACCAGAGCGATGCTAACACTGGCTATGGCGCTCGTAGCCCCCAACAGCACGCAATCATACAATTGGTTGATGATATCCACCTAAAAATCGAACTACAGCCCGGCGCTTGCAGCCAGCCTTATGTTTTTGCCTCGCCTACTACCTACGAACGCTAATAAATTATGGCTCCGGGGACTGGATCAAAGCACATCTGCGCCCGTCCTCGAAGTAAACTTCTGCGGGCGAGCTTGATGACCGAACCAGCGACCTTAAAATTTTGCTCAGACAAAATTTTGGCCGCAGTTTCGAATCTAGCCCAAGAAATGGAAAATGACCCTCCAAAAGGAAAGTCATTTTCCATGGCTTCCCGTAGCGGACATACTTAGAAATGAATGTTACAAATCGATAATGAATATAAGTGATTTGCTGTTATTGAATACGAACTTGCTGAGACAATACTAGTTGCCTCAATTCAAGTCTAAGTGTTCTAACATTATCAACTTCAGTAGAGTCAGAAGTTTCTTTGGCGATAAAACTTGGGTCAGGCACGGGATTATCTAACCCTGTTGGCATTCCGCCACATTCTTGACCGAATTCGAAGTACGCTACAGACTCAGGGCTGTAAGTTTCGTCAATTATAATTTCTGTATACATTCTCGATACACCTTCAAATTCCATATGATCTACAACAAGGACCTTTCTATCAACAAATAAACTATCGGCTTCTGGACCTAGTTCCATACGAAGTTGATTTTGAGCATCCTTATCACACCTAACACGAGCTTCAAAAAGTTCGACCTTTTCTTCATCGTCATATACCCCAACAAATTGCTGATAAAAATTTCCATTATTGTCAGTTATACCGACATCTGGCATATAACGCTGTCTTAGATTCTTTTCTCCACCAATATTCAAATATACAAATTGTGGCAGCGGCAACTCAGGGAAATGCTGCGCCCATAGCTCTTCCGTAAGCCAGGAAAATGGTCTAGCAGCTCTATCTAGCCAGACAACCGTTTCAATTCCTTCATCCTTAATTAGTTCAAGTAACTCAAGACCCAGCTCAAGTAGCTCCTGCCTTTGCTCTTGGTCATCAAGAATTTTAAATTCAGCTGGTGAAGTCATAACCTTCAAAAACTTCCTCGACTGTAATTGTGCCTTCATGGCAATCAACAATGGCACTAGCCTCGTCATTACCCCACAGCCAGGAGACATTGATATTGGGCAATGGGATACCATTTTGCTCGGCTATTTCTTTAATGCGTTTTTCAACTTTTTGGTTATGGTCGGCCGATTCAGGAAACTCCTCATCATACATATAAATAGCACCACCAGCTAAACGAATTTGAGTGCTTTCAGCCGGGCCAAGATTAACGATTGCTTGAGCAGCATCCTCTAATAGCTCGCCTTCAAGCACATCATCATGTGAAAGGTGTCCAAGTAAGCCTGCCCTAGTTTCTGTATTTAAGGCAGCCAAAATAATGCATGTTGAGGCACCCGAAGTAGATAAACTACTCCGAGTTACTCGACACTCTCCTGAATGAATCTCTTTGCCTGAATTAGACATAAAAATAGAATACCATATTTTTGGTATTCTGTAAATACTTGGCTCCGGGGACTGGATTCGAACCAGCGACCTAGTGCTTAACAGGCACCCGCTACTACCACTGAGCTACCCCGGAATAGTCAACTCGCACAGTTTACATTGATATTATACCGGCTTCAACCTCCCTGTGGCAGTTAGCACAGACCAAAATACATTTATCAATTTCTTTTTTAACTCGTTCCCACGAACGAGAGTGACCTTTTTTGCTGATGCTAAACTCTTTCTGCTCACGATCGATGTGATGCAAATCAAGAGCACCTTGGTACTTTTTGTAACCACAAATCTGACATTTTCCACCTTTGTACTCAATGGCTAAGGCCTTAATAGCTCGTCTCCTTTTTGATACTGCTTGTATGTTATATTGCCGCCTATCAGCGTAAGTTCTGGTGTCTTTTTGTTTAATTCTCATAGTTCTATTATACCATAACTACCCCTGTTATTAGTAAGCTTTTTTGTAGTAAAAAAGTACAAAGAAAGAGACTTTAAATACTTAACAAGTTAGGTACCTTTGGTTATTTGGGCCAGAGATGGACTTTGGTGGGTGGCCAGCCGGCGGCGCTAAAGTCGCCGGTTTTTTTATTTTGCGAGTATTTACCGCGGTAGTTGCCGACAGCAATCTGACTCAGCGCTAGCGTAAACTTATCAACCTCTTCCTTAGTGTTATACATGCCGAAACTGGCGCGTACTAGTCCGGGTACGTGGCGCTTATCGCCTTGCCTGACTTCGTGGCCAAGGTCGTGCATTTGGCGTTTACTGACTTTGAGCAGGCGCGCCACGTAAGGGTGGGCGCAAAAGCAACCGCTGCGCACGCCAATACCGAACTCAGCGCCCAGGATGGCGGCCACCAGCGATTGGTTGAGGCCATCAACATTGAAAGGGATAACGCCCAACCGACTAGCCGTATTGCCCGGATCAGCATCACCCAGAATTTGAACTCGAGAGATTTTAGCTAACTTGGCGAGGGCGTAGCTGGTTAGTTCGGCTTCGTGGGTGGCAATTTTAGCCATGCCAATTCTACTTAGTGCCCGCAGGGCAGCCGCAAAGGCTACAGCGCCAACTACGTTGGGCGAACCGGCTTCGTCGCGGTCCGGGCAATCCGCCCAATCGATGCGCTCGGTGGTTACGAGATCGATGGTACCACCTCCGCGGTATTCGGGCTCACCGCGCATAAAAGTATCGCGGCGGCCAACGATGGCGCCGGTGCCAAAGGGTGCGTACATTTTATGAGCCGAAACGACGATGTAATCCAGGTGCTCGGGGTCATCGAGCGACTTAACATTAATTTGGCGGTGCGGCGCCATCTGGGCGGCGTCGACTAAAATCTGAGCACCGGCGGCGTGAACCTTGCGGGCAATGGCGTGCACATCGGGCATTTGGCCGGTGACATTAGAGGCTCCGGTTAGAGTTACCAGCTTCACACGTTTTTTATATTTTGCCAGCAGTTCATCCAAATGATTTTCGTCAAACCGGCCTAAGTCGTCCACGCCGATGCGCTCTACCTGGGCTCGGCTGCGCCACGGCAAATCGTTGCTGTGATGTTCCATTAGCGAAACCAGCACCACGTCATCTTTTTTGAGTGGGATTCTGTAAGATAATTTATTTAAGGCTTCGGTGGAATTTTTGCCGAAAATTACCACATGGTCGCGGGCATTGGCGCCAAAAAAGTCGCACACGATTTGCCGGGCCTGCTCGTAAGCCTCGGTCGAAACGACGCTTTTAAAACCACTGCCGCGGTGGACCGATGAATACCAGGGCATGAAGTCATTCACGACCTGCAAAACCTCGGCCAGCACTGGAGCAGTGGCGGCATTATCAAAATTTACATAACCAGTTAAACTGCCGTCTAAAAGCGGTACCTGGGTATCGATGCCGATAATTTGGTCGCGGATATTTAAGTCTGTAGCGGCCGCGTCAGTGGTTTTGGTTTTTTTGGTCAGAAGCGTCATAGTGATCTTGTTTGATTATACCCCTTTGGCGCCGGCGCTTGTAATTTTAAGCGACTAGGAGTTAGATAAAAACATTAACATATAGGAGGATCGAGATGCCAAGTGTGGATGTTCACTGGCTGGCCGTAATCGTTGCGGCAGTTATTAATATGGTCGTCGGTTCGGTTTGGTATTCAAAAAATTTGTTCGGTAAAGTGTGGTCTAAATTAACTGGCCGAAAATTAGAAGATATGAGCGGCGGTGGCAAAGGTTACGGCGTAGCGGCTGTTGGCGCGCTAGTACAATCGTGGGTTTTGGCGCACTTTGTTGTTTACGCCGGCTCGGACACTTTTTGGCGCGGTTTGGTAACCGGCTTTTGGCTGTGGCTGGGCTTTGTAGCCGTAACCATGGCGGTAGGCATTATGTTTGAGGGCCGATCTTGGTTGCTCTGGAAGGTCAACGCTGGTTACATATTAGTAGTTTTACTGATCAACGGCGGATTGCTGGCCGCCTGGAAATAGTTTTTTAGCTAGCTGATAACCAATCCAACCAGCAAGTACGCCTAAAATTAGGCCGCCGACGATGTCAATTGTCCAGTGCACGTGGGCCGATACTCTACTGATGCCAACAACTGCAGCCAAGACAAGTAGCACTATACCCGCCCTGCGGCGGTAAAAATATACAACCGCCGCCAGGCTGGTTGCGAGCAGTGTGTGATCCGATGGAAAGCCATTGTCATCACCATGCGAAATCAGCGGTTTGATATTTTGGACGACAAATGGGCGGTGGTGAAAGTAGAGCCGACCGGCTAATTTGCTTAAAATCAGCGCTATAATGCCGGCCAGAACTACAGCCGCTGCAAACTGCCAGCGCATTTTGGCAGACGTCTTTAGCCAAACCACAAAAACAACTAAAACAATTATAAAAATCAGGTATTTAGCGCCAAAAATTATTAAGTTATCCACTCCAACAATTGTACAGGACAGAGGCTATAGCCGTTACGCTTATCATAGCGTACAATGGGGTTATAAATAAGGGAGAAGCACAAGTTTATGGACCCGCAAACTAGTCCACAACCGCCAACACAAACACCACCGACGCCTGCTCCAGCACCCGAAGCTCCG
>JGI1358J11329_10003792_pt1 | contig 11117 bp, 8 predicted proteins | sample Subgroupgradi54m_FD_11329 | JGI IMG/M metagenome (IMG submission 11329)
CCTCGACAAGCTGAGGGACATGACCGGTATAAACCCGGGCTACAAAACTGCAGCCTGACGCCAGCGCTAAGGTGAGCGGGTTAAGCGGCAGTTCCGGATTACCAAAAGGTGTGGACTTGGTTTTCATTTTCAAAGCACTTGTGGGTGATGTTTGGCCTGTGGTAAGACCGTAAATGGCGTTATTCATCACCACATAAGTCACGTCAACGTTTCGGCGCATCGCATGGACAAAATGGCCGACCCCAATTCCATAGCCGTCTCCATCTCCTCCCATGGCTACGACCGTCATCTCATGATTGGCCAGCTTAAAACCCTGAGCAATGGGAAGTGCACGTCCATGGAGTGTATGCATTCCATACGTATTGATAAACCCGGGCAGATTGGAAGAACAACCGATTCCTGAAACGGTCATAATTTGATGGGGTTCCAAATTTAAGAGCGGAAACACTTTCTTAAGCGCGGACAACAGCCCGAAATCTCCGCAGCCGGGACACCAATCGGGATGAACCGAACTATTGAAATCTTTTGACTCAGACATGAGCAAGCNCCCCCTGCAACCGCTTGAAAATATCTTCCCCCGTAAACGGCTCGCCGTCATAGCGGTTGACGGTCCGCTTAATGCTGAACCCGGTCTCGGCTCGAATCAGCCTCACCATTTGAGAGGAAAAATTAGTTTCAACTGCAACAATTTCGCGGCAGGAATTTAAAATTTCCAAAACGCCTTCTACCGGAAGCGGATACAGATCCGTAAAATGCAAGTGGTTGACGTTCACACCGGCCTCTCTTAAAAGCTGGCAGGCTTCCGCAATTGCATCGTAGGTCGAACCCCAACCCATGAGCGTTAACTCCGCATCGGCAGGACCAGTTAGAGTGGGCAGGCGCATATCTTCCACGCGCGCTACCTCAAGCTTTTTCATCCGCTTGGCATGAATTTTATTCCGAATATCAAGCGAAGAAGGAAGGCCCGCTAGTACGTCGCTGATGACGACACCGCTCTCATCGTGTTCATCGCTTGCCGAAATGTACATTGCGCCCGGCACGCCGGGAAGGACGCGCGGCGAAACTCCGTCTTCGGTGATCAAATAGCGCTTGTAACCACCGTTAACCGATTCCTGAACTTTGCCCCGTTCGATGGGAACCGCGTCAAACTGAAATGGCTCGACTGTCTGAAAATGTTCCGATAAAAATAAATCGGAAAGGATCAGAACCGGTGTTTGATATTTTTCGGCAAGATTAAGCGCACGTCCGGCCGTATAGAAGGCATCCTCCATGTCTTTTGGAGCGAGCACAATCCGGGCGAAATCGCCCGACCCGCCAAACATCAAATTCAAGTCCCCTTGTTCTTGCTTAGTGGGAATGCCGGTGGACGGCGCGCCCCGCTGAACATTGATAATCACAATCGGCTCTTCCAGCATTCCCGCAAGACCGATTCCTTCCACCATCAGAGAAAAACCACCGCCCGATGTAGCCGTAGCTGCCCGGACGCCTGCGTGAGCCGCACCGATTACGAAATTGACGGCTGCGATTTCATCTTCGGTTTGCTTGACGACAATTTTATGGGACTTCGCCTTTGTCGCTAGATAATGAAGAACGCCTGTTGAAGGAGACATGGGATACGCGGCGTAAAATTTAAGACCGTGCGCCAAAAGTCCCATCCCGAAAGCATGGTTTCCGGTCATAAACATCCGCCCTTTGCCATCCCCTTTCAAAACAACATCCGATGATTTCGCATTCTGCTTTGCCCAATCAATACCGATTTGGAAAATCTTTTGGTTGAGTTTGATCACTTCTTCTTGCTTCTTTTGGAAGCGATCTCGGATGAAATCGAGTCCCACCTGCGGATTTAAACCCAAAATCTGTACGACCGCGCCCGTGAGCATGATATTGGCCATCAGCATGTCCGCGCCTTTCTCGGTGATTAATTCCCGGAATGGCACTCCGTAGAAGGTAATATCGTCGCGCATTTTGGAAAGGTCCTCGGTAATGTTCGAGGAATTATAAAAAACAACGCCGCCTTTTTTGATCGAAGGAACATGCACCAAGGGACTCGTCTTATTAAGGAGAACTACGACATCGGGCTCTTCACCATGACTGAGCGTCTTACGCGAGCCGACATTGAGCTGAAGCCAAACGTGGCCGCCCCGAATTGCCGATTGATAGGAATTGTAAGCCATGACATGAAGACCGAGTCGGGAGCAAACCTTTCCGAAGATCTCACCGGAGGAAGCAATACCGTCTCCCGCTGCTCCCGCAATGCGCACGATGATACTGTCTCTTACTTGGGTCATGATTTGAAACTCCTTTCAGAAAAGGATGGCTAAGATTTCCTTAAGATAGGAGGGATTATAATACCATTACAGCTTCAGAAAAACTAGGTAATTTTTAACATCCCGCTTTACAGGAGGCAAACGAGTTGAAGCAGGAAGCTTCCCGTAATGGACGACCCGTTGACTTCGTCAAGGGCTGCTCCGCTGCTTTCGCAACTCGTTGATGTTAGATGGGAGTCTAATAAACCAATCGATTGCAAACATGCTATATTACTATTAATGATTATTTTTCTTCATCTCTTTTAGGATGGGATCGTAATTGGCAGGTTCTAGATAAGCACCGAAGTTTTTAAAGAACAAGCTAATCCACTTATTACTGCTCTTTACATAAACATAAAGGGGAATAAAATCAAACCCCAGTCGCTTCTTGGGGTCATAATTTGAAACCCCCATCTCGTATTTTTTAATGTTATTTTTGATGCACCAATTCATTACATCACGAAACTTTACAAAATAAAGACCATAGTCATAGGCAACCGAATAATCAAGACCAAGGTAGCAATCAAGCAAATAATCTTCGGATACAAGGCAATAATTAAAAGCTACCAATTTATTGTTGATGTGCCATAAAAAATATTTGGTTTGATTCGGCATGTTTTCCGATACTTTTTCAAAAAATCTCTTGGGCACCTTTTCAAATTGATTATCACCTTTTGCTTCCGTTTGCAAATAAAGATCATAGGCAGCGTCAAGTTCTCCGTTAAGCTTACTCGAAACTTCCAAATCGATTTTGACACGGCCATCTACCTTTTTGAATTTTCTCTTCAGATCATATCGCGAAGCGCCACTCAAAGTCTTCAGGTATTCATCAAAGGTCGCGAAATGAAGATCCTTTTCCGTTGTGGGCAAGCTCTCAAACTTAGAGAAACCTTCTTTCTGAAGTTGGTCGAGTGCATTGGTATGTTCAAAACCAAAATCTTTAAAAGCAACGATTGGAATTTTTTCCTGATCGGCTAGCTGTTTCATACATTCGACGATTGCTTTAATTACCCTATTAGGATCGCCAAGAACACCGATTCTACCCCGGCCCATTGGAAGACCACAAATCAGCGCTTTTAAATTAAAAACATTGGGAAAAACTTTTTTGATGGCGAATGAAATATTTTTAAGTACTCCCTGGACGGTAGTATCAAGAGGATAATTCATCAAAAAGCATGAAGTGGCACCAACAAGAATGCCATTGTCATAAACTAAGAGGTAATAAAATTGGAACTGCTCAAAATTGGCTTGATCTAATGATTTAAAAAAATGGTATCCTTCCAAGACGCTGGGAAACACTTTGTCCCATTCGGCTTGGGGTATGTCTTCTATTTTCTTTATAACTTTTGTTTCGATGACCTGCTCCCTAAAGATGAATCCGATACCACGTTCCAGATATGTGGAAAATCTGACTGTGCCCGTTTTGAGAGAATTAGAAGCTGGAGTGAGTACGNCGCAAATTGAGAAATATAGTACCACACTTTACAAAATAAAAAAGCATCTTTGTAAATCATGCTAAGGGATACCTTTTTGGTAACTTCTCCCCGTAATGGCGGGCTTTTTGCCGTCCCGCGCTTTATGCGGGAACGACTTCCACAACTGGTTATATTCAACTGAGGCACTTGTGGTGACAGCTACATGTCTATTCAGGAATTGAGTAACTGTTAACTACACAATAACGTTTTGAAATTGATTTGATTCAAGCAGGCTAATAATAGCGTAAAATCAACAGGGCTACCCCGCATGGGGCAGCCCTGTTTGCATTGATAGACAAATCTTTGAAAAGTTACGACTTTATGACCACTTTTTAGCTGCCGGAGTAACAACCACCGTACCGCCTAGAGCTTTACAGGCCGCTGCTGTCTTAACCTTTTGCTGAACACCGTTCACATTACAGGTAACTTCTTTAGTAGCTTTTTTGATCGGCGTATCTACGGCCCATGCGGTACTTCCTATTAACATAATCATCCCAATCACAACTAATTTTTTCATTTTTTTACCCCTGTTTTGTTTAAACCATTGTTAAAATTGAGCGATTAGCATACGCTTTCTGGTGAAGAAATCAAATAAAAAGGGTGAGGTTCGTTTTGATGCAATCTCATCCGGTCGATATAAAATAAAAATTATGACTTCTTCCCCTAATGGACGAGTTTCGCAACTGGCTTTTGCTGCCAAACGAACTGAAAATTGAAATCCTTGCCGTAGAGCAACAATTTGGCCGACTTTAACTTCAGGAGCGGCGCCTGCTTACTTCCCTAGACAGCAGGCGTCAGAAAAGCAAATAGTTTCACATATCTCGTGAGAGGCTGACGGTATTATGAAACACGTGCAACATGAACCGGCCGCTCTTCAGGTAGAACAGTTATGTTCTGCATTTTTTCTTCCTTTGGTTCTGGTGTAATGGTATCGTCCAAGTAATTAGCATATTCGGGTCGCTTCGACTTCATTCGAAGCAAGTAAATCTCAAGGGCAATCACACCAAGTTTGAGCAGATTACCAACGATCTCAACTGTCCTGCGGACGTAATAAGGGAGAAACGATTCCAACGGAAAATTAGAACGGCGACTCTTTCGCCCTTTAAATCGAATAACTCCTCCTAAGAGCGGATGAACGCCTTCCACAAAAATACAACTACGGAACCAAATTAAAGAGAAAGCGACCCGATGTCCGCCCCCAACTTTTCTGCGCCGTTTCAGCAGAGTAAACATATGTTCTTTACTGTAAAAAGAACGCCACGCATCCTGATAGGCACGCTCTAATTCTCGCCGGCTCATCTTTGGATGGTCCATAACCACATGGTTTGTCTCGTAACGATTCATATCGTGATCCATCGGAACATGACTCAAATAATATTTCTGATGATCCTTGGAACCTGGCAGAGGTGTCATGATAAAAAATTCTGCAAAATCAAGTGGAAGTTCCCGCTTCAAATATTCGACATCTCTCATAATGGATTCGTAGGTGTCACCCGGAAAACCGACGATGTAACCCGCATAGGTAACGACACCTTGATTACGCCAAGCCTGAAGCATTCGCCGGTACTCTGAAATCCTATTCTGCCGTTTGTCGGTCGCAAGCAAGTTGTCAGGATTTACAGACTCGATTCCAATAAAAACACGGCGACAGCCAGCGCGCGCCATTTTTTCAATAAATCGCGGAATCCGATGGGCAAGAGTATCGACCTGAATCATCAAATAAATCTCAAGTCCTTCTTTTTCCTTTAATTGAATTATGCGGTCCGCTATGGGTTCCCAATCTGGATGGCGAGCAAAATTATCATCTGTAATAAAAATATTTTTAATGCCGTGCGCATGATTCATACGCACGAGCTTTTCAATGTCGTCAGCCACCCTTCCACGCATTGTATTTCCTTGTACGTTAATAATCGTGCAAAAGGAACACTTGAACGGACATCCTCTGCCTGCGTCAAAGCTTGAGTGAGCGCTTGCAAAATATTTGAGATTAATCTGGGGCAAAATAGGCCCAGGAACCCCTTTTAAGATCGGTTTATCTTCCACAAAATTGTAAATGGATTGTAGCTTGTCTTCATGCGCTGCTTTAATCAGATCTGACCAACGCTCTTCGATTTCGCCCGCGACAAGCGTAATGCCTTCATCCGCAGCTTCTTTAATCTCAGGAGAAAGTTCAGGAAGCATCTCAAGACAACCCGACACATGGAAACCGCCGATCATGGAATGAAAGCCTTCTTTACGAAATTGGCGGGCTAAATCAACCGCACGCGGAAATTGGTTGGATTGGACGCCCACCAAACAAACGATGCCGCGCTCTCCTGCCTTTCGAATACGCTGCGTTAATCTCTCAACTGGGATTCTTTGGACTGTTTCGTCATAACGGTGGATTACAATCTCAATATTGGGACCTAAAACCTCACGCGTTCGAATGTCCTCCGTAAGCGCATTAAGACAGGCTAACGAATTGCTGGTGATGACACCTCGGAACCAGCTAATGACGTAACCATCGTCATCATATTTGGAAGGCTTAATGAGGATAACGTGAAACCGCGGTTTCACACTCTTTTGGAACTTCTGGCTCATTTTACGCATAGTTGATACATTTAATCCCGCCAAGATGATACCAGGCCAAACCGGAAGATAAATAAAAAAGGCGCTACATTACCATCGAACTTTTGATTCAATGTAACTATAGCGTCTATCTTAACTTACAAGTGCTCCCCGTAATGGACGACTTTCGCAACTGGTTATTTAGCGAAGAATCCCGATTTTGGAAACTAATCTCTCAGAAATAAACATTGCCTAAGACCCATTTTTATCTGCGCAAGCGAGAAGATGGCCAGCAAAATTGCACAAGGTACGACAGGGACAAAGAAACGGAATTGGGCGTTAATGGCCGTATGGAAAAAAATGAAGAAGAGAATGTGAAGGCTCAGGAAGATGAGAAATCTCCTTTTTTGTAAAAAGGCGAAAAAAATACCGAAAAACATCAGCGGATAAAGAACCATATTTGGAATAAGGTAAAGCGGCTGATCGGCATTTTCCTTATACAAAATCCAGAAAAAACGCTTTCTGCAAAGCTTAAGATAACGGAATGGATATCGACGGATGATACGTTTGGCTTCCTTCATCAAAATGCGATCCGCCTGAACTTCATTCAGTTCGTCCGGTTTATATCCAGCGTCCGCAAAAACATTCTTCGCGATTGGTTCAAATTCGTCGGACTCACGCAGGTAGTATTTATTTTGTTCAATCATACCATTGTGCCTCAGGAGATTATAGCCACCTAGAGTCGAGGTAAAAATGGGTTTCCCAAAAACTATTTGATTGCGCATAACCCACGGAAGAAGGCAAAGCAAAAAAGGTAGAAGAAAAATAGCGGTTTTCCCAAAATCTTTCCTCCAGCCCTTCCCAAAAAACCATGGGATCACAACAAGCGGAAGGTAAAAAGCGATGGGCCGGGAAAGAGCGGCAAGCCCAAGAAAAACTCCGGCTTCAAAAACCAAAATTGTTTTTTTATTTTCAAAGTAGCGAAGTAGTACCCAAAAATAAGCTGTCAGTAAAAGTGTAAAGAGGCTTTCAGAACAAGCTGCATAGGTTGTTGCAATATTCATCTCGGGGAGATAAAGAGCGTAAAAAATAGCTGAAAGGAAACCTAAAAAGCGGGAGTTAAGGGAACGGCTTGCAACATGAAAAAGCAAGACGGCACAAAAGGCAGAAAGGGCCCAAGAAAGGAAAAAAAGCAGGTGGTAATAATGATGCGGAACAATTAAAAGAAGGGCTGAGAGGAACAAAATAGGTAGAGGTCCACGCGCCGCCGTTGGAACTAAATGATGAACAGGAAAATAAGTCAATAAGGTATCGATAGTATATCCTTTTCCTGTTGCAAGATTTTGGGCAATCTCAAGCCAACCGTTCACTCCGATATGCTCGAGACTCCAGCTATGACCACTAAACTGTTTCATGACCAAATAAAAGGTCAGGCGGGCGAGAAAAGTTAAGAGGAAAATAAAAAGTGGGATAAATTTTAAGACACGAGTTTTTAACCTCAAACTTTTATTATCGGTAATGGTAATATCCATGTTTACTTATAAAAACTCCCCGTAATGGCAGGCTTTTTGCCGTCCCGCGCTTTATGCGGGGACGACTTTCGCAACTGGTTATATTTGACCGAGGCACATATGGTGGAGCTACGTGTCTATTCAGGAATGTGAGTAACTGTTAACTACATTAAAACGCTTTGAAAATTGATTTGATTCAAGCAGGCTAATAAAATCAACAGGGCTACCCCAAAGGAGCAGCCCTGTTGCATTATAGACAAATCTTTGAAAAGTTACGCTTTACGCCGTCTTTTTGGCTGTCGGAGCAACAACCACCGTACCACCTAGAGCTTTGCAGGCCGCTACTGTCTTAACCTTTTGCTGAACACCATACACATCACAGGTGATTTCTTTAGCAGCTTTTTTGATCGGCGTATCTACGGCCCATGCGGTACTTCCTATTAACATAATCATCCCAATCACAACTAATTTTTTCATTTTTTTACCCCTGTTTTGTTTGAACCATTGTTAAAATTGAGCGATTAGCATACGCTTTCTGGTGAAGAAATCAAATAAAAAGGGAGCTGTCGTTTTGATGCAACCTCACCCGATCGATATAAAATAAAAATTATAAGTTCTCCCCATATTGGACGACTTTTGTAAGCGGTTGTCTAGCGAAAAGTCGTATCTTTTCTTTCTAGCTAGCTTTTTCATTTGATTGATTAAAAATGGAAAGGTAAAATATTTAAGTGAAGTTTTTCCAACTGCTAATATCTCACACTATCTAGGAGGTAGCTATGTATCGTAAAAGCCCTTTTTCCGATTTCGCGAAGCTGACAGCTCGCGTAACGGGGCATCCTGCCTCGTTTTGTATTGCCGCTTCGGTGATTCTTATTTGGGCCACCATGGGACCGATCTATCATTTCAGCGATACCTGGCAACTTGTCATCAACACGAGTACTACAATCATCACCTTTCTCATGGTGTTCCTGATTCAAAATACGCAAAACCGAGACAGCCACTCTATCCAATTGAAGCTTGATGAGCTGATCCGGGCTATAGAGGGAGCACATAACGCACTCCTCGACATCGAAGAATTGTCGGAAGACGATCTTTTGCACATCAAAAACCGCTATGCTAAACTTGCGCAACAGGCAAGAGAAGATCTCAAGCAGGGTAAAACGGATATTGACCGGCCCGACGTGGCGGCCGAATAATCTCGGTAATTTCGATTAATTTTCCTAATAAAAAAGGTGTTGCAGGATTATACGCCAGCAACGTCTCTTAGTAAAAACTCCCCGAACGGGTCGGAAACAAGAACTTTTATGCTTCGAATGAAAATCCAATGCTGACGCTTTTGTTTGATATCCTTTCTCCAGGCGTGGCATCAGCGGTAACGCCCCTCCATGTTATGCGAGTAGTACCGATTCCTGAGATTATGAGCTCCACTCATAACTAATTTTTATACAATAACTTATACAACTTTCTTGTATTTCAGAAACCCGTCGTGTACTCTTTAACAAGAGCGGTTGATTACCGAAAAAGGCAAATTCGCTGTAAGGCGAAGACGCAAAGCTACGGAACCAGCATAAACGTTGGTTGGCCGGGTTGCCGGTAAGGGTTGAAACCTATTTCCGAAAACCTTTTTCGGTAATGGGTTTTTGTTTTTTTAGACATCTAACCTGAGGAGGAAAACATGAAAAAAGGACTGTGCCAATCTATCATCATTGCTGGTTTTATAGTAGTCGCGTTCTCTTCGCCTGCCAACGGATCTGATTCCGATTCCCTAAAAGACTCACTGGATGCGTTCAGCGATCTTAATATACAAAGAGACCAAATACAAAAACTTCTCGAATCAAATAAAGGCGACCTGCGGTATGAACAAGCTGTGCTTCAAGACCTACGCGACAAATATCGAGATGCGAAATCAGGAGGTTATACAGAAGCAATGGATAAATACACGGGGCGGATGCGCGAGCAAGAAAAAAGGGTAGGATCTCTTCTGCAACAAGGAACTCTATTACTTGGAAATGCCGACAAATTTGACGACGCCATCCATGGGGCTACTGTGAAATTCATTGGAGACAATATAAAAGACAAGAGAGAACGATTGGAACGGTTGGAAAGGGGGTTAGGGGGCGATAAATTTGATACCAGAGCTTCGCTCCGCGCCGAAATCACGGCAGGTGAGCAAGATATGGAAAAAGTCAAGGAACGCGGAGCTACCCGCAAAGACGCTAAAGGAGTTCTTGATCTCTTCACGGGCGCAGGTGCTCCTTCTTCTGAGTCGCCTAAAGACTCTGCCAAACCCACTGAAGGGAAAAAATCCGAAGGTGATGCAAGACCAACTTCACCTCCCTCAAGGGCTGAGCTGAAAATTATCTCCAGGCAAGAAATGATAGACAGCTGGCAAAAATCGATAGGCTATTATGAGAAAACGTGGTTACCAGGCGAGGAAGATTATTTAAAAACGCTTGAGTCAAGCGCCCAAGCAAATAGAGAACGTGGTTATGAAGATAGCGCAAGAAGGATGGAGAAGGAAGCAAAAGAGCTTAAAGAAACGATACGGGGAGTAAGAAAGAGCGTAGATTACGAGCGGAGACTCGTCAAAGATCTTTCGGATGAGATTGATAATATAAAAGCTGAGGAAGAAAGGAAAAATAAACGTGGGGCGGATTCCACATCAGCTTTTGATAATACCGATGCAATAAATCGCGGCGGCCTTGGAGCGATCATGGGAAGCGGTTCCACTCCAACAGCAGGTCTTGACGGCGCACCCTCAAGCCGCGACATTGAATCAAGCTTTGAAAAAACAAGTGATAAAACCAAACAAGATAGCGATTAACACTTCCAACAAGATAAACAAAACTTCCTATTTTACTTGAGGATCCCTCGTCAAAACAGAATCGGTACCGGCTCCGGAAGTGCCAGGTTCAATAAAAAAGGCGCTGTCCTATTATCCATCAGCAGCGCCTTACTTGCAACTTCTCCCCGTAATGGACGACTTTCGCAACTGGCTGCTTAGGGAAAAGCCGCCGTCTTTTGTCTGCTGTAGTCGTTTATTGAAAATAAGTTAGTCGCAGTATTACTAAAAAGGAACTCCAACAATCACACGGGCTTCATGATCATTGGCGGCGTGATTCACAGCAAACAAGGTACCGGCTGCCACCCAAAAATGTTTATTCTCATACGCAAGGGTTGGACCTAACGAAAGTTCATTCCGGTGGCTGCTAGGGGCCCAATACTGTCCAACAAATTCTCCGCCGACATGTACATTGGGAAGAACTTCATAGTTCGCT
>JGI1358J11329_10003796_pt1 | contig 11103 bp, 12 predicted proteins | sample Subgroupgradi54m_FD_11329 | JGI IMG/M metagenome (IMG submission 11329)
AGGCAGAGGTGACAATCAACGGCTCTGCCTCTTGCCCCGCCCTCTCTTGAAGCTCTTTCAGGAACAGCAAACGCTCGAATTGGCGGCTCAGCTCCTGCTTGACCTTGGTAGAAAAATCGAGCTGCGTACCGCGGTAGCCCGTATGCCATGCGTCCGATTGCACGCGGGGGAGCCATCGCTTCCATGCCCCAAGCGCACGCGACTTAAATGCATTGGCCGTATCGACTGTGAAGTACGCCTCTGAGTCAATGATCCCCATGTGTCCCAGCGGCCATCTCGTGCACTGCGGATGCAGCACGCGCACGCGGATGGGCCTGACAAACGAGAGGCTCCACCACAGCCACCAGTTGGCCGGATGCACCTCCGACACCAAGAAGATCCGCGAGGAACCGCGGCGCCGGGGATCCATCATCACCCTTCCGTTTCCGAAGAGCCGACGCGAGGCGCTGGTTGGCCGGCTCTTCCCGAGGCCTCGAGCTGCTTCTTGTGTAACTCGATCAGCGCGATATCGCAGGTTCGACACGCCGGATTCTCATGCCACCGTCCTTCGCGGTGGGCTCGCCGCAGCGCCACGGCTCGCTGACCATTCCAGATGTCGTAGATCGACTCCGTCTGCGCGTCGCCGAGCACCAGAAACTGTTTCGCCAGCGGCTGACCGCAGCAGGGCACCACCCGTCCGTCCCAGTAGATGTTCAATCGCTGAAACGGTTGGGAGCAGACAAATGCCTCTCCACGCTGCATCGCCATCGCCCGGATCCGAACAGGATCTAGTTCAAACATGCTCTTTTCAGTCGACACCCATGGCTGGACGTCACCGTCGTTGGAGGAGACCCCCTCCTTGATCGAGAACAGCACATCCTGCAGCATCACTTGGTCGACCACTGGCTCCCACAGGTGGAGGAATTGGTCCACCTGGTGCGCCGTCTTGCGCGTGACGGCCATCGTCACACGAACGATTGGTGTCAGGCTCCCTAGTCGGTCCCGCACGCGGATTAGCGTATGGACGTTGTCGACGATGGTGTCGTATTTCCCGTAGATCCGAATCGATTCGTAGGTCGCCTTATCCGGCGAATCGATTGAAAACGTGATCTGATCCAACCCGCTTCGGATCAGCTGCTCGGCGAGCGGTTCGGTCATGATCGAGCCGTTAGTGTAGAACATGATGTCGAGCACGTCGCGCTAGTGGGCATAGCCCACCATGCGCACCAGGTCCCGGTGCAACAGCGGTTCGCCGATGCCATTGAGGGTCACCGTAGCCAAGCTGTGCTTGGCGCCCTCATCGATCAGTTTCTGGAACAACGCCCACGGCATGTCGCCACGCTCATTGGGCCTGAACTGTGGCTGATAACAGAACGTACAGGCCATGTTGCAGCGCGTGGTGATCTCAAGGTTGAGCCCGATCGGAAATCCACCAACATCCTCCCGGCCGGGGTTCTCCATCCACCGACGACGGTACTCAGCGTACCGAGCGCCCTCGCCCGCCTCCCAAGCCAGCAGGCGCTTCGACTTAGCGAGGATCTTCGTCGTGTAGAGCGGGTTAATAAGTTTGGTCGTACGGTCTGCTGCGGACGTTGCCATCATGATTCTTGTCTCCCTCTCACGATTTTGCCAGCGGAGGCCACGGCACGGATGACCGGCTCAATAAGAGCCCCCTCCAGCCGTTCCTCCATATTGCCCTGTTGGATCGCGTCGCGAAGGACGTCGAGCGCCGTGGCGTACACCGCCAGCGTCCGGTCCATATCATCGGACGTGTGCGCGCCGCAGAGGAACATGCCCGCGCGGCTTAAGATGCCACGCTTGACCGCTTCCTGAAAGAATAGCGTTTGCAAAAGCGAGGAGGCCGGGCCTCGTGCATCGGCAAACGTCAGAGTCGGCCAGCAGGGATAGCCGACACATCGGGTGATATTCTCAAGCCCACGCATCCGCGCCAGTTCGTTGTATCCCTCCATGAGCCGGCGACCGAGCGTCCAGATGTGCGGGATGACCGGACGCTCCATGAGCTCCNGNACCGTCGCCANGGCGGCTGCCAACGANANCGCTTCGCCGCCGAAGGTGAACGAGNAGAAGACGTCATCAAACCGGCGCATCAGATCGGCCCGNCCGACCACCGCCGAGAGCGGCATGCCATTGGCCATCGCCTTGCCGAAGGCCGCCAGATCTGGTGTGACCCCGAAGTACTCCTGCGCGCCTCCGAGCGCTATCCGGAAGCCGGTGAGCACCTCGTCGAAGATGAGCAGCGCGCCGTGGCGGTGTGCGAGATCCCGCACCGCCTCCAAAAATCCCGGCAACGGCTCCGCGGTGGTGACGGGCTCAAGAATCACCGCGGCGATCTCATCCGGATATGCTTGAAACAACGTTTCAAGCGACGCAAGATCATTGTACCGGAACGAACTCGTCAGCTGCTGCACTGCCTTCGGCACCCCGGCATAGCGCGAGGTCGAGCCGATGTACCAATCCTGCCACCCATGGTACCCGCAGCAGGCGATCCGCTCCCGCCCAGTAACCGCGCGTGCCAGGCGGACCGCCGCGGCCGTCGCGTCCGACCCGTTCTTGCCGAACCGCACCATCTGGGCGCATGGAATGACCTGCGTCAGTAACTCGGCCAGCTCCACTTCTAGTGGGTGCATCAGCGTGAAGGTGATCCCGTCGCGCAGCTGCGCGCGGATCGCTTCATCCACGCGGGCGTTGGCGTAACCCAGGATGACGGGGCCCAGCGCCATGCCGTAGTCGATAAACTCGTTGCCGTCCACATCCCACACGTGTGATCCGCATCCCCGCTTCAGGTACTTGGGGGCCACGCCCTCGACGAACTGTCCCGGGCCCTTGCTGAACGTCTGGGTGCCTGCCGGGATGACGTTGAGCGCGCGCGCCCACAGTGCCTCCGAAAGGGTTCGTGCACATGCAGTAGAAGACGCTTGTGACATCGCTACCACCCCGCCAGCCGGTCCAGCGTGAACGCCGACTGCCAGCCCTCGTTGCGTGGGATGTGCTGGTTGCGCGCGAGCAGCTCTGGATGCGTCTGGAGGCATGTGACCAGTTCGTCCAGCGACGCGTCCTCGGCCTGCGGGCCCAACGCGCGCACCACGCCTTCGACGACCGCCAGATCTTCCTGACGGTCAACGGTCAACCGATACGCGGAGCGGTCTGGCGAGGCGTCCACACGGCGGATGCGGAAGGTTTCCGGGTGCTGCCACAAGCAGAACGTGACATGCTCTCGTTCCGACGGTTTCACGGCTGTCGCCCAGGCTCGCGTCAGCACGTCCATCGAGATGACTTCAACGTCCATGCCGTCGGGATATGATGACGGCGGCGGCGCGGCGTTGGAGACGTAGTCATACGTGCCATCCTGAAACACCTCTACAACGTCATCGATCACGCGCCAATCGATAAGCGGACAGTCTGCGGTCAGCCGCACGACGACCTGTGCCCCCGCCGCACAGGCGGCGCGGTAGTACCGGTCCAAGACGTCGGTGTCGCTCCCGCGGAAGACCTCCACATTTACCGTCCGGCAGCAAGCGACGATCGGCTCATCTGCAGGGGAGTCGGTCGTCGCCACCAGATACCGGTCAAGCCGGCGACTTCTGGCCACACGGCGCAGCATCATCTGTAGCATCGGCTCACCGTTGATCGGTATCAACGTCTTGCCGGGAAAGCGGGTTGATCCCATGCGCGCCTGGATGATTCCAACCACCATCGTGGTACCTATGGTTTCTCCGCGTAGATGTTCAGCACATTCTCGAAAAACGCCGGCGACTGTGGCCGGTAGCCGGGATCCGCCTCCATGCGCTGGAGATCGTTGACGATCGTCTTCAGATCAGCCAGCGGATCCGCATAGGGCGTATCGAGATAAAAGTACGCCTCGCGCACGACCCGGAACCCCGCTCGCTCCAGCATCCGGCTCATGGTCTGCGAGCTGAAATAGTAAATGTGGAAACGGGGATCGACCAGCCGAAACCCATCTCGGTAGATCCGGGCGCAGAGGCTGTTGATGTTGGGCGTGTTGATCGCCACTACGCCGCCTCGCTTCAGGACCCGGTGCGCCTCGCGAAGTTCCGCCAGAGGATCCGGCAGGTGCTCGATGACACCGCGGAGGTTGACGCAGTCGAAAAACTCCGTCCGGTAGCCCGCCGCCCGAAAGCTGCCGTGCTGCAGCGTCAGGCCGTGCTGGCTCTTCGCGTACTGGACGGCGACGTCGTTCACTTCACAGCCGCATTTCTCCCAGTGCGGCCCCAGCGCCGCGAGGAAATCCCCCCCGTTTGCCCCAACGTCCACGATCCGTCCCCCGCGGACGGTACGCTCAAGATCGTTAATCTCGATGCGATACATGTCGTACCGCTTGCGGGTATCTTCTGGATCCGACTGAAGCGTAAAGTAGTCCTCCGCGTACGCCAGGCGTAGGCCCTCCGCATTGAGGCGGGGATTGACGTACACGAGTCCGCAGTCCGCGCAGACCACCAGAGACCATGTGTCCTTGGTGGCCCACACCCCCTGACGAGAGGACCCACAGAGATTACAGGGAACCCATTCGAGTAGCTCAGGTCGTATGCGCTGCTGTTCATCGTACAATGAGCTAAATGCCACGTTTGCCATCAATCAAACCACTTGTGGTACCACAGGCGCGTGTGCTTCGTGAGGAAGCCGCAGCGCTGGTACAAACGCTGCGACGGGTGGTTACGCCCCTGCGTCACCACCTGCACCCGTTCCATGCCTTCCACGGCGCACCAGGACAGCGCAGCTTCCACGAGGGCGCGACCAATGCCCCTTTGCCGGTCCCTCGAATGCACACCAACAAGATCTAAGCTTCCTACGAATGGCGACACGCGCCGGCAAGCGACGTAACCCACAGGCTGGCTTCCCCGCTCCGCCACCAACACCCGATCCACAAGCCCGTTGGCACATTTCTCAATCCACTCAGTGTAGAATGCAGCGCAGCGCTCCCGCGGGAATCGGGCATCGAAATAGTACCTGGAGTCCAGGTAGCTGTCGCTGGCAATTTCCTTGAGCGCAGGCATGTCCTGGGGCCGGCATTCGCGGATTTCAACTCCTGCCGGCCGCTGTGAGGGTCCAGCCGCCATCTGCTTAGACACGTATCGTTCAAAGGTCAAGCGAATATCCACAAAATGGAATCCGTGTTGTTCGGCGAGCTGGACACTGGGTGCATGGTGACAGTCGGATTGGTAGTACAGGCACTCGATCCCCCACTCCCGGCACCGCGCCAACACATAGTCCATGATCCGCTCAGTCAGGCGGAGCGGCTTGATATCCGCGATGCGCCGACCGAAAAACTGCGTATCCCATTCGAGCGGCTCGCACATGCGGATCAGATTTGCGACTCGCTTCAGGCCCCCACCGTCAACCAGACGCCGCGCCGCTCGACTGAGTTGCTCGCGTTTCACCGGCGCGCTCACCAGTTCTGCCACGGCGGCCTGTACGCGCTGCTCGAAGTCATCACCCGCTTCACCAATCGCCACGACCGCGCCGCGCGCGGCATACCGTCGCGCAGTGTCCGCTTGATGCCCAGACTGGGCCACAACGATACTCGGTACGCCGCGTCGCATGGCTTCAAAGAGTGTTAGCCCTCCAGACACGATCGCGAGGTCGCTCTGGGCCAAGAAGCTCCCGAGCTCCGGCACACTATGCACCACGTTGAGCATCCCGTCATCGTTGCGGCCGGCCAACATATGGCACTTCGTCGCAGCCTCCGCGTCAGCGGCGACCACCCGAATCCGCTTCACGGCCGGTAGTGCTCGCACGGCGCTGACGACACGAGCCGCCAGATGACCTGGGTCATAACCGCCGGTTGAAACTAGGAGCGATAGACGCGGCCCTGGGCCCTCCTGAGAGGCTGACGGCTTCGTCGCGTCATCGGGCAGGACCAAATAATCGGGACCAGAGTAGCAGGTCGCAGCATGTTCGCGAATGGCGTTGACGGCGATATCCGCAGTCGCCAGCGCCGCACCCACGTCATCGAGCGTGACCGTCACCACGCCGGCCCGCTGGCAGCAGCGTACGGCCTCGACATCAACCTCCAGAAGATCGAACACGCACACATGTGGCTCGAAACTCTCCAACACCCTCTCCATGACTTGGGTCTCTGACAGATGCGGGTCGATCAACTCAATATCGGACGCCGAAATTCCCCTGGTCTGGAGCAACTCGATCGCTCCCGGATAATCCCTGACCACCACGCGCACCTCGCTACCGTACTGCCGACGGTGATAGTCCGCCAGCTGGGCGCATCGCCGGATATGGCCAGTACCGATTTCCGGCATACGCCCCCCGTCACAGCGGAACAGAATCCGTTGGGCTCCTCGCTTCATTGGTTCACTCGTCGATAGACCAAGGTAGCCTGCTCCACCTCGTACGCGCGGAGCTCTGCATGGCCCAGGATCCGCTCAACCGATCGAATCCGGCGGACAAGCTCGGCCAACAAGCTGGGATCGGCTGACATGGCGTGATCCGGTCCTTCGGCGTGTCGATCGAGTGTGAAGTGTTTCTCGATGAGCTGGGCCCCGACCGCGACCGCGTATACCGGCACATCGATCCCCACGGTGTGGTCGGAGTACCCCACGGGGCAGCCATAGCGCTGCGCGAGTGTCCGAATGACATTCAAATTTGCCGATTCCTCTGGCGTTGGGTAAGCGGAGATGCAGTGCAGCAGCGCATACAAGCTACCCGCCATCTTCAGCACACCGACTGCTGTATCGATTTCCTCCGCGGTGGCCATGCCGCGTGACACGACCACCGGAGCTCCCGTGGCCGCCACGGCGCGGAGGAGTTGGAGGTTCACTAGATCGAACGAGGCAATCTTGTAGAGTCCGACCCCGAGACTCTGCAGGAATGCCACACTCTCCAAATCGAATGGCGTGGAGAAGAATAGAAGACCCTGCTGCTCGGCGTATTCTTTCAGTCGTGCCTGCTGACTGAAGGAAATCTCACAGCGCTTCAACACGTCAAAGATCGGGTTAGACCGAGGCACACGCTGCTCGGTGACATAAGTCTGGAACTTCACCGCATCGGCCCCCGCCCGAGCAGCTGCGTCGATGAGCCGCTCGGCGAGGCCGACCTGGCCATTATGGTTAATCCCCACTTCAGCGATGATAAAGGTGGGGTGGCCGTCGCCGATCGGCCGTCCGTTGGCGTGAATCGTCTTCATGCGATGCTCGCGGCTACCACACCGTCCACCCGCCATCAACCAGCAGGTTCTGACCAGTGACGTAGGACGACGCGTCCGTGGCCAGAAACAACAGGGCACCAAGCAACTCCGAGACCTCGCCCATGCGTCCTAACGGCGTCCGCGCGGCATAGGCCTTGAGGAACGCTGGGTCGTGTTGGTTAAAGATCCCGCCGGGGCTCAACGCATTGACACGGATGCGGTATTTCGCGAGATGGACCGCCCAGTAGCGGGTCATCTGGATGACCGCAGCCTTAGACGCGGCATAGACCTCCGAGGTGTTGCGCGGCGTATCGACATAGAGTCGAGGATCACCACTCACCACGCCGTAGATGGAGCCGATGTTGACGATGCGCCCGCCGCGCGGTCGGTTCTTCATCAGGTCAACTGCCGCCTGCGTGCACAGAAACGTTCCCCCCACATTGACGCGCAGGACGCGCATGAACTCCTCGTAGGCGCGCGTCTCGAACGGCGTAAACACCGCGATCCCAGCGTTGTTCACTAGAATATCCAACCCGCCATATTGGGTCTTCATTCGCCCAAATGCCTCGCGGACGCTTTCTGGAGAGGCGACATCCATTGCCAGCGGCCATCCCGACAGCCCCGACTTCCCCAACACCTTGCATACCTGACGACATCCCACCTCATCCTGATCAGCCACGATGACCTGCGCACCGGCTTCGCCGAGACCTCGGGCAAATTCGCGACCCAACTGGCCCCCGCCGCCGGTCACGAGCGCAACCTGGCCCAGCAGCGAGAATCGATTTGCCCACACCGGCTGGGAACGCGAACGCGTGAAGCGCGGTTGAGCCGCACCGACCTTGGTCTTCCGAGGCTGGCTGGACCATGTGGTCTGGGGATGGTTCATGCGGCTCTCCCGGCGAACGCCATAGCCAGTGACTCGATAACGCGATCCTGATCGTTGAGACGGAGTCCCGCGTAGAGCGGTAATCGCAAGAGCTGCCGGTCCGCGGCTTCAGCACGCGGCAACGGTCCTGCGGTGTGAAGTCGTTGGCCCATCGGAGTGGTGTGTAAGGCAATAAAATGGAACGTACTTTGGATGCGGCGCTGGCGCAGGAACGCCATGACTGCGTCCCGCCGCCACGGCGGCTGCACCATGATGTAGAACAAGTGCCAGTTATACGTGACCTGCGGATGAGCGGATTCGAAGCGAGGCAGGCGAATGACGCCACGCGCCTCCAGTGGCCGCAGTCTATCAAGATATCGCAGTCCTAGGCGACGGCGGACTGTCAGGATGGCGTCGAGCTTCGACAACTGTGACCGCAGGAGGGCAGCCTGCAGTTCGGATAGTACATAGTTGTCCCCCTCGGTCATCCACTCGTAGCGAGGCACCTTGCCCTGAAGAAATTCTGAGCGATTGGTCCCCTTCTCCCGTAACAGATCAGCACGGTGCGCCAACACTGGATGGGACGTCACAAATGCTCCACCTTCCCCGCAGGTGATATTCTTCGTCTCATGAAAGCTCAGGCAGCCCACGTCACCGATGGTACCCAGGGCACGGCCGCGGAGCGCGGAACCGATAGCCTGAGCGGCATCCTCAATTAGCGCGAGATTGTGCCGCTTGGCCACGGCCGTTAAGGCATCCATATCACATGGATATCCCGCATAGTGGACCGCCAGGAGGGCTTTCGTGCGCGGCGTGATCGCAGCGGCAGCGGCGGCGGGATCCATCGTGAGATGTGCTGGCTCGACGTCTACAAAGACTGGCCGCGCACCGACATTCAGTACGGCGTTGGCCATGGAGACATAACTGTAGCTTGGAACAATCACTTCATCTCCTGGCCCGATCTTGAGGGCGCGCAGCGCGGCCTGGCAGGCATGGGTGCAGGACGTCATTAACAGGACGTGCGGCGCGTCTAACTGCCTGGCCAATAGGCGCTCGACGTCACGCCCAACCGGACCATTGCCACCAATCTGCCGTGTGGCCAATACGCGAGTGACGGCTTGGACGTCGACGCGTGAGAGGAACGGCCGATGCACTGGAATCATAGGCGGTGGCGACCGGCGACGTCGTAATCGCCGCAGCGGCAGAGCACTCGCTGTGACCGTCGCCGTCGTCATGGGCCGCCTACGCGCGCTCATGGTTCGCCGAAGACGGCACCAGCGCAGGGGGAACGCGCATATTTTTTGGTGCATGGACAGTGATTATCATGCGTGTTACTCCTTGGGGTCCCCAGATGCCGCGGCACGAAAATTGCACGCGGCGGCATCGTTAACCAGCGACAACCGCCGCTTCACCTCATACACCAGACGAGCCAGCGGCATTTGTTTCTGCGCACGCAGCATCGAGGGCACCTCAAACGGTTGCAACTGCGCGACATATTGCTGGTACGGAATACCGCCGGGTGCACGGGTCCCAGCTGTCGCCCGGATCAGCGCTGGATGCGCGAGTAGCTCAGAGACCTCAGCGAATCGCCCGTGCTCATCCAGAAAGGTCAAACCATTGGCCACGTCACACATGGTCCACCGGCCGTCGACCTTGACGAAGGACAGCACGAGCCGCCCACCAAGGTCCATCTCCACGATGCACCAGAAGGCCGGCAGTCCGGCATACGTGGCGAGCGTCGTGAACACATCCGCCATCTGATCATCCTCGCCGTATCCTCGAATGATAATGCGGAGTGGGCTGGATGTGCTGGCGAGTCCACGTAAACAGTGCAAGGGCGCGCTCACGATCTGATCGATGGCCCTGGATAATCTCACGGGCCAGCAGCCGGTATTGGTAGTGACGATCAAGAAAACTGAGCGTTTTGACATAGACAGGAATAGCGTGGGTGCGCACCTCAAAGTTCACGCCTTGGCGGGTGGTGGTGGAGCGCATCAACCCAACCACGAGGAGCCCTCCCACCCCGAGCAGGACGATGACGTGCGGGGAGCGACGGATTGCTCGAAGCGTCATGTGGAAGGGACCTCGGAGAGCGTCGGCACTGGCGCTGACGGCATCGGGGTCGTGCAGACACCGTGAAACTCGGGCGTTTGCTCGTCTGGAATCGCGATGATCTTATACTCTGGAATCCCCCGCTCAATCAGTCGCCGAACGATTTCCCCTCTGCCCGCAAGCGATGCCACCACCACTCGATCGAAGACCATGGTCGGCATCTCGGACAGGCGCTTTACGGGATGGCTCAAAAAGAACGCGTCGGTCGGCGCATGCTCATCCATCACTGCGACGAGGTTAAACCCGTTTTGGCGCAGAATGACGAATGCAATCTCAGCCACCTCGCCCGTCCCGAACAGCAGCACGTCCTTGCCATCCGATTGCCTAATCCTTGAGAGCGCATGGGTTAAGAATGCGCGGATTTGCCGGTAAAAAAAGAGCGAGTACTCGAGATACTCGTACGTCAGGCGGGCTTTGGCGGCGAGTCCTTGCGCGGTAATGAGATAGCGCATCTTGTTGCGACGGAGGCCGACAATTTCGATGTACCCTTTTTGCACCAGCCGACGGATCAGTAAATTGGTGAGTCCTAGTGCCAGGCCTCGCTTTTGGGCAATGCTCCGCTGCGTGAGGACCGCCTCGGAGGAAATATCGTCAAGGAGCTGCAGATCACGGAGCGATTCGATGTTCATAGGATGAACATGCTCATTATATAGAAGCCCTCTAGAAGTCTCAAGCCCATTCTCTTGTGCGCATAGTCGGTTGCTGATGGTGAAGCCCTTTCACCCAAAACAGCCTGCCCTTCTAACGATCAGCCATGATGGGGCACCACGTCCTGGCCGGCATACGCGGCTGATGTTCGCCCCCAGGTTGGCAACTGCCTCAGCCACACCTCAAACGTCAGGAGGGTCCAGAGCCGGTGGGAGTAATCCGCCCGGCCCGACAGGTGAGCCGCGCAAAGCCGTCCCACATAGGCCTGGTCGACATATCGCCTCAGCCGGGCATCTGGTGCGAGCAGCATGTCTTGGAGGTA
>JGI1358J11329_10003797_pt1 | contig 11100 bp, 21 predicted proteins | sample Subgroupgradi54m_FD_11329 | JGI IMG/M metagenome (IMG submission 11329)
CGACCATCAAAGAAGACATCGATTTTGCCAGTGTTCCGTCTCTGACGAAATCAGGCTATGTAGGGGTAAAAGTGTGGATATGTCGGAAGAGTTAGAAGATTTGTTAACTAAATTATGTTAGCACCAAAACGAGCAAAATTTCGGAAAGCATTCAGAGGCAAGCGTAGAGGGAAGTCCATACGGGGAAGCAACGTGGATTTCGGCGACTATGGCTTGAAAGCGCAAACCGTGGGTTGGGTGAGTAGCAGGCAGATAGAAGCTGCTCGTCGAACACTGACGCATTTTACTCGTCGAGGTGGACGGATTTGGATTCGTATTTTTCCGGATAAACCCATCACGAAAAAGCCGCCGGAAACACGGATGGGTAGCGGGAAAGGCGACGTCTATGAATATGTGGCGGTTGTTCGCCCCGGGAGAGTACTTTTTGAAATGTCCGGAGTGACCCAAGAACAAGCAAAGGAAGCTATGCGGCTGGCAAGTGCAAAGCTTCCGATTCGAACAAAATTTGTTGTAAAGATATGAAAAAGAAAGAGAAGACATCATTATCGCATATGTCCAAAGAAGAGTTAGTAAAAGAGCTTGGTGCTCTTGAGATCACGCTTCGCTCTCTTCGTTTGGATCGGTATACAAAGCAGACAAAAAATACACGGGAAGGGCGCCAACTACGGAAAAAAATTGCAGTTATTCAAACATTTATGCGACAAAAGGAGTTAGTAGTATGAAAGGGAAAACTTTTATCGGAAAAGTAGTTTCGACAAAAATGAACAAAACGGTCATTGTACTTGTTGAGCATAGTTTTGTCCACCCATTGTATAAAAAAGCAATGCGCCGAACCAAACGGTACGCGTGTCACAACGAATCATTAGATGTAAAAGTTGGAGATATGGTACATATTGCCGAAACAAAACCAATAAGTCGGAGAAAACATTTTGTGGTCGTTGAGAAAATATAACCTATGGTACAAAGACGAACAAAATTAACACCAGCAGACAACTCGGGAGTCCAGTGGATGACGATTATCCATATTTATGGGTCGTCAAAACGCAAGTTTGCAGCGCTCGGAGATGTCGTGCAATGTGTCGTGAAGAAAGCAGACCCACAAGGAATCGTGAAAGATGATGAGCTGGTGAAAGTGGTTATCGTGCGGACCCATAAGGAATATCGTCGAAGTGATGGATCCTATATTCGTTTTGATGATAATGCGGGAGTAGTTATTGATAATCCGAAAGACAAAAATCCACGAGGAACACGTATTTTTGGGCCGGTTGCACGAGAACTTAGGGATCTTGGTTTTAATAAAATTGTCAGTATGGCGCCAGAGGTCTACTAAATCATATGAAACTGAAAAAAGGCGACACGGTGATCGTGACTATTGGGAAAGATAAAGGGAAAAAAGGAAAAATTGAACAAGTTTTCCCTAAAGAAGGTATGGTACTTGTCAGTGGTGTGAATGTGTACAAGCGCCATACCAAAAAACGTGACGAAAAAACACCAGGGGGCATTATTGAGCACAACCGCCCATTGGGTGTATCAAAAGTTGCTTTGATGTGTCCAAAATGCGGCAAAGTAACCCGCGTAGGATTTATTGTTGTTAAAGCCGTGCCTGCCGGCAGGCAGGGAGAAAAAATTCGTATCTGTAGAAAGTGTGAACAGAAGATATAAATCATACTATGAATGACTTACACCAACGATATGTCAAAGAAATAGGGCCAAAACTCCAGGAAACATTAGGAGTAGCGAATCGTATGGCAGTACCAAAATTAGAAAAAATTGTGGCGAATGTAGGATTAGGGGAAGCTTTAGCAAATAAAAAAGTGGTAGAGGCGATGAGCGCACAACTGAGCGCCATTGTTGGGCAAAAACCCCAAGTGACCCGCGCCAAACGGGCTATTTCTACATTTAAGCTACGCGCTGGCGATGTCATTGGCCTGAAAGCGACGCTTCGCGGCAAGCGCATGTATGATTTTTTGACAAAATTTATTGCTATTGCACTTCCTCGGGTGCGCGATTTTCGTGGAATTCCGGCGAGGGGATTTGATGGGAAAGGAAATTATACGCTCGGTATTAGTGAACAAACGATATTTCCAGAACTTGAATACAGCATGGTTGATAAAGTTCGTGGATTTGAGGTAACATTTGTGACGACGGCAAAAAAGGATGCTGATGCAAAGGCACTCCTGACACTTTTGGGATTACCGTTTGAAACCGTGCCTGCCGGCAGGCAGGCGGCAAGGCAAGAATAATTATGGCGAAAACATCTGATGTCGTGAAATTTCATCATAAGCAAAAGTATTCGGTCCGGGGAGTGAATCGATGTTGGCGTTGTGGGAGATCTCGGGCATATATGCGAAAATTTGGTCTTTGTCGTTTGTGCTTCCGAGAGCTTGCTCATAAAGGAGAATTGCCTGGTGTGATAAAAGCATCATGGTAAGGAGAAGATTATGGTAAATGACCCAATAGCAGATATGCTTATTCAAATTAAAAATGCCGCAATGGCGCGGCGATCCTTCGTGGAGTTACCTTCCTCGAAGATCAAAGTTGCCCTCGCAACTATTTTAGCAAAAGAAGGATACATCACATCCGTAGAACGCATAGGGAGTCAACCAAAATACAAACTGAAGATTATTCTGAAATATGAAGATGATACCAGTGTCATTACTGATGTGAAGCGCATGAGTAAGCCTGGGTTGCGTGTATATGTTGATCGGCACCGTATTCCTACTGTGGTAGGTGGGATGGGTATTGCCATTGTCTCCACACCACAAGGTATTATGACGGGCAAAAATGCGAAAAAGCGAGGATTAGGCGGAGAACTGTTGTGTGAAATTTGGTAAAATCCCGCCATGCGGGATAAAATACTATGTCACGAATAGGAAATGCACTCATCGTTATTCCTTCTGGTGTTTCTATCGAAACACACGAAGGGCGTGTCGCAATAAAAGGGCCAAAGGGAGAGTTGTCTCTGGTTATTCCTCATGGTATTGTCGTTAGTGCCAGTGAGTCAGGCATTGTGGTGAAGCGTGATCATGATGATACAGAAACCCGCGCCCTTCATGGATTCGTGCGCGCCACGCTTGCCCACCAGGTCGTCGGCGTGACCCAGGGATGGTCTAAAAGCTTGGAATTATCGGGAGTGGGCTATCGGGCAAGCCTTTCTGGAGCAAATTTGGTGTTGACGATTGGATTTTCTCATTCGGTGACCGTTACTCCGCCCTCGGGTATTACGCTTGCTGTGAGTGAGGGGAAAATTACGGTTTCTGGCATCGATAAACAGCTCGTGGGGCAAGTAGCAGCGAGTATTCGAGAGCTTAAAAAGCCAGAGCCATATAAAGGGAAAGGAATTAAGTACGTTGGTGAGCACATTCGGAAGAAAGCGGGCAAAGCAGCAAAAGCCATAGGTGGAGCAGCAGGAGCAAAATAAGGAGTTATATGCAGAAAATTACGATAAAAAAAGAACGTCGAAGTAAAAGAAAAGCCCGTATTGCGGCTAAAATTCGGGGTACTAGTGAAAGACCGCGACTTTCCGTGTTTCGGTCAAACAGATACCTTTCCATACAAGTTATTGATGACGTAAATGGCGTGACTATACTTTCAGCTATGAAAAAAGGGAAAAGTAAACAACAAGCACATGAGTTGGGAGCAAACGTTGCAAAAATGCTTACAGAAAAGCACATGACAAGCGTAGTTTTTGACCGTGGGGGTTATCGTTATCATGGATCAATTAAGACATTTGCCGATGCGGCTCGAGAGGGAGGATTACAATTTTAATATGAGATATCAACAGCATACTGATAGCAATGTGATGCATGAATTTACTGAAAAAATCGTGCAGGTGCATCGTGTATCCAAAAAGACTAAAGGTGGCAACAAGATCGGTTTTTCCGTTTTGGCAGTGGTTGGTGATCGGAAAGGCCGCGTGGGCGTGGGATTGGGAGGAGCACCAGATGTTTCTTCCGCCGTTCGGAAAGCCGTAAGTTATGCCAAGAAGCATTTATTTACCGTTCCTATGAAGGGACGGACGATTTTGCATGAAGTGCGCGTGAAGCGAGGTGCCGCCCAAGTGTTACTCAAACCTGCCCCTCCTGGAACAGGGGTTATTGCTGGCGGTGCGGTACGGGCGGTCGTGGAAGCTGCGGGTATTCGTGACATTGTCTCAAAAATTTTAGGAAGTAAAAATCAGGCATCCAATGTATACGCCACGATGGAGGCATTAAAAACGTTTAAGACGAAAAAAATAGAACAAGTATAAAATTTATATGAAATTACATAAGTTGCCAGCTATCGTTGACAGATCAAAAAAGCGTGTCGGACGAGGTCATGGGTCGGGAAAAGTAAAAACTGCAGGGAGAGGAACGAAGGGACAAAAAGCCCGTGGTTCGGTGCGGCCAGGTTTTGAAGGAGGACAACTATCTCTCATCAAGCGCTTGCCGTTCCTTCGCGGCAAAATGAGAAATAGAAGTCAAAAGGCAAAAGCGTTTGCTGTTCCTATCTTTAAGCTTCATGCATTGCCTGACGGGACGACGGTTACCTTGGAAGTCTTGCAAGAATACCATATTATAAGTAAGGGAATTAGTATGGTAAAAATCCTTGGCGGTGGATCTTTATCTAACAAGCTGAACGTTACCCTTTCCTGTTCAAAATCGGCAAAACGCGCAATTGAAAAAGCTGGAGGAAAAGTAAGTTTAGCATGAATACCATTTTTGCTTCACTCATCAATAGTTGGAAAGTAACAGAGCTTCGTAAAAAAATCCTTATTACCGCAGGNATNTTTGTCATTTTTCGGATATTTGCNCACATTCCTATCCCAGGAGTCAATACACAAAAACTGGCGGCACTTTTTGCGCAGAATCAGTTTTTAGGACTTCTCGATATTTTTTCTGGCGGCACGCTTTTGAATTTTTCTGTGCTTGCTTTGGGGCTTAACCCCTATATCAATGCTTCTATCATTTTACAACTGCTCACGATAGTGTTTCCCAAATTGGAAGAACTTTCTAAAGAAGGAGAGTATGGGAGAGAGAAAATAAATCAATACACGCGGTTTCTCACCGTCCCCTTGGCTGTGGTGCAATCCATGGGTATGTACGCACTGCTCAAAAACCAAGGCATTGTCGCAGCATTTGATCCGTTCACGTTAGTGACGGTTATGATCACGATGACCACCGGGACGCTTTTCGTGATGTGGCTGGGAGAGCTTATTACCGAATACGGCATTGGCAATGGCATCTCACTTCTTATTTTCGGTGGGATCGTGGGGAGGTTGCCCATTGCTGCCAGTAAAACCCTTAGCACCATCTCGTCGGAATCTTTGACCACTTTCGTACTTTTTGGCGCAATTGCAATAATTGTGATTGCGGGAACAGTGTATGTGAATGAAGCGGTGCGAAGGATCACAGTGAACTACGCGCGTCGTATTCGCGGAAACAAAATATATGGCGGCAACACGTCGTACTTGCCGCTTCGCGTCAATCAGGCTGGGGTGATCCCCATCATCTTTGCCGTATCTTTAGTTCTTATTCCCTCTCTCATCGGCGGATTTTTGGCACAGGTAAAAGATCCAGTGCTCGTCAATCTCGGTCGGTTTCTTACGATCATATTCAACCCCAACGGAGTATTTTATAACATCATTTATTTTGTTCTGGTCATTGGATTTACCTATTTTTACACTGCCATTACCTTTGATCCGAAAAAGATTGCCGCTGAAATCCAAAAGCACGGCGGATTTATTCCTGGTATCAGGCCAGGAGCACCCACTGCTTCTTACCTTAACTATATTTTGACCCGCATTACGTTAGCTGGTGCCCTGTTTTTGGGAATTATTGCGATTTTCCCTTCCATTGCGCGAGGAACCACCGGCATGACGACACTTCTTATTGGCGGCACGGGAATTCTCATCGTCGTCTCTGTAATCTTGGAGACGGTGAAAGCATTGGAAGCACAACTCGTCATGAGAAATTATGAAGGATTTTTGAAAGAATAGCCCGTCTACGTTTACTTTGTGATCCGTCAGCTGACGGAAGCGCGTGAGCGGCGGGCGAGGGAGGTTTTTTTATATGCACATCGTATTTTTTGGTCCGGAAGGATCGGGCAAAGGAACACAAGCAAAATTACTCAGTGAGGCCTTACATCTTCCCATCCTCACGTCAGGTGATTTGGTTCGTGATGCTGCGGCTAATGATAAAGGAATTATTGGAGAAGTTGTCCGACAAGCACTTGCAGAGGGTAAATACGTTGCGGATAGTGAAATGTTTGTGCTGTGGAAATGGAGATTGAAAGACGAGGATGCAAAAGGTGAGTGGATTATGGACGGCTTCCCGCGAAACGTGGAGCAGGCAAAATTCTTAGATGACAAAATCGATAAATATGGATACCAAATAGAAAAAGTTATCTATCTTAACTTAAGTGAAGAAGAGTCCATGAAGAGGCTTATTGCTCGTGGTCGCCCCCTTCATCCAGGAAGCACGGAACTTCATGATTCACCGGAGCGCATCAAAAGTAGGTTAGCAATCTATAAAGAGGGGGAAAAGGATGTGCTTGAGTACTATCGAAAAAAAGGAGTATTGGTTGAAGTCAACGCAGATAAATCAATTGACGAAGTGCACCAGGAGATTATGAAGCAGTTTTCATAAACGTCATGACGTTTTTCGAACGAGAACATAAAGAAGGAGAACCTACGGAAGTATCACTTATTGCTATTGTCGGTATGCCGGGAGCAGGGAAAAGTGTTGCCGCTGATTTTTTTCGTAGTAAAGGAATTCCGATTCTGCGTTTTGGCGATCAAACAGATATTGGTTTGAAAGAACTCGGACTTCCTCGCAATGAGAAGAATGAACGACAATACCGAGAAAAATTGCGAAAAGAACTGGGTATGTCTGCCATGGCAATTAAAATTGAACCTCGCATCCGGCAAGTAGCATTGACCAGCCAAATGATTGCATTAGACGGACTATATAGCTGGGAAGAATATATATATTTAAAACAGAAATTTCCTCAGATTAAGCTTCTTTGTATTTATGCTCCCCCTGCTGTCCGTTATGAACGACTCGCCAATCGTCCCGTACGACCGTTGACGGGTGGAGAAGCACAGAGTCGAGATGTTGCCGAGATTGAAAACCTCAATAAAGGCGGACCAATTGCTGCCGCAGATTATCTTATTAAAAATGAATCCACAGAAGAAGTATTCCAATCTGAATTAGCAACATTTTTTTCCACTCTATGACTCTCCCCAAGACGAAAGAAGAGCTTGCTATCATGGCAGAAGGGGGAAAGAAGTTGGGAAATATCCTTAATCTTCTTTTAGATAGCGCTAAACCGGGTGTCACTCTTACTTCTCTCGAGCAACAAGCAGTTGCGCTTATCCATGACGCAGGTGGCACGCCGTCGTTTACTACGGTACCAGGATACAAATGGGCGACGTGCCTGTGTGTCAATGAGGTAGTCGTCCATGGTATTCCGACGGAATACAGACTCAAAGACGGTGATCTTCTCACGATTGACATCGGCATGTTGTACAAAGGTTTGCACACCGATACCGCCTGGACCAAGATCATTGGAAGTGGGAATAAAGAAAAGGAAAAATTTCTTGCTGTCGGAGAAGAGGCGTTGTGGAAAGCTATTAATCAAGCAAACGTGGGCAATCGTATTGGTCATATTTCCCAAACCATCCAGACAATGATTGAAGGCGCTGGGTATAGTGTGGTGCCCACTTTGACCGGGCATGGGGTTGGAAAAGAGCTTCATGAAGCGCCACAGGTGCCAGGAATACTGAAGGGGTCTATCGATCAAACACCAGAGCTTATAGAGGGACAAACGATTGCCATTGAGGTCATTTACGCGCAGGGGCGCGGCGACATTGTCTATGAGAATGACGATGGATGGACGCTTGCTACTCGTGATCGGTCGCTTTCCGCAGTTTTTGAGCATACAATTGTTATCGGGGCAAACGGCCCAATAGTATTGACCCGTTCGTCGCTAAGCGCTCCTCAGGGCGAGCCGTCCATAAAATAATGAGCAGCTTAATATACAGAAACTTGCCCAGAGGCCGTTCTGACGGGCGAAGGGTTGACCAAAGCACAAAAGTGAGGTACAATATGGAAACTTTGGTCCGCCTTCGTCTCATAAGAATGGACTTCGGCAGGATTTGAGAATCGGGGATCCCGATGCGAGTCGGGAGGTTCCCGCTATTTTTTTGCGTGGTTTCGATAGGTGTATGATTGATCAGAAAAATTTTGAAGTGGAAGGCGTCGTTACTGAGTGTTTACCGAATACATTGTTTCGAGTCAAATTGCCCAACGATCGTATCGTGTTGTGTCATCTGTCCGGTAAGATGCGTCTGCATTTTATCCGCATTATGCCAGGAGATAAAGTAAAAATAGAAATGACGCCATATGATGCGACAAAGGGAAGAATAGTTTATAGAGTGAAATAATATGAAAGTTCGTGCAAGTGTGAAACCCATGTGTAATACGTGTAAAATTGTTCGCCGACGTGGTCGGGTATATGTGATCTGCGATAATCCAAAGCATAAGCAAAGACAGGGATAATTATTATGGCTCGTATTGCTGGAGTTGATTTACCAAGTGAGAAACGATTAGATATTGCGCTCACCTATATTTATGGTATAGGCAGGTCCAATGTGGCGTCTCTTCTTCGTGATGCAAATATTGAAGGAGATCGTCGAGTGAAAACATTGACCGATGAAGAAAGCAACAGGATTGGAAAAGTCATAGAAAAAAAGTTCACCGTCGAAGGGGATCTTCGTCGTCAAGTGCAAGATAACATTAAACGGTTGCGAGAAATTGGATCCTATCGAGGTTTGCGTCATGCGCGCAATTTGCCGTCGCGGGGTCAAAGGACGCGTTCTAACGCTCGCACGCGTCGCGGAAAACGCGTGACCATTGGTGCCATAAAGAAAGATGATCGAGCAAAGACAGCAGAAAAAACACCAGCAGCAACTGCTGAAAAGAAATAAATTTGTATGGCAATGAAAAAACCAAATCGAACCGTTGAAAAAGGAAAAGTATTTATCACTGCTACTTTTAATAACACCTTGGTGACGGTGACGGATATGGCTGGAAACACCTTGTGCTGGGGATCTTCTGGTATGGCTGGCTTTAAAGGCGCACGGAAGTCCACGCCTTATGCAGCAACAACGGCGGTTGAAGCGGTTGGGCGAAAAGCGCAAGACTTTGGTTTACGAGACGTCGAAGTCTATATTAAAGGCCCGGGAGCAGGACGTGACGCCGCACTTCGGGGACTCAAAGCAGTGGGACTGAATATTACATTGATTGCAGATGTGACACCTATACCGCACAATGGCATACGGCCCAAAAAGAAACGGAGAATATAACAATGGCTCGATATACTGGACCAAAAAATAGACTCGCGCGAAGAGAAAACCTTGATTTAGGTCTTAAAACGGTCGGATCTAAGGCTCATGCGTCGCTTTTGAAACGTCTCAATGTACCACCTGGTATGCATGGAGCAAAAGGGAGACGAAAGATGTCGGATTTTGGAACGCAGCTTCGAGAAAAACAGAAAGTAAAGCGTATGTATGGGGTTTTGGAGCGACAATTTCGTAAATCTTTTGAACGAGCAAAAAAATGGAAGGGAAATACGGGAGAAAAACTACTTGAGTTTATGGAACGGAGATTAGATAACGTCGTGTATCGTATGGGTTTTGCACCGACCCGTGGGCTTTCCAGGCAGCTCGTTTCCCATGGACATGTCCTTGTTGACGGGAAAAAAATGAACATTTCTTCCTACCTTGTTCCTCCCGATGCGGTGATTATTCTGAAACAGAATGCTATGGAGATTCCGGCAGTCAAAAAACTTCTCGATGATAAGGCGTTTCATGCACCTGAGTGGATAGAGCGAAAAGGACCAGTGGGTAAAGTGCTTCGCTTGCCCGTTCGCAGTGACATTGGGGAAGATATTAATGAGCAGCTTATTGTGGAGTATTATTCGCGCTAGGAGGGCGCAGATTATGATGGAACCAAATTTTAAAGTCAAAGCCGAAGTAGAGAAACCCGGATATGGGAAATTCATTATTGAACCACTAGAGCAAGGCTATGGCCAGACGTTGGGGAATAGTTTGCGCCGGGTTCTTTTAAGCTCTTTGCCTGGCGCAGCTATTACATCAGTAAAAATTGAAGGCGTGAAACATCAATTTTCGACAGTTCCCGGACTTAAAGAAGATGTGGTTGAGTTGGTGCTGAACCTGAAAAAAATTCGCTTAAGTATTGAAGGAAGTCAATCGGTCACGATGATTCTTTCTAAGAAAGGCCCGGGAGAAGTCAAAGCTTCCGACATTGAAGTGCCTGCTGGGGTCCGTATCGTGAATCCAGAGCTTGTTTTGGGAACCCTTGCAGATAAAAAGGCAAGTTTGGAACTGGAGTTTATTGCAGAAAAAGGATACGGGTATGTTTCTGTTGATGAAAAACACATTGAAGAAATTGGCACCATTCCTATGGATGCGTTATTTTCTCCGGTTTCTCGGGTGAACTATCGCATTGAGGCTACGCGTGTGGGCAGGATGACCAACTTAGACAAATTGGTGATGGAAATTTGGACCGACGGCGCGATGAGTTCACTTGATGCACTCAAAGCTGCAGCGAAACTTTTGGTTTCGTACTTCTATCAAGTCGTTGAGCCGAAGACAGAGGAAGTACCAGAGGGTGCAGTAGTTACCTCTCCAGTTTCTGACGAAATACTCAAGATGCGTATTGAAGAGCTGGATATTCCTACCCGCATCGTTAATGCGCTTTCCAAAAGTGGTATAGAAACCATCGGTCAGCTGTTGGGGACGCCAAGAAGCGAACTTATGAAAGTGAAGAATTTAGGGGCAAAATCATTAGGGATCGTTGAAGAAAAGTTGCGAGAAAAAGGTATCGTACTTACTGTATAAATTATTGGCACCATGAGACATTCAAATTTTGGTTACAAATTATCACGTACAAAAAATGAAAGGCAGCAATTGTTTCGCAATCTTTTGCGTGCACTGATTATTCATGGCAAGATTACGACCACACTTGCAAAAGCGAAAGCAATTGTGCCAACGATCGAAAAATTGATAACCAAAGCCCGCGAAGGAAGCGAAGAAAA
>JGI1358J11329_10003799_pt1 | contig 11100 bp, 9 predicted proteins | sample Subgroupgradi54m_FD_11329 | JGI IMG/M metagenome (IMG submission 11329)
CACTTCTTCATGTCGTACAATAATGGTTTTATGACATAAGATTAGCCTCAATTTTAACAAATTCCTCAATAATTTACCCTTTTACGTCTCTATAACTGCAATTTTGCTGTTATTAGGTCTAAATTTAGCTCGTAAAAAAATTGAAATAAATATGTGCATTTGGACAGAACAAATTTGAGAACGGAGATGGCGAATATGAGTTTATAACCTTCTGGATAGAACTAGCCGTAGACAGTGGAAGTGATAAAATATAATAAACTCATAAGAGTTGAAGAAGACCTTGGTAAAAATGCTTTATTTCAGCCTCAAATATTTTAAGCCATATCTCAAACAGACTATTGACAATCTAAGTCTTATAGTGTAAAATCGCTTTTATGAGTTTAAAAGAAAGAGCACTCGCATACAAAAATAGAATTTTGCCAGAAAATGCTTCACGAGGAAGAAGAGCTATTGTTTTTGGTGTACCTACAGTTGCTGCAGGAATTGCTGGCGTAGCAGTTGCAGATAAATTGGGTGCATTTGATCGACCCCAAGCTCAACCTCGTGAATTACCAGTTCGTCCTGATGCAAATCCTGCTGTTGAGGTTGGTTTTGTTAATGACACATTGCAAAATTTCGTTACTCCTCGCCTGAACGGATTACTGAGAAATCTTGGTCAACTCCCTTTTGAAAGCAATGGATTCGTAAGATTCCCAGAAAGTGGGATTACTATTGGGAGAACAGATGATGGTCAACAAATAAATATTAATAGAACGGGAACTGATCCTATTAGTGGAAGAGAATTAAATCACCACATTTCATTCATTTATCAAAAAGATAGAAGAGATGCTGTTTGGGCAGTTAGTGTCTCCACAACCCAAGATGGAAATCCAAGTAGTATGACAGATATGACATTAGGTATTGATCCGGTTGCTGGAAAATCTGGCTATCTCACTCTTTCAGGAGCGGCTCCAACACATAATCATTTAACAACAAGTCCAACCGCTACTATGCCTTATGCTTTGCATAGACAACCTGTTGAAGCTTTTAAGCAAAGGATTGTTGATGCGCTTAATTTTATCGATCCTCGAGAAAATGAAACAAGTGATGCTATTGATGCTAAAATGGCAGAATGGCAAACAGTTTTGCTTGGATTAGAAAGTAATGATAAGAGACAGGTAGTTAAGTCTGAACACGTAACAAATGAGAGACCACAAATTCAGATTACAGCTCAAGCTGACGCTGACACTTCGTATCATATAACTTATACACTCGAAGGTGAAAAAATTCGAGGTCTGGTTGTATCAAAAAATGAAAAAGGTACGCCATTTATTGAAAATGAATATGAAATGTATCGAGATCGCAACGAGGTAGATTGGGATATGCTGCGAACTCGAATTGAAGATGGTAAGAAGGCAAGAGGTACAGGACAACAAGGTGGTAGTACGAGGGCTTCATCAGTTAAGAGACTAACAACTGCACAGTTTGAGGCATGGTCACAAAATATAGATCAGATTATCGGCCAAGTTGCTGCCGTGAAATAAGCGTTTATCCCAAACTTTTCCGCAAAAGAGCAGCTCAAGTAATAAGTCTCGTTACTTTTTTTCCCAACGTTTTTGGTTTCAGTTCTAAATCCCTTCCGTAAAATATTTCAAAGGATTTTCTTGTTTCATATTTAACCTTTTTTTAATTTCTTTTTTACTCTCTCCGTATTGTTGTAACGACTTTTCGCTCAATTTTTGTTCCTGTTTTTCAGATAACCTTGTCTCCCCTACCTTCTGTGTTTGAAAGGTAAATCTGGCCAGAGTATTATGATTATCATCCTCTGTTTGTAGGAAAGCGTTAAAAGCTGGGAGGTTAAGTAAATCTTCCTCTGTTACCCTTTTGCCAAATACTTTTGCAATCAGTTCTGCACCAATAGTGCCAGCTCCAAGGGTAAAAGCAATAATCGTCCCTATATTCCCGGCAATTGCATCTCGGATTGACTCACTCAGCTGTCCTAAATGTTGATTGGCAATAACAAGGTAGAGCTTGTACTTTCTTGCCTCTGAAATAATGGTTGGAATAATGCCAATTTGTACTCGTTGCATTTCATCAAGAAAGATATAGGTATTACTTCTTTTTGGTTCAGGCACTTTCCTTTTATACAACCATAAAAACGACAGAAACATTTTTAAAAGTGTCCGTTGTCCCCTACTGCCATAGACCTCTTCTGGAATAGGCAAAACAAATGTCTTATCACTCGCAATTATTTCTGGAAAATGTAATTTATTGCCTTCGGTAATAAGGGCAATACTTGGATGAAGTAATTGCTGCAAGCGTGCTTGTACTGCCTCTACGACTGGTATCTGGTTGACATGGTTATTCAAAGACTTACGGATGTACCGGCCAAGCTCTGTTTGCTGGTTTTGAAATACTTCTTCAAGCATATCAACATAGTGTGCCTCTTTAAGATAGAGGTATGGCAAATCATTAAGCGTGAGTTGTCGTTCTTGTACGATTGCTTCGGCAACTTTCTTGGAAAGTTTTTTAACAGAGGTTAAATAGTCAAAATACACATCCGGGAAGGCTAAAGCTATCTCAACCGCAATTTTAATTCGGTTCATGGTGGCTGTTCCAGTAGTGGTTGAAGCTGCTTCGTCCTCTGTCTCACTTTTAAGAATATCCAAAAGCATGTCTCGAACAGCCACTTTTTCGTACTCACTCAGTCCCCAGGTAAAAAGTGGGTTAAACGTAAAGGTAAAATCTTGTTCCGATGTATTTGGTAAATAAACAAGGTTATCCTGTGGCACATTGCCAATCACATCTTTTGCGAGATCACTATGTGGATCAAGCAGAATAAGCGTACCGTTTTTCTTTTGAGACAACTTTGTTATCAGAGAAAAAAGTACCGTTGATTTTCCTCGTCCTGTCTTTCCAATAAGGTACAGATGCCTTTTAAAACTATCAAGCGGGAAATATATTGGTTTTTTTGTCCCATCAAGTGTATTCACTGTCCCAATTTGCATATTGTCTTCCCCTTTTTCAACGTACTCCGGTGTGGCTTCGATCTGTTTTTGTTCTTCGGGAAGATAGCGAGCCGGCTGCGTTGAGGATGGATGAAATAAGCTGGCCATTTCACTACTGGTTAAATAACTGCCATTCATTTCTCGAAACATGGGGATAAAATCAAAGAGTGATTCAGGAGCAATGAAACGGCCTGTCAGGATAGCTTTTTTGTAAAGAGATAATGGATACGAATACCAATTATTCTTTTGGTTATTAAGTGATTGAAATGAGGACTTTAAGCTATCGACATCATTTTGGTCTGTGGCAAAAATATGCACGCGTACTCTAAAAAGATTTTCTGACATTTTTTGTTGATAACCCTGTATTGTTTGATGCTCGGTTGGATCAATACGCCGTTTTTCATCCCGGATCTTTCGTTCTAAAAGTAGCATCCGGCGTTCAATAAAAAATTTTTTCTGTACTCCCCGGAGGACAAACTGCACACCAGCTTGTTTTTGACTAGGCAGGGACGAAAGAAAGGTAATAAGACTATCGTAAAAATACGGGTTTTTGCCTGCTGGTAAAAAACTCTGTGATGCGTACATACTTTTCCCCTGCCACGTAGTCAGTTTGGAGAGAGCGTCTTCTGCTGTTTGGGTAAAACGCACCCCTTCGAGCTGCGAAAAAAGTCTTTTACATTTTTCAAGAATTGCTGGCTTATTGCTACCAATTTGGATCGTAATATAGGTATCAACTTTGATAATTTCAATAAAAAGCTTATCGAGCGGAGAAAGAATATTGCCATGCAAGGATGAAAAAATTTCTTTTATTTGCTCTGTTACTTCCTGTTGGTGCTCTTTATCAATCACCGGAAATTGCATCGATGCGATAAATAATTTTTTATGGAAGTTAAGAAAAAACAAGAGGATTTGGATTACCAAATACAAAAAGATAATCCCAAGAACAATAAAAAATCCGCTGACAAAATACGTGTTATGCGAAAGTGATGTAAACATCAACGAGAGTATCGTATTTAAAGAAAATTTTTCCATGTGGCCTCCTTTTTTACCAATAGCTCTGCCAAATCATATTTTCTGAATACATACGGATTGTCTTGCTGCTCAAAATTATATGCGGATAAATAAATAGTCAGTTGGCCGCTTTTTAAAGTTTGTAATAAATGTCTCATCCGAACCTCAAGTCCCCTTCCAGTTTTGTTATAAAGTTCAAAAAAACGTAAGAATCCTTTGGGATGAGTAAATAATTGCTTCAAACGGCGTTCTGAAAGAAAAATAAAATACAGCTCAATAGCCTCTATATTATTTTTCTGCCTCCCCTCTTCTGCTAACGCTGTGTACTCAACAAGTTTGTGATAAATCATTCTGTAGGTTTCCCGTCCGGTGTCATTTTCAACAAAGATCGCTTTTTTCTTATCTGCACCTCGAAGTGGCGTTAAGATCATAACGTCCGGGGAAATAAGCATGGCTTTGCCTTTGTACGAAAAATTGATTTTACAATTGTTAATGTCGCTATCTTCATAGACTTGAATTTGAGAGGAAAATTTACTGCGATTTTTCTTATGAAACTGCCAGATAAAAGCAAAATTAAGAAAACTGTGGACATAGACTGGTTTTAAAAGTGATCGTGAGGTTTTGTATTGATAAAATGGTTTTTTAGGATCATTCAGGAGTTTCTGGACCACATATTTGTATCCTTTTAAGGATAACCGGATAAATTCATCTTCGAGTTTTGATGCTTCTGAAATGACATAGCCTTGTTTTCGTAAGTTATTTACTATCCACCGGATGTGTGTTTTATCTTCAACATCTTTTGCAACTATAAATAAAAACTTGATTGGCAAGGTTCTATAAATATATGTTGCTAAGACTATTCTTTCCTTTAATTGCTGCGTATTTTTTCTCATTTTTCATATATCTGTCGCCGAAACGGTAACATCACAAGTCGTATCAATACTTCTTTTATAACCATCACCACAAACAGACATTCATCAAGCAGCGTTGGCACTAAGTTTACTCGATGACTAAGGCCGTTCTTATCTTTCTTTGTATAAAATGTAAACGGTGTTATGTATCGTAATTTGTACTCCTGAATTTTCTCTGTGAGTGTTTTTTCCATAATTATTTCTTCCAAAATACAATTTTCCCTTTTTCAATAAGACTCACTGCTACTTTTGAGCTTGTCGCGGTTACCTTACTGTACGAAGGAATATGGTTATTAAAATCATTCGGCAATGATGCAGCGTAAACATTGTTTTTATATATAAAGAAAAAATCAGTAATTGTTGCCGAAGCCGTGGAAGTAGTATTTACCGTTATAAAATCCTGATGCGTTTGTAAGTTGTATTCCCCTACATACACCTTTTTCTTGTTGGCCATCACTGTTGAAATAGTATTTTGTGGCAGATACACATCTGTTTTTTCTTTGGTGATCGTATCTATACGGATCACTTTATTATCTAAATTATCTTCCTGTTTTGGCACAACACACAGTACGTGGTAAACGTCCTCAATGTACCCAAACTGACAAGACAGACCTAAGCTTTCATGATTAAAAAATGTTTCCCGGCCATTTTTGTAATACAATCCATTTTTGCCATCATAATCAAGCATCATATAGGGATACGTTTTTACTATTTTCTCTTTCTTGAGGCTATAAATCACCGTTTTTCCACTGAGTGGAATTTGTACCAATACTAAATCGCCATGAAATGACACTCGATCTGCGGTATGAGCAAAATCATAGGTGTCATCAAATACCACCAAATTGTTTTTAGCAAAATAGACACTATGATTTTTGACTGTCTGGTTTGGATGCTTAATGCTAAGGAGCAAAAAGAAAAAATAACCAAACCCAAGTATCAGTAAAGCAATAATGATCGATATTTTAAATGTTTGTTTTTCTTCCATAGTATTTAGTGTATATATCCTTTCGGATCAACTGTAACCCAATTCCCGTTCTGATTTACCCGTACCTCATAATGCAAATGCACTCCGGTTGCTTCCCCTGTTTGACCCATGATGCCGATTGGCTGTCCTGCTTTTACTTCTTGTCCGGTTGAAATAAAAGAGGTAGCCAGATGAACATACCGGGTCAGCATTGTCCCATCAGTGTTAACGACATCAACATAATTTGCTCCGTATTGGTCAACTGCGTAGGTTGCCTTTCCGTTCATCGTTGCAAAAACAACTAACTGGCCAGTTTTTAGATACGCCTTATTTGTCTCCAAATACGTATTACTTGGCACAAAATCAATACCTGTATGCACACCATCAAAGAAATGGTAGGCAGGATCATGGTAATCCATTGTCGTACCAGTATTCGTAAATCCATTCCCGCCTAACGGATTTCTTTGCGGAATATTCGTGTCAGTAAATCCTGCTTCGATATATCCCGTAAGTCCGGCCAACAACTGATTGCCTGTTAACCCTATGGTCGTTGGGCTTGTTCCCGATCCATGAAAGAGAGTGAATGGGTAGAAAATAACACTCAGAATTAAACAAAGAATGGCGATCCCAATAACTACCATGCCCCCTATTCCCCAAAGAATCATTCCTTTGTATCGAACAACAATCTTTGACACAAACGGAATAGGAATCAATGCGCTTAACACTACTTCCAAAATCAGATCAATTAAAAATCCGATTGGTCTCTCTTTTATTTCTTTTAATGTGCGAATGCCACGAAACATTGATTTAGTCTTCATGGCTTTGAGCCTCTTGGGTCAGTACCAAATCCCGCTCACTTGGCAAAACTTGAATATATGCCCCGATATGTTCATTCTCTCGAAAAATAACCACTTCTCCTTTTCGCATACTTCCCAAACTCTTTTTTTCTTCCGGCGTCATGGGGTAAATCTTATCCATCAGTCCTAAGGTTGCGTAGGATTGTTTGAGAAGAATTTTTGTTTCGGAATTTGTGATAATTGCCTTACCAAGCTCATTATCTAAAAAGTCCTCAACGTCCTGGGTGATCGAAACAACCCCCAAGTCACGCTTCCTGGCAACTTTTACCAGCTGCCGATAAAACTCGGCCACCTCCGGGTCAGAAAGCAGCATATGCGCCTCGTCAATAAAAAGCATCCGGCGTCTATCGGTCAAGGTATTGACTAAATTCCAAAGAATTGCGGTTAACAAGTACATGGCTGGTGCTCGTTTTTCATCTTTTTTGAGTTCTGACAAATCAAAGACAATAAATTCACTATCCAGGTCGAGTCTTCGCTCTGAGGTAAAAATGCCCTGCATACTCCCCTCGTATAACACTTTGAGATATTCTTGCATTGGACTATCTTTTAAGAGCTTTAAAAACTCATCGAAGTTTTGTTTTTTACTTTTTTTATAGAGTTGAATCAGCACCGTATCCAAAAGAGCTGAGTTATACATTTTCTCCGGCATAAAGAATTTGAAAAAGGTTTTGAGGGTTGAAATGTGGCTTAAAATTTCGTCCTCTGTTTCTCCATACACATAAAAAGGATTGATCCCATTATTTCGAGAAAATTGAATCACTTCTCCACCCAATTGCTTTGCGAGCTTCACGTATTCTCCTTCCGGGTCAACAATGATAATCTGCGTTCCTTGCATAAACATGCGAGATGCCAAGATTTTTGAAGTAACGGACTTTCCTGCTCCACTGACACCAAAAATATTGACATTATTATTTCGAGACGTAAACGGATTAAAAAAAACCACTGAATTGTGATAGACGTTTGTGCCTAAAAAGATGCCTTTGGGATCATACAATGATTTCGTCACAAACGGCATAAGTACCGCAGCACCACTTGATTCGATAACCCGGTCTTCTCTCACATTATCAATGTCATAGGGAAAAAGATTTCTAAAGGCTTTTTCCTGGCCATAAGAATAAATATTTAACACCAACTCCATCCCTTCTGTTTCGTTGATAAAGGCTTTTTCAAGTTTTTGTAATTCTTCCAGGGAGTTTGCTTCTAAAGCGCAATAAAACCCATAAATCATTGCCCGTTCACGCTCATAAGTAATGTTCTCGGCCAGATTGGTTGTTTCAAGAATGTCTTTATCCACTTGCGGATCCCGGATGAGTCCTTTTTGTTCCCGTTGCATTTGGACTGTTTCTAAGGCTGATATTCTTCGTCTGGCGGTTTTAAGAATATCCCCATTGGTTGTTGGTTCGACAAATACTGAAATCTGAAATGGGATTGGTGAAGCAAGCAGTTTGAAATATAACAGCTCGCTACATTCTTGCGGCACACCGGCTAAGTAATAGATTTTAAGATAACGTTCTCCGATAATGAGATGTTTTGGATGTGCTTCAAGAAAATTCGCTTTGTAGGTGGTAAGATTTTCTTGTCTCGTTTTACTGGTTGCGATTGTCCGAACACTTTTATCATATTCTCTTTTAAACACAAAATAATCCTTGAGGTTTTTCAGCATGACAATTGGATTATTACTCTTTTTAAGAGTTGGTTTTACCAGCTGCAGAATATTACTTGTCGGATATTTTCTCTTTAATTGCTTTTCCTGATCCTCTATTTCCCAATTCCCTTGCTCGACATTCTCTTGCAGCTGGCCATTCTCTTTTTTTAATTGCCTGATATGTTTTTCAAGCTGTGTCACTTTTTCTTCAAGTGATCGCTGTTTTTCTTGCTGTTGTTTTGTCCGCGTATCGTGAGCCAGAGACAATAATTGCGTAATAAGAGGTTCTTTCGCTGGCTGATTTACGACAGTCTCATGTTTTTTGCTGTGCTGCTTCTTTTTTTCTTTTTGTTCCTGTTTAATCAATTGCTCGATCTCCTTTTGCATGACTTCTAACTCTTTCAGCTTTGATTTTTTCGGTTTTTGAGCGTGTCCATTGGCAAACCCATTGGTTTGTAGTAATAATTTTTTACTCATTTCAAAAGCCTCCTCATGTAGCTCTCCAGCTCCTCGTTGGTCAGTTTCTTTGTTTTTATATGACACCCTTCAAGAGCTGTCGAAACCCGGTTATACATATCCTCAAGTCTGCCAATCGCATCAACCTTTTGAGATACATTATTGGTATCCGCGCTGACACTAAAAACGCCATATTGTTTCACGGTGAGCAAATTTTGACTCTCCACAAAAGCAAGGAGATCTTGTTGGTAGTTGGCAACCATTTGTTCCTTCTGCTTATTCCTCTTCGGCAGCGATTTATATACATGGAGCAAATGGTCGGTAAAATCTTCTGATTTGGCTACTTCTTTTCTGACAATAATTTGCAGTCTTTGCGGTAGAATATGCAGGGCTTGTTGGAGACTGCCAAAAAAACTAGTTCGTTCTTCACTGTTCAACGCAGAAATGTCATAGGGTTTGATAGCAAATATTTTACTGATTCGGTGTTTCTTGAGAATAAGGTTGTCTTGGATAGTAAAATCGGTGTAATATGCGCCTAACTCATTACCTCTGAAGTGTTTTTTAGTCAGAAAAAAATATAATGCCCGGGAGGCAATCTTATATATCGGCTGATTATCTCTTTGTAGTGTTGCGATAAAAAAGAAGGCCATCTCTAAAATCGCGAGCAGGAAAAGGTACGAGAGAACATTGAAATCACCCAGAGTGAGTTTAAATAATAAAAAGGTAAACCCAGCAATTCCTACCGCAACAAGAACAAAAACAACTGTGTCGGTAAACAACAAGGTTCTGAATAATGATTGTCGTAAATTGTCTTTGTAAATGTGTACGCTCATACTATTTCCAAGCTCCCCCTCCATGTTCCTTATCGTCTTTTTCTGCTTGCTCGGCTATGTGTGCCCAGAAAAGATTATCTTGTGCCTTGTGAAGATCTCGCCAATGTTTCCCTGACTTTTTTTCTTTTTCTTTCGTATTACCCTTAAAAATATTGATTGCTGTTCCAATAAGCCAAAACACAATTATTAACCCAATAATAATCATGAAAATATCTTGAGCCAATTGAATTTCATTTATGCTCATGCCTGTTCTCCAATCTTTCCAAGTGAAATTATCCGTGTCGTTGCTCTTTTTGATCGTGCGCCAGTTGGATTATCGTAGTGATTAACCATGTATCCTTGTATTCCCTGTTTACTGAGTGTTCCCTGATTCATTTCTAGATTATGTTTTACTCGAACCGGATCGCTTCGTTTGGTAACGTGGGCATATTTACTGTCATGCCCTTGTTGCATTGCCTTCTTGGTTGCAGCAGCGTTATATGGATTTCTTCCTGAAAATTGAGAGATGTCAACGACTTGTCGTTTACTCAAGGACACTTCTCTAATTTGGTTTTCTTTGTAACCACTTGCTAATGCGTCTCTCTTTGAGGGGAAGGTGTGCGTAAGATCATTTTTTTCATCGTAATAACTGTATCCCTTTCCACTAAGCGTATATGTGCCTTTCATTTTATCCCCCTGCTCGACAGTAAAACCGTTATTACTAAAATCTCTGGCATAATTTGAGAAAGGTGATGCTGATGGTGGCATGGCTTGTACTGAACCTTGTTGTTTTAGCGTACTTGGGACGTATCCTTCCGGTGGGTTTCCATAGATGGTATCCACTCCCCCTTTAATACCAGGATTTAGCATGTCTCCACCATATTGTGCATCTACAACAGGCCGTTCCCATGCAAGGTTAGGCACTCGCTTTGGAGGACTACCAAAACTGTCAGCAATACTTTTCCCTACTTTTTTTACTCCCTGCACACCAGCCTTACCATATTGGACACCTTTCTGTGCAAGTTGCTTTCCTCCTAAAAATCCAGCAACCATACCACGGGCTGCTACAGCTGCTTCAAAATTTAATCCTGCTGCTACCCATACATCGGCAAAGATGCGAGCTGCAAGCACATTGACTGTTCCGAGAAAAAATAATGAAGTGATGTAAAGAAACAATAATCCCAGATTTGCTCCCTGTGCATCTAAAACGCTTCGTACAATCATCATGACCATCATATAACCAAGTGCAAAGGCTGGCTGATGGATTATCAAGGTAAACCAAATTTTAAGAAAATTATTAAATATTCCCTGTGTTTTTTCGGTTATCACAAATGGGAGAACGAGAGGATAAACAAGACTCAGGAATAACAGCGATAAGAATCGAAGCGCAAATTGAGTCAGGATAAATAAAATACCGAAGATGAGGGCAATAACAGAGGCGAGCGCAAGGACGACTA
>JGI1358J11329_10003801_pt1 | contig 11097 bp, 10 predicted proteins | sample Subgroupgradi54m_FD_11329 | JGI IMG/M metagenome (IMG submission 11329)
AAGGAAAAGCTGGTTTTATTTCCACCCCCATATTGGATTTGCCAGCTGTTGTCAGCTCCGCCGGGAGAGCCTTGAGCAATTATACTAGTGCCGTTGAGCAGCCATTCGTAGACAGTGCCTGACGTGTTACGCCAGAGGATGTCGGACTTACCGTCTCCGTTGAAGTCGCCTACTCCTGCAATTTGCCACGTGTTGTCAGTGGAACCTACACTGCCCGCGCCTATCTGACTGGTGCCGTTGAGCAGCCACTCATAGACAAGACCTGATGTGTGCCTCCAGAGGATGTCGGACTTACCGTCTCCGTTGAAGTCGCCGACACCTTGGATTTGCCAGCTGTTGTCAGCCCCACCGGGTGAGCCACTGCCTATTACACTAGCTCCGTTGAGGAGCCACTCATAGACGCCTCCCGAGGAGTGCCTCCAGAGGATGTCGGACTTACCGTCTCCGTTGAAGTCGCCTATGCCTTGGATTGTCCAGTCAAAAGATACATTGCCAAAACTAGAAGTACTGATTATGCTGGTTCCGTTGAGGAGCCATATTGCTGTTTCGCCTGACGTAGTGTTACGCCAGAGGATGTCGGACTTACCGTCTCCGTTGAAGTCGCCTACTCCTGCAATTTGCCACGTGTTGTCAGGCGTACCGATCGAGCCTGTGGTGATTACACTGGTTCCATTGAGGAGCCATATTACTGTGTCGCCTGATGTGTGGCGCCAGAGGATGTCGGACTTACCGTCTCCGTTGAAGTCGCCTACTCCTGCAATTTGTCACGTGTTGTCAGGCGAGCCTACATTGTTCGCGCCTATCTTACTTATCCCATCGAGTAGCCACTCATGGACAAGACCCGAGGAGTGGCGCCAGAGGATGTCGGACTTACCGTCTCCGTTGAAGTCGTAAACAGTATGGGAAAGATTGGTACTTGCAGTCACTGTCACGGTAACGGGAGTTGCTAATCGTGTGTAGCTGTTGTTTGCAAAGAGTCTGAATTCGTATGTTCCTGCAGTAGTAGGCATGGTGAAGGTGCAGGAGCCTGATGATTTGGGAGTGGCACCGGGAGCTTGAGTGCAGGGAGTGCTTGAATCGTATGTCCAATTGACTCTTGTACCACCGTCTGGGGTTCCTTGGGTAAAGAGGGAGATCCAGTCTGATACCGTAGGGGAAGAAACTCCTGCCCATGATACGGTGATAGTGCCTCCTGATGAGACGCTTGTGGGAGAGGCGGTGAGGGTTGCGGAGGTGGGAGTAGGAGTGGGGGTGGGAGTAGGAGCGGTGGAGAGAACCACGGTATTAGAAGTAGCTAAGAGTCCTGACTGTGCAGTATCCGTAAAGAGTCTGAAGTAATAGCTCGTAGGATATGTCGGCATGCGGTAGGCGCATGATCCTGCTGCTTTGGGGCTTCCTCCTGACTTGTTGCAGCTTGATGCGTAGAACCAATCTTGAGGGGCACTAGGATCTATTGACGGGGCGTACATAGCTATCATCTCTCCTCCGGTGGGAGAAGGGATGGCGGTGAAGGTTACCGTGACTTCGCCGCCAGGAGACAAGGTAGCAGGAGAAGCGGTGAGGGTTGCGGCAGAGGAGGCGTGGGCTATGCCTAAGAAGAGGAAGAGGGACAGGAGGGGGAGGAGAAGCCATGAGGGACCGCCCTTGGCGGGAAGTTTAGTCTTTTGTTGAGGAAATAGAGATATCATAGATGATATATGCAATTAGTGATTAATATGAGGTAAGTATAAGGGATTGAAGGGAGTATGGCACTGTGGATAACTTTTGGAGAAAATCTTTGTGATTAAAAACCATCCCGCTAAACGGGATGGTTTTTAATCACAATACTTTTATACCATGACGCGCCCGCGAGGAATCGGACCTCGATCTTGGGTTCCGCAAACCCATGCTCTGTCCATTGAACTACGGGCGCTTGCTACTCTAAAACTATGAGGCTTCCAGAGCTCATTTATACTACAATATATGGCATATAAATCAATACTCACTCAAAAACCGATAATACGGGCAATCTGATCAAATGCAGTATCGCTGTGTTCCTTTTCGGGAAGGTACCGAGAAATCACATGTTTTACCTCTTCCGGATTTATACCCTCAAGCCGGATAGAGAGAAAAGGATTAATAGGGCGTCCGGTTTCCAATAAAAGTTCTGGCGCCATAAGCGCATGAGTAAAAATCCAAAATGATTTTAACTTTCCATAATGCATCAATGTATCCTCAAGCCATACGCCTCGTTTTTCAATTTTATAGGTACGCATACGCGGCGGACGTTTCATGTAATAGGTCAGTAATACAAACGCAACGAATACAAAAATGACAAATAAATAGCTGCGGGTGATAATGCCAAACACCATGCCGATAGTCGCCGCGATTAACGGATACAGAAACCAATATGGTCCCCGAATCCGATACTCATGTTCATAACAAGACCACTGGAGATCAAATCCATGATTTACTTCAGGCGCGGGCATAGAATCACTCTGTAATACTGGCGTACTGTTTGGCGTGACAAAAGATACAGGCGGCATAGGCAAGTGCTTGCTCTGTGAGAGCATAGCGGCATCTGGAGCAACAGAAGATACAAGTAGCACTTTTTTGACAGTGTTGTTTAAAGAAGATGCTTTTCTTAAATCAATAATTCTTTTTGACATAGAGTAATCGTAGCAAAAAACATGTGGAGTCGCAATTAAATTTATACGTCTGATTCCTCTCATGGGATAAGGGGGTTATCCTGCGCTCTTGCAATATCAGCGGGAGGTTAGGCAGGGTACAAGATATAATAATGTGAACTACCACCCCTAACCGCGTTCCTGTCCTAGGAGGGGAATAGAAAAGGTAAGCGCGTAAGTATTGTTTACGCAACTTTTAATTTTTTTGCAAAAATCATGAGCGAGACGGCGGCAATGCACGCGAGTGTTGCACCAAAGTAAAACGGTGCTTGAGACCCGAATCTGTCCCAAAGAAATCCGGCAAAAAAACTGGCGGGAATGGTTGCAACGCCGATCGTGGTGCCATAAATGCCAAATGCCTTGCCCCGATGTCCCGACGCAACCATATCCGCAAGAAATGCCTTTGCCACACCCTCGTTTGTCGCATAATAAATACCATACAAGGCATACAGAAACCAAACCGCAAGGGCATGTGTGGCAAACGCAAATCCTGCATACACTGCCGCATATACTGTCCAGCCGATGAGCATAGTACGAACCCGTCCGATTCTGTCTGAAAGTGATCCGAAAGGAACCGCCCCTGCCGCATAGATTAAATTAAAAAGCGCTATCGCAAGCGGAATCTCAATAAGTGCAAGTCCCAAATTTCTTGCGCGCAAAATAAGAAACGCATCGGAAGAATTGCCGAGGGTAAATATCACCGTGATCACGAGAAAAAAATAAAATGATTTCGGCAATACCGTTTTTTCCGGCACGTTCACTGTTGTTTCCGATACGGAAGTCGCGTCAGCTTCTTTTACTTTAAAAATGAGTACGAGAAGAGTAATCAAAAGGGGGACTGCCGTAAATATCAAGATCAGATGATAGAGATAAGCGCTCTCGCGAAACACATAGAGAAGTCCGAAAAGAATCAGAGGACCGATCACCGAACCAAACGTATCAAGCATCCGGGCAATACCAAAACTTTTTCCGCGTGTTTCTTTTTGCGCCGATCCGGCAATGAGCACATCTTTCGCCGGATCTTTAATGCCTTTTCCTACGCCATCAATCATGCGCAGCCCCACGATTGCCGCACCGGAACTTACAAAGACCAAAAGGGGGCGCGCAATCATTGAAAGGAAATATCCTATGAAAATAATAGGCTTTTGTTTTTTAAATCTATCGGAAAAAAATCCTGCAATAATTTTAAAAAAATACACCGCAGCCGTTACCGCGCCTTCGGCAACGCCGATAAATGACTTATCAAAGCCCAGAACCGATGTGAGGTACAAAGGAAGAATGGGCGAAAAAACATCTTGGCTAATGCCGCCAAAAAAACTCAAAAGCCCGACGAAAAAAACATTTTTATTTTTTTTAATGCCTTGCATTATGCATTTTTACGTATTTGAGTAATCACTATCATACAGTATAACTATCTTTCCCCTATACTCAAAATGCCATATAAAAAACGCATAGATGATTATCTATGCGCCCGACTTACGGTCCAAAAGTTTCCCGTTGCGGCGTCTATATGTTTTTATGGACAGAAATAATTTTTCCGTCATCAAGTTTGATGATTTTTTCCGCCATGTTGGCATATTGCTCTTCGTGGGTAACCATGATAATCATCTGCCCTTCCCGATGCAGTTCTTTAAAAATATCAAGTACTGCACGGGAAGATTCATTATCAAGATTAGCCGTGGGCTCATCGGCAAAAAGGATCTTGGGAGTGTGTGCTATAGCGCGGGCGATGCTCACTCTCTGCTGTTCGCCGCCCGACATGTGGCTCGGAATATTATGAAGGCGATGGTCAAGCCGCACTTTTGCGAGCGCTTCGGTTGCTATCGCATACGCTTTGGCGGAACTCATATTTTGCATTAACAACGGCAATGCAATATTTTCCCGCGCGGTCAATTCCGGAAGGAGGGCATAATCTTGAAATACAAATCCAAGTTTCGTAAGGCGAAAAATCTCTTTTTCTCTTGCCGTCATGAGGTGTGTATCGCGGCCGTCAATAATAATTTCTCCGTCCGTCGGATCGTCCAAAAGACTTATCTGATAGAGGAGTGTTGATTTGCCCGCACCCGATCGTCCCATAATGGCAATGAATTCTCCGTTCTCGGCTTTAAAATCAATGCCTTTCAGCACTTTTGTTTCCGTATCGCCGTCCCGGAATGTTTTGATAAGATTTTTTGTTTCAATCATACGTTTTAATTTCTTCCTAAAATTGAGTCAAGGGTATTTTTACGCACAATCATGCGCGCCGGAATATATCCGGCGATCACCGTTGCAAACACGAGCAGTCCCATACGCATGATTGTCTGATCAAGGGGTGCTACCAGTATGCCGTCGCTAAAAGGAAAATCTAAGGGATGAGAAATAAACAAAGGAACAAGAAGCGCATATACCAGAAAAAATCCGATCATAGACCCACAAAACGCATAAAAAATAGACTGCAAGATATAAGAAATCTCAATTGCTTTTCCGCTAATGCCTATTCCTTTGAGAATCCCTATAAACTTCCTTCTCGTAATGGCATTAATGAATATAACGATAAAAATTGTGATTGACGCGACAACCAGACCAATCGAACTTAATACGTTTCCGAGCATCGCAAATGTACCGACTATGTCTTTCAAAAACTGCGGCTGGGCATCAACATAGGTCTGCACTTTGGCAACTTTATCAACTCCGCTAAGGGTCAATGCCCTGCGCACGGCGATCGGATCCGCATCAGATTTTAATTTCATGGCTATCTCGGCCACATTGCCGTCATTCCTGCCGATAATACTGCGCAATTGCGAATCCACCATATAGACGTTTCTGCTTATGTCTTGTACTTTGCTTTTGAAAATTCCCTTCACTGTTACCTCCCGCTGAATACCGTTTATATTAATGCGAATCTTGCTCCCGACCGACACGTTTTCCAATGCCGTAAAACCCGGATTATCACCTGAAACATATTCCTTGAGCAAAAATGTGCCGACAATAATCTGATCATAATCCGTAGGCAGCAGATACTGCCCCTTGATTATATTTTTTGACATACCGGTCACCGCATCTTCTGCCTGCGGATCAATGCCGACGATCAATCCGCTTGCGATATTTGGGCTATCCGTATCTTTTCTTGTTCTATAATTTGCTTCAAACGTACCTCCCAAACGATAGCGGGCACTGAATGCAGCGACTTGGGGCAATGATTTTATGATATTAATAACCTCTGGACTGCTTTCTATGTATTTTTTTTCATTCAGATTTGAGATAATGACATCCCCGGTATATTTAATCCGTTGCGCGTTCACCGATCCTTGGACAAGACCGACCAAAATTCCGCTCACCACGACCAAATTGAGAAACGTCAGCACCATGACAAACACAATAAGACCCGTAGTCCACAGACTTGCCCGTCTGATTTGTCTCACTGCCAAAAAAAATCCGATGCGGATATTTAATAAAGAAAACATACTATTTAATAGACTCTAAGATCACTACATCCCCATCTTTAAGCCCGGAAATAATTTCAATCTGGCCAAGAGATGAAACGCTCCCCGTTTTAATATTGCGATCAATGATCGCATCACCCTCCTTTACTTTGACAAATTTATTTCCGTCCTTGGTTGCGACGATCCCTTGGGGCACGGCAATCGTATGAGATTTCTTCTCTGTGGTAATAAGAACGCTTGCGGTCATGCCTGACTTGATGCGCGCATCACGATCAAGGAATTGCAGCTTTGTCCGGTACGTTGATACCCCGTCACGTATTGTTTCCGCCGGATCAATTGAGATGACTTTAGCCGCAAATGCCGCATCGCCGTAGGCATCAAGCGTAACCATCGATTCGTCGCCTATGCTGATCAAGGGGATATTTTTTTCAGGAACATAACTTTCAATCTGGAGGGTATCCGTGCTGATAAGAGATATTACCACTTCATTGCTCGCCGTGTTGCTGCCGATTTTTGAATTGACCACAGTCACGACTCCGTTGATAGGAGAGCGAATTTGTTTTTTGCCAAGCTGGGCCATGACATTTGCCGCACCCGCTTCAGCCTGTCTGATCTGGGCTTCATAAAGCGCAATATCCGGAGATCTTGCGGGTGTTTTTTTAAGCGTCAGCTGATCTTGAGCGGTTTTTAAATTTCCCTGGGCGGTTTTAAGATTCGCCTCCCTTGTTGTTAAATCTCCTTTCGCTGCCGAGAGACTGGAGATAGCCGTATTTATGTTTGCCCGCGCAGTAGAAATATCTGTTTTCCACTTATCGAGAGTTGTTTGAGACGTATCGGAATTAAGCGTAAGCGCATTCACACCGAAGGCCAACGTATCAAGAAACGATTTAACCTGCTCCAAGTTTTTTTCAGTAGAAATCTCCGCAGATCCAATGTCGCCCCCGACAGAAGCTCCGTTGAGCGATTCAGCCCACGCACGCAGTATTGACTCAATAAGCAATCGTTCCCTTTCTATGCTCGTCCGATCTTCGATAAAAAGAGGATTTAGTTTCGGACTGGTACTCCTCGGATTGCTGAATAACTGATCCGCCTTACCCCTTACTGCATCGTCCGATTTGGTATATGCATCCTGGAGCGTATTAGTAAAATCTTGTTTTGTGTTGTCGATCGCTTGTTTTGCATTGGCAACCGCAACTTCTGTATTTGCCACTGCTGTTTCACTTATCGTGATATCCTCCGGCGAAGCGCCGGCGCGCAGCTGGTCCAATTTAGCTTTCTGTACGTCTATGCCCGCATGCATTTCTGCCAGTTGCGCATCAAGCTGCGCGATATCCTGGCTTGCGAGAAGCTGTCCCGCAACCACTTTGTCACCAACCTGCACTCCGACATTTGCGACGCGTCCGCCTTGCTCAAAAGAAAGGTCCAGACTCTCCGTGGCAACCACTTTGCCCGATACTGAAACTTGCTGCATGAAATCACCGCTATGAACAACAAGGGTTTCTACTTTTAAACCTTGATTTTTGAACAAAACAAATCCTGCCGTGCCGATGCCAACGATGATGACTGCGCCATAAATAAAAATTTTTTTGCGGAATAAAGAAAAAAAGAATTTCATAGGATGAATATATGTTATTGAGACAAGAGGAGAGTATTTGCAATGTAATGCTATAAGTGCAACACCATTGAATTATTACTTTTCGAACTTGTCGAGAAATGAGCTTATCTATGGGTCATATGAAGGTATAGATTGGACAAGCTCATTACAGGCATTCACGCCTTGCTTGAATAGTGTGCGTTCTATAAGTCCTTCTCTGGTCTCATTATTATTTTTTTATTTGACATAGCTGATAATATTTTTCTATGAAGCATGCGAGTGATAATAATTGGGACTATCCTTCCTAGTCTCCCGCTGATATCGCAAAAGCCGAGAATAACCGCCTATGCGAGGGGAGAGAAAGAAAACGCGTAAGTCTTGCATGCGTTATTTTCACCACATGAGATCCTTTCACCGGGCGGAAAACAGCCCCTAATACGCCTAACTTCAAACAAATTAAAAATAGGAAGCAATATGATCTGGCTGATAAACCAGCAAATACGTTTGATTCGATCTTGAATGCCACGCTCGTCCAAATTCGCTTTCAGGCCGGTCAAATAGAGGGCAGACCGATAATGGCAATTGTCCGGTCTTGCTGATTTATAGAATTATGAGGTCTCATCGTTAGGCAAATAAAAAAAGCTTGTCATCTTATTATGTTTTCCTAAGGGCTAACTACAGCAGCGCCGTTCGATATTCAAATCTCAAGTAGTGACAAGTAGTGATATAAACCATAGCACAGTAATGTACTGTTTGTCAAACAAAACGTATACAAAAGCACAGCGCATTAAAGTCTATGGTGCATCTGACAGACATCAAAATAATAAAAAGCGGATTGATGTTATCGCACCGCTTGAATTAACGATAGCGCTGTCTCCAGCCCAATCCCCAAGGGATACGCTCTATACCTTTCATGGCAGCTCAAGCGAATTTGTTTCGGCTATTTTTTTATACATCAGGGCGCTTGACCTGATTTTTCTCTCCAGTGTCCTATAATCCATTTCCACGAGTCCGAGGCGGGGCCAAAAACCTTTGTCCCACTCAAAATTATCCAACAGCGCCCAATGAAGATAGCCCCGCACATCAACTCCTTCTTCAATCGCTCGTAATACCCAATACAAATGCTCCTTTAGATATTTTCCGCGAACACTGTCTCGGGCATCAGCCACGCCATTTTCGGTAATATAGATAGGTTTTTGATACGCCGCGAGATCTTTTAATACATGGTAAATACCCGGAGGATAAATTTCCCAGCCCATGTCCGAGAGCTCAAGATCTTCCTCGGACTTCGCGCGCGGAATTCGTTTGTGGAAATAATAATTAAGCCCTATAAAATCCTGATTATTTCTGATCTGGTTTAAAAACCAGAGATTCCAAAATTTGTTCCAGCTGCAAAATCCTTCTGTCCCGGGCTCAAAGTAAGTGGTATTGTTAGCTATTCCGACTTGGGATGCTGGCGCAATCGCGTGTATTGCTTTGTAAGCCTGCTTGTGCGCGGCAACAAGGTTCACGGTGACAACCAAACGACTCACAAACGATTTTTTATGCGGCGGGAAAAACCCGTGACGGTAAGATGCGGAAACATAGATTTCGGGCTCATTTATGGTAATCCAGAATGTTACCAAATCTTTTAATCTCCCTGCGGTATGCTCGATATATCTCGAAAAATATTGAACAACCTTACTGCTTTCCCATCCCCCTTTATCTCTCAACCAAAGCGGAATAGGCCACCACCAGAGCGTCACAAAAGGCTCAATTCCGCGCTCGCGCAGAGCGCCAATCACTTCACGGTAATGTTCGATTTCTTTTTCATCAAATTTCCCTTCTTCCGGCTCAATCCGCGACCACTCTACAGAAAGCCGGTGGGCATTATGACCCAAAGACTTGGCAATATCAAAATCTTCCCGGAAACGATTATAGCTGTCACATGCCCGACCCGAGATATAGTTCTCGATATCATCGGGGGTCGGCCATTTCTCCCAAAGATGTGCCGGCAGAGTCCTGCGGAACTCTCCGCTTTTTATGCTTGATTTCAGACTCTTGATTCTTGAAGCTGACTTTTCCCATTCTGTCCAGTCATTGTTGAGGCCGCCCTCAACTTGATGCGCTGCCGTACCGGCTCCCCAATAAAAATTTTCGGGAAACAAACGTCGTCTCATATATTCTCCTTAGATTTTTAATGTACATATCTTACCTCCCCCAGAATCCAATGAACTGATCCTGTACAAAGTATAGTAAAATAACAAAAAATACAATGGGTTCTAACGTCCCAGTTGAGTAGATAAAATTATCCCTTATCTATTTGATGATTCTACTTGTGGGGCGTAGTGGACGATGTTCAAACGATGCTGGTGTTGGGAAAATAAAAACCCCCGCTTTTATGAAACGAGGGGAGTGTAATTAATGGTCCGCTCATTGATGCATGGATGTATCGTTTACCGTACATTTGAAGAACACATCAAGCGCGTATGGACCTGCTCGATAGCGGCCATGCCTGTAGGGTTTTATAAAAAATTGGAATGCCGGCGCGCACTGTGGGCTTTTGATGTTGATCCTTTCGTCGATATCCCAAGTATTTTTGAATAAGGTCGGATGTTCGAAAATGATGTCTGTATCATAGACCGTGCCGAATTGCTTGTAGTTCTGCAACAGTTCTTCGTTTACCAGACCTATGGCTGGCACTATCTCTCCGGTTGAATATGCTGCGATAGATCGCTGTTTCCGCCCGTCGGCTGGCTTGCATACCTCTTTTCGCCAACGAAATGTATTTTCATCTGCGTGGTAAACAATGAGCGACACTGCATGTAAAAAATCATTCAGATTGTCATATGGACCGATGGCGGCATCTTCGGCGAAAATAATGTGTCCGTGGAACAGATCATTCCATGACAGTTCTTTAAAGTACCCCTTCTGAAACATTGTTCTTAGGTGTTTTTCCGCTATCCTTCCGAACCAATCGGGCGCAAAAATCTTCCAATACGAATGGGGACGGGTTTCGTAGCGTTCGGAGCGAATTCCCGTTAAATCATCGCGCAACATCCTTTCAAACTTCTCTTTGGGAAATTGTGGGCGCGTTTTGTACAAATGCGGCCTCGGTTCTTTTGCAAAAACTCCTGCCGAAAAGAAACAAAGAACGGCGAGAAAACAAGCACAACTTTTTTTCAAGGCATATCTCCTAAAAACAAACTGCTCCTAAAATAGTATCACACTATCCGTTAAGCGCAAAGTACTGGAGAGTGAATCTGCCAGCGGTGAGTATGTATACGTTCGAACCGAAACCGCCCAAGGAGGGGCGGTCGTGTAACACCATCTCAGGTTCGTTCGGTGCCTTTTGGTTAAAATCCGAACTTATTTTGACGAACATCCGGACGAGGACTGAACTGCCCCGCCGCCGCTCGCTCCGCTCGCGTGCCCC
>JGI1358J11329_10003802_pt1 | contig 11090 bp, 10 predicted proteins | sample Subgroupgradi54m_FD_11329 | JGI IMG/M metagenome (IMG submission 11329)
TCAATCACAGCGAACATAGAATTTCTGAAAATGAAATCATAGAATTGATTTCTAGACTCAAAAAACTAAACATGATTTCAGTAGTTTGTGTCAAGGATGTTAATGAGGCCAAAAAGTATGCTAAACTAAATCCAGATTACATCGCAATAGAGCCGCCTGAACTAATAGGAACTGGCAAAGCAGTCTCAAAAGAAAAGCCTGATGCAATTACAAAATCAGTCATGGCAGTAAAAGAAGCAAAAAACTCTACAAAACTCCTGTGCGGAGCAGGAATAGTCTCAGGAAACGATGTTGCAAAAGCTATACAACTTGGAGCAAAAGGAATCCTAGTAGCAAGTGGTATTGTCAAAGCGAAAAACTGGAACTATGTCATAGAAGATTTTGCTTTAGCTATTTCAAAAAACAAGAAAGGTTGATAACCCAAACGAAACAAGGTGCGTAATATGAAATCAGTTTATTTTTTCAATGAAGGAGATGGCAGTAACAAAAAATTGTTTGGTGGAAAAGGTGCCGGCCTTGCTGAGATGACAAAGCTTGGCCTACCAGTGCCTCCCGGTTTTACAATTACAACCGAAGTTTGCAGCATGTATTATGCTAATGGCAAAAAATTACCGCGCAATCTAATGAGCGAAGTCAAAAAGAATATCGCAAAAATAGAAAGGAAGGCAGGTAAAAAATTTGGTTCTATTGAGAATCCACTTTTAGTATCGGTAAGATCAGGCGCAGCTATCTCAATGCCAGGAATGATGGACACCATTCTAAACTTGGGATTAAATGATAAAACAATTATCGGCCTTGCAAAAAAAAGCAACAACTCACGATTTGCTTTGGATTCTTATCGGAGATTCCTTCAACTTTTTGGAAAGGTGGTTTTTGGAATTGATGATAAAAAATTTGTTCAAGTTCTAGAGAAGGCAAAACACGCTCAAAATGTTCAAGTAGACAGTAACCTTAACGAGGAATCCCTCAAACAAATAGTCTCAGAGTACAAGGCAATATGCGAAAATCATCTTGGAAAGCCATTTCCAGAGGATCCCTACAAGCAGTTGGAACTAGCGATTGAAGCAGTCTTTAGAAGCTGGATGGGAGAGCGGGCCGTAGTTTACAGAGAAAAATACAAGATTACAAAGGATATTGCAAACGGAACAGCAGTAAGTGTAGTAACCATGGTTTTTGGCAACATGGGAAATGACAGTGCAACAGGCGTTGTCTTTACAAGAAATCCCGGTGATGGAACAAACAAGGTCTTTGGAGAATACCTAGTAAATGCTCAAGGTGAAGACGTAGTAGCTGGAATACGAACACCGCAGCCAATTGATAATTTAGCAAAAGAATTACCAAAGACGTATGCTCAGCTTATGAAAACTTGTGAGAAGCTAGAGAAGCACTACAAGGAACCGCAAGACATAGAGTTTACTGTTGAGCAAGGCAAGTTCTACATGTTACAGACGCGTTCTGCAAAAATGAATGCCGTGGGAATGATTAAGACGTCTGTCGACATGGTAAAAGAAAAGCTGATTTCAAAAGACAGAGCATTACTTAGATTACAACCAGAGCAATTAGACCAGCTTTTGCATAAGACTATTGATACGGATGCTGCAAAAAATCATTCATCAATAGTAAAAGGAATTGCAGCTTCACCAGGTGCAGCTACAGGTGTAGTAGTTTTTGATGTAAAAAAAGCAACAAAGATGGGTGAAGATGGGGTCAAGGTAATACTGGTGCGAGAAGAGACAAAACCAGCGGATGTTCCCGCATTTTTTGCATCAGTTGGAATCCTTACTAGCAGGGGTGGAAAGACATCTCATGCAGCTGTAGTTGCACGAGGAATGGGCAAGCCTTGCATCGTTGGATGCTCTGACATGAAAATAGATTATGCTTCAAAAAAATTCCTAGTTGACACCAAAACAGTCTTTGAAGGTGAAGTAATCACAATAGATGGTAGCGATGGTCAAGTCTTTCTGGGTGAAGTGCCAACAGTAGAACCAAAAATTACGGATGATTTTAGAACCATATTAAGTTGGGCAGAAAAGACAAAGAGATTAGGGATTAGAGCAAATGCAGACACCCCAGAATCTGCCAAGCTTGCTAGAGAGTATGGCGCAAAGGGAATAGGTCTTTGTAGAACAGAAAGGATGTTTAATGCTCGTGATAGACTTGGCCTTTTTGTAGAAATGATAATGACACGAACAGTCGGAGAAAGAAAAGCAGTTTTAGAAAAATTAATGGTTCTGCAAAAAAGTGATTTTAAGGAAATTCTAAAAGTGATGAAAGGGCATCATGTTACAATACGTCTTCTTGATCCTCCGCTTCATGAATTTCTTCCAAATATCGAAGAATTGATAAATAAAGTACATTCGCTTGAAAAACAAAACGACTCTAATGAAATTGATTCCACAAAAAAAATTCTAGAGCGTGCAAGAGAGCTTGCTGAGATCAACCCCATGATGGGACACCGCGGTGTAAGAGTTGGAATAACATTTCCTGAAATTTATGAGATGCAGATTAGAGCAATTTGTGAAGCTGCAGCTGAGCTGTCAAAAGAAAAAGTAGACGCCCATGCTCAGATAATGATACCTCAGGTTGGAAATGTAACAGAATTGAACAATATCAAGAAGATTTATGATAAGATAAAATCCAGTGTTGAATCAAAATATGGACTAAAATTAAAAATAAACTTTGGAACAATGCTTGAAGTTGTCAGAGCATGTCTTACCGCAGATGAGATTGCAAAAGTTACAGAATTCTTTAGTTTTGGCACAAACGACTTGACCCAAGCCGTTTTCAGTTTCAGCAGAGAAGATGCAGAAAGCAAATTTCTTCCAGAATATCTTAAAAAAGAAATCCTAACAGAAAATCCCTTCCAATCACTTGATGTAAACGGAGTGGGAAGCTTGATGCAAATTGCCATAGCAAAGGGAAGAATTGTCAAACCAAACCTTGAGATTGGAATATGCGGTGAGCATGGCGGAGACCCAAACTCGGTTAAATTTTGTCACAAAGCTAGACTTAGCTATGTTAGCGCGTCTTCGCATAGAATTCCAATTGCAATTCTTGCTGCAGCACAAGCTGCACTTTTAGAAAAATCAGAAAAAAAGTTTAAATCAAAAACAAAGAAACCAAGACGCAGATAAAACGTTATGACAGTTTTGCTTCTGCAAAATAAACATGGAATGGTTGACTGTAGATTATCACAACATTGTAAATTTTTGTATCTACCCCGTTTAGAGCATAGTTCTGATCACCAATATTGCCTTTTAGCTTACCCAAATCAATTCCATTAGTAACATCACCGTCACTAGTAGTCATGTAGACATGCAAACCAGGACCGTTTGTTACTTGAAAATTTTCAAACCTAAGAAAAGCAATTTTTCCAACAGAGATTATTTCTGCCTTGCCTGTTGCATTATATCCTTTTAGTCCTTCAAATTGCCCTTGTTTTGAAAATATTACAGTTTGTGAACTTGACGATATTTTTGAAATCATGTCTTGCATGGTCTCAGAAACTCTAGCTGGAATCTTTTGTGCCTCATTCATTATAAGATCAATTGTTTGCTGTGGCATTTTCTGTACAAGTGCATCTCTTTGTGAGCCAACCATGTTTACAAACTTGTCATATGTCAAGCCAGTTTGAATTTGATTTAGTGCTTGTTGTAATGGATCACTAATAGTTTTTGGTGAAATCAAGGGACCGCCAAGATAAAATATGCCCACTGCTGCAGTGCCAAGAATTACTGCAATTGTAATGCCCCTTAACACGACTAAATTTCGTTTATGAAACTATTAAGGATTGAAGAAAGCTGAAATATCAATCTTAGATTATTATTGTATGCTTCCTAGACTCGATTCCATAAAACCAGCTAGACTAAAGATTGGCCTTACCCAGCAAAAACTAGCTTCCCTTACCGGAGTTAGCACCTCAATGATTAATCAAATAGAGTCAGGAAGGTGCCAGCCCAGCTATTCTACTGCAAGAAAGATATTCGAAATATTATGGTCGCTTGAAAGCCAATCTTCGATGAAGGCAGGAGATATTTGCAGTAAAGACATTACAAAGTTAAAAACAACTGATACATTACATGATGCAATAAAAAAGATGCAGGAATTTTCAATTAGTCAGATACCTGTTTTTGATGGCCCTGACGTAGTTGGTTTGATAACAGAGGACGGCCTTGTCAAACATTTGCTTGATAGTGACGAAACTCAGCGAAAGAAGATCAAACTTTCCGAAGTCATGGAGCCAAGACCCCCAATAGTTGAATACAACGTGCCCGCGAAAACCCTAGTAACCCTAATCAGATTCGCTTTCCGAAGTCATGGAGCCAAGACCCCCAATAGTTGAATACAATGTGCCCGCGAAAACCCTAGTAACCCTAATCAGATTTTCAAAATGTATCCTAGTATCAAAGAACAGTAAAATAATGGGAATAATTACTGCCTCTGATACTTTGAAAATGATGGAATAATTTTTGAAATTATTTAGGATGAGAGCAAAGCTCAGCTAAAACACCATGCAGCGATTTTGGATGGATAAAAGTAACTTTGGTACCTCTTGAACCTGGTCTTATTTCTCCAAGAAATTTTACTCCACATCCTTTCATCCTAGTTACTTCGCCTTCAATACTATCTGTTTCAAGTGCGATGTGATGTAACCCTTCTCCTTTACTTGAAAGAAATTTCTTAATTGGACTGTCATCTCGCGTAGGTTCCATGAGTTCAATTCGAGAATCTTTCAGATGTAAAATTGCAACTCTAACACCTTCTGTTTCAATGGTTTCAAACTCTACATCTTTTATCCCAAATGCTTTTTGATATTCTTTTGCTGCTTCATCTACGTTGTTTACTGCAATTGCAACATGATCTATTTTCATTTTAGAATGTTTCCTTTGGTTGATAGATTCCAAAAACTTCTCTAAAGGTATTACTTATCTCTCCAAGGGTCGCGTAACTTTTTACAGCGTTTATTATGTGGGGCATCAGGTTTTCCTCTTTTTCAGAAGCGCTTTTCATCTTAGAAAGAAGATCTTCTACTTTTTTGTTATCTCTAGTGCTTCTTAATTCTTTGAGAGTTTGGGTCTGTTTTACTTCAATGCTATTATCAATTTTTAGTAGTTCTTGTTTTGCTTCGACCGTGTCTGTAAATTTGTTCACACCGACAATGATTCTCTCCCCTTTGTCAATTTCCTGCTTTAAGCGGTATGCATTTTGTCTAATTTCTGATTGAAAGAATCCTCTTTCTATTCCGGCAAGCGAACCTCCCATCTTATCAATTTTTTTCAAATACTTGTTTACCTCATCTTCAATTTTGTCTGTAAGATATTCTACATAATAAGAGCCAGCAAGTGGATCAATGGTCTTTGTAATTCCACTTTCATGAGCAACAATTTGTTGAGTTCGTAGTGCTATTTTGACAGCCGCCTCAGTAGGAAGCGCAAGAGCCTCGTCTTTTGAATTAGTGTGCAATGATTGTGCGCCCCCAAGTACTGCCGCCATCGACTGGATTGCAACACGCACGATATTATTATCAGGTTGTTGTGCAGTTAGTGATTCACCACTTGTTTGCACGTGAAATCGTAAATGCAACGATTTTGGATCACGGGCATGGAATCTTTCCTTGAGTATCTTTGCATAAATTCTTCTTGCAACTCTAAACTTAGCTACTTCTTCAAGAAACTCATTTGTACAACAGAAAAAGAACGACAATCTTGGTGAAAAATCATCAATTTTTAATCCTCGCTCAATACAAGTCTCAATGTATTCAATACCATTTGCAATTGTAAATGCAACTTCTTGTACTGCGTTACACCCTGCTTCTCTCATGTGATAACCTGAAATTGAAATTGGATACCACTGTTGAACTTTTTTTGAACAATATTCTATCATGTCACCAATCAATCTCATCGATGGTCTTGGAGGATAGATGTAGGTGTTTCTTGCAATGTATTCTTTAAGAATATCATTTTGAGTTGTACCTCTCAAGGCAGAACTTGCAACACCTTGCGATTCTCCTGTGGCAATATATAATGAGAGCAAGGTGGAGGCTGTTGCGTTAATTGTCATCGATGTGCTGACCTTATCAAGTGGAATCCCACTAAAGCAGGTCATCATATCTTTAAGTGACGTTATAGAAACGCCAACTTTCCCAACTTCGCCTTCTGCATGTGGATCATCTGCATCGTAACCGATTTGAGTAGGAAGATCAAAGGCCATGCTAAGCCCAGTCTGTCCTCGTTCAAGTAAATACTTGAATCTTTGATTAGTCTGGGCCGCAGTTCCAAAGCCAGTATACTGCCGCATGGTCCACAGCCTATCACGATACATTCCTTGGTGAATCCCTCTTGTGTATGGAAATTTGCCTGGTTGTTCGTTCTTGCTTCTTGGTTTTATTTTAGAATCATAAACACGCTGTACAGGAATGTTGGAATCTGTTTTTATTTTCTTTGATGGATTAGACTTTTGTTTCATAGAATCACTTGAAAAGTTTTGAAATTTTGTCCGCAGCCTCGTATGGGTCTATTGTATCTTTGATTGTACTTTTTTCAGGTATTTAGTATAAGTGCTACTAGAATCAAGCATCGTGCTCACTTTATTTTTGACATTATTTAAAACAATATCTCTCAATTCAGTTTCAAGTCTTGACTGTCCCTGCATTTTTTTTGTCTTTTTCTTTGTTATGATGAGTTCTCCTAGTTTTTTTGTAAATTCCGATATTCCTTTGTTTGATTTAGCCGATGTCATCAATATGGCAGGGTTTTTTTCTGTCATGCCAATAAAATCTCGAACTGCATTAAACAACTGACCCGCTCCTGCCAAGTCACTTTTGTTTATCAGATAAATGTCGCCAATTTCAGTCAATCCCGCCTTTATTGTCTGAATATTATCACCAGTATTGGGATTAAACACGACAACTGTAATATCTACGATTTTTGAAATATCAACTTCGGTTTGGCCTGCACCAGCACTTTCAATTATTATTACATTAAATCCGGCATATTCAAGCACCCTAATGCTGTTTCTTAATGATGATGAGATAGCTCCAGTTGCACCCCTTGATGCCATACTTCTGATATAAGTTCCAGAATCAGTAGCATCGGCCATCCTGACTCTATCCCCAAGTATTGCACCGCCTGTGATGTGGCTTGTCGGATCTATTGCAAGTACTGCAGTTTTGTAACCATGTTTTTTTAGCTCAAGTGCAGTCTTGTCTACGAGAGTACTTTTTCCTGCGCCCGCGGGGCCTGTTATTCCAATTGTAATAGATCTTCCAGAGTTTTTGAAAATTTTTTTTATTAATGCTTTTGCAGCTTTATCATTATTTTCAATAATTGAGATAGCTCTGGCTATTGCTCTATGCTTACCATGTTTTAATTCTGAGATGATATCCATATAGAACTGTTTACGGGTTATAACCACAATAAAATCTTCTTGTTTCAAACTAAAAATATGATAATGGCAACTGTATATTTCTGAAAGTATTTGAGTATATTTTTCTTAAATAAAGATTTTAAAACCCAGATACGCCCTAAAAATTATGGCACAAAAGGCAGCTACTAGAAGAATTAGAATTCTTGTTGCTAAACTAGGGCTTGATGGTCATGATAGGGGAGCGTTAGTTTTGTGTCGTGCCTTCAGAGACGCAGGAATGGAAGTAATTTACTCTGGTCTTTTTGCCACGCCAGAAAGAATTGCAAAGATTGTTGAAGACGAAGATGTAGATGTAGTTGCCCTTAGCCTTCTAAACGGTGCACATCTTACCTTATTTCCAAGAGTAGCCAAAGCACTAAAAGAAAAAGGAATCAAAGATGTTCTTGTAATTGGTGGCGGAGTCATACCAGAAGATGACAAGCCAGAGCTTGAGAAAGCTGGGGTTTTGGGAAACTTTGGACCGGGGACACCACTTTCTACAGTAATAGATTACATCCATTCTGGTGTTGCAAAGCAAAGAAAAATTTAGTTATTCTTTTGAGTCAGGCCACATCATCAGACGCATTTTCTTGCCCACTTGTTCTATTTGATGTGCCTCTATTTGCTTCATGTATCTGTCAAATGCATTTTTGCCATTTTTCTGGTAATCACTTATCCATTCTTGATTAAATGTTCCATCTTGAATCGTTTTGAGAATTTTTTTCATGTTTTCTTTTACATCCTTGTTCATAACCATCGGTCCTCTTGTCAAACCACCATATCTTGCAGTCTCACTCACTCTTCGCCACATGCCGTTAATTCCATATCTTTGGATAAGATCGACAATTAGCTTCAGTTCATGTAGAACTTCAAAGTATACAATTTCTGGTTGGTAACCTGCTTCAACCAAAGTTTCAAATGCATTCATTATCATCGATGCACAACCTCCACAAAGATCTGCTTGTTCGCCAAACCAGTCTGTCTCTACCTCTTCTTGGAATGTTGTTTCTATTACTCCTGCTTTTGTACTTCCAATTCCTTTTGCCAAGGCCAGAGTTCTGTCCCAAGCCATTTTAGTATAATCTTGATAAACTGCAACTATTGACGGGGTACCAAATCCTTCAAGATAGGTCTCTCTTACTTTGGAGCCGGGACCTTTTGGTGCAACCATGATTATATCAACATCGCCTGGTGCCTTAATCCATTCCCAGTGAATTGCTGCACCGTGTGAGAATGATAATGCATTTCCTACATTCAGATTTGGTTCAATTTGTTCTCGAAAGACTTTGGCTTGAATCATGTCTGGAATCAAGACCTGCACAATGTCTGCCTTTTCACATGCTTTTGGAATTGAGAGTACTTCATGACCGTCATCTTTTGCCTTTTTCCAGCTTGAACCGCCTTCTTGTAATCCAACTATAACATTTAGACCAGAATCTTTCAGGTTGTTTGCCTGTGCATTCCCTGAATACCATATCCAATTACTGCAATGGTTTGATTCTTTATTGGATCTAAGCTCACATCAGAGTCTTTCCAAGTTTTTGCCATTTCCTGACGGTTAATTTATTGCAAATATAATCGTACAAATTGGGTTTGTACAAATTACATGGTTTTAATGATTAAAGTGATAACAGCTGCTATTGCTGCACTTGCAGGTATTGTAATAATCCATGCCCAAACGATTCTTTTTCCAATGCCCCATCGTACTGCTGATACTCGTTTTACTGCACCTACTCCCATTATTGCACCAGAGATTGCATGAGTTGTGCTTGCTGGAATACCAAGCCAAGCTAAAATTGCAAGAATTGTTGCACCGCCCGTCTCTGCTGCAAAGCCTTGGTATGGTTTTAACTGAGTAATCTTTACTGCCATTGTTTTTACAATTCTCCAACCACCAAAAAAAGTACCAACGCTGATTGCTATAGCTGCCATTATAATAACATAGTATGGGATTTCAAATTTTGTAATCACACCTTGAGTTAGTAAAATTAGGGCAATTATTCCCATTGTCTTTTGTCCATCATTTGCACCATGCGTTAATGAAAAGTAGGTTGACGAGACAAGTTGTAATCTTCCAAATACAGAATTTACCGATGACGGATTTCTTTTTGCAAATACAGTAATCAGCAAAGTTGCTAACAAAAATGCAACAACGAGTCCTACTACTGGAGAAATCACTATACCTGTAACAACTTTTTGCAATCCTCCAAAAATTATTGCTTGTGTCCCAGCTCCAGCGATTCCCGCACCTATTATTCCTCCAACCAATGCATGACTACTTGATGTTGGAAGTCCCAATAACCATGTTATGATATCCCAAATGATTGCGCCTGCAAGAGCACCAATTATAATATTTAGTGTAACAAAATTCGGATCGATAATCCCTTTCCCTATAGTAGTTGCTACTGCAACACCAAAAAGAAAAGGACCTGCAAAGTTTGCTACAGCGGCCAAAGCAACTGCTTGAAGTGGACGCATGACTCTTGTTCCTACCACAGTAGCAATAGAATTTGCAGCATCGTGAAACCCGTTTAAAAAATCAAAAACTAGTGCCGCTATTATAGCTCCAATGGCTAGTCCAATCATAACAATACCTAAGTATATTTCAGAACAATGTCTTCAATCGAGTCTGCAACATCAAGACATCTATCCGATGCAGTTTCCAAAGCCTCGTAGATATCTTTCAGTTTGATTATTGTAATCACGTCAGTTGTTTCTAATAATTCCCCCACTGCTTTTCTGTAAATATCGTCTACCCTATGTTCAGATTCATTTATTTTTCTACAATGTTCAATTATAGATTTGTCTGCTTTCACATTGTGTAAACTCGTAATCATATAGTTAATTTCTTTTGTTGCGACATACAGTTCCTTTGCAATCTCAAGCATGTATGGCGGAGGAGATTTTATTTTAAAAGTAACAATTCGCCCAGATATTCCTTCGATATAATCGACAATATCATCTGTTTTGGATGCTATTCTTGATATATCCTCTCTATCTAATGGAGTGATGAAGGTTTTGTTTAATTCTTCAAAGACAGAATGAGTGTCTGCGTCAGCCTCTCTTTCTAGCTTTTTTATCTTTGCCTGAATCTCATTTAATTTATCAAAATCAGAAAACAGGTCAATAAGCAATTTTGAGACTTCTTCTGCCTTACATGCTAAATTGTTTAGGATTGCAAGAATTACTTTCTCATTAGATTTTAACCAAGACATCCATTGTGGCATAGCTTTTTGCTAATTTACATAGTTAAATAGCTGATCAATATATCGTACACGAACTATATAGTTAGTAAACTGATCGCGAAAAAGATCAGATTGTTAATTTCTTACCACATTTTACGCATCTTACAATAGTACCTCTTGCCTTTAATCGATCAAATTTTTTTGAACCACAGACAGGACAGATAGGACATGATCTTAGTTTTTTCATACACCACCGACTTTGATGAGGTCTTTAATATCAAATTCCGTATATTCTAAAAGATTATCAAGAAATAGAGTTTATCAAATAGAAATGGGGGACAATATCATGCCTGAAAAGATCACATTTCCGTCTGATGAGGAGATACATTTGGAAAATTTGTACAATATAGGATTATCACATGCCAAACGTGGAAATACGCGTGATGCCATACTTTATTTTGACAAAGTACTATTGGTAGAACCAGAACATACGAATGCGTT
>JGI1358J11329_10003807_pt1 | contig 11082 bp, 11 predicted proteins | sample Subgroupgradi54m_FD_11329 | JGI IMG/M metagenome (IMG submission 11329)
AAGCAATTGATAAAGTTTCGCCGGAAGCACTGCAGATTTTAACCAAGTATGAATGGCCGGGAAATGTACGGGAGCTGAAAAATATCATGGAACGTCTGGTTGTGCTTTCAAAATCAAACATGATTACGGCAGAACATATTCCAGATGATATCAAAGGAAATAAAAAGCTTCTGTCTAAGTCTGCCTTAAGCGGCAAGACCATGAATACCATCCAAGAAATGGAAGAGGAAATGATTCGAAAAACATTGTCCGATTCAGGACGCAATAAGAGTCTGGCAGCCAAGGTGCTGGGCATCTCTAGGCGGACGCTTTACCGAAAGATGGATGAGTATAAGATTGAGGAATAATGACACATCTGTGTCTTTTCAGCACAGATTATGACTTTGAAAGAGCTATTTGCCTGGCGCTTTGTTGGCACGCAATTTGACTTTAATAATTCAAAAGTTACTATATTCGATCATTTTTAACGGAGGATCCAATGGGAAAAGTATTAGGAATTGATTTAGGAACGACAAATTCATGTATGGCTATTATGGAAGGCGGCGAGCCGAAAGTAATCCCTAATCGCGAAGGACACCGGACGACGCCATCCGTGGTTGGTTTTGCAAAAAATAATGAACGTCTGGTTGGTCAAGCCGGAAAACGTCAAGCGGTGACCAATCCAGAACGAACCATTTTCAGCGCCAAACGTTTTATTGGCCGGCGCTTTAATGAAGTTCAGAACGAAGTTAAATTAGTTCCGTTCAAAGTTAAAGAAGGACGAAACTCCGAGGCGATTATTTCGGTGGATGGACGCGATTATACTCCACCTGAAATTTCTGCCATGGTGCTCCAAAAACTAAAAGCAGATGCTGAAGCTTATTTAGGTGAGCCGATCAAACAAGCGGTGATCACCGTTCCTGCTTATTTCAATGATTCTCAAAGACAGGCCACCAAAGATGCCGGACAAATTGCCGGTTTGGAAGTGTTGCGAATTATCAATGAGCCCACGGCTGCGTCTTTGGCTTACGGTCTGGATAAGAAAAAAGATGAAAAAATAGCCGTTTATGATTTGGGCGGCGGCACCTTTGATATTTCCATTTTGGAAATTGGCGAAGGCGTTTTTGAAGTCAAAGCCACTAACGGTGATACGCATTTGGGCGGTGATGATTTTGACCAACGCATTATGGAGTGGCTGGTCAATGAATTTAAAAAATCAGAAGGCATTGATCTTGGCAAAGACCGAATGGCGCTCCAGCGACTTCGTGAATCGGCAGAAAAAGCAAAATGCGAATTATCAACTGCCGAAACAACCGAAATTAATTTGCCGTTTATTACGGCCGATGCTTCCGGTCCAAAGCATTTGGTGGTTTCTTTGACCCGTGCCAAGCTGGAACAATTGGTTCATGATTTAATTGAACGGACCGTTCAGCCGTGTGTGCAATGCTTAAAAGATTCCGGAATCAGCGCCAAAGATATTGATGAAGTCATCTTGGTGGGCGGACAAACTCGAATGCCCGCAGTCCAAGAAGCGGTGCGAAAATTATTTGGCAAGGAACCTCATAAAGGGGTTAATCCTGACGAAGTGGTTGCGGTTGGGGCTGCGATTCAAGGTGGTGTTTTGGCCGGGGAAGTACGTGATGTGTTGCTTTTGGATGTGACGCCTCTTTCATTGGGAATTGAAACCTTAGGCGGCGTAATGACCAAACTGATCGAACGAAACACCACGATTCCGACCCGGAAATCTGAAATTTTTTCGACGGCCGCTGATAATCAAACTGCTGTAACCGTTAAAGTATTGCAAGGTGAACGTCAGATGGCGGGTGATAACCGTGTGTTGGGTCTTTTTAACTTAGAAGGAATTCCACCGGCACCACGCGGAGTTCCTCAAATTGAGGTGACCTTTGATATTGATGCCAACGGGATTGTCCATGTTTCTGCCAAGGATTTAGGAACTGGCAAAGAGCAGAAAATTCGAATTGAATCATCTTCGGGTTTGAATAAAGATCAGGTTGAAAAACTGGTCCGTGAAGCAGAAACTCATGCCGAAGAAGACAAACAGAAACAGGAAAAAATTCAAACGCGAAACAATTTGGATAATCTGGTCTATCAAGTTGAAAAGAACCTGAAAGAACAGGGTGATAAAATCGGCGCAGAGGATAAGATGAAAATTGAAGATGCGCTGAAAAATGCAAAGGAAGCGCTTAAATCGGATAACACCGATACGTTGAAGCAAGCCACTGAGAAATTAACGGCGGTGTCACATTCACTGGCTCAGAAAATGTATGAATCGGCCGCAAAAGATCAAGCCGCAGGTGCAGCAGCACCTGGAGGACAAAAAACTTCTCAAGGCGGGCCATCTGGCGATAAGTCTAATGTGGTAGATGCAGATTACGAAGTAGTGGATGGTGACGAAGACGAAAAAAGGAAAAAATAAGCGTGGTTATTTCGCTTATTCGAAAGCATCTGTGGATGTTCGGGCTGTGTTTGGCCCTGACATCCACAGATGCTTTTGCGCAAGATAGCAAAGTCGTTCCACCCGAAATACAACCACAAGCTCTTCCTCTGAAAATTGTTTCACCGATTCTAGAAAGTTTTGAGCGGCCTCGAACTCATTACCAACAAGACGAAATCATTGTCTATCAAATCCGGATCAAATGGCCGGAGCCTGTCATGGGCGTACGAATGAATTCTCCGCAGATGGCACTTGAGAATTTAGAATTAATTGGGATTGGAGAAGAAGCTGTTTCAGAATCTGAAAAAGTGGCGGATGATCTTTCTGTCGAACAAATTTTAACACTTCGTTTTAAAGGTCAGCATTCAGGTCCTGCCAAAATCGATTCCTTGATTTTAGAATGGGTTCAAGCCGGTGGAGCTTCGTCCAGCCGGCTAAGTATTCCCGCCATTGAATTAACCATTCAGAAACAAAAAAATCCGCTGTTTTGGATTATAATTTCCGCTGCTTCATTGATTGGACTGGGTGCAAGTCTTTTGCTTTTCCGGATAAAAAAGAAAACTCTGCAGTCTGTTCAGCCGTCAGAAAGCATTGAAGAAATGTATTTGCGTCAATTTGACCCCCTCAAAAATTCCATAACGAGTGATTCAAATTCTAAGAATTTTTTAAATGATTTAATGAAGATATTGGATCGATATACGCAGCAAAAATTTGATTGGAATCACAGCCAAGAAGATTATAATGCTCTTCACAAAAAAGTAGATAATATTTGGGGACAGAAAGAAGTTCGGGACCTCAAAGAACTCTTTGATAAAATTGAATATTGTCGCTTTTCTGGCTCTGAATTAAAACGCGAAGAACTCATTCCATTGTTTCAATCCGTCCGATCGTTTATCGAACGCAAAAAAGTGATCTAACTCAGGAGGCAGTATGGAATCATCAGTTAAGCAGGTTGGGGAACGAGTAAAAGCATCGCAAGAAACAATCGAGCATCTTTATCGTGAAATTGGAAAAGTGATTGTCGGTCAGCGCTATTTAATTGAACGGTTGGTGATCGGACTTTTGGCAGACGGCCATGTGCTCTTGGAAGGCGTTCCTGGACTGGCCAAAACCATGTCTGTCAAAACCCTAGCCCAGGCCATTCATGCCAAATTTCAGAGGATTCAGTTTACTCCAGATTTACTTCCTGCTGACCTGATTGGAACATTGGTCTATAGTCCAAAGGATGGCACTTTTTCGACTAAAAAAGGCCCTATTTTCGCAAATATCATCCTGGCTGATGAGATCAACAGAGCCCCTTCTAAGGTCCAAAGCGCGCTGTTGGAAGCCATGCAGGAACATCAGGTTACGATCGGGGAGTCGACGTTTCCACTTCCAGAACCTTTTTTGGTGTTGGCCACTCAAAACCCAATTGAGCAGGAAGGAACCTATCCGCTTCCGGAAGCTCAAGTGGATCGGTTTATGATGAAACTCATCGTGACTTATCCCAACAAAAAAGAAGAAAAAGAAATTCTGGAGCGCATGTCCACCGGTGAAAAAATTGATGCAAAACCAGTTTTTGATACCGAGATGATTTTTAAACTTCGCGACGTCGTTAATCATGTTTACATCGATGAGAAGGTTAAAGATTATATTCTGGATATTGTTTTTGCCACCCGCTATCCAGAGCAGTACAAGCTGGATCAATTAAAACCATTGATCGCATACGGCGCTTCTCCGCGGGCAAGTATTATGTTAACGCTAGCGGCCAAGGCTCACGCGTTTTTGAAGGGAAGAGGTTACGCCACGCCCGAAGACGTCAAACAAATCGGATTGGACGTTCTGCGCCATCGCGTCATTGTCACTTATGAAGCAGAGGCGGAAGAAATGACTTCTGAGAAAATTATTGCTCAGATTTTTGATCAAATCGAAGTTCCGTAATGATTCCAAAGGAAATCCTTAAAGAAGTAAAGCACATTGAAATAAAAGCAACGAGGTTGGTCAATGATCTCTTTGGCGGAGAATATGAATCTGTTTTTAAAGGCCGCGGAATGGAATTTTCAGAAGTCCGCGAATACGTTCCAGGCGATGAAATTCGGACGATCGATTGGAACGTAACCGCACGGTCTCAGCACCCCTTCGTTAAAAAATATATTGAAGAACGAGAATTGACCGTCATTTTTATTGTGGACGGTTCTGCTTCACTTCAATTCGGATCCAAAAACAAACTCAAATCCAATGTCGCGGCTGAAATTGCCGGACTGCTTGCATTTTCTGCGGTCAAAAACAACGATAAAGTAGGTCTACTCATTCATACGGACCGCGTTGAAAAATACCTTCCGCCGAGGAAGGGAAGAAGCAATGTTCTACGAGTGGTTCGGGAAATTTTATACTACAAACCTCAAGCTAAAAAAACGGATTTAAAATTGGCGCTCGAGCATCTCTCCCGGATTTTAACCCGAAGTGCGGTGGTCTTTGTGATTTCAGATTTTTTGGACATTGGTTTCGAAAAGGCGCTTAAAATTCTCCATCAAAAACATGATCTAATTGCCATTCAAATTACAGACCAGCGGGAACAGGATATTCCGGCCTGCGGTTGGATGGAGCTTCAAGATGCGGAGACGGGTGAAACGGCGTTGGTGAATACGAACGATCTGAGATTTAGAGAAGGATATCAAAAGTTTGCCAAACGGAAACAGAGTCAGTTAGACTATTTTTTCAAATTATCTGGCATTGATGCAGTCAAGATTATCGCTGGAACTTCATACATCAATCCATTGATTAAATTTTTCCGTGCTCGGGAGTCGCGTCACTAATGCGCTGGATGAAGCCTTTTTCTTTATTCGTTTTTTTGTGGATTGCCTCCTGTCAGGTTTTTGCTGCTCAAGATATTTCAGTCAAAGTGGAAGTGGATAAAGCGTTTGCTACCATTGGTGACCAAATTAATTTTCGAGTCACCATTCAGCATCATCCGGACATTATGGTGCTTGAAGTTAATGCTGGACCCGCGCTTTCAGATTTTGAAATTAAAAAATCAGCTGATTTTTCAACCAGCGACAACAATATTGTCTCCGAAGGAAAAAATTATGTCATTACAACCTATGTCTTAGGTGAATATGTCGTTCGGCCTTTTCTGATTAAGTACAAAACCAAAGATGGATCCGTAAAAGAAATTCAAACCAACAGTCTTTACGTCACGATGGAAAGTGTGGACAAAAGTAAAGATCAAAGCTCGGAAAAGGATATTCGCGGGGTCAAAGGCGTTCATAAACTAAAAAATCCGGTGCTTCGTTGGTTTTTATCGCTCGTTTTTACCGGAATGATCGCCTCCGTCGGCACATGGTTTTATCTTTATCGGAGAAGGCAGAATTTAGAGAGCCAACCACAAAAACCGGCCTTATCGGCGCACGAGGAAGCTTATTTGGCGCTGAATCAATTAAAACATTCAGATCTTGTCCGCAGAGGGCTTGTGAAACAGTATTTTTTTCAAATGTCTGAGATTCTAAGAAGATACTTAGAACGCCGATTTCGAATTAGAGCACTTGAATCAACGACCTATGAGTTAATGCAAGAATTACCGCCGATGGCTACGCGCGATCAGGTTGAGTTGATCCAAGAAGTCTTGAATTTTTGTGACTTAGTTAAATTTGCAAAATACGAACCACCAACACTTGAAGTAATTCAAGAAACAAATCGCGCTAAAACCGTGATTGATCAAACTAAAGAAGAGCCAGAACCCATTGCTGCCGAAATCAAAACAATCTAATGCCTTACTTTCAGTCTCCAAAATATTTTTTTCTGGTTTTGCTTATCCCGGTAATTCACTATCTCATGAAGTTCCGGAAACGCAGCACCATTCGGTTTTCCTCTCTTGAAGCGGTCCAGAATTTAAAACCCAGCGTATTTTTATTTCAGTTTCCTTTACTTCTTAGGTATGTCGCTCTTCTTTTGATGATTGTGGCACTGGCCCGTCCGCAAAAAATAGAATCAGAACGTGAATTTGAAACACGGGGGATTGATATCGTGATGTCGATGGATATTTCAGGATCTATGTTAGCTGAGGATTTTAAACCAGTCAACCGGATGGAAGTAGCCAAAGAAGAAGCGAAGAAATTTGTCAAGTCACGGCGCAATGACCGGATTGGATTGGTTGTCTTTGCTCGGAAGGGCTATACCCAATGTCCGCTTACGCTGGATTATCAAGTGTTGGAAAAATTGATTGATGAAGTTGAAACTGGCCTGATTAAAGACGGAACGGCAATCGGACTTGGAATTGGAACGGCAGTCAACCGCCTCAGAGATAGCAAGGCGAAAAGCAAGGTGATCATTTTACTGACGGACGGGGAAAACAATGCCGGCAATTTAGATCCCATTACCGCAGCGGAATTGGCGCACAGTTTTGGAATCAAAATTTATTCTATTTGCATTGGAAAAGGCGGTCTCGTGCCATTTCCGGTAGAAGATCCAATTTTTGGGAAACGATACGTTCAAGCGGAAGTAAAAATTGATACAAAGGTCTTGAAGCGGATCTCGGATATTACCGACGGCGTCTTCTTTCAAGCTGGAGATCCGAAAGCGCTTGAAGAAGCATATCAAAAAATTAATCAACTGGAAACCTCAGAAGTTAAGGTGAAAGAATATTCCAGCTATTTCGAACTGTATCATCTTTTCCTGATTCCCGGAATGGTTCTATTACTTCTGGAAATTGTGCTTTCACGGACCATTTTTGCAAAATTACCATAAGGATTTATGATTCAATTTATTCACCCGGAATGGTTTCATGGATTTTGGCTGATCGGAGCTCTGATTGTTTTTTTTATTGGATCAGAAAAAATAAAACGCCAGCGGCTGGATCGTTTTGGTGAATGGCAGACGATTAAATTACTGATGCCGTCTCGCTCTGATGCCAAAGGCTGGATGAAAAAAGCGTTGTTAATTTTGGGCGGAAGTTTGCTTATTTTGACCTTGACTCAACCGCAATGGGGAGAAACTAAAAAACAACTCCAACGCAAGGGACTCGACATGATGTTCTTGGTGGATACCTCGTTGAGTATGCTGGCTGAAGATATTCCGTCAAGCCGGATTGCAAAAGCAAAGCTTGAAATGAAAGGATTTTTGAATCAGTTAAAAGGAGACAGGATTGGCATTGTCACTTTTGCGGGTTCTGGTTTTATCCAATCTCCGCTTACCTTAGACTACGATGCTTTTTTGCTGTTTGCCAACTCCATTCAGGTGGGTTACATTCCCGATCCGGGCACATCACTCAGCGAAGCCATTCGAATTTCGCTCAAAGCTTTTCCTAAAAAGAAAGCTAAAAACCAAGTCATTTTGATGATTAGCGATGGTGAACATCACGAAGGCGATGTGGAATCTGCTATTAAATTAGCCAATGAATCTCAAGTACGAATTTATACCATTGGCACAGGGACCAAAGAAGGAGCTCCCATTCCGCTTCGTTCCGCGGAAGGGAAGGTGAGTGGATACAAAAAGGACCGTTCTGGGGAGATTGTCATTACGAAATTAAACGATGAGCTTTTAACCAAAATTGCAAAGAATACGGGCGGCCTTTATTTTCCTTCCAGTCCAGGTGGCCGGGAAATCGATTATATTTATCAACACATGCAAAATTTAGAAAAACAGGATTTTAAGCAACAAGTAGTCGTGGAACGGGAAAATCATTTTCAGATTTTTTTAATTTTTGCCTTAGCGTTCTTAATTTTTGAAATGTTGATTAGTGAACTTAAGAAAGAAAACAAAGTTTATGTTTAACCGAGTCATTCGCTCGCTTGCCATTTATATTCCCATTTTATTGATTTGTTCCGGTTTTTTTGAAACTACAACCGGGCTGAATCAAAAAGGAAATAAAAATTATGACAACAAGAAATACGAAACAGCTTTAGATTCTTACCGAAAAGCACAAATCCGGAATCCGGACAACTCTACGGTTCGTTACAATCTTGGGACCACGCTCTATCAATTAGATCAATTTCAAGAAGCTCAAATGCAGCTGAAACAGGCACTCGAAAATGCCGGCAGCAAAGAATTAAAAGCGACGGCTTGGTACAACTACGGCAATACCCAATATCGGCTTGGGCAATTTGACGAAGCCGTGAATGCCTATAAAAAGTCTCTGGAACTTAATCCAAACGATAAAGATGCTAAATATAATCTTGAACTTCTTCAGAAAAAGAAAAAAGTTTTTGATATCAAGCAAAACAAACGTGACCAAGAACAACAAAACCAAAAAAGTCAATCTCCTCAGCAGCAAAAACAACAGCAGCAGCAATCTTCAGGTGGACAAGATCAAAAGAATCAGCAAGGTCAAGCGGGCCAAGATAAAAGTGAAGGCCAGGAAAAGAAGGATCAGGACGAGCAAGGACAAGGGCAAAACAAACAGGATCAAAAGAACGAACAAGAAGGACAACAAGATCAGTCCCAACAAAATCAGCAAGATCAATCAAAGTCTGAAGAACAAAAAGAAAAAGAGCAAGAACAAAAGAACCCGCAGCAGGAAAAAGAACAGGAACAAGATAAGAAAGAGCAGGGCAAAGACCAAAAAGAGCAGGATCAATCAGAAGGTGAGCAGCAAGGGGAACAGCCAAGTCCGGCCAAGCTCGATCCCAATCAAGAAGGTCAGCAACCTGACCAGCAACAATCCGGCCAATCGGGGCAGCTTCTGCAAGGTCAAATGTCCCGTGAAAACGCGCTTCGGATTTTAAATGCGCTAAAAGAATCTGAACAAGAACTTCAGGTTTTGAGACGCCCACAACAGCAAAAAGAAACTGAACCCCTAAAGGACTGGTAAGGAGATTCTCATGTCCCTCGAAAAAATTGATTCTGATTTGAAGACCGCCATGAAAGAAAAAAATGAGATTAAACTGAGCACTTTACGGATGCTTAAAGCGGCGATTAAAAATAAGGAAATCGATAAGAAACAAGCTTTATCTGAGCCGGAAATTTTAGACATCATTCAAAAACAAGTCAAACAATGCAGAGAGTCTATCGCCGAATTCCAAAAGGCAAACCGTCAGGACTTGCTCAATAAGGAAACGGCCGAAATCGCAGTATTGGAGCAATATCTACCCAAGCAGCTAACCGAAGCTGAACTTAAAGTAATGGTCCAGAAAGCTATCCAAACCACCGGCGCCAAAGCCAAAACGGATATTGGAAAGATCATGAAAGAAGTCATGCCTCAGATTGCTGGCCGGGCCGATGGCAAACAGGTGAATCAGATCATTTCCACGTTGTTGCCTTAAGAAGCTAGTTGAAGCTGTGTTTCCCTCTAATCTACTTTACATAAGATAGATTATCGGACTTAAGTCTAAGATAGTAACAAGGCCGAATAGGAATCGGAACAGCTCTTGGATTGAAGTTAATTTGAGGGTTTTATTGGTAACGTTTGCGGCGGAACACATCTGAGGCTAAAGAAACAACACGATCAACAAATAAAACACCGTTCAGGTGATCTATTTCATGCTGAATACATCGGGCCTCGAGTCCCATAGCGTGATGGTAGATCATCTTACCCGCCAAATCTTGCCAGGAAACACTGACTTCATCGTATCTTTTGACGTTTGCTGTAAAATCTGGAAGACTCATACAGCCTTCTCGTAAGACGATTTCCCGATTTAACTTTACAATTTGTGGGTTAATTAAAATGAGGAGTTTTGCGCCTTTAATTTTGGGCGAAACATCGACGATAGCGAGTTTCTTTAAAACCCCGATTTGAGGAGCTGCCATTCCGATTCCACCTGGCTGGGATTTCATGATTTTAATTAATTTCTGAGCCAATTTCTCTAAAGAGGAATCAAAACGATGAATGGGCTGGGAAATTTGCCGCAGTACTGGCTCTGGGAATTTTCGAATGAGAGGGTCCGACATCAATTAAAAATGAGACGACTCAACCGGATTCAGTGCGATGGTAACACCGATTTCACGTCCTAACTTGGCAAACTGTTTTTTTAGTGTCGGAATCACATGAGCATCACGACGCGGAAGATCAACTTCTAAAAATAAAGCGTAGGCTGTTTTTTTTCCTTTGCCCATGATCTTGGAATTCAAATCTGTAATATTCAGCTGATGAGTGGCCAGTATTTTCGAAACTCGGTAAACGATTCCAGCCCGATCTTTTCCAGAAACCGATACAATCCAAGAGTTTGTTCCGGATCTGTGTTTCTGGCCGTATTTCAGCGAATGCTCGACTTCCCTGGTTGTAATTAAAAGACCTTCTTTGCGTTCTAAAAGTTCTAATTGATCCAGTAGCTTTTCATACATTTTGGTTGTTTTAAGAGCCGCCAGAAAAATCATGGCAAACTCCCCTTCTAAAATGGTCATGCTGGCATCTTCTAAATTTCCACCGGCTTTATACAAAGCACCTGTCAGAGCCGCAATAATTCCAGATTTATCTTTTCCCACTATGGTGACCGCGATGATCATGAAACACCTTTTTTCTTGGGTTTAAGGTAATTTTGTTTGACCCATTCTAAAGCATCCTCCTTAGATTCAAAATTTTTTTCGAGCTGAAGTGAATATACTTCTTCCAAAATCTCTTTCATTATCGGACCTGCTTGGATTCCAAGAGCCATTACATCATGTCCATTTAAAATTGGCTTGGGCCGTAGCTCTTCTTTCTTGAATTCATCTACTTTTTCTTTCAAAAAATGATACAA
>JGI1358J11329_10003809_pt1 | contig 11079 bp, 13 predicted proteins | sample Subgroupgradi54m_FD_11329 | JGI IMG/M metagenome (IMG submission 11329)
ATCTGAAAGAAGAAATTGTATTTGTGTTGCTTCTTTAACAGCTTCTTCTATAGATAATAAATTTCTGCCTGGAATCCACCCGTCTTGAACTGCTTTATCAAAACTTCTTCCCGGCCTTTGTCCGACAATAACATTAAATCCATTTTCTTTTAAGTTAAGAGCTTGCCCCGGTCCCTGAACTCCATAACCAATAATTGCAATTATTTCATTTTTTAATACCCCTCTTGCTCTTTCCATGGGAAAATCATCGCGGGTGACAATTCTTTCTTTTTCTCCGCCAAAATCAAATTCCGTACCAATGTCAATAGGAGGGGGACGAAATTCCTGTCTTCCCTGCTGAGGTCCTCTTTCTTGCAAAGACATATATTTTTAATTGTTGATAAACTATAGGCAGAGGTAATGCCACACTAACAAACTACATTACAGTTGTCAATATATCAAAAGCAAGCAAAAGGTATTGAAATATAGCAAAATGTTTTATAATTGGGCGTTTGTTATTAATGATTCCTGCTCAAGTCCTTTTTCATTTTTTACAACCAATAATCTGCCGCTGTAAGCAATCAGCCCTTTTCGTTCTAATTTTTTAATTTCAATGCTTGCCGTTTCCCGAGTAATCCCAACAAGATTTGCAACATCTTTGTGAGTAAGGGGAACCTGAATAACAAGATTTTTTCCCTCTTTTTCCCCAAATCGTTCTGCGCAAATCGTAAGTATGGACGCAACTTTTGAGTAAGCATTTCCAAATGCCAAATATTCCATCCTCTCCAAAATTCCGCCTAAGCGAACTAACATTTTACTTGTAAGTTCGAAAAATGCATCGGGGTTTTCCTGAACAAATCGAATAAATTCTTCTTTCGGCGCGCGCCAAAGCAATGCATCTGTCATTGTTTCAAGATATTGGGTATTGGGCGTGTTGTTGATTGCCCAACCTATTGGAAAAAAATCATTGGGTTTGAAGATTATAAGAGTTAGCTCTTTTCCGTCTTGAGAGATGGTATAAAGCCTAACAAATCCTTTTTCTAAGAAATATACTCCTTGAGGGGTATCAAATGGCCGCAAAATAACCTCTCCTTTTTTGTAACGGAAGGATTTAAACTGGGAAAAAAAATTATCTATTTTTCCAAACGCAATCATTTCCCGTCTTTTATCCTGTATATTATAAGGCCTTATAATAATGTAAGCAATACTACAGTTTTTTAGTAAGTTTTATTACTGCACAAGTAATTTTCAAAGTGTATTATTGTTTTTGAAAGGAGAAAATGTGAAAGATATATATAGTACACCATTTCTAACTTACTGGCCAACATCCTTTTCCTTTAAAGAAGCGTTTTACCCTATTAAGAATAAAAAGAGTGTCGGAATAAAGAATAACCTCAAATTGAGAAACAAAGAATCAAAAAATATATTTGATTTCCTCTTCATGGGTTTTTAGGAGATCTAAACACCTGCTTGGATTTTAAGACTTGCAAGAACTTTTTCCTGATCATCTGCCGGAATATCGGATTTACTCTTTAAAAACATTTCTTTTTGCTCTTCTGTCATATCTGAAGGGAAAACGTAAAGATTAGCCGGTTGACTTAAGTCATATCTTTTATATTCTCTGAAACCATAAACTCCCGTAAGTCTTTTAATAAGAGCCGCACTAAAAACCTCTGTTGGGATTTTAAGATGTGGGAGCATTTTTCCTACTGCGTCCATAAAAAACGCCGGAGCAACACCCGGACCTGCAAGTCTAGCTTTTTCCCCATCCTCTATGTAGCTTGGCCAGTACTTACGTCCAAGCATCATTCCCTCTTCAACAGTTTTCAAACTATCTTCGACTTTCCTTTCGGAACTTGGAACCCAAAAAGGTACCGTTGCAACATTAGAATCAGTTAGACCGGCATCGCTTCCACCAAATCTTACAGAATCTCCTCCTGTAATCATCTTAAATCGAGCAGAACCTTTTTTGTCATGAATAATATCAACCAATGTATTGTAAACACCTTCCCTAATAAATCTTTTGCCAATTCTGTCTGTTCCTTCAACCGGATCAATTTCCCATGTATCCGGAGTTGGAGAAATAGAAAATAATTGTCCGTCTATAGAAAAGACATTGCTTTCTCCATCCCACCCTGCGCCGTTTTTCTTCAAGAAAGGCAGAACGAGTTCTTTTATTGTTTTGTTATACCAGTCTCTTCCATTTGTTGCGCATTCAATTGTGCATTTGGAAAATTTTTGATCATTAACAAAAGCAATTTTTCCATTTTCTCTGAGAAGTTTAGCAAGCCTCCCAGATATTTCCTTAACGGAACCTAATGCTTTTTTCTGCTCTGGCTCTAGAGTTTGGCGATATTCAACAAAGATAGTTTTATCGCCTTCCTTTATGGGTATTGCCCACGCTCTCCCATTCTCACAGGAAAGAAGGATGTTGCCGACAATGTCCTCTTCTTTTGCCACATGATAAACCATTTGTTCTGTTGTAAGAGCGGTAGCAATAACAAAAGAGCCAAGCCTGTCTTGTTGTTTTTTAACTGCCTCCTTAAGTGCTGGATGGAAAGTCTGAGTCGAACTAAATCCATCGCGATTTTCCGACAAGCAACCATTAAAATCCCAAACAGAAGCGGCAATTACATCGGGAAATTTATTAATTTGGCGTAAAAAAGCAAACTCCTCATAGGTCATCATTGGATCTGCAGAAGCTGGATTGTCTCGCATTTTTTCAACCAGTTCTTGTGAATTTAGCCCGGTATGTTTAGCAAATGCCTCAAGCATCTGCGTCCTAAGCCGAAATGCCTCATTTTGAGCATCGGGGTTCTGGGTAATCTCGAACTCACCAATTTTCCCAACAACTTCAAACCGAGTTTCTTTTGAGGGAACTTTAACGCCTCCTTTTATTTCTGAAGCTCCTTGTACCTCTCCTTGTATCTCTGTCATAATTTAAAAGTTAAAATAATACTAACCCTGTAGTGTACAGTAGCACATTCTATATATAGAATCAAGTTTTGTCCTTGACAAAGATTTTTGAATACCTGTACAATAGTTCCCATGCCGGTCAAAAAAAATCCTACGGTTATCAAGCTATCCCTAAGCTCTATTTCAACTACCAGAATTCTTGTTGGTTTACTTTTGGTAGCTGTTTTTTTCTTGGGAGTATTAACGAGTAAGGTTTCCTATCTTGAGAAAAATTCATCTAGCAAGGTAGCTTCTCAACCAACTTCCCCCAATCAGCCGGCTGCTGCTCCTGCAAAACTAGATGTTGATGCCGGACACTTACAGGTTCTTGGAAATAAAAATGCCAAAGTAACTCTGGTTGAGTTTGCAGATTTTAGATGTCCATTCTGCGAAAGATGGTTTAAAGACGTAAAGAGCAATCTAATGAAAGATTACATTGATACGGGTAAAGTAAAATTTGCTTTCCGCCACTTTGCATTTTTGGGCCAGCAATCAACATGGGCTGCGGAGGCATCTGAATGCGCAAACGAACAAAATAATTTCTGGGGTATCATGATTACCTTTATAACAATCAAGCTCTTGAATCAAATCTGGAATATTATTCCAAAGACAATCTTATAAAATACGCCGGAATAGTCGGGCTTGATACTGATAAGTTTGCTTCCTGTCTTAACTCCGACAAATATGCAAAAGCAGTTGCGGATGATTTGGCTGGCGGACAAAAAGCAGGAGTCAATGGAACACCATCTGTATTTGTTAACGGACAAATTCTAGTAGGGGCGCAGCCCTATGCTTCACTCAAAACGCTTATTGATCAGGAGCTCGCAAAAGCAAAGTAAAATCTCTATCTAACTTCAAACTCTTCAAATTCATCTTTTGTTATTTTTTCATTCTCCCAAATCACAACTACTTTTTTAACCTCTGATAAAAATGGCCCTTTGTTGTTGCATAGTGAAATAATTTCTTCAATTTTTTCTTTATTGCCAACAAAAATAGCTTCAATCCTGCCATCTTCCAGATTTTTAACCCAACCTGTAACTCCAATCTTAGATGCAGACCTTTTGATAAATTGTCTAAATCCAACTCCCTGCACAAAACCTGAGATGAAAATGTGAGCTACCATAAGGATTAATTATAAATTATTAATGATTAATTAGGAACTAAAAATTCTGGGTTTAGATGACTTAACAATCGTTGTAAGAATTTTAATTATTTCTTGATTTTCTTGTAAAAGAGCACCGAGACGATTCCCAAAACTAGAATTCATACTATTAATAAGACGCAACCAGTAAAATGTTTCTCTAGCTTCTTTCTTAGAAATATTCATGCTATGAATAAAATCAGCCTTCGTATGTCCTCCCCGTGCTTCTTCAATGTTTGCCCCAATAGATGTAACTGATCTAATAATCTGATTAATCAATGCAATATTTACATAATTTTTAGGGAGCGAACGGGTCATTTTTAAAACCCTGACAGCAAAAGCAAATGCCCGCTCCCCAATATCCTGAGGCATTACATCATCATTCATCCTTATTAATTAATCCTTTATCCTTGCCAGCTTTAAGCTGGCTTAGTTTCCACATAAAGAGAGCACCTTTGTTTTTGGCATTGCTATCCGAAACAAATGAAAGCGCTTTTTCAATAAGCGCGCGGGGATATGTCTTAGCTAATTTAATATACAAACCCCTATGCTTATAATCATTTAGTTCTTCGGCAAGATAAATTCCGTATGATTGAAATTCACGGCTTATATATTTATCTTTTATTGGGTCAAAATTCTTGAGGATCTGTTTAACCGACTGCATAAATTATTTCGTGTTGAATCTGTTCATTGCGGCTTCAAGTCCCTCTTCAAGACCAAATCCAATCGCTTTTGCTCCTCTTTTGATAAGTTCCTTTAACTTTCCTTTCTCTCCCCCTGTGAATCTTCCCAAAACCAGTCCGTCAACAGATTTTATTTTGTGATGTTTTATGTCCATATGTTGCATCGGACTTCCAATGCCCATTCTAAATCTCCAAAACTTATCAGTTCTCAATATCTCAATTATGGAATTGATGCCATGATGCCCGGCAGATGCTCCGCCAAAACGAATCTTCATCATACCCAAGGGAAGATCAATATCATCGTTGACTATCCAAATATCCGCCGGCGCAATTCTATAAAAATCGGCAATAAGTTTTACTGCCATGCCCGAATTATTCATGTATGTTTTTGGTTTTGTCAAGATAACCTTTTGCATACCATTTTTTTGGCTCTGCCATTCTATTTGGCAAATGTCGCTTTTAAATTTTTTTGAATCTTCCCACAAAGTATCCTTGACGGGTTCGAAGTCCTTTAAGAAATGTTCAACTACCATGAATCCTAAATTATGGCGGGTTTTCTCATACTTTTCTCCCGGGTTTCCGAGCCCAATGATTAATTTCATAAATAGAAAACTAGTAATTTATTTTAGCCTTTACGGACATATTTATCAATCCCTAGTCGTACTTAATTGCCTAATATCTTAATTACCTCTTTATTTTCGACCTGCCCAAAATTAACATAAAATTGGCCGACTGAGGAAAAATCTCTACTTTTTTTCAAAGCAATGACCATATCAAAATATTTCTTAATATAACTAAATGAATCTTGCGCTATGACTGGGGTTGCCAAAATGATTAATTCTGCTTTTTCTTTCTTTAAAAATTTGGAGGCGCAAATTACCGTTGCGCCTGTTGCCACACCATCGTCAACAACTATAACTTTTTTATTTTTGAAATCTGGGGATTTTTTTTCACTCCTTAGCAGTTTTTCCAGTCTTTCAACTTCTTTGCTTTTATTCTTAACTGCCCCTTCTCTATATTTCCTGCTTATTTTAAAACGCCTCACATAATCTTTGTCCCAATAAACTGTTTTTTTGGGACCAATTGCCCCAATTGCAAATTCACTATTATTTGGCGGCGATAATTTTTTGACTACCAGAGGAAAAAGAGGAAATTTAAAATAATCGGCAATCTTTTTGGCAATCACTACTCCGCCTCTTGTTATCCCCGCCACAACAAAATCTTTGCCATTAACAACTTTCCTTAACTTCAATGCAAGAAGCCTTCCAGCATCAATTCTATCTCTAAACATACTTAGGTAATTTGAAATTTTCAGTTTTTAATTTTCATTGAATTTTCAATAATCAATTTTAAAATCAACTTTTTGTGTTTACTGCAATTTTAGAAAATATTAAAGTAAGCTCTTGTGCCTCTTGCCATAGCTGCCTACATTCTTCTTTCAAACTATCTGTTGCTTTTGCTAACATTCTCAACCAGTACTTTGTTTCCTTAGCCTCTTTTTTACAAATATATATCTTGTTTTTAAAATCTTTCTTACTGCTTGCTCCATTGGCCTCACAATAATTTGCGCCAATACTCGTGCCGCTCCTCACTAATTGACCAATTATTGGAGTTGCAACTGTATTCTTTTCTGCTTTCTTGCAAACTTCAATTATATTCTCGGCAAACTTCGCAGTCCTTTCTTCTAGATCATATTTTCTATTTGAAAATTTATTCATTTATATTTCATTTCAAATTTTAAATTTCGAATTGAAAATTAAAACTTGAGGCCTAACTGTGTTTCTGGAGGGTTCTGTGATGCTCCAGAGATAGGGACTTTTTCTTGCCATATCCTCACCTTTCCATATTCTCCATCAAATCCCGGTTCAATAACAATATTTCCTTTTCTTACTTTCGTGATTCCTTCTGCGATTTTTCCTCCAAACTTTGAAGTAATATCAGAAAGAGGTGTTTTGAGAAGAATATTAATCTCTGAACTAAACTCCAAACACATTTCGTCAAATTTAATCTTAACTTTATCGCTTAGCACAGTCGCTTCCATACTCTCGGCGATAATTTCATTAAGCGGAACCAATTTTACAAAAGGTGGATGATTTTTTTGAGGATCTTTTATCCAATTAACTCCGTTTTCGTCCAATTCTGAATTATAAACTTTGAATTCTGAATTGCCTGCCAACTGTTGAAGTCTGTACATTACTCCCTCTGTTAATTTTCTCTTGCAAACAGGACAAATATTTCCATCTTTTCTTATTTGCTCAGGACTTTTTGAAATTTTGCAAGTTCTGTGTCCTGCAAAATGATATTTCCCTTCTTCGGGATAAAATTCAATAGTGTAAGCAATGCGACAATTTTCAATGGGTCTTGCAATTGCGCGACCAATATCCATATAACTAACTGTATCAATCTGTTTGTTAATACTAAAAACTGTTGCTTCTCTACCCATTTTTGGAGCTGAATGCGCATCTGAAAAAGATAAAATTGATCGATTATCTAATTCTTTTACTTGCCAATTCATCCAGGGATCAGATGAAATTCCCGTTTCAATTCCATAAACATAACGGGAAAGGTCTTCAAAACATTCTGCAATCGAATCAAATCCGGATGCCGAACCATACACTCCAAAATGAGGTGTCCATGCATGGCAGGGAATTAAAATAATTTTTTTGTCGATATTTAACGCCAGCTCAAGAAGGTCTCTTGATGAAAGTCCAACAATTGGTCTGCCATCGGAAGAAATATTGCATCCTCTTCTTACCAGTTCCTTACTAATTTTATCTGCTATCTCAAGATTTGGAGCAAACAAAAGATTGTGGATTCTTCGAAGCTTGTCTCCCTGCTTGTAAATACTGGCAATTTCCGTTGACAATAAAAATCTAACCTTATCCTCTCCTGATTTTAATTTATACAATCCCTCGCTTGATTCTGTAAGCAAACTTTTTATTTCCCTAAACCAAAGAGGATGGGTAAAATCAGAAGCGGTCAGGATATTTATTCCTTTTTTTGCAGCCCATTTCGCCATCTCGGGGAGAATCATCATTTGCGAAACCGCCCGCGAATATTTTGAGTGAAGATGAAGATCACTTACAAAATCCATGAGGTTATTCTAACACAAACCCTCTTGACATTTTTAGCCCATCGGCATAATTTGTTAACAGATCCCTCTTAATTAAGGACGAAGTAACAACAAGCCTACATCGAAACGTTCTGTTATCCAACCAACACTATTTGCTGCACTTTCTAGACGGCAGTAGCGTGAGCTTAAGCTTGTTGCTCCCTCGTCATCCCAATCAGCCCCGACATGTAGTTGTGCCACATAGGGACTATTTGACAATACCATATCTTCAAGTGTTATTCTGTCACTCTCGTCTTTTCTGTCCCAAGGGTTCATTTTGCGATCAAGCAATGCATTAAGTGCATTAAATGTAGCAAGAATAGGATTTCTCTTTCCTGCTTTTTGCGCAATATCCCTAACAAGTTCTGTGTCAAAACAATTTCCATGGATTACTGCGCCTCGCATGCCAAAAGATGGATGATCATTTGCCGCTTGAATTCCACTTAATGTTTTCTTGTCAATTGCCCGATTTATTCTTGATTTTCCAGTCATTAGTCTTTCTGCAATATCCGTTCCTACATATAAAGCATCTGGAAATAATCTTCTTGCAATATCTAGAAGAGTGGATCCAGTGCCAACACCGCCTTCAATAACTAGGTCCACATCTTTCATTCTTGGGTGCTTCTCCATAAGGGGAAGAATGCCCTCTACCCATTCTTCTATTAATTGTTGCTGTTCAGGTTTTAGATAATGTAATCTATCTTTTGCTTCTTTTCCCATAAAAAAACTGCCTCTGGGCAGCTTATCAATTGGAAGTATATCAAAGAGTTATTGCTTTTGCAAGATTTAAATACCTTAATTACAAATGGCTGAGTTTTTCCATAAGCCACATGCGCGCAAGAGTTGTAGGACCAATTCCTAATTTAAAAGCATGTTCGCGTAATGATTGCAAAACCTTATTGCTGAAGCGGATAGTCAATGTCCGATTCTTATTTGCCGAATGAAAACCAACTAAAGTTCCGTCATTTATGTCATCTGTTATAGAATGTGTGTCCCAATAATTTGCTTCCTCTTCCAATGTTTTAAATGGAGGAATTGGGTTAATGGTCATTTTCTTTACTTTTTTAATTTTTATCTCGTTTTTTTTCATTTTGATCCTCCTCATCATCTAATTGAAACGTGAATTCTTTGTAAAAACTTCTTTCCTTTCTGCTTGCCGGGCGTGCTGTCACCATTCCATATGTATTTTTCCCTGAACGTTTTCCTAATATAATTGTGAGAAAACGATTCTTTTTTGTCTTGCCTATAAGCTGCCAACGACCATGTTTTGCCTGAATATATGCATAATCTTTAGAAATTATTTCTGAAACTTCTTCTATTTTTACTCTATGTTTTAATATATGAAAAGGGCGATCTTCCTCAATTATCAAACACTCTATCTTAAAATCCTTTAACATAAATATTGTATTACAATGTCTTACATTTGTCAATATCATTCTGAGATTTGATCTTTTATTTTTTATTTTGTAACTTGTACATCTCAATCAATTCTTTAACGGTGGTGGCATCTTCTGCTTTTTTGTCAAAGGTTCTAAATGAAACTAATCGAGGAAATCGTAGCGCATATCCAGCCTCTCTTTCTCCAGAAGAATTAATAAAAGCGCCTGCTGTGTGAATTGGACTTCTTGTTATCTCATCTGCCAAAACTTCTATTACGATTTCCGGTTTTATCCAAACACTTGGCACAATAACAGAATTTACCCGAGCCGGTTTGTGATCCACTTTTATTTTATCCGCTCTTTTATGAATCTCACGCCACTCCTCATCCGTCAAACCGGTCCCTATTTTTGAAACAGTTACAAATTCGTCTTTATTGTCATCGTAAACTCCAACCAATAAAGCTCCTGCTCCAAATGCTGTTCGTTTGCCACGGCCAAAAATGTAACCGAGCAACACACAATCAATAGTATCCGTCAACTCTCCTGAAGAATTGCGTTTCAGCTTGACCCAATTGAAGTTTCGTCCCCCCGCCTCATAACGGCTATCCAATCTTTTTATAACTACTCCTTCCAATCCTTTTGATATCGCATCCTCCAAAATTATTGATAACTCCTTGCCGGTTGAAACTATTTTATGTTTTGTTGGAATCAAAACCCCATCCGGATCTATTATTTCTCCTAAAACTTTTAGTCTGGCGGTAAGGGGCTCATCAATGTAGGATTTTCCATCCTTAAATAACAAATCAAAAACAAATGCTTTAAGCGGCAGGGTTTTTGACATTTCTTCAATTCTATATTTTCTTCTTCTTTTTGTAGTTTCCTGAAATGGCAAAAACTCTTCGGACTCCGGATTATAAGCCAAAGCCTCCGTATCAAGTATTGCTGTTTTTGCTTTAACCTGTTTAAGAGTTGCGGTGATTAGCTCAGGAAACATATGGGTCATATTTTCAAGATTTCTTGAAAACATCGAGACTTTATCTCCATCTTTATGAATTTGAACTCTAAAGCCATCGTATTTGTACTGCACATCAACGGTCTGCATTTTTTCAATCGCTTTTTCAGGATTTGGAAGCCTTTCGCAAAGTTCCGATCGTATTGGTTTTCCAACCTGAACCTTTAATTTTTGAACCTCTTTAATTCCACCGCTCCAAAGAGTCTTGGCAATAAGACCAAGGTCGGAAGTTCTGTTGTATGCCCCTTCCAAAAGTTTTCTTTTGGTTCTATCGCCAAATTTTGCAAGAGCTAAACCATCAAGAATTGTTGGATCACCAATCCCAAGCCTGAGATTTCCAAGAGGAATTCTGACCAAATATTTCGCGGAAGATGAATCGATTTTTTTCAAAAGATCTGAAAGAAGTTTCTGCCGCTTCTCAACTGTCCCCGCCCCCGAGGTCTTGGCAATCGTTGTTAAAATCTCAAACACTTCTCCCACAGTTATTTTTGAGATTTGATTTTTAATTTTTGATTTTAGTTGTTGCATTACCAACCCCATGTCGCCTAGTTTTGAGTAGAGGTTTAAAACTTCCTCGCGTTTGATGTTTAAGTTTCCCGCAATCGCTCCAGCAACCTGTTTCTCCGCCATTCCGATTTCCGTAGCTTCAAAAAATGGCGCGATTCTTCCCTGAGTCAGGTAAATAATTTTTTCAATCTCCAGATTTCCCGACTTTTTAAACAAATCCGAAAGAATATCTATAAGAGCAAGTCTTGAAGAAGTAGACTCTAATTTCTCAAAATATGAAGCAAGTTTAGAAAAAATCATAAATTTATCCC
>JGI1358J11329_10003813_pt1 | contig 11071 bp, 8 predicted proteins | sample Subgroupgradi54m_FD_11329 | JGI IMG/M metagenome (IMG submission 11329)
AATGAAATTTTACGGTGGGTACAAAAATTGGCGAGAAACTCGGCTGTATCAATGTTTAGTACTTTAGCTAATTCCGGATTTTTTTCACAAAGCCAGAGATCTACTAATGCTACACAATTCACTAAAAGATCCGGCTTAAAATTATCAACTTGTTTCAAAAACAAGTTTTTGTCTTTCAGTAAATTTATTTTCTCATGTCGATAATGCGTTTGATTTACGAGATTCCAAAAATGGCTTTTTTGAAATTCAGAAGAGGAAATTCCATAAACCAAATCGTCATTTTGAATCGCACGCTTAGTGACCGCCTGACCTAAAAGCCCGCTATCACCTACAACACAAATTCTCATTGCTCATACACTTTCTAACTCTGGAATCATTTGCTTCAGTTCTTCGATCAACAACCACTGAGTGTTAGTATCGCTCGTATAACGAAATTCGAGCGGCAGCCTGCGTCCATTTTCCCAATGTTTTTCTCTCCAGAAATCAAATTCTGGTTTTACGATGAAGAAGTCGTCGAATTCCAAAGTTCTGTGGATTTCATCATCCGACAAGAGCATCTCGTGGATTTTTTCACCGGGACGAATTCCATTAAAGACAATTTCGCAGCCCGGTGCGATAGCTTCTGCCAGATCGGTGAGCCGCATGCTTGGAATTTTGGGCACAAATACTTCCCCGCCCTGCATTTGTGTTAGACAATGAATTACAAACTCAGCCACTTGTTTCAAAGTAATCCAAAAACGTGTCATTCTGGGATCTGTCACCGTAATCACTCCAGTCTGTCGTTGTTCTAAAAATAGCGGAATAACGCTGCCTCTGCTACCAACAACATTTCCATAACGTACGCAACTGAGTACTGTCTGTCCTGCTGCGTAGTAATTGCCCTGAATAAACAATTTTTCTGTGACCAGTTTTGTTGCACCGTAAAGATTGGTAGGATTTACTGCTTTATCAGTACTAATGGCCATAACACGCTTTACTTTATTATCAATGGCAGCATCAATCACATTCTTTGCACCCATGATGTTAGTCTGTACAGCTTCAAAAGGATTGTATTCGCAGGCTGGAACTTGTTTGAGCGCGGCTGCATGAATAACAAAATCAACTCCGTGAAAAGCGCGATTCAAACGATCCCGATCTCGTACATCACCTATAAAGTAACGAATGCTCGGGTATTTATCTTCCGGAAACAACTGCCGCATTTCCAATTGTTTCTGCTCGTCACGGCTAAGTACAATTAGCTTGCGCGGCTTGTAATATTGGAAGACTGTCTTGATGAATTCTTTTCCAAACGAGCCTGTCCCGCCAGTAATTAAGATTACTTGATCATTAAACATTGCACACCTCCGAAATACCAAATATTACGAGTTATCTTGCGTATGCTCTCGTTTTTTACTCAAGCATATTATTTTATCAGATTGAAGGCTAAAAACCGACCAAAAATAATTGCTATAACATGTTACCAAATCTTGACTTATAAATTTGCTCTTAAAAGTAACCTACTGTAAAGTGCTAGAACTTCGCCCAGGCTGTGTTAAGCTCTGAAGCTTTTTAAAGTAATATTCCCCCATTAAACTTTTATAGTCGTATTCCACCGGCTTTTCCTTCAACCGTTGGAGTCTTTTGTAAAGGGTTAACGCCCTAGCAAGAAATTCTATTTTTTCATGACGTATTTTATTCCGTTCACTTTCTCTTAAGTAAACAGCAAGAAGGTAAATTGAATACTTTAGTCTCGCGGGCGACCAAAAAACAGCTTTTTCTAATGATTGAACGCCTTCTTTTTCAAATCCAGATGAATACGCAAATACCCCTAAATAATACCAATACTGCGCGTAACCGGGATTTAAAGTTGCAGCCTTTCGAAGAGCGGCAATCGCTTCTTTTTTTAATTCATCTCTATCTGATTCGTCTTGTTTCTCTTCAGCACCCTTTTCGTACTCCCTTGCAAGCTCAAACCATAATTTGGCATTGGGGGGCTGCAAGCGAATGGCTTCTTTTAAATGAGACACACGATGATCATGAAATTGAGATAACTGATAAACTTTGTAATCCCTACCAGCAAAAAACAACAGGAAACCACACAAACCTAAAAGCCCAAGAGAAATGACAGATTTAAAAATAAACCCCCTTTTCTGGAATGACTCTGTTTGCAACAAATCATTATTTTTTCGATCGTAACTACTTTGAAACAAAATGGCGCTTTGCAAAATAAGCAGTAATGCAATGGAAGGGACTCTTAGATGAAAATCGGCAAACTCCATAACGCCAACCAAAAAAATAGAAATGAATGCCTGTCGGACCATAAACTGACTCCAATGCGAAGGATTGTTTTGGACCTTTCGGACTGAAAAAAAGAAAAGTAGGAAGAAGGCGGCCAGGAACAGAAAAAAACCAAAAATGCCTGTATCCGTCAATAATTCCACATAGTCATTGTGAGCGTGGTTCCGCCATATGGAATTAATCCCCACAGAAACCACCTTCGCCGAAATGAAAGGATAGGTACCTAAACCTGTTCCAAAAAATGGAAACGCGGAAAATAAAGCCAAGGATTCTTTAGCTACGATTGAACGCTCCATCCAGCTCAGTAACAATGCGTTCATTCCATAAGCGTTGACAATGAGGTCAAAACCCAACCATTGCAACAATAAAAAGGAACTGATAACAACTATAAGCAACGTCAAATAAAATTTAGCGTTTTTTTTGTTGATCCCATAAACAATAAAGTAAGCCGCACAACAAAAAAGAAGAACAAGTGAGGACATTCTAGCCCTAGAAAAAAAACAACCTGCTAAAGTAAGAATAACGATAAAAAATAAAAATATGACACCGCTATTCATAAGGACATTCCAATACACCCACAGTGTTTTCTTTTCACTATTACTTTGAATTTCATGTTTTATTTTATTAAACCGGTAATGCATCACGCCAAGAGCAAGGGGAAAAGTGAGCCCTAAAAACCCGCCAAAATGATTCTCATTAACAAAGGGGCCAAAAAATGACCAGCCAATCGGTGAGTAACTCCTCCAAAGAATTTTTTCACTTGTGAATAATTTCTGAGCCAGGCCCGCTATCGTAATTCCAAAAACCAATACGGCAATCAAAGAACCAAGCCGCTCCACAAATTCTCGTCTCGAAGATATTTTGATACAAACAAGGAAAAATAAAAAATAAAACACCAATTGAATCCATGAACTGAAAGTAGCGTAAGGATTCAAGGAACCGATGATCGATCCGTGAAAGATGCTAACACCGTAAACAAATTGGACGTAAACCAAACCGAGGAAAGCGAGAAACATTAATAAAGAAGGGTAAAGCAGCGGATGGAAATCTTTCAGATAATTATCTTCTGAAAAAAAAAGAATAACCTGAAAAATGAGGCTTAGAATGATTAGAAGGCGGGTGACATAAACGGCGGGAGGGTAGATACCGCCATAGAAAATCGTGGTGAAGAAAATTGTGACTACCACTACCCACCATTGCAAATAAAGAAAAACTTTTGCAACGGTTGATTTCATTTTTTATGTCAAGAACTGTGGCGCGNAGAAAGTTAAACCTCTACTACGTACAACTTGGATCTCCCGAGCTTGCGCACTTCTTATCGTCAGGAATGTCACCGGGTGTTGGACCTGGAAGCGGGGGTGGTCCTGGATCGGGTTCGACTATTTCTGCAACTTCTTCCCTTGCAGCTGCTGCTTGAACTTGAGCAGCGAGAGCATCAGAAAATTCAAGAGACGATACAGAAAAAAGCTCATCACAAGCGCCAGCAGCGCCTGCTTTTCGNCCCTCGCGTACCGTAATTGCTTTGCCGTAACCTATAAGTTTTTCTGATTTGTCAGTTGTTTTCCTTTGGAAATAAACTTCACCTTTTTGGTTTCTCTCTTTAAAAACCTCAATATAAGTTTGAGTCTCATGTCTGTAGGACACGGTTTCCTGTTGTTCTTTATTGAGCTTCCAAATCAATGCTTCTGCTTTAGGCCCAACCACCTCGGCTTTGACCTTGCCATTTTTAATGACTTGCCCCATAGAAAGCGAATTATAAGCGCAAACTGCTGTGTCCTCTGGCACATCTTTTTCTTCTCCAGGTTTCACCCAAAACTTCTTATCAGGAGCAAAGTATTCTTCTCCATTATTGTCCACGGCCTTCTTCAGAGTAACAACAGTTACTGCTGCTCCGGTATCTTTTGGCACCCGAACAACCCACCCTTCTTTTGAAGGCTGGGATAAATCTTTCTGCTGAATCTTAGCAGAAGAAATATGCGAGGTACCTAAAAGTATCAGAAATGAAAATACAAAAAAACGTGTTAATCGGACATGTAAAGTTGACAATTTAATTTTTAGATTTAATTTTCTCATGACCTTTCCCTGCCTTTCATCCACTAATTGTTTGTTTCTTATAAATTCTGAGCTTTAACAAATAAATGCTTACAGCGAACTTTATTCTTAATAGCTCCTAAAATTTTTCAGTTTAAAAACCCAGAAAAGTTCTAAGGGACAAGTGACGTTGTTTCATGTAATTCAGAATTGTCCGATGTATGATCGTAATACTTCTTGTATTGGCGATAGTATCGGTAATAAGCATAATCTAACCTTCTATAATCAGCACGATTGATTACTCCACCAATAACAACCCCATTTGCATTCGCAATTCTTTCTTTCATTTTTTTCCCAAGGCTATGGTGGATTTTTCCAGAATTAAAAACCAAAATGGTTCCATGTACCTTTCCGGCTAATATGAGCCCGTCAGCAATATGAAGCGCTGGCGGGACATCAAAAATAATCTTTCCGTATTCAGATTCAAATTCACCGATTAAACGATCAATGGACGCGGAGCTCAACAAAATAGCTGGATTCGGCGTATTCTCACCTGCCGTCATTATATCAAGACCTGGNACTTCTTTAATTTTATGAATNACGTCTTTCGCACGAACAGATCCAATCAGACAGTTACTTAAACCAATTTTATTTTCCAGTCCAAATACGCGGTGTAAAGAAGGTTTCCGCATATCAGCATCAATCAGGAGAACCCTTTCACCTATTTCGGCCAGCGAAATACCCAAAAGTGATGCTACTGTGGTTTTACCTTCTTCAGGGATAGCGCTCGTACACATGAGCAACTTGCTTCGTTCTGCCGGCATCGAAAAAAGAACTGCTGCACGTATGTTAGTGATTTCGTCAATAATCCTCAAATCTGAAATAATATGACTCGATAAATTTTTAGATTTACCGTTTGCTGAATTCCTGTTGAGCGTAGTAATAAGCGGGAGATAGCCCAAGAAAGACATTGGTATTTTGCGAATATTCTCTTCTGTTCTAATATTTTGATCGAGATAATATAAAAGAGCGATCAACGCAACGCTCAGCAATGTAGCTAAAACTGTGCTTAGAAAAACGATGGTTAAACGGGGTGGGCCAGAAGGGCTTGTTGGTATTTGTGCGTTTTCGATCACCTTGGTATTGGAAATGCTGAATTCTCCTGTCAACCCAGACTTCAATCCAGCAACAATTTTTTCAACTTGAGCTTTCATTTCACTTTCAAGATAATCCGCGCGCGCAAGAAGTTCTTTCATTTTAGGATGCTCAGGCGTATATCGTTTGGAGAGTTCTTTAATTTCCGCATCCACCTTCACTCGCTCTTGTTTGATGTTACCAACAGTGGGATCCTGCAACACACTAGGAAGAGACCCAACCGCGTCTTCTCTCCCCATTTTTTTTAACTGATTGATGGGACTGTTTTGACTGAGCGCTTCTCCTTCGCTCGGGAACCATTTTAAAAGTTGATCTGAAATAAAAAGACGTTCGCGCCAGGACTCTTTAATAAAATCCTCCGTAACCATATCAGCTATCTTTGCAGCCCACTCAGGATTTTCATCCTTAATAGCAAGCTCAATAATTTGGGTACCTCTCACAATCTTAACATTGGCTCTACGAATAAGAAGGTTGACGGCCTGCTCATTTGTTTTGATATGCTTGTATTTTTTTTTATAATGCTCAACCAAATTCAAATCTTCCGCGGCCTCCTTAAGGATACGGTGACTCTTCAATATTTCCGCTCGCGTGTAAAAATAGGTACCGGCATAATCAGGTAGGGGTTTCATCATCTCAGGATTTTGATAAGCAGATTGATCAACTCTTTCAATCAAAATTTTAGTGGACCCGGTATAAACATTCGGCAAGCGAAGCACATAAAGTGAAGATATCGTTAAGGCAATTGCGGCAACTGTAAAGACAAACCAGCGTCTTGTCTGAATAATTTTCCAAAGAAACAGTAAATCAATTTCCCTTTCCTCTGGCTGAGACAAAAACTGAACGCTATCTAAGTTATTTTCTGTCAATTCGCTCACGGTAAATTCTTTTACCCTTTCTAAAAGACGGATTCTGGCACAAAAATAATATCTCCCGGTTCTATGCCTGGATCATCCTTTTCTCCATTGATGATCTCCAACCCATTGACCATGACTACTTTCTTTTCCCCGTTAACCATTCGCATAATTTTGATTTTTTTCTTGTTAGCAGAATCTGAAAATCCTCCTGCTGTAGAAATCAGCCTTATCAAGGTCGAGCCGGGTGTGTAATCATAAATGCCTGGTTTTGCTACATTACCCAAAATAGAAATCGATTTGATTGTGCCTTCAGATCGTGAAATACTAATCTGCGGATTAATTAAATATTTTTTTAAGCTTTCTATAAGTTGAGTGCGGAATTTCTCGATTTCTAAACCTGCAGCTTCGGTTTGCCCAATCAATGGAAAAGTGAGCTTACCTGCAGGATCTATTTCATAATCTCCAGAGAGATCCTCTTCACGGTATACGACGATCTTTAAACGATTGCCAGGTTGGAGTCGAAAGGAGTTTCCTTCGCCCATATCTTTTGCAATTAAGTTTTGTTGCATCGCAAAAGACGAAGGAAAACAAAAAAATACGCTGGTAAAAAATAGTAGCGAACCTAACGACCGATAAAATAGTGGTGATTTAAACCTCATGAGAACTTATACGAAATTGACCCTTCCACGGCATTTTCAAGATAATCAAAAACGTTGTCAAAATTTGAGGTTCTTTGCCGAAGATTATAACCAACGCCCAAGAAAAGATTACGAACAAGTTTCCATTTAAATCCAGCACCAAAATCAAGAAGGTAGTCTCTTCTTTTTTTAGTTAAACCCACTTCCGTTGTTTCGCTGGGATAACGATTAGTACCAATAGAACTATGCGTTTCAAAATTGATTCGATGTGTCACTCTATAATCGAAACCAATCCCTAAAATATTCTCAATGTAATAAGCGGTATTTCGGTAAACCGCTTCCTGAATATTACGTTGCGCCGTAAAAGTAGCTGTCAGTTTTGGAGCAACCTTATAAAGTAAGATGCCCTTCACCACATAACCATTAAACGAATTAATGCTAGAATTGTCGTAGTACCTGCCTTGGAATCCAGTAGATAGATTCATTTGTAATTTTTTTGTTACTCTCCCAACAGAACCTGCTAAAATAGAGAAGCCTTTTGAATCTAAAGTACCAGATCGATAGTAATCAACAATATTACCGTCTCCTTCCAGATAAAGATCGAGCTTCGGTCTTACATGGTAATAAACACGGCCTCCTATTTCATTTGTGTCGTAACTGCTTTCTTTAAAATCACTATCTCTATAATTGAAAAGGTAATTTCGGTAAATAGAAGCAATGCTAAATTTTTTTGTCAAACGATACGCAACTTCAGGATTAACATCATTTATCAGAACGGTGCGACGCTTTGTCTGTTCGCTTGTGGCAAAAGCTCTAACAAGAGAAAAGTTGTCGTTGAATTTGGCTTTTAATCTGTTCCCTGTAAATTTTGACTGGACATGTGCGGTATGGTTAAAGCTATTCTGAGTGTTATCTTTAAGAAATTCCTGAAAATTCATTGCATAACCAGCCCCCAGCTCAAAACGCGATCCCTTACGCTCGACCTCAACGGATGGGGTGTAATTTAAAATAATATCGTCATTTCTTTGGCCTGGGGGTTCTCGGTTTATGTTGGAATCATAAACCGTTTTGAATTCAAACCCTGGTTTTATTCTCCAAGTTTTGTCGGGACCAAAACCAATTAAATCGCTGCTGGATTTTTTAGAATCTTGTGGGGAATTATTGATACTGCTGCTTAGTTTCTGGGAATCAACTTGTCCCAGATTTTTTTGTGGGGAAAGATTAAGCAGCTCGTCAGCAAACGCGCTTTGAGAAGCAACAAACGCCAAAACCACAATTAAGCATAAAAACTTTTTCAACATATCACCTATGAGGTTGTTAATTAAAAATTGGTTTTTTTGTTGTTAGTTTCAGCTTAATTATCAAAGTCACACAGTTATTCCCTTAGCCTTGATGCTTTCACTTGCGTATTTTTTATCATAAACCTATTCCTGTCAAGGACTTTTACTATCCTAAGGCTTATTTTCTGCTCCTTTAATTGTCGGCATACCAGCTGAAAAATGTAGCTTTTACTGAATCGTCCCTTCCAGCAAACATGCTAGGCGCTAAGTTTGCCTATTGCTTCTTGTCCTAGGAGTTTCAGCTCCTTTTTCACGTCTTGAACGTAAGGGCTGTCTTGACCGTAGGTTTCCTCAAATATCTTTAACGATCCCTTATAATAAGACTCTGCTTCCTTAAACCTTTTTTGGAGCCTATAAAGTAACCCTAGACGCCCCATTGTAGCTCCCACTTCGGGGTGATTATTTCCTAACGCTTTTTCTTGAATTTCAAGTGCATGTTTTAGAAAAGATTCGGCAGAAACAAGATCTCCTTTTCGAATATAGAGTTTGCCCATCTCTCGATAGGTAAGAGCCAAGATTGGGTGATCTGGCGGAAGGGTTGATTCATGAATAGACAACACTTTTTTTAAAAGTTCCTCAGCGTCATCATATTTTCCTAAAGCGCCGTAAACCGATCCTAAGTTACCAAGCGTAAGCACTACCTTAGGATGATCCTCTCCTAATTCTTCTTTCCATAAATCTAAGGCTTGTTCGTAAAGAGGTTCTGCTTCAAAATACTTTCCTTGTGTGCGATAAACTCCCGCAAGCGCACTTAAACTTTCAGCGGTTTTAGGACTACCCTGGCCAAAAGTTTTTTGACTAAAATTCACGGCTTGTTCCGCTGTTTTTTCAGCTTCAGCAAACTTTCCTTCTTCCGTATAAATGATTGCTAGATTATCCAGTATGTTTGGGTCTTCTTTAGCCATTTCTAACGCCTGTTTAGCAAACGACTCAGCGTCTTTAAATTTTCCTTCCAATAAATAATAATGAGCAAGTACATTTAAAGACCACGCGACCTTTACATCTTTGGGGCCAAACGTGGTTTCTGCAACCCTTAATGCTTTTCGTGTAATTTGAATTCCTTCTTCATATTTTCCAGCATCAATAAGCTTGCTTGCTTGATTATACAAATCTTCCCATACGCCATCCTGAGAAAAAACGGATCTTGAAACACAAATGGTAAGTAAGATGAAGAGAGTCAACCTTTTAAACATTTTCATTTTTTTATTATCTTCCCTCTATAACGAACATGGTGGGGAGTAGTGGATTCGAACCACTGAAGACCGAAGCCAACAGATTTACAGTCTGTCCCCTTTGTCCACTTGGGTAACTCCCCAAAATTTTAAATCGAATTTAGCTGGCGGAGGGATTTGAACCCCCGACCCGCTGTTTACAAAACAGCTGCTCTGCCCCTGAGCTACGCCAGCATTATACCAATCGATTATTTAATCGACCATTTATGAGAAGCTCAGGGACTGTCCTGACTACCATAAAAAAATAAACAATTGCGCATGTCAATGAAAGTCAGGGCTGCCCCTGCCCTAGCTTACAATAAAGAAAATAATAAAGCTAAATGAAAGCTAGGACTGTCCCGACTTCAAGTAAATTTATTGGTTAGTCGGGACTGAGCTACGCCAGCATTATACCAATCGATTATTTAATCGACTATTTATCTCAGGCTCAGGGAAACGCAAAAAAGAAATTAATGAGCCCTATTCTGTCTAAGAACCTTCTGAAATGCAAGTGGTAAAGCATTCAGAATGTCTCCTGCAACAAGAGAAATCTCGCCCTTTTTTTTCGCAGCCAAATCACCTGCCAGCCCATGAATAAAAACTCCAAAGCAGGCCGCTTCAAATGATTTCGCTTTCTGTCCTAACATGGCAGCAATCACACCGGTCAAAATATCCCCAGAACCGCCTGTAGCCATTCCCGGGTTCCCCGTTTTATTGATATAAAACTTACCTTCGGGTGAAGCTACAATTGTATGATGACCTTTTAATACTACAATCACTCGAAATTGCCGCGCAACAAAAACTGCTCTCGTTTTTCGTTTCTGATCTTTTTTCGATATGCTTCCGCCAAAAAGCCGGACAAATTCACCGGCATGTGGCGTCAAAACGGCGGGCCCTTTCAACTTGCGAAATGAATCGGCGTGCCCTTTAAAAGCATTTAAACCATCCGCATCAATCACCATCGGCTTTTTCGAATGAAGCACAACTCGCCTGACAAGAGCCTGTGTTTGCCGATTCCAAGAAAGGCCTGGTCCCAAAGCTAGAACGTCTTGCGTTTGTAAAAAAGTATGGGCTTGCCGGAAAGCAGAAGGACTCAACGTTCCCTCTTTTGTTTCAGGAAGCGGTTTCATCATCGCTTCCGTCAAACGGCGCGTGAGCGGTGATACAAGACTTTTTGGGACCCCAACGGTAACCAGTCCTGCACCAGAACGTAATGCTGCCATCGTTGTCAAATAACAAGCCCCGCTTAAACCTTGAGAGCCGGCCAAAACAAAAATCCGGCCAAAATCTCCTTTATGAGATGTTTGTGACCTAGGTCTGAAATGTTTCCGAAATTCTTTTTTAATATCCATATGTTTATTATGTATTTCTTATCAAAACACGCATTTCCTGGACCGCTTTACGAAGTCCGATGAAAACAGCGCGTGCAATAATGGCGTGACCAATATTAAGTTCATAAATGTAAGGAAGTCTTGCGATCGGTTTTACATTTTCATAATCCAGACCATGTCCCGCATTCACTCCAATTCCGAGTGAATGCGCTAAACGACTTGCTTCGTGAAGCC
>JGI1358J11329_10003815_pt1 | contig 11065 bp, 9 predicted proteins | sample Subgroupgradi54m_FD_11329 | JGI IMG/M metagenome (IMG submission 11329)
CGATTTAAATCACTTAATTTCTTACCGAAAATGATTCGTTGAATCATGAGAAAATCTTACTGAAAACGAGATCAAATTGATAGCAGTGGAGAATTAAAATCGCTTAAAGAATTGGCCGAATTTTGTATATTTTAAAGCTTATAATTACCTTTATGCATAAGGTTACCCAAAAATATCAAAAACGAAATTCTATTACGTTTCGGTAAGGATTGTTGTGATTTGCCAAACAGTCGTTCGGTAAGGTTTTCTCGTGATTTAAGACGTACTTAATCTGAAATTTGTTAATTAAACTTTAAAACCGAACTCATCTAAATTTGAATAAATCTATATTATAGGATATAATATCTGGATGAAAGATCGATTACTGCACATTGGAATGGCAGCTACTTTAGCTCTAAGCGGTTGTGGCCCGGAACAAAATCCTACTCCAACCAGAACGCCGATAGTAGAACCGCAAGTTAGATCTGAGGTTGATTTATATTACCCAGAGTTAAGATCTCTACTTTTATATTCTAGCGGTGAATTACATACCCAGAAAACCACTAAATGGCTTAATTTTACTAAAAGAAATTTTAATCCAAGCATTGCCCAAGCTACCTTTAGCTTTTTTGAAAAACTAGCCAATACTCAAAGAATAATTGAATATGGGATAGGTGACCAATCAATACCCTATTTGCTTAATCAAAGACCAAGAAATCAAAGAGTCTTTTTTATAATTCCTGAAAATGCTCCTGCCCCATCTTGGCAGGATGTTGCATATGAAGCCTCAACAACAGGCGTATTTGAAAATGGCCCTTATGCAAGCATGGCAAGGGTACATAATTCAAAGGATAGCATACCACCTAGTAGAGCATTTACAACGGTAGAGACTTCCTTTAATAAGACTTTTAGTACTGAAGCCTGCCAATCTTCCGTCCAGGTTTCTTCTGTATCACCAGAGGCTGCTGCTTTGGGGCAAGAAATTGTCTGTAATTCATATGGTGCTGCTTTTACTATCAAACAAATTGAAGTTCCTTATAAGTACTACCGAGCTTGGGCACTAGATGTAAAGATCAGTAGAGACCCTTCATCTCCCAGCTTTCCTTTATATGTTCTTTCAGAACAAGAATACGGTGAAATACCATTAGTAGACTTGGTTATACGTTAATTTAAAGCTTCAATTGTAGGCAAGGTTCCATCTGATATTAGCTTTAGCATTGCTCCTCCGCCTACTGAAACAAATGCTTTTTGCACTGCCTGCTCCAAAAGTCCATACTGATCCAAAGCTGCCACAGAATCTCCTCCACCGATTACAATTTCTGCATTTGAGGACAAGATAATTTTTATAAGTTCCTCTGTTTGATTATATTTAGGATCTTCAAATTTACCCACAGGCCCATTCCATACAATCATAGCTGCACCCATTATTAAACTTTTCCAAGAGTCAGTTGTTTGGGGTGCTATATCAAACCCGTCCTCATTTAATTTTCCCACCATAACATTCTTTGGCAACTCTACACTCTGGTTCCTAATTTCTGCTACCAATTTTCCACCTACTAAAACCGCATCTGCATGCTTTGCCAAAACTGTAATAACAGGCAACTTATCCTTAACCTTTGCTCCTCCCATAATTGCTATGAATGGCTTTTTGGGATTATTTCGAACATTTAATAAAGTTTCTACTTCTTTTATAAAATGCAAACCTGCATGGTGTGGCATTAATGTTGGGACAATAGTTGTGGAGGCAGCAGGGTTATGAGCAGAAAAAGCCTCGTTAACATACACCTCTCCCAGTAAAGCTAATTGTTTGGCAAAATCTGTATCGCATGTTTTCGATGTACAAGTTGCATGATACTCTGCCCCTGGGACTTCTCCATGAAAGAACCGGATATTTTCCAGTAAAACAATTTTGTTTGTGGAATTTTTTGCTTCATCAAGATTCAGGACAAAATCCATGCTTGTTCCTAATTCTTTTTCAAACCATTCAGCAATAGGTAGTGCAGATAAGTCTGCAGGGTTGCCATTTTTCTCATCCTCAGCTATTTTAAAAGGCCTGCCTAAATGACCTATTATGATCACTTTAGACGCATTCTGAATACATAATTTAAGCGTGTTAAGTCCTGCTTTTAATTTAAAATCTTCTCTGACTTCCGACTTCTGATTTCCGACCTCTGATAATGCTGCATCAATATCATAACGAAGTAAGACTTTTTTCCCTTTAATAAAATCAGCTGTTACAACTTGCATAAAACTTTTCTTAATATATCATATCCTACAATGAATTATATATTAACCTACTTTATCAACTAATAACCAGGAAAAATTTGTTTCTGAAACCTCTTTTAGTATTTCTTCTCTCATTAACTGAGTAGATTTATGTACTAACCCTCTCTTAGACCTTTCTGGTATAACAACAGATAAGAATCCATTAAGGATTCTCTCCTCATAACTTCTCCTATAGTCTGCAACCACTACCTGACGATACTTATATGATAACTCTCTACCTTTTGGAGAAAGCAAAGCCCTCTCAGCTGCAAAAACTACTTTTTTTGCATAGTTTAAATCTTCTTGATATTGCGGATTATTCATTAGATCTTCAAACAACATTATTCGACCAAGTCTTTTTTTAGAGTATCTTACCCGAAATAACTTGTCTGTCCAATCAGCCGCGGTTTCCCATAATTTTTGAATTCTAGAAGTGCTTACTTCATCATGAATGAGAGGATCATAATTAGTAGCCCATACACTCTTATGTCTAATGCCAAACCTCTCATGAGTGCTACTTAAAACTTTACCCATAATCATTTTTTGATCTGGAGATAAACTTCTAAATAAGTCATTTCTAAAAGCTGGTGGATCCCGTAGAACAGAAGCAGAAACTAATATTAAAATTCCTGGGTAAACTGTTTGGGGCCATAATGAATTAGCCAAAAGATATGCATCAAACCAGGATTGTTTAACAAAAGGACTTTGCGGTTCTGGTTTTTCTTGTAATTCAGGTCTGTCTATAAGTGAAGCCATATTAAATGGATTGCCATTACGTCCTGACAAACCAAATTATAGATGATTTTGTAAATCTTCTCAAGGACTTGGTGGGTAACCTTAATTGCTTTAAGCATTAAGCATATTGATTTTGATTGATTATTATATATAATTCCAACTATGGGTATTGAAAGCTTTTTGAAAAAAAATCCAACCTGGAATCCAATTTATAGATTTTATAGATAGAAAGGCTCTTCAAGAAAGCCACCCTACCACCCGTATACGTGAACTTGCCCGGTTATATAGGGAAGAAGGCTCTGAACAAATTCAAGTGTTATCAAAAATATTAAATCCCGATGAAGATAGTGTATCAACTATCCCCAATGAAGAATTAATAATGAACCGTTTAAACCTGGAACAACGTTTTTCCTGGGGTATAAATGGTCTGGCAGTGTTTTTTGGCTGTACAATCCCTACGATCGAATCTGCCCGCCAAGAAGGCTGGCTGGATATGAGTGAGTTTTGGGGCCTTTATGATTTGGCAAGAGCAGGAACTTTTCTACCAGAATGTCCTGCTAGACAAATAGATAGATACATTTTTACACCCCCACAATGGGGTGGCTTGGACCAGGCAATCAGAAATAATCTAACTTACGGCATTTTCTTAGAAGAAAAAGGGTTAGCTTTACTTCCTCCAAGTTTAACCACGATTTTAAGCCAGGCATATCAAGTATATAATCCTGTCGTAGAAGAGTTTAAAACAAAACACAATACACTCGCAAAATGTCTCACAAATTAAATCAGGAATCAAATTCTCTTTTAACTTGAGGATGTGGTAGAGCGCTTATCTGATAAGTAAGAGGTCATTGGTTCGAATGTCCTACGCGAGTTACTAAAATTTGAAGCTAAACTTAGTAAGCTGGTGTTTGTAAGATAATGCGCTTATCGTTGGATAGCAGTGCTTGATATAGCTTGCTGCTCTGTTCATCTTTAGGATTAAGCAAATAAGCTTGTTCGGCTGCTTCAATAGCTTGTTGGTAATTACCCACTTTGTAGTAACTAAGAGCTAAATCATACCAAAGCAGACTGTCTAAGGGCATTTTATTTGAAGTTTGGTGTATAAAGTCTATTGCCGAGTTGGGATCTGCAAAATTCAACAGCAATTCAGCTAAATTTTCATAAGGTAAATAGAAAGTATTGGTGTTCTCTATAGCCTTTCTAAAGCTACTCTCTGCTTTATCTATAAAGTTCTGGTTATGGTTGATCGACGACCCTTTATGTCTATAAACAACCCCTAAATTATTCCAATTTAACCACCAGTATGGAGCAAGCTCTGTGGATTTTTTAATATGGATTTCTGCTTCGTCATATAAACCTGCATTTATCAGTTCATATCCAAGATTATTCTCCAAAACGAAACTATCTTTTGTAACTTGAATATCGTGGCTAGCTAAGATTAGTCCATTTGTCCAGTTAGTATTTCTGACAATTGTTCTGAGGGAAAAAGCAATTATTATTACTATGGATACCAAATAGATATTCCTAAGCTTAAAATTCTCTAAGCTTTCAGTAACGACTCCTGCTATTCCCAGTAGACCAATTAACGGAAAATAAAACCACCGATCGGCTACAGTTGCATCGAGCGGAACAAGTTGTAGATGAATTCCTAATCCTAAAACAAGCCAAGTTAAGAAGAAAAGGAAAGCTTTAAAATATTTCCTGTCTTTATATAATTTTCTCCCAAAGAGGATAATTATTATAAAAAATGTAGCATCTAATATAAGCGGTAGATAAAAATCTTGAAAATTTATGGACTTGATTATCCATTGTTGGCCAACGGCTAAGTCTCTAGGGAAAAAGGCTGTTTTGAAGTAATAAAATAAAATTGCAGGAATATTTATTAACCTCTCCGCAAAAGATAGCCTAGTTATGGGAAATATCAAATCTTTAGACAATGGAACCCCCACGGCAAGATACCTTAAAGCTATGTAGCAACTTAGGATAGTAAGATTTATGGTTAAAAATGTTTTGTATCTCTTAATAAGAGATACCTTTGTTCTATTTTGTTCAATAAATAACATTCGATAAATTAAGACTGTAAAAATGAACAATACGCCAGTCTCCTTAGAAAGTAGCGATAGAGATAAGAGACAAACATACAAGATATAATCAAACATATTCATCGATGATTTGGAGGCAATAACTATTGCAAAGAGCCCAAAAAACATATAAAGAGTATCTTGAAAAGCAGATATATAAGATACAGCATCAACATTCACTGGATGTACAAGAAAAACTAAAGAAATGATTAAGGCCATATTTTTCGTAAAAATATGCCTTAATAAAATAAAGACTAGTATCACATTTAAGATATGGAGTATAACTTGAAAAAAATGGAATGGAAAAGGATTGGCTCCGAATAAGCTATACAATATTGTAAAACATGTAGTCATCAAGGGCTTATAATATAGTCCACTTAGACTATTCCCTCCTCCAAAGCTGCTACCCAGAAATAGCGTTGGTATATTTTTTATTGAATGAACTAGAGGATTAGTTAAAATTTGGGACGGATCATCTAAAACAAATTGGTTAAAGAAGGAGTTGGTGTAGACAATCAAACCTAGTAAAATTATTAGGAGTACTGGTATATGCTTCTTTAGAGCATTTATGGATAAAGTCATCATACATCTTCAAAGGAGGTTTATAAGGATTGTCAAATTTTATCCTTGCCTATTATTACGAGAATATCAACACCCGAAGGCTTCATCTCACCAGCTGGTAAATCGGAAACTGTGGCGTTGAGAGCCTTAGCTAAACTTGAAGCAGACTGTCTAGCTGAATCTGTGAATACTACAACAATGGTTTTGTCATAATTATCGTGGTTAGTATTGTCTCGATTAACGATATTAACCTGAGAAAAATTTTTATTTATTTCTCCCTCAACCTTGGTTACCAATCCTGTTGTTGAAGTACCATTCCAAAGGGCAATTTTTGCCAAAACCACTTGGGCTGAGGATGAGGCAATAACTATTGGCGCTACATCAACAATCTGATTGGCAACAGGATCATAGAGTATGACTTTTTTTGAAACAGTATAGAAGAAGATACTATCACCGTTTTTGCCTTTCTTAAAAAAGGGCTGATCCTGAAGCTTACTTGCATCAGTAACCACTCCTATAATTGGATCTTCTCCTGTGGGTAACTGTATTAATTTTCCTACTTCTGCTATCAATTTTTTATTATCACCCTGATTATTTTTTTGAATTAGGTTCTTGATCCCTTCAGGTACTGGGAAAGGTAGTTTTATATTAGGCTTTTTAAAATAAATAAAGCCTCCGGCTACTATTAAAATCAAAATTATTACCAGCAGAATTAGTGTATGCTTTTTTGAACTATTCATGATTTAAATTTTATCCCCTCCAGCGATGATTAGCATATCTGCTCCCTGTGGTTTAGATTCATTTGGAGGCAAATCACTGCTAGTTAAGTTTAAGGTTTTTGCTAAATTACTAGCATAATCTTTAAAGGATTGATTAAAAACTACTATTAATGATTTATTATAATCCATCTTAGCTGCATTATTCTTACTAATTATATTAGCATCAGGTGAGGACTTTTTGATATCAGATTCAAGCTTTGAAGCTAGACCTTGGGCAGTTGTACCATTCTTAATTGCTATTTTAGGTAATTGCTGATTCGAGGCTCCAGCAACAGCTGGACTACTACTTACGGTATTAGCGGAACTTATTGTTACAACATCATCTACAATGTTAGCTTTAGGGTCATAAATGATAACTTTATGAGCATTAGCGAAGAGTAAAATCTTGTCACCGTTCTTTGCGTTTTGGAATACCGGTTGGTCTTTAAGTTTATCTATATCCGTGATACTTGCAACAGCTGGATCCTCACCCTTAGGCAATCTGATTAATTTAGAAACGCTTTCGATTATCTTTTTTGCATCTGTTTGAATTGGTTGACTTTGGTCATTGCTGCTTTTGAGCGTTTTAAGCTCCTTTTGAGCCTGTTGGTATTGATAAAACAGAAATCCTGATCCAGCCAAAACCACACCAAGCACAACAGTTATGAGAATAACCATGGGGGAGATTTTGTTAAAATATACTTTCTTAGTTAGCGATAAAAGTCTAAATTCTATATTCTCTAAATCCATATAATAATTATATCATTTAACAAAAGAGCGTGTTCGTGCAAGGTCACTTACTTAAGGGCTTGGGCTTGGTGATGGAGTCACTGTAGGTGTAGGTGTAGGGCTAGGTGTTACTGATGGAGCAGCTATGCTAGGAGAAACTGCAGTGCTAGAAGGACTTGGACTTGGGCTTGGTGATGGAGTCACTGTAGGTGTAGGTGTAGGGCTAGGTGTTACTGATGGACTTGGGCTAGGTGATGGAGTCACTGTAGGTGTAGGTGTAGGTGTAGGGCTAGGTGTTACTGATGGAGCTAGCTGAGTAGAAGTTACTTGACTGGCATCTTGTACGGCTATTGCTGTCCATGAGAAATTTAGATCTGCGGAAGCTGCTTTATTCAATTTAATATTGAATCCTGAGGTAGAGAGATTTTGAACTACATATCTGACATCGCCGTTTAGTAGTGACTGTCCAGCCCCATCATTGCCAGGGTAAAGGCGTTTTTCAGGAAAACATCTCCATTAAAAAATAAGGCAGTGGGATTTAGCCTTAATTGATTAAAAATGAATAGCTGTTTTTTAAAATTTAGATCTTTTTATCCTTTTTCATATTACTCCAGGGTATCAGTTGTCTGGTTAAACCACACCTGCCATCCTTAGAAAATTGTGATGAATGGCAGTACAACTTTTAAAGTTACTGATTACCTCAGTTGGGGAAATAAATTGCCAGAGGTTAAACAAGCTTAAGCACATACTACGCAGGAATGTCATTACCTGTGGAGCATTTCCATTTTTTAATGTACATCTATCCTCTAAAAACAGATAATCTTTCTGCCAGTGTAAATTATTCTCAATACTCCAGTGGTTCCTGGTATGGATGGCTATCTGCTTTGCAGTGAAATCCTTACTTGAGATCAGATATACAGTTTCATCAATTTCTTTGACTACTTTAGTCCTGATTTTTTGATCAACTTCAGTCCTAGTTCCAAACCGGTGGATTTTACCAACAGTTTGGACTCCTTCCCAACCATGCTCCTTTACTAGATATTCACACATCAGATTATCATGACTAATAGTGATTGTGGTTTTAACATCCCTTCCTCTTTCACTATCCTGGTCAATTGCCTGATTTATGACTGTCTTAAAAGGAAGGTTATCAAAAAAGGTTTTCAGATTAGTTTCTAAAGTATCCTGGTTACCTTTGGCAAACAGTAAATAGTGAGCATGGGAATTAAGGATCAATTTGACTGTTTCCTTTTGGGTATGTAAAGCATCACCTACTAACAGCATTCCATAAACAAATGGTTTTTGCTCTGATAAAAGCCTTCTAAAGGCCGGGATTTCATTCTCCTTCTGGGTTACTCCAATCTGTCCCAGGATTTGATGGGTAGTGTGGCTAAACAAAGATAGGATATGTTTAACTCTCTCTTTACCATGAATCCCATTCATAGTTTTCCCGTCAAATGAAGCCACCAAACTTAAATCTAACCCATACAGCAATTTCCTCCAAAACAGGTAAGCAGTAACTAAACTGTCAATATCAACTTTTTGAATAGCACGGGATAAAGTTCTTTGATCAGGGATACCATGAGGCATTAATCCATCCCAACCTGTAACCTTTTGTAACCATTTCCTGTTATGAATTGCCCATATACGACAATCCTTAACTGTGGTGTTTCCTGCAGTAATTCCACCAAACAGGATAATTAAAATCAAAACTAAGGGATGTCTTTTACCAAACCTGCTTCTACCATCTATTACTTTAGAAAATGCTTGGATTAGAGTTTGATGATGTTTTTTAAACCTTTTCCTGAAGTTAAACAAACTTCCATCTTGCAGATATATGGTATGGTTAGTAGAATAATTCATAAAGGCTCACTATTAATTGGTCGTACAATTATTATGGGGCCTTTCTTTGTGAAGTGTCAAATCCGATAGTCTAAGAGAATGCCTTTACCCTGCATCATTGCCTACATAGGTAGTAGCAGTAACATTAACAAATGGAACCTGAGCATAAGCCCTACTGAAGCTTACGGTCACCATGTCAGCTCCTTGCTTGACTATTGCAAGACCAGCAGTATCTTTATTAAAGGTTGCTCTACCTAGGAAGTTAACATCGCCTTTGAAGATGACATTAGAAATAAAGCTTACTAGATTATCAAATATAGAATTGCCAGCAAATTCTACATCTTTAGAAATAGTCAGACCACCATTAGCATTTAGCTGAGTAAATAAGCTATTTCCAGTACTGCTAGATGCAATTTGTGCTGAGGCGGTTGCCTGAGCAGTTACGCTGGAAACGGCACTCTGTAGTTGCTGTAACTTATAATTTAGTGTAGAGGTAATCTGATCAGTTACTAGTTGATTAGCCAGCACTGTTAACCCTTGAATCTGATTAGCCTGAATGCCGTCAGCAACGATGGTGCCCTTAAAGTAAGCGTTGCCTTTGCTATCAAACTTGATGACAGCTTGGTTGGATTGATCAGTCACCTCAATATCATTATTTGGACCAATATTAATGGTTAAGTTACTATTATCAAGAGGTTTAATTAGGTTGGTAATAAGCCTGGAGGCTGTAAGCTTAGGTGTAACTACCTCAATTCCTGCAGCCAGACGGTCTAAAGAGATGTCAGATTTAGTTTTTGACTGTTGAGTCTGATTAACTAGTGCAGCAAGTACCTGTTGGGAAAAATCTGTACCTTTGGATAGACCTGCCAGAGATACCTGTCTGGATGCAACCATCTCTTCAAGACTGGCACCGTTGTAGTAACCTTGTTGTACAAAAACCATAATTTGGTCTTTACCAGAACCGGGAGTCCAAGAATCAAGCGCCTTAGCCATCACCCAACCTGCCTGCTGGGCTTTCATTACCCGTCCTGCCTCAGCAGTTGATGTTGTTAAGTAGTCACCCGGATTGATGGCAGTAGACGAAGACGCAATTTTAACCAAAACACGACCATTTAGGGCAACTGGCATAGGATGATCTCCATCTTTGATGTTGTACCCAGTGGAGGTAAAGAAATTCTGATTGTTAGAAACAATACCGATGACATTACTTTGATAAGCTTGGGAGGATTTAACCATTTTGGTCACTTGACCCAGGATTTTAGTCCAATCAGTAACGCCTCCGTTATCTCCATAGGTATTGACCATCTCGGTACCAACTACCACCACATCACCATAGCCAACATCACTGGCGACTGGGTAACGCTCGGCGTAATCAGCGAGAGGATTAGCGTTACAGTCACGGATTTCGTAAGCAGTACCGGCGGTAGGAGCTGTAGCATTAGCTAAACTTGAACACACACCGGTCGAAGAAGCTGTTGCTCCCAAGGTCATAGACGGGCCAGCAGAACCACCTGAACCACCAGCCATAATCGTAACCGTATTTACACCTGTACTGGTGTTGTTCAGGCCAATATTAATTGCCGTTACACCAGTTGAAGCATTTTGACCATTTCCTATATTAATTGTTTTAGTAGCACCCGCCGCAGTGACAGTATTCATAATATTAACTATCTCCGTTCCAGTAGATTGACCCAGAGTAATAGTCCCAGTCCCTGCTGCTGCTCCAATTGTGACAGTTTTTGCAACTGAATTGGCATTTGTCCCTATATTAATTGCTGGAGTACCACCAGCAGATGTTCCTACATCAATACTGATATTACCAGCCGGATTAGCACCACCAACGCCGTTTCCAGTCAGGATGCTGATAGCTCCAGATGCCCCGGAAGTTGTGGCATTTCCTGTCTGTAGTGTCAAAAGTCCTGATCCACCAGAAGTTGCTCCATTAGTTCCAGTAGTAATACTAATAGCTCCACCAGCTCCTGTGGCACCTCCAACTCCTGAGGCAATTACCACATTTCCTCCTGCTAAAGCCAAAGATCCAGTACCAGCAGTAAGAGAGATAGCTCCACCAGCCACACCAGTACCTGCTCCGGATGGGACACCACCATTACCAGC
>JGI1358J11329_10003819_pt1 | contig 11058 bp, 11 predicted proteins | sample Subgroupgradi54m_FD_11329 | JGI IMG/M metagenome (IMG submission 11329)
CTGCGCGCCATCGGCGCCAGCCAGCCACACCGCCAGCACAGCCCCGCCTCGTTGCGCCGCATCCTGCGCGCCCTGCCCAACGGCGTCGATGCCGAATACCGCATCGCCTACGTGATCGTGGAGACGACATGAATATTTTCGTCACCGGCACCGATACCGATGTGGGCAAAACGCTGGTGTGCAGCTGGCTCTGCCTGCATACGCAAGCCGATTACTGGAAACCGATTCAGTGCGGCACCACGCCCACGACCGACAGCGAAACCGTGGCACAACTGAGCGGTGTCAAAACCTGGCCCGAAACCTATCGCTTGCAATTGGCTGCCTCGCCACATCTCGCGGCCGCAGGTGAAGAGGTAACGATCAATACGGCAGACTGTCAGCTGCCGACTCCCTCCCCTTCAAGGGGAGGGCNGGGGTGGGGATGGGGTTCAGCAGCGCACGATGAAACCCCATCCCCACCCCCGACCCTCCCCTTGAAGGGGAGGGAGGAATCGGCGCTGCGCGGTTTGGTGATTGAAGGCGCCGGTGGGCTGTTGGTGCCATTGAATGGACACGAAACCGTGCTCGATCTGATCGCGCATTTGCAGGCCCCGGTGCTGCTCGTCGCGCGCTCTACACTGGGCACCATCAATCACACCTGCCTCTCACTGCAAGCGCTGCACGCGCGCAATGTGCCCGTGCTCGGCGTCGTCATGTGCGGCCCGCAGCATGCCGATAACAAGGCAGCCATCGAACACTATGGCAAGACCAAGGTACTGGCTGAATTTCCGCTGCTGAATGAAATCACCCGCGCAGCATTGCAGAACATTCCTCTGCCGGAAACTCTGCGGCTGCAATTGACATGACCATCGCCGAACTCGACCACGCCCACGTCTGGCATCCCTTCACGCAAGCGCACACCGCGCCTGCGCCGCTGCCCATCGTGCGCGGCGCGGGGGCGTATCTCTACGATGAACAGGGCAAGGCGTATTGCGATCTGATTTCAAGCTGGTGGGTCAACCTGCACGGTCATGCGCACCCGGCCATCGCTGCAGCGATTGCCGAGCAAGCGCGCACGCTGGAGCATGTGCTGTTCGCGGGTTTTACCCATGCGCCCGCAGCGCAATTGGCACAGGCGCTCACAAAAATTTTGCCGGCGCCACTGGAGCGCGTGTTCTTCTCGGACAATGGTTCAACCGCCACCGAGATCGCGCTGAAGATGAGTTACCAGGTCTGGTACAACCGTGGCGAGAAGCAGCGCACGCTGTTCCTCGCCTTCGACGGCGCGTATCACGGCGACACCTTCGGCGCGATGGCGGCCGGTCGTACATCAAGTTTTTTCAACCCGTTCCAACCCTTCCTGTTTGAAACGCGCACCCTGCCCTGGCCGCATACCTGGATCGGCGACACGGACATTGAAGCCCGCGAGGCACAGGCACTGCTCACCCTCGATACGGTGCTCGCACAGGAGGGCCAGCGCATCGCCGCACTGATCGTCGAGCCCCTCATTCAAGGCGCGAGCGGTATGCGTTTTGTGCGTCCACAATTTCTCCGCGCGGTAGTCGAGCGCGCGCGCGCGCTCGGCATCCTGGTGATCTTCGATGAAGTGATGACGGGCTTTGGCCGCACCGGAAAAATGTTTGCCTGCGAACACATCGGCACGGGCCAGGAAATAACGCCCGACCTTATCTGCCTATCCAAGGGTCTGACCGGCGGCTTCCTGCCCATGGCCGTCACCGTAGCCACCGATGCCATTTATCAAGCCTTTCTCGGCGAGCATTTTTCCAGTGCCTTCGCGCACGGTCACTCGTACACCGCCAATCCGCTCGGCTGCGCCGCTGCGCTGGCATCGCTGCGTCTCTTCAACGATGAAGGTACATTGCAAAAAATTGCCGCGCTCGAACACGTGCATCGCAGCGCCTTGCAGGAATTGGCGCAGCATCCGCTGGTACACTGCCCGCGTGTGCTGGGCAGCATTGCTGCCTTCAACCTGGGCGAGACCAGCGCTGGCTATAGCGCAGCGATGGGCCGCACGGTGCAGCAACGCTGCCTGGACGCCGGGCTGATCGTGCGCCCGCTGGGCAACACCGTCTATCTGCTGCCGCCGTATTGTCTGACACCGGAACAGTTGCAAGACGCCTATGCCACCCTGACGAATATTCTTGATCGCTGCAATAAAGACAGCGATAACAACACACCGGCATCGACCGGGTTTTGACTCACGCTAAAATGCCTTAAAGATTGAAGGAAGATCATGAGCAACGTACAACCCATCCAGTTTGTGAAGTCATGCCAAACCCGCAGCACGACCGACGGCCCGTGGTCGGTCGATGCCATCGAGGCACTGTTCAACAAGCCCTTCAACGATTTGATTTTTGAAGCGCAGCAAGTGCACCGCCAGCACTTCGACGCCAACAGCGTGCAGCGTTCGACCCTGCTGTCGATCAAGACCGGCGGCTGTCCAGAAGATTGCGGCTATTGCCCGCAGTCCACCTATCACGACACGCCGGTGGAGGATCAAGGTCTGATGGCGCTGAACGATGTGGTGGCGAGTGCGCGCGCGGCGAAGGAAAACGGTGCGACGCGTTTCTGCATGGGCGCCGCCTGGCGCGGCCCGAGCGACAACGATGTGGCCGCCGTGCTGCCGATGATCAAAGCGATCAAGGACATGGGTCTGGAAACCTGCGGCACCTTCGGGCTGTTGAAAGAGGGTCAGGCCGAAAAACTGCGCGACGCGGGTCTGGATTACTACAACCACAACATCGACACCGCGCCAGAGTTTTACGCCGACATTATTTCCACGCGCCGTTTCGATGATCGCATCGACACGCTGCAAAAAGTACGCGACGCGGGTTTGAATGTGTGCTGCGGTGGCATCGTCGGCATGGGCGAATCGCGCCGCCATCGCGCCGGGCTGATCGCTACCCTGGCCAACATGAACCCGCCGCCGGAATCGGTGCCGATCAACACCCTGGTCAAGGTCGAAGGCACGGCGCTCGATCACGCCGAAGATCTCGACCCCTTCGAATTCATCCGCACCCTCGCCGTGGCACGCATCACCATGCCGACCAGCCGCGTGCGTCTGTCGGCAGGGCGTGAAACCATGTCCGACGAAATGCAGGCGCTATGTTTCCTCGCTGGTGCCAATTCGATTTTCTACGGCGAAAAACTGCTCACCACCGACAACCCGGAAAATGAACGCGACAATGCGTTGTTTGCTCGATTGGGAATTCGGGGGGAATAGCGAGGCGAGGTAAAACCCTTGGCCACAGAGTCATATACGATCTTGCACCCACTTCAGCGGGTAGCAAGATCGTATATGACTCTGTGGCCAAAGGTTCTCGGAAAATCAGGCCTGCTGCCGTCACTACATGGCTTTGCACCCGCGCCTCCCGTTGAAGGTCGGAGTAAAAAGCCCCCTCAAGCTCCCCCGCTTCTCTGCCGTTAATTGTGAAATACCCCCATAAGGCGGAGATTTCAATGGCAAAACTTGACTTGAGTAGTGTGCTGGCGCATGCGGATCAGTTGCCTGCGGTGTCGCACAGCGCGATTGAACTGGTGAGCATGCTGGCCAATGACGATGTGGATATTCATACCCTGGCGGACAAGGTTACGCTCGATCCGGTGATTGCCGGGCGCGTGCTGAAAGTGGCCAACTCGACTTTTTTCAACCGGGGCCGTCAGGTGGGTTCGATTCCCGATGCGGTGATGATTATCGGCATGATCAATGCCCGCTCACTGATCATTGCCGCCGCCGTGATGGGCAAGGCGCGCGCGCCCAAGGTACCGGGTTTCGACATGAGTTATTTCTGGCGCCACAGCCTGTCCACCGGCATCGTCACCCAGCAGCTGGCACTGCATCTGGGCCTGTCCACCGGCATCGCCTTCTCGGCCGGGCTGCTGCACGATATCGGCAAACTGATCCTGGCGCTGTCGTATCCAGAGGAATATACCCAGGTGATCAAGCTGAAACAGCAGGAAAACCTGCAAACCTTTGAAGCCGAGCAGGAGGTGCTGGGACTGGATCACAGTATGATCGGCGCTGGCGTGCTGGGCGACTGGAACCTGCCGACAACGCTGGTCAACGCAATCAATGAACATCACATGGAAAACACCTCAAGCGATCTGCTCGCCAGCTCGCTGCGCCTGGCGAATCACGCGGCCAGTTACGCGATGGATACCAAACTGCCGACCAGCAAGGAACTGGAATTCACCGAACAACCGGTGGAACCGGAAGTGTTTGAAGAAATGCTGCCAGATATGCAGAAACAGTATCAGCGGTATAGCTTGCTGTTCTGAGTGGCCCGCAAAAAAAAACCTAACCACAGAGAACGCAGAGAAATTCAAAAACGCATTTGCTTTTCTCTGCGACTCTGCGGTTGCCTTTCTGTTTTCTTCAAATCTTTTCAAACCATCAACACCGTTGATCCCGTCGTCTTGCGTGCTTCCAGATCGCGGTGCGCCTGGGCGACATCCTTGAGGGCGTAGCGTTGATGGATGTCGATTTTCACCTTGCCGCTGGCGACCATTTCAAACAATTCCGCTGACATGGTTTCCAGATCGCTGCGCTGGGCGGTGTAGGTCATCAGCGTGGGGCGCGTGAGATAGAGCGAGCCTTTCTGCGACAGGATGCCGGGGTTGAAATTGCCGATCGGGCCGGAGGCGTTGCCGAAGCTGACCATCATGCCGAGCGGGCGCAGACAGTCGAGCGATGCTTCAAAGGTGTCTTTACCGATCGAGTCGTAAACCACAGCCACACCGACGCCACCGGTAATCTCGCGTACCCGTTCAACCACATTCTCGCGCGCCGTGACGATGACGAAATCGCAACCATGGGCGCGCGCCAGCTCGGCTTTTTCTTCCGTCCCGACGGTACCGATGACGGTGGCGCCCAAAGCTTTGGCCCACTGGCACACGATCAAACCGACGCCCCCGGCGGCGGCGTGAATCAACATCGTATCGCCGGCTTGCACGCGATAGGTGCGCCGCAGCAGGTATTGGGCGGTCAAGCCCTTGAGCATCATCGCAGCGCCCTGCTCGAAGCTGATCGCCTCGGGCAATTTCACCAACGTATCGGCGGGCATGACACGCGTTTCGCAATAGGCCCCGATGGGACGGCAATAAGCGACGCGGTCACCCGCTTGCAGCGTCGTGACTGCGCCCCCGGTTTCTTCCACCACCCCGGCCGCTTCCATGCCGAGAATCGCGGGCAGTGCGGGCAAGGGATAAAGTCCGGTGCGGTAATACACGTCGATGAAATTCAAGCCGCAGGCGTGCTGGCGTACGCGTACATCGTGCGGCCCCAGCGCGGGTAATGCGACGTCGCCGTACTGCAATAGCTCCGGCCCGCCAGTGTGTGGAATGAACACGGCCTTGCTCATGGCGATCTCTTTCATGGCGCTCTCCTTTGTTGCAGGCCCAGCATGAAAATACCGAGCAGCACACCGATGGTTCCCAATAAATGCCAGGCCGTAATCTGCTCACCCAGAATCAATCCGCTCATCAAGAGTGTACTCATCGGCCCGACCATGCCGATTTGCGCCGCTATACCAGCACCAAGAATGTCAATCGAGAGCATCACGAAAAAAACCGGGATCACGGTGCAGAAAATCGCGTTGAAGATGCTCAGTGCATAAACTTCCCAGGGCAATTGCAAAGCTGTCAGATCGCGTACGAGGAAGAACTGGGCGATGCACACCAGCGCGGCGATGCTGGAGGCGAGCGCCGTCATGCGCAGCGTACCCAGCTGGCGCAGCAATTCACCGCCGAGCAACAAATAGAGCGCATAGCTGACCGCGCTGGCAAACACCAGCGCACTGCCCAACCACAGGTTGGCCTGCGCCAGCCGCACATCGTGCACAAAGGCCAGTGCAATGCCGAGGTAGCTGATCAGCAAGGCCGCACCCTGCATACGGCGCAGGGTGCGTCCGTAGAACAACCAGGCGAACAACAATACCAGCGTCGGGTAGAGAAACAGAATCAGACGTTCCAGCGCGGCGGAGATATATTGCAGCCCAAGAAAGTCGAGATAGCTGGCAGCGTAGTAGCCAAGCACGCCAACCACTGTGACATTGAACCACTGGGGTGGAGAAATCTTTACGGCTGCACGGTTCTGCATCAGCCAGGCAATCCCCCCGAAAAACGGCAGCGCAAAACCCATGCGCAGCGCCAGCAGGGTTTCCGTATCGACACCATAACGATAGGCCAGCTTGACCACAATCGCCTTGGCGGAAAACGCTACGGCGCCAAGGACGCCCAGTGTGATACCGATCAGGACACGGTATTTCGGTTCGAAAAAGATCTTGTGCATCTAGGCGGGTCTGTTGACCAGCGATGTCCACAGAAATAATGCGGCGACCTTGTTTATGGCAATGCGCAGCATGCAGGCTTCGGGGGTCATGGCTCAATCACGCACGAAAGATGCGGGGTGGTAAAATTCAGCCTCTTTTATAACATGTCTTCGGGATCAAAATGGCAGGGCATTCCAAGTGGGCCAACATCCAGCACCGCAAGGGTCGGCAGGATGAAAAACGCGGCAAGGTATGGACCAAGCTGATTCGTGAAATCACGGTATCGGCCAAGCTCGGCGGTGGCGATATCGCCACCAATCCGCGCCTGCGCGTGGCGATCGACAAGGCCAAGGAACAGAACATGCCGGCGGACAACATCAAGCGCGCCGTCGATCGCGGCAGCGGCACGCTGGAAGGCGTTGACTACGAAGAGATTCGCTACGAAGGGTATGGCATCGGCGGCGCAGCGGTAATTGTCGATTGCATGACCGACAACCGCACCCGCACGGTCGCCGAAGTGCGCCACGCGTTTTCCAAATACGGGGGCAATATGGGTACCGAAGGTTCGGTCGCGTTTCTGTTTACGCACTGCGGCCAGTTCCTGTTTGCTCCCGGCACGTCCGAAGATAGCGTGATGGAAGTCGCGCTGGAAGCCGGCGCAGAAGATGTCAGCAGTGATGACGAAGGCGGTGTCGAAGTGACATGCGCGGTACACGATTTTGTCACCGTCAAGGAAGCCTTCGATGCGGCGGGTCTGAAAGCTGCGGTGGCCGACATCGTGATGAAGCCAATGAACGAGATCGCGCTCGCGGGCGATGACGGCCAGAAAATGCAGAAACTGCTCGACGTGCTGGAAAGTCTGGACGACGCGCAGGAAATCTACAGCAACGCTTTGATTGAAGAATGAATGCTTCACCGCCAAGACGCCAAGAGCGCCAGGGAAAGACAAAAACAAAAGACTTTCTTGGCGCCTTGGCGGTGAAATCTTTTACTGATCGGTAATCATGAAAATACTCGTCGTCGGTTCCGGTGGTCGTGAACATGCGCTGGCATGGAAGCTGGGCCATTCGCAAAAAATTCAAGTGGTCTATGTTGCCCCCGGCAACGGTGGCACGATGGGCAATACCCCTGGCACGCGCCATCTGGACAATCTGGACATCACCGATATCCATGCGCTCGCCGATTTTGCCGAGAAAGAACAGATTCAGTTGACCGTAGTCGGCCCGGAGGCACCGCTGGCGGCGGGCATTGTCGATCTGTTCCGCGCCCGAGGCCTGAAAATCTTTGGCCCGACCAAAGCCGCTGCACAACTGGAATCATCCAAGGATTTTGCCAAAGCATTCATGAAACGCCACGGCATCCCCACCGCCGAATATCAAACTTTTTCCAACGCCGACGCCGCGCACGCTTACATCGACCAGCAAGGCGCGCCCATCGTCATCAAGGCCGATGGCCTCGCCGCGGGCAAGGGCGTGGTCGTGGCGATGTCGCTGGACGAAGCGCACGCCGCCGTTGACATGATGTTGCTCGATAACAAGATGGGTGATGCGGGTGCGCGCGTGGTGATTGAAGAATTTCTCGCGGGCGAGGAAGCCAGCTTCATCGTACTGTGCGATGGCAACAACGTGCTGGCGCTGGCCACCAGTCAGGATCACAAGCGCCTGCTCGATGACGATCAGGGACCCAACACTGGCGGCATGGGTGCGTATTCCCCGGCGCCGGTCGTCACCCCGACCCTGCACGCGCGGGTGATGCGCGAAATCATCCTGCCCACCGTCAACGGCATGGCGAAAGATGGCATTCCCTACACCGGATTTCTCTACGCCGGTCTGATGATCGACGAACACGGCACACCGAAAACGCTGGAATTCAACTGCCGCATGGGCGACCCGGAAACCCAGCCGATCATGGCGCGCCTGAAAACAGACCTGGTGCAGGTGATGGAGCACGCCGTCAACGGCACGCTGGATAAAATCGAACTCGACTGGGATCGCCGTACCGCACTCGGTGTGGTGCTGGCTGCGCACAATTACCCCGAGACGCCGCGCAAGGGCGATGTCATCACCGGCCTCCCCGCCGAGACCGACGACTGCGTCGTCTTTCATGCCGGTACGCAGGCAAAGGATGGACAGACCGTCACCCACGGCGGCCGCGTGCTGTGCGTGGTCGGCCTGGGCGACATGGTGCGCAAGGCGCAGCAGCGTGCCTATGAAGCGATTGAAGCAATTCATTTCGACGGCATGCAGTACCGCAAGGATATCGGCTATCGTGCAATCAATCGCAAGAATTGAATCTCTACCGCTTCAGATTCAATTGCAGGAAGCATTCTGTTTTTGTAGGGCGGAAAAGCACAGCGCCTTCCGCCGGATGTTCCATTCCCATGTAGTGAAGCATTACTTGAAGAACGCATCCGGCGGAAGGCGCTGCGCTTTTCCGCCCTACGCATACGCGTTCTACTCACGCGCGAATACCCGCAACATTTCAAACTGATATCTAGTGATGGTTACCTCGAACGACGTCAAAACCTATCTGCTCGATTTGCAGCAACGCATCGTTGCTGCACTGGAGGCGTTCGATGGGCAGACGTTCCTGCACGACGCGTGGCAACGCCCGGCAGGCGACGCGCTGGGTGGCGGGGGGATCAGCCGGGTGCTGGAAAACGGCAATTTCTTCGAACGCGGTGGCGTGTTGTTTTCGCATGTGACGGGTACGCACCTGCCGCCGTCCGCGACGGCGGCACATCCGGGTCTGGCGGGACGTGCGTTTGAAGCGATGGGGGTGTCGCTGGTGTTGCATCCGCGCAGCCCGCAATGCCCGACAGTACATTTGAATGTGCGTTTCTTCATGGCCCATGCGCAGAACGCCGAACCGATCTGGTGGTTTGGCGGCGGCATGGATTTGACGCCGTATTACCTCGACACCGAAGACGCAGTGCATTTCCATCGCAGCTGTGAACAAGCACTGGCGCGCTTTGGCGCCGAGCACTATCCGCGCTACAAGCAATGGTGCGACGAATATTTTTACCTGAAACACCGGCAGGAACCCCGCGGCATTGGCGGCATTTTCTTTGACGACCTGTGCGAACCGAATTTCGATCAGTGTTTCGCCCTGATGCGCAGCGTCGGCGATCATTTTCTGCCTGCCTATGTGCCGATCATCGAACGCCGCAAGGATCTGCCTTATAGCGAACGCGAGCGCGACTTCCAGTTGTATCGGCGTGGACGCTATGTCGAATTCAATCTGGTGTTCGACCGTGGCACCCTGTTTGGCCTGCAATCGGGCGGCCGCACCGAATCGATCCTGGTGTCGATGCCACCGCTGGCAAAGTGGCGCTATGACTGGCAACCGGAACCGGGCAGCGCCGAAGAAAAGCTGTACACCGACTTCCTAGTCACTAAAGACTGGCTATGACTGAAACGCTGCCAACTGCCGACTGCCGACCGCCAGCTATTACAGGTTTGCTGGGTGGCAGCTTCGACCCGATCCACAACGGCCATCTGGCGCTGGCACAGGCGGCACTGGAACAATTGCAACTCGACCAAGTGCGCTTCATTCCTGCCGGGCAACCCTGGCAGCGTGCGCCACTGTGCGCCAGCAACGCGCAGCGTTTGCGGATGGTGCAGCAGGCGATTGCCGACACACCACAGTTCGTTGTGGATGATCGCGAATTGCAGCGCAGCGGCGCCACGTACACCTTTGATACGCTGCACAGTCTGCGCGATACGCTGGGGCCAAACGCAGTGCTGGTATGGATTCTCGGCAGCGATCAATTGCACAACCTGCCCAGTTGGCATCGTTTTGAAGAATTATTTGAACTGGCGCACTTCGCCGTCGCACAACGCGCGGGCGAAGCGCCATTGACCATTCCCGCAGCACTCCCCTGCCTGCACAGCGCCGCCGGCGATACCGCCTGGCGTAATAAACCGGCCGGGACCTTGATTCGCTTCACCATGCCGCCGATAAACCTGTCAGCGAGCTGGCTGCGTGTGCAACTGGCACACGGACACACCCCCACGGAACTGGTACCAACGCCGGTTCTCCACTATATTCAACAGCACCAACTCTACGGAAATCATGGACACCGCTAAACTGCAACGCATCGTCGTCGATGCCCTCGAAGACATCAAAGGCCAGGACATCAAGGTGTTCAATACCAGCGGCATCACCGATCTGTTTGAACGCGTGATCGTCGCCAGCGGCACCTCCAATCGCCAGACCCGCGCCCTCGCCTCGAACGTACGCGACAAGGTCAAGGAAAAAGGCGGCTTTATCCTCAGCGTCGAAGGCGAAGACACGGGGGAATGGGTACTGGTTGACCTGGGCAGCATCGTCGTCCACATCATGCAACCCGCGATTCGCAGCTATTACAACCTGGAAGAGCTGTGGGGCAGCAAACCGGTGCGGATGAAAATAGCGGGATAAGAAAAATTTCACCACGGAGGGCACGGGGAACACGGGGAACACGGAGAAAGTCAAGAACATAAAGCAGCCGCCAAGGCGCCAAGAGCGCCAAGATAGGCAAAAATATTTTGGTTTTCTTGGCGCCTTGGCGGTTGCTTGCTTTCGTTTTTTTCCGCGTTCCCCGTGCCCTCCTTGGTAAATCACTTTTCATGAAAATCCATCTCTTCGCTGTGGGTCACAAGATGCCTGCCTGGATTCAGAGCGGGTTTGAAGAGTATGCGAAACGGATGCCGCCGGAGCTGCGGATTGAATTGCACGAGATCAAGCCGGAGCATCGCTCGTCGGCGCGCAGCGCGGAATCGGTGATGCAACTTGAAGCGCAACGCAT
>JGI1358J11329_10003822_pt1 | contig 11051 bp, 16 predicted proteins | sample Subgroupgradi54m_FD_11329 | JGI IMG/M metagenome (IMG submission 11329)
ATCAATCACAGAACGAGCCTGTTTGCCGGAGCCTCCATGAGATTGGTTGATCGTTATTTTTTGTTGAGTCTTCGCTTCCCAGTATTTCGCAAATGCTCCGTTAAAATCTTGATAGAATTCACGAGTGGGATCGTAGGACACATTCAATAGGGTTGTATTTTGCCCAGCCTGAACACTCATGACGACCATGAGTATGGATCCGATCGTTAACAAAGCTGTTTGAATCCAAGTTTGGGGTTTGTTTGTTTTCATAAAGATATCCTTAGGATTTTTAAGCCGAGGAATCTAGATGAAAATTATTTCATTAGATACTCACGAGCGAGGTGAAGAAGGAGGGGGAGGGGGTTCGGGAAAAGTTTTTATAGGTTCTTAAAACCTTACCCTGATATCCACCTTCAGGAACAGACCTGTTTTTGTAAACACGAGAAACGGTTGTAGGTCCGCTATTGTAGGCCATGAGAGCTTTGCTAATATCGCCATGAAACATTTTTAGAAGTTTTGAAAAATAACAAACTCCAACATGAATATTCCACTCTTTGTCTGTCAAGATTTGAATATGGTTTGTGATTGGAAATTGTAATTGAGACGCTACGTCTTTAAGCACAACGGGTTTCACTTGCATCAATCCCAAAGCCCCTTTATTGGATTTGGCATCCGGTTGAAAGTGACTTTCTACATACATAATGGATAGGATGAGAAGAGGATCGATGGTGTACTTTTCAGAAAGATGGCTAATTGTGTTTAAAACTTTCTGTTTTGTCATTGAGTCCATTCCAGAGGCTTCTCGATGAAGAATAGTACTCATCATTTCATAGCGCATATTTCTCGAGCCTGGTTTGAGAGAAGGGAGAACAAGAGGAGAAACCGAGACGGCAAGAGCAATGGCCATAAGGGCTGTTTTTGCATGATTTTTCATAGTACCCCCTCATAGAGCAATCTCCGCTCCAACCTTGCAGAAATGAAGGAAGTAGGCTGATATGATTGAACAATTTTTAGGAAACGTGACTGAGCCAACCCATTGGTTTTTAGGGACTGAAAGGCAGAAACTGGGGAGTCTGTTCCTCTTTATTACAGCGAGTCAATTGCGTGATTTCACGCAGGAGAAAATATGAAACTCATTTCTTGGAACGTAAATGGAATACGCGCCATCCTCAAAAAAGGTTTTTATGATTTTTTAAAAACTCACAACCCGGATATTTTAGGGTTGCAAGAGGTTAAGGCACAGAGGGAACAAGTCAATCTAGAGGTGCCTGGCTATGAAGTTTATTGGAATGCTGCTGTTAGGCCTGGCTATTCAGGCACGGCGGTTCTGACCAAGGTGAAACCTTTGAATGTTACTTATGGCATGGGAATAGAGGAGCATGATCGGGAAGGGAGAGTCATCACATTGGAATTCCCTGAATATTTTTTGGTGAATGTTTATGTTCCGAATGCCGGGGAAGAGTTAAAACGCCTTCCGTACCGTCTCCAATGGGACGAGGTTTTTCGAAAATATCTGAAAAAATTGGAAAAGAAAAAACCGGTGGTTGTGTGTGGTGACCTGAACGTGGCTCATAAAGAAATTGATTTGGCTAATCCTCAAGCGAATCGTGGAAATTCCGGTTTTACGGATGAGGAAAGGGCTAACTTTACAAAACTTCTGGAGGCTGGGTTTGTGGACTCTTTTCGCGAGATTAATCAAGAGCCTAAACAGTACACGTGGTGGACATATCGTTTTGGAGCTCGTGCAAAGAATGTAGGATGGAGGATTGACTACTTTTGTTTCTCAAAAGATTTTCGTCCTGCAATGCAAGATGCTTTTATCCGCCCTGAAGTGATCGGCTCGGACCATTGTCCTGTGGGATTGATTCTGAAATAAATTTAATACCGATAATATTCCGGCTTGAAAGGTCCTTCTGGCACAACACCCAAATATTCGGATTGTTTTGGAGTCAGCGTGGTGAGTTTGACGCCGAGCTTTTTGAGGTGGAGGCGAGCGACTTTTTCATCCAGCTTTTTAGGCAAAACATAGACTTTTTTCTCATAATTTTTGTGATGATTAAAAAGTTCTATCTGAGCCATAACTTGGTTTGTGAAAGAATTACTCATCACGAAACTCGGATGACCCGTGGCACAACCTAAGTTTACCAGTCGTCCGCGCGCCAGGATCGTGATGTGGCGTCCATCCGGGAAAACAACCTGATCGACTTGAGGTTTGATGTTGACCGTTTTGATTTTGGGATCGTTGAAGACGCTATTTACTTCAATTTCAGAATCAAAATGTCCAATATTACAGACAATGGCTTGGTCTTTCATCACATTCAAATGCTTGCGCGTGATGACATCCACGCAACCAGTTGCCGTAATAAAAAGATCGGCGGTGCTCGCGACTTCATCCATGGTCACAACCTGATAACCTTCCATTGCAGCTTGCAAAGCGCAAATGGGATCAATCTCCGTAATTAAAACGCGGGCTCCTTGCCCTCGGAGAGATTGAGCGCAACCCTTACCGACATCTCCGTAACCACAGACCACAGCAACTTTTCCAGCAATCATCACATCGGTGGCGCGCTTGATACCATCCAATAAAGATTCACGGCAGCCATAGAGATTATCAAACTTCGATTTTGTGACGGAATCATTCACATTAATGGCCGGTGCTCCCAGCTTGCCTTCTTTTTCCATGCGATACAGACGATGTACTCCCGTGGTGGTTTCTTCAGAAATTCCGCGAATATCCTTAAGAAGGTTGGAGAACTTATTATGGATCATGAGCGTCAGATCTCCGCCATCATCCAAAATCATATTCGGACCTTTTCCATCGGGCCAAATGATGGTTTGTTCCACACACCAGTTGTATTCAGATTCGGTTTCCCCTTTCCAAGCAAAAACTGGAATTCCACGTGCCGCAATGGCTGCGGCTGCATGATCCTGTGTGGAAAAAATATTACAGCTCGACCAACGAATCTCAGCGCCTAACTCAATCAAGGTTTCAATCAAGACGGCTGTTTGGATGGTCATGTGGAGACATCCAGAGATGCGGGCTCCTTTAAGGGGCTTTTGTTTTCCAAACTCTTCCCGCAAGGCCATCAAGCCAGGCATTTCTGTTTCGGCAATTTCAATTTCTTTGCGGCCAAAATCCGCTTGGGACAAATCAGCGACCTTAAAATCTTCCTGTGTCTTGAGTTTAGTTTTTGCTGTCATGTTGAAGCTCCTTTATATAGAAGGAGCTCTTTCTAGGAGGACTTGTGACATTGAGTCAAGCGGATTCACCCATTGCTTTGGTCTATGCTCTTAAAGAAGAGGTAAAGCCTCTCTTGAAAAATTTTCAGGTGAAGGACCAACTTTCAACTTGTCGTCTTCAACTTTTGAGAGGAACTTTGGAGGGAGTCCCGACTGTTCTTTGTCGTACCGGTGTGGGAATGTCCAACGCTCATGAGGGTGCTGAATTTCTTTTAAACAACATTCAACCTTCTGTTGTGTTCTCTTTAGGTTTTGCCGGCGCTTGTCATCCAGAACTCAAGACGGGTGATTTGGTTCTTGTGAACGAAATTCGTAGTGAAACGCCGACAGATCGGTTTTTGGTGGATGAGGTTTGGAAGAAAAAACTTGAAGGGGCTTTGCAAAAAACGAATCTTTCTTATCGAGAAGGGTCCGTGCTCACCTCATGGAAACTTGCGGGACAAAACGGCAAAGCAAAATGGGGGAAAGAAGGAATTTCTGCAATTGATATGGAAACAGCAGCCATTGCCGCTGTTGTTCGGAAAGTCAAAATCCCCTTTTTATCCCTTCGAGCTATTTTTGATCCTCTGGAGGAATCTCTTCCGTTCACCGATCCCATGCCCAAGGAAATAAACCCGGCACTTTTTGTTCTCAAAAATCCAAAGATGCTTTTAAAAATTCCAAAGTATTTTCGAATGAATCAGGTCTGTCAGAAAAATCTCGCGCAGGTTGTTGTCAGTTTTTTAAAGAATCAATCACCGGTATGAACCCCAGGGCAAGCCCTGGACCCAAATCCACGGTAAGCCGTGGGGAATTGACCCACAACGGCTTGTCCCCCGAAGGGGGATTAAGCCCAGCGTTTGGCAAGAAGCAAGCCTAGGAAACCTGCCAGAAGACAGGTGGTGAGCATGATAAAAATATTTAGGAAGCCACGAACTGCTTGTCCATTCTGAAGATACTGGAGAGTTTCATGGTTGAAACTAGAATAGGTTGTGAAGCCCCCCAAAACTCCGGTTGTCAAAACGACCCGCCATGTGGGTGGAATCAAAGTCGTGGTGCCGCTCAGTCCCAATCCAATGATAAAGCTGATGAAAAAAGACCCTATAAAATTTACAATAAGAGTGCCGTAGGGGAAATTGGGCCCTAAAACATTGAGGCTCCCTACTGAAATCAAATACCGAGCTCCCGTTCCGAGAGCTCCTCCAAGGCAAATGAGAAAAAGTTGCAACATGAGGTGGTCAATTTGGGATGAAGCTCAACTTATTTCAAGTGTATTTTTAAAAACGTTTTCCTCTAGCGCAATATACCTAGTAGATAGGCAACAAGGAGAATCAATAATATGGATCCTAGTCCCATGCCCGCGCCTCCCCCGTAACCCCAGCGGCTATGGCCGTAGTAGCCTCCACCGCCACCTAGCACCAACACCAAAATAATAATGAGTAACAACATAGATGATTCTCCTTTATCTGCATAAATTTTTTATGCCTCTCGCCAGCCGTGACATGTTGAACGTTCGAACCTTGGATCGTCGCGATGATCTGATTGAGGACAGAATACGATTGCGACAACTTTTTTAGTGAGACTGAATTCTGTTTTCATATTATTTCCTTTTCTTTGTTTGATTGGTGCGATGAGATTATAAGAGAATGAGAGATCAACAATCGGGGGAGACACGGTTTTTAATTAGGGGATTTCCTTAAGATTTAAAAAGTGAAAGCCATTCCAAGTCCGGCAAAGAAATTTTTATCCGCATAAAATTGTCCGTGGGGTGAATAGCCATAATACGCTTCCAGCAAGAGTCGGAGATGACGACGAGCTACCAGTCTCAGCTCATTCCCTGAAAAATCTAATCCTCCTTTGAGACTTGTATCTACAAAGTAAGCGTTTTCCTGATAAGATTTCAGATCCAGGGCAACAAAGGGCTTCGCTTTCCAAAACCAGATTTCTCTTCGTATCCATTCACTCCCTCCATGAATGATCCAACGACCCAGATCACTGGGCTCACATCGCACCAAAACCTCTCCACCACCATAAAATCGAAAGGAACGCCACTCTTGTGAAAAAAGAAGTTGGACAGCTTCATAGGTTAAATTAATACGATCGATCTTGGTTGTCAGAAAAAGCTCCTCTCCCAAGTGAGAGCTTTGATAATAGGGCCGCAGGAGAATAGAGAAATCACCTCTCCGCCAACTGATAGGAATCCCTCCGCTATAATCCGTATTGATCAAGTGTGTGGATGGTGATTGAGAATTGAATTGTGCTGAAAGACTTCCATCAACGCTTAATTGGAATCCTTCATTTTCCGAAGAGCTCGTCCATCGAATCAAGCCAAACTCTTTGCCAAACCCAGCAACACCGGCAAGAAAATTCTGCGAAGGTGTTACATAATATCGGGTTCCTAAAAAAAAGTGAGGTTGTTTTGGGTCCGCAATCAAAGGATAAAATAATTGTCCTTTGGGAAGAAAGATAACGTTAGAGAAGAGTGTTTCAGTAAAAAAAATACAAGCAAAGACAAGTAAAAGAAAAGCACAAGCCTGAGAAACAACATTCTTCCCAGGCTTGTGCGAGTCTTGTTTACTATTTAACTGTCTTTTCTTTTCGAACCCGATGCTTTTTCTCACCTGAATCTCCTTCTTCAAATGTCGGAGAAGACTCTTCTCGCTTCTCAACCTTTAGATGAGAGCCCGGCTGAATTTGTAAATGAAACTCAACACGTCTGTTCTGAGCTCGGCCTGCTTTGGTTTCATTATCCGCTATTGGAGTCGTTTTACCCATACCGGTAGCTGTCAATTTATCGGCTGGATAACCTTTGTTGATCAAGAATGTCCGCACGGCGTTAGCTCGTTCTTCAGAAAGTTTTTGATTATAGGTATCCGATCCAATGCTGTCTGTATGTCCTTCAATACGCACATTCTCAACTTCGGGCCGACCCTGAATACCCGCTAGAATTTCCTCAATCACCCGATAGGACTCGGACCGAATGATCGCTTTGTTGAAAGCAAAATGGATTTTATTCGTTGTGATAATTTCTTCCTTAACTTCAGGTGCTGGAGCCATAGCTGGCGCCGGTATGGAAGTTTTTCCCCCAGGAAAACGATAAGCAAGAGTGGTAAAGATTCGCCAATCAGCTGAACCAGCTTCTTTGAGTAACCCGGTACCGCCACCTGCGGTCAATTCCACACGGTGCTTTTCTCCGGGCAGAAATCTCAAAGCCCCGTCGATTTCAAGATCCCTGTTGTGTGATTTAAAGAAATTATTAAAAGGTGTTGATCCATTAACTTCTGCAATAAATTGAACAGGCTTGGCAACTTCCACGTTCATACCTGCACCGTAAAGAAACTGATTGCCGATAGTTGTTGCTCCGGGACTAAAAGTAACCGCACTGCGAATTTGAGTTCCCGCATTAACTGCAAAAGAAACCCGGTCCGCAATCTTCATGGTATCCATGACGAGCTTGCCACCGCCTGTGATTTTGCCATTACCTACAAAATGACTGGAATTTCCCGTGGGAAAAGTAATGAAAGGGACAAGGGCTAAACCAACAGGAGACGTTGCGTTATTCGCGAGTCTTATTTTTAAATTAAGAAGAATGTCTCCCATGCGAGCTCCGTTATCCTGCGTCAAAGTGCTTGGAGTTACGAATTGTTGATAGGGGACTCCACTGATATTAACTCCAAGATTAAGCCAATTGGACAAACCCATGGCCATTCCTAAGTTCAGAGCCATTTCTTTTTGAATGACATCCTGAATCTTAGCTCCCGCACTGTTTTTGAAAACTAGGGAATTTTTGGACAGGTCTCCTGTAACACCGATCGCATATCCCCATTGACCTAAGGTTTGAGATTGTTCAATGGTCAGATAATAGCCGTGATCATTGGCAGGCTTAAAACTCAAAGTATCAAAACTTGTGCCTGCCTCTCCTGTAAGAGGAATTAGAAATAAGCAAAAAAAGCTTATTAAAAGAATGGGATTTTTGTTTTTGTACGACATAATAGTTCTCCTTGTTAAGTTGTAAGTTCAAATACGATTTTAAAATTTTTAAAAGTAATACCGGACACCAATGCCTCCCATCAGATCAAATTCGGTTGATGGAGCTACTTCAATTCCTGGGGCGATTTCGGCAAAAACTTCGACCGGATATTCGACCCATTGGACAGCCACACCAACGGGTACTCGGATGCCTGCTACGGTTTTATCGTTAGGACCGGCATTAAATTCCAGCTTCGCACCAGCACCCGCATAAAAGGGAAGTGTCACGACATTGGAATCGATTGGGATATCCAAAAAATCGTAAGTAACATCTCCAATGATTGTGAATCCTTTATCCTTAAATGACCAAGCGGCAATGCCATCAATGGCCAGCTTCTCTGTCAGATATCCTTTCAAAGTAATTCCGGTCGGTTCGCCTAAATAGAGTCCGGCTCCAAACCGCTTTCCTTCAGGTCCGTAAGCAGCAGAATTATTATTTTTGGAGGAAGAATAACTCCTGGCCATGGCGGGTAAACTCATAGTCAGAATTATGAAAGCTAAGCCCAATGCGACGACTTCATTTTTTTTCATCATACAAATCACCTTTTCTTTTTAAGATTTAAAATCCTTTACGGAAGTACAAAGACCATAAATAACTTTTAGGAACAATCGGGGGAGACACGGTTTTTGACTAGGGGATTACCTTAAAAAAATAAAACCCCACGAATTCTGTTTATCAAGAATTCGTGGGGCAGGGGGCAGAACTTAGTTTGAAGCTGTAGGGTCTTTTGCTGTTCTCACACAACATTGAACCTCAGTACCATAAGGTAAAGGTGGACGAGACGTGTAATAGCTCTTAGTCACAATAATGCTGCCACGATGTTCTGTGAAATCAAGGTTGCAAGGACCTTTGGCTGTAGCCGCATAGGCTGCGTTTCCTTTTTTATCCCATACACAACTATAAGCGAGGTCTGGTGTTATGGCCTGTCCTACACAGATGTTCTCCTTGTCATTGCTGACGTAGGATTTAAATCCTTCTGTGCAAAGAGTTTTGGACATTTTCTTTAGTGCTTCTTGATCCAACACGATCCTTGGCTCAGCTTCTTTTGTCGTTGTGTATTTGGTGTTTGATGTTGTCGTCGTTGTTACAGGAACCTCTTTCTTTGATTTGGCAGCAGCAGGTGTCGAAGTCGTCTGAGTGTTTGTTTCCTCAACCGTTGTTGTTTTCTGTTGTCCGTAAGAAAGATGAGAATTTAATAAAATTCCCAAAGTAAAACTTAAAACCGTAAGCGATATTTTCTTATACATAACTTTTCCTTTTTTAGTTCCTTCGATTTGATCCCAGTTCATATTTTTCTCCTTTTGGTTGAATAAACTGTTTTATAAATCTGCTTCACGAATGTCATGGAACCTACAAGAGAAAGAAAAGACGAACAATCGGGGGACTCCCGATTTTGGACTGGGGGATTTCCCTAGCTTAATTTTTGTTTGGGTTGGAGATGTTCCACCAGGAGTGGAAGAAGAACGTCTTTCAAAATATCCGTGATAGGGGATGTTTCTTTTCCTGCAGCGATGAAACCCATAGCTGCCGCCGCACCGGTTGATTGGTAAGGATATTTCTGTGTGGCGTCGATGATTGTGTGAATCAAGACTTCGCTCTTATTTGAAAGATCGGAAAAATCTGATGGACTCTTTTTTATTTTTGAAAAATGAATTTTAAAAAAAATAATTGGGCCTAAAAGAAAAACTCCGCCTGTGATCACCCAACCTAACCAGGGCTGAGCCACGAAAACTGTTCCTAGAGCGGTCGCGGCCCCGTACATCAGAAAGGAAACAGAAATCAAAAGAATCCCGGCCGCTAAAATAACGGCCAGGATTCCCAGTCTCATATTTGAGAAAAAGGAGCGCATTTTATCGGCGATTAAAAAAAGCTCCTGCAACTAAACCGACACCAGCGGCCACCAGAAGAGATACCAGTGGGTTTTCACTGATTTTTTTTTCGAGACCTTTTTCAAAACTCCCGGCTTTTTTCATTCCTTGATCATAGTACTTGGCTGCATTTTCCTGAAACTTGCCAACCACATCGCCGGCTAACTCTTTGGTAATGGAACCCAGGTCTTCAACATGATGGCCCAGAGAGGCTGCCTTCTTGCGAAAATCTGCAGCGTGTTCATTCATTGCATTTTCATTTGTGGACATAGGGCTTCTCCTTTTTAGAAGGAATCCAACAGGATTCCAGATATTGATTAAATCTGTTTCGCCTGACTATTAACTTGCTTCACTGGTTCTTGATATCCGAGCTTCTTCTCGTGAGTATTTCCTTCTGTATCGATTCCTTCTTGCCCACGTCGGATATCTTCTTTCTTCTGTTGAGGAAGAACTCCCTGTTCTACGAGGGGTTTCTTTTCTTGGATGAGTTCTTCTTTTTTCTGTTCCATTGTGTTTCTCCTTGTTTATAAAACTGTTATTTTTCTGAATGGAACCTACAAGCGTCAGAGAAGAAGAACAATCAGGGGAGACCGGATTTGTGACTGGGGGATTCCCCTAGCTTACTTGTAATGAATATTTCCATTTTTCATATTTGACCAAAGTCTATTTTCTATAGGGAAGGCTTGAGCGACTCCAACTCTTCGAGATGTTCCTGCTCGTCACTGAGGATCGACTGGATCGTCTGGAAGAGAATAGCGTTGCTGGGAGGGATCGAATTTAAAATTTCGGTGTAATGCTGAATCGCACTCTTTTCCTCTTCGATATTAATGCTCAAAATTTCCTTAAGCGTATTTGCCGGTTTGAGGTCTTCCTCGCTGACTTTCAGAGTTGGCATGCCACCCAGGGCGAGGATTCTGTCTCTCAGCTTCTCGGCATGAGAGACTTCGTCTGTTGAAATTTCCTTGAGTCGTGCCTGGACGGTATCCGCATACGGACCAGTTACAACGGCCGCATGGGTTGCGTAACGAATGGCACATGCATGTTCTTGTGAAAGTATCTTGTTGAGCGCAGTGATTAATTTTTCATCATCTTCTTTTTTCATGGGCATGGGATTTGTCCTTTTTTAAATTTGTAAAATATATCTAGAATCAAATCTACAAAAGAAAAAAAGAATGAACCATCAGGGGAGATCGGATTTATGACTGGGGGATTTCCCTAGCTTATTTGGAACAATCCATTGTCTTGATGAAGACGATCATTAAAGCTGCCGGGGATTTTGCACGGCTCAAGGCGAGAATTGTGCTTTTATGACTTTCCTTTGGAATCGAATACAGCTGACTTCGGGCCCCTACCTTTATCAACCAGTTAGAAAGGTCCTGTGATGAATGTTGTATTTCTTTCTGATCTCTGGCCGCATAAAGTATGAGAAACGGAGGAGAGGATCGTTTTGCAAAGAAGATCGGAGATAATTTTTTTCTCAAACTCTTCGAAAGTTTCTTTTTGTGAAAGAGGGTTTGATAGACGCCTTCATCTTTTCCAAGCTGATTCGTTTCTTCGTTTAGAAAATTGTAACCAACTCCACTAATAGGAATCACGCCGCAGACCAGGTGAGGCGATAAGCCTATGACACTAAGGGTACGAGCATCCAGGGCAACCCGGCTGGCGATTTGTGCTCCAGCAGAATGCCCCACCAAAAAAATGTTTTTTGGATTTCCGTGGTATTCTTGAATATGCTGATAGACCCATCCGGTTGCCTTGGCCACGTCTGAGACCTGAGTTTTCCAATCGACATGAGGCATCAAGCGATAGCTGATGACAGCCGTTCCAATCCCTTGTGAAGCAAAATACCTACCAATATTTCCATAGACATCGGCTCCGGCAACCTTCAGATCTTTGTCGCCCTCATTCCATCCCCCTCCATGTACAAAAATCATGACAGGCCAATCTTTGCC
>JGI1358J11329_10003824_pt1 | contig 11049 bp, 13 predicted proteins | sample Subgroupgradi54m_FD_11329 | JGI IMG/M metagenome (IMG submission 11329)
TGAAAGCCAAATAAAATTCCCACCAAAAGTGTATTGCGAAAAAATTTTACAACGGAAGGATACATAAAATAATGTTAAGTACTAATGTGTATAGTATCACGTCCTGAAATTTTGTTTACAAGGGCTGACAAAAATCAGACCACAGAAAATAACTACTCCGCAAATGTGTCAATGACCATTAACAGCAGGAGGCCATATAGCGCTTCATATAATCACTAACTGTTGGAGGGTATGAACATGGAAAAATTGAAAAATCGCAAATATTGTTTTTGCTGTTGGAGTGGGCTGACAAAATTTTGTTCACAAATTGTACAAAGAATGCCTTTGGACAATGTTGAGATTTACAATTAAATCCCTTCGCCTTTCAATTCTTCAATCAGTTTCTTCGCTTTGCCGGAGAGTTTGGAGGGGGTTTTGATATTGATGTGAATCAGAATGTCTCCGGCTCTACTCCGAGCGGTTGTGGGGACGCCTTTTTCTTTGAGGCGGAGCACATCACCGAACTTTACTCCTTCGGGAATTTTGATATCAACCATTGTTCCGTCGAGTGTCTTGATCTGATGCGTGGCGCCCAAGAGTGCATCGGAAAGCTTCACGTCAAGATTCATCACGAGATTGCTCCCCTCACGACGGTAAAGCGCATGGGGCTTCACATGAATACGTACATAAAGATCGCCGGCAATGCCATGTGCAACCGCCTCGCCCTTTCCGCTCATGCGCAACATCTCTCCATTTTGTATTCCTTTGGGAACAGGCACTTCGATCGCTTCTTGTTTTTTGTAGACTCCTTTGCCGCTACAGGTTTTACACTTCTCTTCGGGAATTTCTCCTTTACCGCTACAAGTACTGCAGGTAACGCTTGTTTGAATGGGACCCAAGAATGAGCGGCGGGTTTCGACGGTCTTTCCTTTGCCGTTACAGGTCGCACATTTTTTCATTTTTGTTCCGGGTTTGGCACCTGAGCCATGACAGGTATCACAAGAAGACGTTTTCCCAAGTGTGATATTGCGGGTGACGCCGAAAATACTTTCCTCAAACGAAATTTCAATGTCGACTTGAATATCGTTGCCGCGTTCGACGCGCTGCCCTCCGCCGCTAAATCCCCCGCCTCCAAAAAAATCATTGAAAATATCCCCAAGGTCGACTCCGTCAAATCCTCCCGCCCCACCAAAACCTTGTCCCCCAAAGCCTCCGAATCCCCCTCCGCCTTGAGGACCGGGGCCGGCACTGCCGTAGGTGTCGTACTGACTGCGTTTTGCGTCATCAGAGAGCACTTGGTAGGCTTCGTTCACTTCTTTGAACTTCGCTTCATCGCCTTCCTTTTTGTCGGGGTGATATTTGTGTGCGAGTTTATGGAATGCTTTTTTCAACTCATCCTTCGACGCTTTGCGGTCGACACCGAGTATTTCGTAATAATCTTTTGCCATTGAGGCAGATTATAGCAGTTTTGAGAAAAATTGACAACACCTTTTTATCATGATATTATCTAATTTAGCAATTTCTTTTATGGGAGTGTGCGGTAATGAAATTTTTCAAAGTTGGCGCACCTTTTTTTCTTATCAGCCTCGCTTTAGTCGCTTTGTTTTTTGGTGAGCCGCAGTTACTGTATCGTGCCGCTGGAATCTTTGCTATGGGAGGTGTTGTATTAGGACTTTCCCGACAAGTGATAAAACAGTACCGAGATGGTCGAGTGGGCATTCATTGGTTACTCAATACACTCTTTGGGTCCGCAATGTTGTTTCGAGGATGCTATCTCTTTGCAACCGGGCAATCCCTTCTTGCAATTCCGGATGCTATCGGTGTGCTGATAACAACAATCATCCATTTTCAGCTTTGCGGATATTTATTGAAAAAAACAGGAAACTGAAACATCGGAATTCTCGCGTTCTAAAAAAGCCCCCATTGTGAGGGGCTTTTCTTTATAAATTTCTTATTATTTTCAATCATGAGAAATTGGTTTAATTTCAAAAACCGGTTTTAAGGAGCGCACCACAAGAAAGAACAAGGGAAGTCTTTCCTTAAAGCGAGGACAGAAACTTTTGAGAGACTCCGGAGGCGAAAAGCGACCTGATTTTCACGACTGAAAGGAGATGAAAATGGAAGTACTCTTGTGGTGCTTGGTTCGCCATTCTTATGGCGAAATTCGCCGAGGATTGCCTTGCCCGCCGTTGGAGCGGGCAAGGGTGCTCTCAAAAGTTTGCTGTCCGAGCGACCTAAACGTCGTGCACGGTTCCTTCGGGGGGCACATCTCCCTGTGGAGCTTCTCCTTGGGGAGGAGCTTCCGTTGCCGGAGTCTCGCCTTGCTTGGACATTGCCTCGCCGATTTTTTGCATTGCGGTCGACAGTGCCTCGGTAGATTTCTTTATTGCGTCAACATCAGTACCGTCCTTGACCGCTTTGACGTCGGCAATCTTTGCTTCTACGTCGGTCTTTATTTCGGCGGGAATTTTGTCACCGTTATCTTTGAGTGCTTTCTCAGCCGTATACAGCATGCTCTCGGCGATATTTTTCACTTCGACGGATTCCTGCTTCTTCTTGTCTTCATCGGCGTGAAGCTCAGCCTCTTTTTTCATGCGCTCGATATCGTCTTTTGAAAGTGAAGAGCTTGCTTCGATGCGAATGGACTGCTCTTTGCCGGAGGATTTGTCCTTCGCTTTGACATTCAAAATACCGTTTGCGTCGACATCAAGCGTGATCTCGACTTGTGGCATACCGCGCGGTGCGGGAGGGATTCCTTCGAGGACAAAACGGCCGAGCGATTTATTGTCGCTAAACATCGGGCGCTCTCCCTGGAAGATACACACATCAACGGATGTTTGATTGTCAGCGGCGGTGGAGAAAATTTGCGATCGTGATGCGGGAATTGTCGTATTTTTGTCGATCAATTTTGTCGCGACTCCTCCTAATGTTTCAATACCGATTGAAAGCGGGATGACATCCAAGAGGAGAATGTCGTGCACATCGCCTTGTAAAATACCCCCTTGAATTGCGGCACCGAGTGCAACGACTTCATCGGGATTTACGCTCATGTTGGGTTTCTTTCCGAAATAGGCTTCGACGGCTTTCTGGAGTGCCGGCATGCGTGTCTGGCCACCGACCAAGATCACTTCGTTGATGTCGGCAAGTTTGAAGGGCGATGCTTCCATTGCGCGCTTGGTGATCTCCATTGCACGGTCGATGAATTCTTGTGTGAGCTCTTCGAGCTTTGCACGCGTCAGCTTAATAACCAAATGCTCGGGGCCATTTGCTCCGGAGGTGATGAATGGAAGATTGATCTCGCTTTCAACGGCGCTCGAAAGTTCGATCTTTGCTTTCTCGGCTCCTTCGTCGAGGCGCTGCTTTGCGAGTGCGTCGGTGCGCACGTCGATTCCCGAAGTCTTCTTAAATTCTTCCGCGAGCCAGTTGATGATCTTCTGGTCGATATCTTTTCCTCCCAAGTGGGCATCGCCGTCGGTGGCCTTCACTTCAATAACATCGTTACCGACTTCAAGTACGGAAATATCAAATGTTCCTCCTCCGAAATCGAAGACCACAATCTTTTCATCTTTCTTTTTGTTGAATCCGTATGCGAGTGCGGCGGCGGTCGGCTCATTGATGATGCGCTTCACGTCGAGGCCGGCGATTTTCCCCGCGTCTTTGGTGGCCTGACGCTGTGAGTCGTTAAAATAAGCGGGAACGGTAATGACCGCTTCGGTGATCTTTTCACCCAATTTTGCCTCGGCATCAGCCTTCAATTTTTGCAAAATCATTGCGGAAATTTCCTCGGGGCGATAGGGTTTATCCCCCATTTGCACCTCGATACCGCCATTGTCAGATTTTTTGACTTCGAATGCGACCGCACTCTTGTCCTTCTGTACCAGTGCTTCGTCAAAATTATGCCCGATGAAACGCTTGATCTGATAGACGGTATTTTTCGGATTGGTGACCGCCTGACGTTTTGCCGAAAGTCCCACGACGCGTTCGCCGGTTTTTGCGATTGCAACGATCGAAGGAGTTGTGCGTACGCCCTCTGCGTTTTCGATAATCCGCGGCTCGCCCGCTTCGACGATGGCCATTGCGGAATTTGTAGTGCCCAAATCAATACCAAGAATTTTTGCCATATATTTTTATGAAATTAGCGAGTTAATAATAAAAATCAATAGTTCAACACACGCAACATGAGTTGCTCGTATTCCTTATTACTCTTCTTACGAGCCATCGGTTGCATGTTCTGCATGACTTGCGGGATCCGCATAAATCTTCACCTGTGGGGACTTAATGAGTTTCCCTTGCAGCTTATATCCCAACTGCAAAACTTCCGCGACCTTATGATGCTTCCCAACATCGTCGGTCGGTACGGTGCCGATCGAGGTTTCTTCGTTGGGGTTAAAGTCCTGTCCGATGGGGTCAACGGCAACAAGTCCGTAGGCGGCGAGGGTTTGGGAAAGTTGGGTGTGAATATGCTCAACTCCCATGCGCCATGCGGGATCGACTTTTTCCCATGCCGCTTTGTTGGCAAATGCCATGTGGAAACTTTCGAGGACGGGCAAGAGGTCGGTAATGATTCCTTCGCGCGCAAACTTAAGAAAGTCCCCCTTTTCTTCTTCGGTGCGTTTTTTAAAATTAATGAAATCCGCTTTTGTGCGTTGCCATCCGTCCAGATATTCCTTTTTTTCTTCAACACAAACGCGCAGTTTTTCTCGAAGGCGCTTCATTTGTTCTTGGGGAGTCACTCCTCCGTTATCGTCAAGGTTGTCATCGTAGGATTCAATCTCGACATCGTCACTATCGTTCTGTTGCACGATATCCACACCCGCTCCGAGCGGAATATCCGTTTCTCCATTTTGTTGTTCTGTTTGATTATCCATATTGAAACATTATAGCATATTGCCAATTTTGAGTATTTTCAAACGTAAAAGGCGTATAAAAAAACAAAAGCGGTTTGCTCCGCTTTTGCTCTCTCCTTGCTTAGCGCTTGCTCCACTGAGAGGCTTTGCGGGCTTTCTTGAGGCCGGGGTGTTTACGCTCTTTTTTGCGCGAATCACGCTTGATGAATCCGAGTTTCTTGAGTTCAGCTTTCTGTGTGGCATCCTCTTCGACGAGAATACGGGAAAGTCCGTGGCGCACCGCTTCGGCTTGGGAGTGAATACCACTGCCCGCAACTTTCACGGTGATCGCATACTTGCCCACAAAACCTTCACGGGTAATGGGAGAGGTCGCGATGCCTTGAAGTTCAGGTGTTGCAAAATATTTTTCAAGCGGTTTATCGTTTATGAGAAAGGAATTTTTTGCAGCGGAAGTGGCGCGCACGCGTGCGACGGCGGTTTTGCGACGACCGACCGCTTCGATATAGAGGGCGTCACTCTTTTTTGTTGTTTTTGGTTTTGGTGTTACTGCAGTAGTCATAAAATCCTGATAGTTAGTCTTCAATGATTAAGTGCTTCATGCGTCGGTCACGAAGCGTGTTTCCCGGAAGCATTCCTTTCACGGCGCGCTTGAGTGCATCGCTATGACCTTTTTTGGCAATCACATCTTTCAGCATGCGCTGTTTTCCTGAACCGGGGTATCCGCTATGGCTGTGATAGGTCTTTTGCACCATTTTCTTGTCGGAAATTTTGAGCTCTGCGGCATTGGTGATGCGTACCGTTGCATCTGCAACAGCATTTTTCTTGACGGTGGTGGTGTCTTTACCCAAAAGAATCTTTGCCGCTTCACTTGCGACACGTCCGAGGGCTTTTCCTTTTGCATCTATTGTGTGTTCCATAGGTATTGGCTTCGGTAAATAAAATTAAACAAATTCGATAAGGGCCATCGGGCTCGCATCGGTCTTCGCACTGCGTACGCCAAGCTTGGTGATACGCGTGTAACCACCGTTGCGCTCTTTGTACTTCGGAGCAATATCATGGACAAGCTTTGCGGTCGCTTTTGCATTGTTGCCGAGGCGCGCCTTCAAAATACGCACATCGGGAATCTTCCCCGCTTGCGCACGCGTAAGCATTTTCTCGATCATCGGGCGGAGGGCTTTTGCCTTCGCTTCCGTGGTTGTTATTTTTTCGTGTTCAATAAGAGACACTGCAAGGGAGCGCATCAGCGCTTGGCGTTGTCCTGCTTGACGTCCGAATTTTTTGTTAGAATTGTGGTGTCTCATATGCGAATACGATTAAAGTAAAACGGTAATTACTGCTTGAGTGTAACGCCGAAGTTCGAGAGTGCGCGTTTGATTTCTTGAAGTCCTTTTTCACCCAAACCATCGACACCGAGGAGATCATCTTCCTTTTTGCGGACGAGTCCTCCGACGGTACGAATATTTGCGGTTGCAAGTGCGTTCTGTGTGCGAGCGGAAAGATCGAGGCTATCGATGCGAGTCTTGAGAAATTCGGTATCTACTCCCTCTTCAACTTCATCTTCTCCTTCTTCAGTTGCAACATAAGGAGTTTCGTCTTTCAAGAGCTCTTCTTCCTTGAAACCAATAATTGCCTTGAGTTGATGAATCATGACTTCGATTGCCGATTCAAGTGCTTGGCGTGGAGTGAGCGTCCCATCCGTCTCAAGTGTGATCTTGAGGCGATTGTAGTCGGTGCGATCACCGACGCGCATGATTTCGACTTCGTAGTTCACACGACGAATCGGAGTGAATGCCGCATCAAGTGCGATCGTGCCGATCTCAACTTTTTCTTTCTGGATCGCTTCTTTAGGAAGATAGCCGAGACCCATTTCAAGTTTCATCTCAATCTCAAGTGTTGTGTTCTTGTCGGTGATTTCGCAAATATACTGGTCGGGATTCAAGACATCCACCTGCCCTTGCACTTCAACATCTGCCGCGGTAACTTTCTTTGCTCCTTTGACTACAAGCTTGATGATTTGTGGCTCATCGGTGTGCATCTTGAAGCGTACTTTCTTCAAATTGAGGATGAGTGAAATCACATCTTCCTTGAGCCCGTCAAGTGTTGAGAATTCATGCAGTACGCCATCAATCTTGATCTGCGTGATTGCCGCACCGGGAAGTGATGAAAGAATAATACGGCGGAGCGAATTTCCGAGCGTGTGACCGTAGCCGGGATAAAGTCCTTCAATTTCGTACACACCCATCGAACCTTCCTCACGGACAGGTTTTGGTTTCGACGGAAGAGCGATGTTGGAATCAGGCATAGCGTTAGCAATTATGGCTTAATAACAAAGGTGAACTCAAATAAATATAACATGCAAATCGACAACTGCGAACTAGCGACTATAGAACTCGATAACGGACTGAAAATTAAATCCCATCTCATTCTTGTCGAACTTCGGCGTGCCTTTGATCGTTGCAAGAAGTTTGGCGGGGTCGGCGGTCATCCAATTCGGAGTCGGGTGTTTGCTTAATTTCTCGCTGGCAGTGGTGAAGAGCGGTGAGACACGACTTCCTTCGCGAACAACAATGACATCTTCATTGTGCACTTGATAGGAAGGAATGGTGAGCTTGTGCTTACCGACAACAAAATGTCCATGAGCAACCATTTGACGTGCTTGCGTGCGGGATTTTGCATATCCCAAGCGGTACACAACGTTATCAAGGCGACGCTCAAGCTTCTCGAAAAGACGATCAACGGGACTTCCCTCTCCTTTTTCCGTGGTGGATTCTTTTACGTAGCGCGCAAACTGCTTCTCCGAAACTCCGTAGACGTTGCGAATCTTCTGCTTCTCACGAAGCTGGATTCCGTATTCGGTGAGGTTACTGCGGTGTTTGCGCTCGTTCTGAGGCTTACCAGGGGGTGTGGGGCGTTTTTCAAACGTACACTTCGGGGTAAAGCATTTATCTCCCTTTAAAAAGAGCTTTTCTCCGGCGCGGCGACATGTTTTACATTTTTGGTCTGACATAATATTTTAGTGATGTGGTATGAATGGTGAAAGTTTAGATGCGACGAGGTTTCTTTGCACGGGGGCCATTGTGTGGAACGGGAGTCTTGTCTTTGACGGATTGAATTTCAACCCCTTTTGCGATAAAGGCACGAATAGCGGATTCACGTCCACTGCCGACACCTTTCACAACCGCATCAACCGATTTGAGACCCATGACCAGTGCCTTCTCGGCAAGGAGTTCACCGATCTTTGCTGCGGCAAAGGGAGTTCCCTTCTTTGCGCCTGAGAATCCGAGCGAACCCGATGTGGACCACATGAGCACTTTCCCCTCAGTATCGGAAAGTGACACAATCGTATTGTTGTATGTGGACTGAATGTTCAAGACTGCGTGAACAATTTTCTTTTTTGGGACACGCGAAAGCGATCGCGCCTTAAGTCCTTGGTCGACTGATCCCCCTCCTTTTTTTACTATTCGTTTCTTACCCATTGTGCGTTGCTTACGTTATTAATTTAATTATTGAAATTTTATTTCTTTTCGAGCTTACGGCGACCACTTCCCATCGTCTTGCGGACGTTTCCGCGAACGGTGCGTGAATTGGTTTTGGTGCGCTGTCCATTGACGGGAAGTCCGCGTGCGTGACGGACACCGCGATAGGCTTTGATGTCTTTCAGGCGCTTGATGTTGCCGGCTTTTTCACGGCGAAGATCTCCCTCGATTTTCATTGCCTCAATTTGCTTACGGATTTTTGCTTCGTCATCTGCGGAAATGTCCGCTGGCTTTTTTGTTGCGGGTACTCCTGCATTTTTTAATATCTTTTTTGCAGTATTGAATCCAATACCATAAAAGACCGTGAGTCCTACCCACAATTGTTTATTTTCAGGAACGGTAATACCAAGGATACGCATAAAATAATATATTTAAGGGTTAGCCCTGCTTTTGTTTATGGCGGGGATTTTCGCAAATAACATAAATATCGCCGTGTCGACGAACGGATTTACATTTTGCACAAATTTTTTTGACTGATGCTCGTACACGCATAATGATAAAAATAAGACCCGCTGCGGCGGAAACCGCAGGAGACGAATCGCTAGTATAGCCTACCTACATTCTTTTGACAATACGGAGTTTTCCACCATAAGGATTATCCTCCAAACTTACCTTATCTCCGATCAACACTTTGATACGATGAATGCGCATTTTTCCCGAAAGATAAGCAAGCACTTCCTGACCTGTTTCCAAGTTTACACGGAAGAGTGTATTGGGGAGTGCTTCGGTGACGACACCGTTTATCAATCCTTCCTTCTGCTTTTCTTTTTGCTCATCGCTCTTTCTCAAAGTAGTAGGGACATATTAGCAGACAGCGGAAAAATGGTCAAGTATATTCATGTTTTTAGTAATACATGCACCGGCAGTAATACCTTTTATCACTGTATGGTATCGACAATTTTGACGGTAATTTTCTTCGGGTCGGTGGGAAAAGTATTTTTCCAAAAAGGACTTAATGTGGCTTTTGCGCGCTCAATCATCGGATATTGCGTCATCAGGCTATTGAAACTTGCTTTGGGACTTCCGAGAAGCGCTTTGGTAATGGCTACCTCGTCGACGTTCCATTTGATGTCAGGGGTACCTTTGAGGTTCACGGTGAGTGTGTCCGCTTCGCGAAGTGCTTCTCCGCTCATCGGCTCCATTGTCATCGTCAGTTGATCGAGATTTGAAATGCTGACATCTTCCTCGCCATAAGTGGGTACAAGTGCTTTGGTAATGGTTTTGGTGAGCGCCATACGATCAAAAAGTACCATGGAGATGCTCCCGCTTTCGCTCACTATTGCTTTGTCATCACTCGATGCTTTTGCCGCGGAAAGTTCGGGATCACTCAGTTCGACAACAATGCTTGGATCATAGGCAATTTGTGATGGGGTAAGTTTGCCCCGTGCCTCATTGCGCAGTTTTGTTTCGAGTTGCACGCGCAGATCATCACTCGCTTGTTTCAAGTCTTGATCAGAAACTGACTTGATTGTACCTGATGCTCCCCCGGTAATTGCACCTTTTGCTCGCGCATAGACTTTTTTATATTGTGGTGTTGCTTTTAATCCGGGAATGCTGAAATCAACGGGATCGGTGTTGTAATCGGGTCCGGCTTCATCGGCATAGATTGTCACTTCAAATGCACCGGGTACGAGCGTCGACTTTCCTTTTGGTGTGGTCGCTTTGGGAACGGTAATGGAGTCATTGATGCGATAAATTTTTCCTGATGGACTTTCAAAGCGCGTATTTTTAATGAGTCGTTGCGCGGTGAGTTGCTCATTGTAGACGATAATCTTTCCCGATGCCTTTGCGGTAACGGTTTTGGTGCCCGTTGCGGGAACTTCGCGGGTTAACGTTGTTGTCGCGCTCATGACGACAAATGCCAATTCACCATTTTGGGGATTTTTGAGTGAGGAAAACTTTTGATCCAACGGGATACTTTCATGTTTGGCAATGATGAAGATCGTTCCGCCTCCAAAAAAGTTTAGGGCAAGAAAGCCAAGAATTGCAGCAAGAACTACGCCAATTAACCATGGGAGCCAACGATAACCGCCTTCTTCATTGGCGAGTCCGGTCGCGCCAAACTGAGGAGGGATAGTATGTGCGGTTTCGTTTGAAGTGGCATAAGGCAGATGCGCAACCTCCGGACTCTTTGTGTATGGCCAGGTACTTGCGGTTTCGGGAAAGGAAGAAATCGGAGTGGAATTTTCAAGAATTGCGTTCGCAATTTTTTTTGCATGCACATGATCTTCTTCCAATTGGTCGGCAATCATGGAACGAGGGTCCCGCTCGGGGGTTACCGATTGGGATTCCTCTGTTGTGGGGGCGTCATGCACTTCTTCGGCGTGCTGCGATTCTTCATGCGCTCCCCTTTTGTGGTGCGTAGCGGCTGCTTTGTGGAGTGGAGTGCGCGTGTGATGTGCGGCGGGCTTCACCTCTTCCACATCTCCAGTTTTGTGCGCGTGATGCGGAGTATGAGGATGTTCGGCACCGACATGTTTGGTGCTCAAGTGCTTCTTTTTTTCGGGAGGGATAATATCTTGAATCAAAAATTTTGCCATATGATGATTTCGTTATTTAGTGCGACTATTTATTCCGGTAAATTTATTTGCAAAGATTGTTTCGATGGCGATAAATGGATCTTTAAAATCCGGTTCAAGCACTTGGACGAATTTGTTCAAAAAGGAATTCCCAAGGGATCGAATCAT
>JGI1358J11329_10003832_pt1 | contig 11036 bp, 14 predicted proteins | sample Subgroupgradi54m_FD_11329 | JGI IMG/M metagenome (IMG submission 11329)
TCTACCATATCACGTAACTAATGCATCAGAGAAAGAACAACGATATATGTTTTACCCTCGTAATAAGAGATCCAATCCAAACATGAGAAAAATAATGATAAAAATAGTGATAAACATTGATGATAAACATTGATAGCGCATTTTTTTATATAAGAATTACTTGTTTTTTTAGAGAAATTTGTGTTATGATTCTCAATAATAGTTTAAAATATTGCTATAAAATATAAAAAAAACTGTCAATTTATTACTCATGCTTTATATATTGAAATCTCATCACATGTTGTATGGCACAAATGCCCGCACTGATTCCAAAAGAAGTCGAGATACACAGACTGAAAAAGATCTGGTTAATCGTCATCGCAATGGGATCTATCGCTGCTTCAGTGGAAGTAGACAATTTCGTTGATGGTTCGCTCCATCAGACATCTATCAGAGATAGTGCATTTACACCAGCACACTGGTGGTTATACAGTCACTTTATTGCTCTCCCATTGGGTTGGGCATCAGTGGCAATGTATGACAGAAAGGTACCGATCCTGAGGGGTCCAAACAACTCCATGAACACTGGCCTTAAGATGACCATCCTTGGTTACTTGGCAACAATGTTCACGATAGGTGTCAACGAGATGTGGCACTTCTGGTATGTAGAAGAAATATTTGCAGTACCAAACCACTGGATGTTTAACATGGGTGTCGTAGTTGCTTTCATGGGCGCACTTGCCTATGTAGTTAGAGTATACGCACGACTCGTCGAGCTTGGAGCAGAAACACCAGGTGAGAACCCATACGTTGCAGAAATGTACAAGATGGCCCTAGAAGGCAAATTGTACAGTAGATCCATCCCATAGAAAAAAGTGCGCAAAAGCGCATTTTTATTATTTTTAGATCTCTACAGCGTAAAGTATTTTCTTCTCATCTAAGAAAGACTTAAAAGCATACGGATTAATTATTAACCCAAATGACTTTACCAAAAGGATTTGGTTCTGGCGGCGGAGCTTCTAGTTCCGATGTTGGCAAGATGATTGGTAGACGTGTAGAAGACTACTTTGGAATCATCACTGGCGTATTCCTTGCCAGTTGGGTAGGAACATGGGCCGGTGTTGCCGTAGCAGTTACCTACTATCCATGGGCATATCCTCCACCGAGTGCACACTTTGCTCTAACGGTGTTGACAATCATAGAATGTATTGGGTATCTACTATGTATCAAAGTTGTAACAGAAAATACTGCGAAAGAAAAAACCTACAATGGAGCAATTGCAGGCATAATTACAGCAATCGCTATATTGACAATCTTGACTGACTCCTTCTTCTTCGGCGGATAGGAATTTTCAATCCCCCTTTCTTTTAATTTTTACACCTCCTATTAGAAAGTAAAAAGTGAACAATTACTAGGTCGTATAAAACCTGATCTGATCATCTACGTAAAATTTTATATACAACACATCTGTCATAGTGGCTAATGGTCTGGCTAAGACGATGTACACACTACTTGTTTATAGTAGTGGTAGCAGTCAACTCTACCTTGTTGACCATCAATGCTGGAGACTACATATTCTATACTGACTGGGCGTGGACATCATTTGTGGTATTTTCAATATCGCAAACACTCATGCTTGCAGTCGGTGCAGCGTACTACCTCACATTTACTGGAGTTCCAGGAACTGCAACATACTATGCACTGATAATGACGGTGTATACGTGGGTTGCAAAAGGAGCGTGGTTCTCGTTAGGATATCCATATAGCTTCATAGTTGTACCAGTTTGGATTCCATCTGCAATGTTGATGGATTTAGTTTATTGGGCAACAAAGAAGAACAAACACTCTCTTATTTTAATGGGTGGTGTGCTTGTTGGAATGTCTCTGCCATTGTTTAACATGGTCAACCTATTAACGATAGACGATCCGCTAGAGACTGCTTTCAAATACCCAAGGACTACATTGCCTCCATACATGACTCCAATAGAACCTCAAGTTGGAAAGTTCTATGATAGTCCGGTCGCACTAGGTGCGGGTGCCGGTGCTGTCCTGTCAGTTACAATGACGGCTTTAGGCTGCAAATTGACAACGTGGACGTACAGATGGATGGCAGCTTGGAGTAAGTGGGACTAACTTCCCTTTCCTTTTACTTTATTTTATTTCGTACTTAGGATGAACTATATACAAAATTTTGAAACATTTCTTTAATTTCTTTTAATTCGTCAGTGTAATTACGAATATAACTTATGATATCACAGTATTTTTAATAATTTTTTATTAAGATCTCCGTATGTCCAGTTCTCTTCTTTGAGTTTGAATTTATGAATCGATTTGCATTTATCTCAATTATGTGGTCAGAATATTCCGAGAATAGATTTAAAACTTCTTTCGATTTGGAATTTGAAAGCATAATTTTACAACCTTTAGAATCAAGTTTTTGAAATTCTGCAAAAAGTCTCTCTTGATCTTTGTAACTAAAGTTATCATTTGTATAACTTGTAAAGTTTGCAGTAGAGCTTACGGGTTGATAAGGCGGATCCAAATATATGAAATCATCTTTTTGCGCTCTCTTAAGAGATGTAGTAAAATCTTCACATTTTATAGAAATGTCTTTTGATTGTAAAACATTGTTTACTGCAAGAAGGTTTTCTTTATTTACTATGTTTGGATTCACATACTTCCCTATGGGTACATTGAATTTTCCTTTACTATTTACTCTGTACAGACCATTAAAACAGGTTTTGTTAAGAAATACGAGTCTTGAAACTTTATCAATCTGGTTTTTTGGATTACTATTTCTTACGCGATAATAATATTCTTCAGGATTTTTAAAATAATTAGACGAATGTCCTTCTAATGACAGTATCAATTCATCCACTCTATCACGAATTGTGATATAGGATAGAATTAAAGTGGAATTCAAATCAGAAACAAAACACTTTAGATGAGGATTTTCAGAAATCAAATTAAACAAAACTGCTCCACCTCCTAAAAACGGCTCAAAATATGTTTCAAAATTTTGTGGAATGTGCTGTGATAATATTGGTAAAATCTGTCTTTTTCCACCTGCCCATTTGACAAAGGGTTTTGGTACAAGTGATGTGATTTGTTTGTATTGTTGTTTCAATATGCAATAGTTTCAAGATTTTAATTTCGCAGGATATGACAATAAAAAATCACCACTTGTATAACTTTTTTTAATCTTTGGCACTGTCTTAATCATATTTTGATGTTCTCATGGATTTTCAAAATTGTTAATGTAACTATAAGATACAGTAAAATCATAGATGAAATTACATTGATTCATTATCTTGAGTAATAATAAAAAAGACGAGGCATTAAAATTAGCAAAAACAATAAGCATTGAACTTTTGGAGGAAAAGATATCATTGCATGAGATCTTACAATCATGTAAAACTATTTGTAAATATCTGGGAATATCTGATAAAAACACATGGATAGATTTAGAATTAAACGGTTATCTTGGTAGATACAAAACTAGAGATGAACTTTATGACAATCTCCCATCATATAGGAAGACTAATTGGTCATTTTACGATGTCTATGGAAGTTTAGTGTCTCTGCCCCGTGATATTTTGGACCTTTTTGGAAAATCAGTAATTTATCAGTCAATTTCTGAGATTGAAAACAACAGTCATCTTATAATCAGCGGTCAATATCTTGAAAAATTTAACGAGTTTATCACAAAACATGGAATGGATCATGCTTCAAAAAACTTGAAAATTCATGAAGCACATATACCAAACAATGAACTAAAAAAAGTTATAGATGGGATAAAAACTAGAATCCAGGAATTTTTGGACAATATGATTCTGATTTTAGAATGATTGTGAGAATTTAGTTGAGAACAGGTAGCTTTTTATTAAAAATCAAATTATTTTGGAATAACGTGATTAATTTTGAATAGTTTTTGTTTATCAGATTTGAAAAGTTAATCTTCTAGTTTTGTATTGAACATTCAATGATGGGGGTTGAGATAAAAATTGCTTTATTCAGTTTTACATATAATACAACGAGTAATAAACAGGTTTCACAGAGATATTGTTTAGAATTGATGATAATGGCGAAAAATATTATTAAAGCTGAAGAGAAAAGTCTCCTTTTGTTGGGTAGAATATGAATACTTTCGGGATTTCAGGTGGATTATTAGTTTTAATCATTGGACTGGCAGTAATAGACTATGGTCTTGACCCAAAAATTCCCTATGCATACCATGCATTTTATCTTGGACTTGCTGGAATTGTTATGGGAGGGGTAATTATTTGGGCAAGTAGTAGAAGATCTCAAAATCCTCTTTTAACACAACCATATCAACCTATATCTACAAAATCACTTTCGCCAGTAGAGAGCATCAAATATAGAAAACTGTACGAAGAATCCCCAGTAATGCAACGTACTGTAAATATTGATGGTATAGTTCTTGAATGCAATCAAAAATATGCAAAAACCATTGGTTATCCAAAGAATGAGGTTATAGGTAAATCGATTTTTGATTTTATTGCAGAGCAAAGCATTAAAGAAATGCGTAATACATTCGAGTCGTGGAAGGAAACAGGACACGCTGAGAATAGAGAGATCTGGTTTAAACGAAAAGATGGTTCCACATTTCCAGCACTATTAAGTGCTAATAACATTTATGATGAAAAAGGAAAGCTAATTGGAAGTAATAGTGCAATTCGTGATATTTCAGATGTTTATGAAGCTCGGAGGGTTCTAGTAGAACACGAAAAACAAAGAATTCAACTAGAGGAACTACAGAAAATGAATTTGCTCAAAGAAGAATTTTATTTATCTCTCTCGCAAGAATGTAAATTACCTTTAGAACCAATAAAACGATACTGTGAATCACTTAATGATCCAGTAGCTGGAAATCTAAACAAAGAACAACTACAAGCAGTAAATGAGATTTATGATAATACGATTAGATTAGAAAGGATTCTTGATGACATTTCCGACGTTCAAAAACTTGTTGCACGTAAAATGACTTTCAATAAGGAAACATTTTCAGTTAATGAATTTATGAAAAATGTCGTTGAAATTGCTTCTCCTATGATGAAAGAGAAAAAGATTGAATTTGTACGTGCAACCAAAGAAAAGTCTACTCTAAAGAGTGATAAAAACAGATTAATGCAAGTTTTTGATAACTTGATACAAAATGCGGTAGACTTTGTACCGCAACAAGGTGGTAAAATCGAGATTGGTGTCAGAAAGGAGGATGATGGTATTACCTTTTATGTTAAGGATAATGGTATGGGAATATCAGAAAAAAGAAAAGACTCTGTTTTTAAAAAATACTATCAAGTTAATCTGTCTTTAAAAAGAAGATATGGTGGAAGTGGTTTTGGATTAGTAATCTGTAGGTTAATAGTTGAAAACTTACTAGGCAAGATCTGGTTTGAAAGCAAAGAAGGAGAAGGAACAACATTTTATTTCACCATTCCTCTTTCTACATAAAATAGAAATTTAATACGCAAAAAATCTACAGATTATAACTTTGTTAATTTAAATAATGATTTTATTATTAAAAACTACTGAAGCTCCGAGCGGGATTCGATCCCGCGACCTTTACCTTACCAAGGTAACGCTCTACCAGGCTGAGCTATCGAAGCATGACATGGTCGCTTTACTGAATCCTTATTAATCTTACTTGGTCTTAACGAAATTTTTCATAAAACGTTTAATTTCCACAACTTTATGCTAATAAAATGCAGGAGTCGCCGAGCCTGGCCAAAGAAGGCCTAGCCTTTGGACGCGCGGGACTTAAGATCATAAAAATGGGTGATCCCGTCTCTTAGGGGTTCGTGGGTTCAAATCCCACCTCCTGCACTTTTTTTATCTCTGGTGTCTGATTCCGCGTGCATTTAGAACTTCATAAACATCGGGAAGCGAAAATACAAAACCGACATGAACACAATCTTTTTCTTCACAAAACATGCAGTAAAGCTCTCCATTTTGAATTGCAACTTCTGCAATTCTGTTTTTGATATTGTCTTTTACTACTACTCTATTATCATCAACTGATATCTTTTCAAGTTTAGGTGCATACCTTGCAAATGTCTCGTCTTTTTGCATCAAGTCTTCCATCATGAAAGTGATATAACCTGCAAAGCTATTGACGCCCTTCATTGCAAGATCTTCTTTGTTTTTCTTGTAAACATCATGGAATTTGTTGTATACTGCTTCTGAGACCGTTATTGATTTGAATCCTGCCTTTGGCATATTACCTATCTATACCGTACTTTAAAGTACAAGTATTTAATGTTTCTGGATTTGGAACTGTTAACATGATAGCACGTTTTCTTTGTGTTAACTCTCGGCACGTGGGAACAGGTTTACCGATTATACTATCAGACAAGTATCTTTGTTGATTTCATATTATTCATAATTTTTGAAGTGATACACCAAATTGGCTTTAAAATTGAAATAGAACTAATGTGTAGATTCAATATGAGAATTGATTTGATAGGTTCGTTTGTTCCTGAGCTTACCTCTTTATACTAACGGTTAACCTTCGGTTGATCGAATTGTAATACAAGATTTAAATTCAATAACTTCGTATCTGTTCCATGCCTTCGTTACACACACCACCACATTGTGATGATTGCAACTATACTTTACAAAAAGGAGAGTATATGCTATCACGTGATAAGTTCAATCCACAAGTAACAAATGCAATATGTCCAAAATGCGATAAAAATTTAGTCTAAAAATTTGGTTGCCTTAGCAATATGATGTGTTAAATTTAACTTCAACATAGCTTTTTGCTAGGTATTAGCATAATTACTAGTAGTTCGATCGATCCTCTGGCTATATAGCTAACCAGAAGATAAAAAACTCGGGCTGTAACCCGATAGAAAAGATTTAGCGATCTTTTCATCTTCTGGTTTTACTTGATCTTAAGGTTTTCTGCTTGCATTTTGAATTAAAGTTATCCACTTGTTTTTCCTTCTACCTTTATGCTAGCTATGTCAGCAGGTGTCTTACCATCCAAAGCTTCATGCCCTCTAATGAAATTATGGTAAATCCTGTAGCCTTCAATGACAGGCGTTCCTGTTGGTTCATTTAGTAATGCTATATACCAGAAAAGTTATTTTCACAACTATTGGTCCGTGGTTATAAAGTTGAAAAGATAAAAGAAAAATTAATTGATGTTTTACGTGACTCAAAAACTGGCCTTTCAGGCATTGAAATTGCAGAAAAACTGAAAATAAATAGATTGACTATAACAAAATATCTCCAAGTCTTTGCTGCAGAAGGGCTTGTGAAGCAGAAAAACGTAGGAAATGTAAACCTGTGGTTTATCGAAGAAGGTGTAGAGTCATTCGAATTTCCTGCAGATTTTTTCCGGGTAAAAAACAAATATCTTCAGTATGTACTCTCGGGAGCCAGTAGAGAGGCTCATAATATACTCAGAAACTCACTTCATTCTGGTGCTAATCCTACTAAGATAATTACAGAAGTCGTAATCCCTTCAATTGAATCTGTTCAAAATTCGTATAATACAGGGAAGATCGGCAAATCTGAGAAAAATTATCTTGATGATATTATTTTAGGTTCGATATATCTTATCACTCTGACCGAACGTGAAACTGATCTAAAAAAAAATGTTATTGTATTTTCTACAGATTCCAACAATTCACTTATGGCACAAGCTGCATCTGCAGCTTTTCATGTTGAGGGATGGAAAATATCACAACTAGGAGATATGTCAACTGCTATTGATGTCATGTTTGACATTGACCTCCAAAGATTTCTAAACAAAATATGGACAAAAAAACAAGGCCTAATGGTAATTGTAGTTTTTTCTTCTACGGAAAGTACAATCAAATTTTTTTCTCAGGCTGTTGCTGCATCAAAAGCAAAATTTGGTAAGGCATTACAGCTAGTTTTTTGTACAAACCTAACAAAAAAGACAAAAGAAGGAGCGGATTTTGTTTCAGAGGATATTGAAAAAATACTACAGTGGTGCCAAACAGTTTATGAAAGCACGCGGTCTTAATGACTTAATATCTTTAATATCTTAAAAGGAACATTTGTAAAATCAAACCCCTGTTCAGCTGAAATTAATAAAACGTTTTCATCAACGGGGAAGCTCATTACTATAGCTTTTTCTCTATATGACATGGCAAATTTTACTGGTCCTAAAACGTGGTCAAACTCACGCCTCATTTTTGTCCTCAAAACTAATTCCATGTATAACATCTCATCATCTTTTGTATCCTCAAGCGGTTTAAGGCCCTCTTTCATCCCTCCTGCAAAAAGCCTGCCCTTCTCATTTATCATTCCTGCAAATCTTATCTTCGAATCTAATTCTAAGACTTTTTTACAGAATTTCTCATACTCCATTATTATTTTCCCTCATTGTTATCATGAGACAAATTATTAAATTGAATATCAATAATTAACGATAATAGCCGATCTATTTATTGCGATCTTTTGTACACCATTAACATGGAATCAAAAGCTGAAGCCCAGAAAAAACCAGACCTTAAGGAAACTGCCGATTATTTCAAACACCTTTCACTGTTTTGGACTGATATGGCATATCTTATTTCAAGCAAGCCATCTGCTCTTACATCTGCAGGACCTATGCGAAAGTTTACGATGCAAACCAAAAAACTAGCAAATGAAATGATAGAGTCAAACGAGGATCTTATAGAATTTAATAATAGGCTTGTTGAATATTATAAACAACTTTCTGATACATGGAACGAAGCACAAAAAAGATTCAATACCAAAGTTCCAGAGATCCCAAATGATGTCGAGCATATAGAATCTTCAAAACGTGTATGGATTGACATATTTGAAAATGCATTTACACAACTTTTTGATTCTGAAAAGTTTGGAGAGAACTTTGGTAAACTAATTTCAAGCGAACTTGAACTTTCAAAACACTGGAATAACATGATTGCTGTATTGCTTGAGGCAGCAAATGTACCAACTAAAAATGACTTGAATGAAATCTACAAAGAATTACATTTACTACGAAAAAGAGTTAGCAAATTAGAAAAAAGTGAAAAGAAAACTGGAGTGGAACACAATGGAAAATGAATTAAAAATAGATCCCGTACTTCTTGAAGAATTTTTAAAATTTAATAAAAATTTGATCGAGGCCCCAAAAATGGTACCAGCAATGGATGAAATTAATCTTGAGATGACTCCTTATGATGTTGCATATTCTGAAGACAAAATGCGTCTCTTACATTTCAATTCTCCAGTTCAAAAACAGCACAAAATTCCGATTATAATTGTATACGCATTGATAAATAGATATCACATTTTAGATATTCATCCACAAAAAAGTTGGATTAAAAATCTCTTAAATCAAGGATTTGATGTCTACTTAATAGATTGGGGAACTCCAACTAATATTGACAAATTTCTTGGTTTTGATGATTACGTTAATGGGTACATGGATAATTGTGTTGATTTTGTATGTGACGAAGCAAATGTAGAAAAAGTTACTTTGCAAGGTTATTGTACTGGAGGTACCTTAGCCACAGTTTATTCAGCACTCCATCCTAATAAAGTGAAAAATCTGATTGCTACTGCTCCTGTAATTGACGGTAAAAAAGACACCACGGTAGTTAGCAACCTTGCCAAACACATGGATGTTGATGAGATGGTAGAAACGATGGGTAACATACCACCAGAATTCATGTACTATATTTTTTCGATTTTGAAACCCTTTGAACAGGGCTTGGAAAAATACATACACTTCTTCAAAAATATACATGATAAGAATTACGTTGATAATTTTTTGCGTGTTGAAAAATGGTTAAATGACACTCCATCGATTCCAGGTGAACTGTTCAGACAGTGGATAAAAGATGTTTATCAAGACAGCCTCTTAATTCAGGATAAGATGTATGTAGGAAGGAAACAGGTCTCACTCAAAAATATTACCATGCCTATATTCATTCAGGTGGCAGTAGGGGATCATTTGGTTTCTCCTGAGTGTAGTATGCCACTCTATTATGCAGTTGGAGCTGAGGATAAGACTCTACGGATTTATCCTACTGGTCATGTAGGAATGATAGCAAGTTCATTTTCGCAAAAAAAGGTTCTATCAGAGCTTGGCCAATGGCTAAGTGAAAGATCAAAATAAAAAAGGAAAAGGTTCCTACGCTAATTTCGTGTAGGAATCCATGCAGAGATCCAAGATTGGTAAAGGTTCTCGTTTAATCCTACAAATGCTTTTGCATTTTCATTGAATGTTTTTATGTTTTGTTTTGTTGCATCAATTACAGCTAATACTACCTTGTTCTGAACTGCTCGTGCTTTGATCATTTCTTCAGTTCCATCATTTACAGCTTTTATTACTGCTGCTGGCATGTTCGTATTTATTCCAGCTTTGGTTGCAAATTCTTGCTGTTGTGAAATAGCTGATTCTATTGCATTTCTCCATGCTGAAGTATATTCTTGCTGAAGATTGGTTATTGATTGAAGGTATTGTGGTGCTGCTTTTTCTATATCGTCAAAGAACTTGTCTACATTCTGTTTGTATGTTGCATAGATCTCTTTTGTTTCTGGTGTTGTCTTACTCATCATTTCACCCCCCTCTTTTTGATTTTTTTCTCGATAGGAATTATTACAACTTGGACTAGGTCTCCTTCTTTTAGGCCAAGTGCATCTCTTTCCGCTTCGGGAATCGAAATTCTTCCATTACTTCCTACTGATGTCTTAAATGCTCCCCATGATACAAACTGTGGCATTGTTTGTGCAAGTTTAAAAGCACTATCAATCGCTTTGGATTGCACACTTCCAAGATTTTCAACAAAATCAGATTGTGCCTTTGATCCCTTGCTTATGAGTTCCTTTAATGCTTCGACTGGTTCAAAACCCTCTGGTTTGTGCTGACCCATCATAGAACCAAAGGTTTTCATAAAATCAGCCTGTGCTTTTCCGCTTTTTTGTATCCATTCTTTGAACATCTCAGTTGGATTATATTGTATATTACTACCACTCATAGGTTTGTATTGGTAATTACAATATATATACGTATTGGTAACAATTGGTTGCTATAACCATTCATT
>JGI1358J11329_10003841_pt1 | contig 11020 bp, 11 predicted proteins | sample Subgroupgradi54m_FD_11329 | JGI IMG/M metagenome (IMG submission 11329)
GCGGTACGTGGAGATGCAGGGGAAGGAAGACGCCGGACAAGCGGAGCTTGAATTTTGATTTGAGTACCACGCCTGTAAAGGCGTGGGTATCTATGATGAACGCCTCAGTGCCTTACTTCGGCCTGTTCCATGGTAGACGCAGACACGCACAGGGTTGCTTCCTGGTCGTTCTCTGCTTGGTTGGGCACAGCACACCGGCCTTGGCCCATAGAGAGGATTACCTCGATGAGACCTTCGTCTACGAGACGATCGGCAGGCACGTGGCGGAATTGGAATATCGAGCGCGGTTCCTACGCGAGAGCCGGCGCAAGGAGGGGGAGGAGTTCTGGACGAGCACGCCCGTGGTCGAGTTTGGGCTCACGGACCACACCATGATCGAGCTGGCGAGTGATTGGGGGACTGCGCGCAACTTCGCGGAGTTCGGCGGAGCCTTTGCGCAGATCCGCCATCGGTTCGGGGATGAAGGCGACTACCCGCTCGATCCGGCTATTGGGCTTGAGTACGAGACGGAACGGGAGGACGGCACCCTCGGGCATTTCCTGGTGCCCACCCTGGTCCTCTCGAAGGATGTCGGGGAGTTCAACGTTACGGCCAACGCGTTCCTCAAGCGGGGGCTCGATAACGCCACCAGCAAACCCTGGGAGTTCCAGTATGCCTTCGGACTTCGCTATGGACGCCACGGCTTGCGTTGGGGGGCGGAGATCAAAGCCCTGGGAGTCGACCGGCGCTATTTCCTCCCCCAGGTCACGATCCCGATTACCCACGACCTGACCCTCAAAGTCGGAGCAGGCAGTCGCCTCTCCCCGAAAAGTCCAGAGTTTCTGGCGGAGTGCCTCGTGGAATGGGAGATTGGTGAAAAGACCAAGGAAGAGGAACGGTGAGGGAGGCTCTGCCTGGAGTGTGGGGGAATCGGCGACGCCCTAGACCAAGGTGAGACGCCGGCGCCCTTTGGTAAGACGGGCTTCCCGGAAGCCGAACTCATCCTCCGATCTACGCCACCCCCTGAACTCCGCCAGGAACGCCTGCGGAGCGAAGGCCATCAAGGCCGAGCGGAGTGGCCCGACGCCCATCGCGCCAGGCATTCCGTAGCCGCCACGATGGCGGCTACTTCAGCCGAACGCCACCGCGTTCGGCATTCCGCGGCCACCTCGATGGTGGCCGCTTCACCGGAACCGCTGAGGTTCAGGTCCATGCCGCATCTTGAGTTCTCCAATCGTCCCATCGTCCCCGTTTTTGACACCACGCAAGCCGTGATCTTGTCAGCGATCACGGCTTCGTCTTGTTCAGGAAGCCCACACTGGCAACCGAGCGGTCACCGCGTCGAGCAAGACGGCGTAGTATAATGGCGTGATGAAGGCCATCAGGATTATTCCTGGCACGCCCATGGCACGGCTCATCGAGCGGCCGGAGCCTTCGATTGCGGCTGCGGATGAGGTGCACGTGCGGATGATCCGCGTCGGCATCTGCGGGACGGACCGTGAAGAAGTGGCTGGAGGGCGCGCCCAGGCTCCTGACGGTCAGCGCGAGCTCATCATCGGTCATGAAATGTTTGGGAGAGTCACCGCCGTGGGCCACGAGGTGACACGCGTCCAGCCGGGCGATTACGCGGTCTTCGCGGTGCGCCGCGGATGCGGCGCATGCCTGCCGTGCACGATCCATCGCTCTGATATGTGTCAGACGGGCCGGTACCGTGAGCGGGGCATCTGGGGGCTCGATGGCTATCAAGCGCAGTGTGTGGTGGATACGGAGCACTACGTCGTCCGCGTCCCTCCGGAACTGGCCGACATCGGGGTGCTCGTCGAGCCGCTCTCCATTGTCGAGAAAGCCATCTCTGAAGCGGTGCGCTTGCAGTTGACGCGCCTGCCGGATGCGCCGGCGCACCTCGCCTGGCTTTCACATCGCCGGTGTCTGGTGGCGGGACTCGGGCCGGTTGGACTGCTGGCTGCGCTGCTCTTGCGCCTGCGCGGGGCGATGGTCTACGGCTTGGATATCGTGGACGAGCGCAATGTGCGCGCCACGTGGCTGACGCAGATCGGCGGAACCTACGTCGATGGCCGGCAAGTCTCAGCTGACCGGGTGAACGAGACCGTGGGACCCATGGAGCTGATTTTTGAGGCGGCGGGTGTCGCAGGGTTGGCGTTTAATCTGCTCGATGCCCTGGCGGTCAACGGCGTCTATGTCCTCACGGGCATTCCAGGCGGAGATCGTTGCTTGCAAATCCCGGGCGATGAGCTGATCCGCCAACTCGTGCTCAAGAACCAAGTCATGATGGGCAGCGTCAACGCCGCTCATGATCATCTCCAGATGGCGGTCGATGATCTGGCCTACGCGCGATCGCGCTGGCCCGGTCATCTGGAGCGGTTGATCACCCATCGCTATCCCTTCGGCGAATTCCAACAAGCCTTCAGCCAGCATCCCGGAGATGAAATCAAGGCGGTGATTGAATGGGCCAACACCTGATCGGCCCAGTCCATGCACCGGGATGGCCAGGCATCCCACCGCGTTGGACCTCGAGCGCGAAAGATGGTGTGGGAACCGCGCTGAATCCTGCCAGCCACGTCTGGTTCACCCTCAGTCACGGCATCGTGAACGAGATCTACTATCCGCGGCTTGATCAGGCCTGCACGCGGGACATGGGGCTCATTGTCACGGATGGGGAGTCGTTCTTTTCAGAAGAAAAACGCCATGCCACAGCGCAGACAGCACCGCTGGCTGAAGGGGTGCCGGCCTACCGGGTGACAACCACCTGCGCGCAGGCCCGCTATCGCATCGAGAAGCAGATCCTCGCCGACCCCGAACGGCCGGTGGTGTTTCAGCGGACGCGATTTGTCCCGCTGAAGGGGGCGCTCCCCGATTATCATGTCTATGTGCTGCTTGCGCCGCATCTCGCCAACCATGGCATGGGCAATACCGCATGGGTGGGCGACTATAAGGGCATGCCGATGCTGTTTGCCGAACGAGATGGGTGTGCGCTGGCACTGGCCTGTTCCGTGCCTTGGCTGGCGCGTTCAGTTGGCTATGTCGGCTCTTCCGATGGCTGGCAGGATCTGACCCAGCACCGGAAACTGACGTGGCACTACGAGCGCGCCGAGAATGGCAACGTCGCACTCACCGGTGAGATCGACCTGCGCGCTGCGGACGGCCACTGTGTGCTTGCATTGGGATTCGGCGGCACTGCTGCTGAAGCCGGCCAGCGCGTGCAAGCGAGTCTCCAGAATGGATTTGACACCGCTCAGCAGTGCTACCTCGAGGAGTGGCAGCAATGGCAGCGCACGCTCCTCTCGCCTGAGACGGACGGGACGCGCGCGCGGGATCTCTATCGGGTCAGCACGGCGGTGTTACGGGCGCATGAGGCCAAGCATGTTCCCGGGGGCATGATTGCCAGTCTGTCCATCCCCTGGGGATTCTCGAAAGGGGACGACGACCTCGGTGGCTACCACCTGGTGTGGCCGCGCGATCTTGTCGAGGCCGCCGGAGGGTTCATGGCCGCTGGAGCGCACGAGGATGTCCATCGAGTGCTCTCATATGTGCAGGTGATCCAGGAGGCGGACGGGCACTGGGCGCAGAATGTCTGGATGGATGGGACCCCATATTGGTCCGGCGTGCAGATGGACGAAACCGCCCTGCCGATTCTTCTCGTGGATTTCGCCAGACGGGAGCAGGTGCTGGATGGCCGCGACCTCGACCGCTTCTGGCCCATGGTGCGCAAGGCCGCGGAGTTCATCGTCCGCAATGGTCCCGTCACCCAGCAGGACCGGTGGGAAGAAGATCCTGGGTACTCGCCATTTACCTTGGCGGCAGAAATCGCCGGCCTCCTGGCGGCGGCGGACCTCGCGGATCTCCAACAAGAAACCGCCGTCGCGCGCTACCTGCGCGAAACGGCGGATGCCTGGAACGAAGCGATTGAGCGATGGACCTACGTCGTCGGATCCGACCTCGCTCGTCAACAGCACGTGGAAGGCTACTACGTGCGGATCACCCCTCCGGAACTCGCCGAAGCCGCCTCGCCCATCCAAGGATTTGTGCCGATTAAGAACCGCCCGCCGGGCGGGGATCAGACACTGACCTCCGAGCTCGTCAGCCCAGACGCGCTGGCGCTGGTGCGTTTTGGATTACGCGCGCCGGATGACCCGCGTATCCTGAACACCGTGAAAGTCATCGATGCCATCCTTCAAGTGAACACGCCGACCGGCCCGGCGTGGCATCGCTACAACGGCGACGGTTATGGGGAACACGAAGATGGCTCGGCTTTTGACGGCACCGGCCTCGGCCGGGCATGGCCCCTGCTCACCGGCGAGCGCGCACACTATGAATTGGCAGCGGGCCGTCTCAGGCAGGCGGAGGAACTGCTCAACGCGTTCGCGGCATTCGCCAACGACAGCGGGTTCATCCCTGAACAGGTCTGGGATCAGCCGGATCTTCCTGAACGGGAACTGTTCTTCGGCAAGCCGGCAGGCTCCGCCATGCCGCTCGTCTGGGCCCACGCGGAATATCTCAAACTGCGCCGGTCCTTACGCGACGGACGCGTCTTCGATCTGCCGCCGCAGACTATGAAACGCTATGTCACGGACTGCACGCGATCGGCGTTTGCGATCTGGCGATTCAATCAGAAGTGCCGCACGATGCCGTCCAACGTGACGCTGCGGATTGAAACCTTAACGCCTGCCGTGGTTCACTGGAGCGTCGATGGGTGGGACCAGCCGAAGGATACGAAGACACGAAGTACCGGTCTTGGCACTCACGTGGCGGATGTACCGACCACGCATCTCCCCATCGGGAGTCAGATCCGGTTTACCTTCTACTGGCCTGAGGCCGACCGATGGGAGCAGCAGGACTTCTCGGTGACCGTCTCTGAATCTCGCGTGAGCCGTCCCTGTCTGAGCGGAGGACGCCTCAGTCCGCCGAAAGGCCCCGCGCGCATCTCAACACACCACGTACACCCGAAGAGGACAGCTGCCTTCGCGTGAAAAGAGAGCGCTGAGCCCTGTAGTCAAGAAATGATTCGTTGGGCTAGGCATGCGACTCCGATTCACACCACGTCCTGAACTCCGCTAGAAACCTTTACCAGGTCGGATCCTGAAAGCATGGCCTATATGGCATCGTCGGTTCTGAAAAAGTCATTTAAGACAACGATGATCGTGAAGGGCGTTGACGGTGTGCTGCAGGTACTCGGTGGCCTACTCCTCTCCTGCCTGAAGCCTGGCACCATGCACCATGCGGTTGTGCTGCTGACGCAGCATGAGCTTTCTGACGATCCTCGAGATTGGATCGCCTTGCACTTGCTCTCTGCAATACAGCGACTTGGCGATACCAAGACGTTTGCTGCGTTCTACCTCGTCACTCAGGGGTTCATCAAAATCCTCCTTGCCGTCTTGTTGCTTCGAGGGGCCTTGTGGGCGTATCCGGTCATGATCGGATACGCGCTGCTCTTCATGGCCTACCAACTGTACCGGTATCGCCTCAGCCGTGCGTTCGGCTGGCTCCTCTTGATCGGGTTCGATGCGTGCGTCGTGTGGTTGACGTGGCATGAGTACCGTCGGAAGCACATCGATCGATCGCGCCCCCGCGCGGTCGTCCGCGGTAGGCAGAAAGGGCGAGCTTAAAAGCGGAGCTGTACCTCTGCGACGATCGCCAGGTCCTCGTCATTCAGTACCTGGTGGATGATCGGCGTTGGCGGGTGTCCTACAGGTTGGTCTTCAAGATATCGAAGAAGCAGCGCACCAACTGTCGGGATGGGGTGTTGCCAGATGACCGGATCGTCTTCTTGCGGCGCGGAACGCGTTACCTGATAGGTGGCGACGGGCGTGTGTCTGTTCATCGTGAGATTTGAGGGCGTCCCAGAGCCTTTTAACATCGAGGCACCTTCTGTCGCGAGTGCGGTCGGCGAAGTTCTTGCCGAGATTGAAGAGTATGGAGCGGTCACCGGCGATTGATCAGTTGCTGCCCACACGACTCCAAACTGAAGGTTGAGTGAGACAATTGTTCCCAGCGCGATCCCGATTATTCGAGATATCGGCATATGGTCTTCTCCCCGCTTCGGCTTACCTGACACCAGGCTGGACCGAGGAGCTCCTTACTGTGGTTACGCGAGTTGTCTGAATTTTTCCTCTCGATAGAGGAGGGGAGCAACCACCTGTTGAATGCGCTCAGCGATGAGTTCGTAGCCCTGATCGTTGGGGTGGAGACGATCGCCACTCTTGAGCGCCGGAGTCGTGGTAATACCCTCCAGGACCTTTGGAACGAAGACGAGATGGTACTTGTTGATCATCGTGTTGTAGCGCGGCTGCAACATATCCCCCAGCGGCCCCGGCGCCAGCCCCACCAGCACGACCATGGCACCCCGCGCCTCAATCCGGCGGACAATCTCCGCCAGGTTCTCAAACGCTTGCTCCAGGGGTTGTCCGTCCAAAAAATCATTCGCTCCAAGCTCGACGATGACCATGCGAGGATCTTTGGCCAGGACGTCGCTCTCAAGCCGCTTCAGGGCATCGGTGGTCTCATCGCCGTCCACCCCGGCGTTGATCACCGCCGTTCCCAATCTCCGGCTCAGGAGGCTGGGGTAGTCGTGGCCCCTAGAAGCCCCAACGCCCTGGGTCAGGCTATCTCCAAGGCAGACGATATTGACCCCCGAGGGGTTTCGATTCGCGATTTCGAAGGTGGCGAGGGTTGGCGTACCTGAGGAGTAGAGCTGTTGAGAATGCGTGAGCGAACACAGGCTAATGAGGAAAATGGAGTAAAGGAAATACTGGAACCCACGCTGCCACTCCTGAGGGGGTGGAATACCAATGGCTTCATAGTGTTGTTGACGCATCTTCGGCAACCCAGTCGCCATCCCCTTCCTCGGGCTTAGGCCTGTGGCTTTGCGCCCCCGGATTTCTCCGGGTTAGCCTTTTCGGAACGTCTTACGCTATCTTTTGAAAGCTTACCTGAGCTCATGAATACTTGCAAGTGAGGATGGTCCGCAGCGCCGATGTGGCCCGAATTTACCGGGAGCGTCCTCCTCTATGAAAGCCACCGCCGTTTGTCTCTAGGGTCCGGTCGATCTTTCCGTTTCATGGAGCTGCAGGCGCACCTTGTCGGTCAAGAACTCATCGAGCCATGGACCCAGCGGCGAGAGAGACGGCGGGTGGAGGGCGTTTTCTGGGGAAGCGGTCAACAGGCTCCATCGAACGTGATAGAATAAGGCTACCAGGCGTTCCGGTGGCAGCCGCTCCAATTTCGAAGACCCTAGCAGAGGCAAATGATGAAGCGAGTGAGCCTGCTCAGTGTGCTCTGCATCGTGGTGTTGTCAGGCTGCGAGATGCTCCGCGCGACCGTGAAGTCGAAAGCCGCGCAGGATGCAGTGATCGGCGCGCTCCTCGGCGCAGGAATCGGTGCCTCGACTGGAAGCGGCTCGGATCATCATCGAGGGCTCGGGGGCTGGATTGGCGGTGGAGCGGCCCTCGGCGGTCTGGCGGGCTGGTTTCTCGGAAACATCATCGATCGGCAACACCGCAACACCGACCCGCAGCCGATTCAGTGAACCCCCACACCACGGACTGACGTCCGTGGCTTCCACCAATGCCCTGCGGGCCTCCAGGCCATTCCTCCACGGGCTGACGCCCGTGGCGTCCTGGTGTGGGGGTGAACTGGCCGAAGAGATCCGAGCCGCCGCCATCCGACATGAGGCGGGCGGATCTGTAAATGCCCACGTATTCCCATTTCCGCCTGTCGACTGTCGAAGATTGCCCCCTCAAGTACAAGTGCACCTATGTCGACCGGCTCGAACGGGAGCGGCGGGACTCCATCGAGGCCTTCATGGGTATGTGTCATCAAGGATACGGAGTGCTTGATGAGGCTCTTGATTATTGAGGACGAAACGAAAACCAGCACTTACCTTCGGAAGGGCCTCTCCGAGAACGGGTTCGCTGTTGATGTCGCCAGTAGTGGAGAGGACGGCCTACATCTCGCGCAGACGGGGGACTACGATCTGGTGGTGTTGGACATCATGCTGCCAGACCGAGATGGCTGGTCGGTGCTCTCGGAGCTTCGGCGCGCAGGGAAGCAAACGCCGGTTCTCTTTTTGACTGCTCGCGACGCAGTCCAGGATCGCGTGAAGGGATTGGAGTACGGCGCAGACGANTATCTCGTCAAACCGTTCGCGTTCTCGGAACTGCTGGCGCGCATCCGGTCGGTGCTCCGGCGCGGACAGGGCAGGCAGCCTGAAATGCTCCGCATTGACAATCTCGAAATCGACGTCAGACGCCACAANGCCATGCGTGNGGGCCGTCCGCTTAATCTGACGGCCAANGAATTCGCGCTGCTGATNCTGTTCGCACAGCATGCGGGTGAGGTGTTGTCACGAACGCTTATCGCTGAGCAGNTCTGGGATATGAACTTCGATAGCGACACCAGCGTTGTNGATGTCCATATCAGTCGGCTCCGCGTCAAGGTTGACCAGCCGTTCCGCAACAAGCTACTCCACACCATCCGAGGGGTGGGCTATGTGCTCGAGGCGCGTCCGTAACCCATGACTGGCCGCCCACAAGGCATGACGACTCCCCATACGTGGTCACTCGCCACCCGATTGACGATTTGGTACGCCTGTTCGGCGTTCGCGCTGATTCTCATGACGACGGTGTCTCTCTATCACTCTTTGGTCAGAAACCTCAATCGGGAAGAAGATCTCTTTCTTGCGGATAGGGTCCAGGATGTGCGAGACCTTCTCAAGGATCAGCCTGAAAATCCAGTTGCCTTGTCGGAAGAGGTCGCTGCGAACAGCCGGTACGTTCAAGTCTACGTGCGGGTCCTCACGGAACGTGGGCAGACCCTCGTCGAAACGCCGGGCATGGATCAGTTGCTTGCTCCCAGCAGCTTTCCTCAACCCGTCAGCGCTGACGCAGATCCTGGCAGTGGAACTGACATGATGCCCCGGCATGGGCAGTCCTTTCGTGGGTTGGCAGTAGGGCCAGCGGGCCATGATGCGCGGGTGATCCAGGCGGCGCTGAGCCAGGCCAAGAAGCAAGGCGTGCTGACCAAGTACCGGAAGCGCCTATGGCGCGTGCTCGGGATCGCGCTCTTCGCCTGTGCGTTGATCGGCGATCAAATCGCCCGGCGCGGCATCCGACCTGTCTGGGAGATTTCCCAAGCGGTTCAGCGCGTGCGATCCACGACGCTCCACGAACGCATTCCCATTACCAGGCTACCCGACGAACTGCTGGCATTGGCAACCATCTTTAATGACATGTTGGCTCGCTTGGAAGATTCCTTCACCAGACTCTCGCAATTTTCAGCCAACATTGCGCACGAATTGCGCACACCGGTCAACAACCTGCGCGGGATGACTGAAGTAGCACTGCGCAGCGCCCGCTCGCCCGAGGAGTATCGTGACACGCTGGGATCATGCCTTGAGGAGTGTGTACGGCTATCACGGCTCATCGAGAGCCTGCTGTTTTTGGCGCGTACTGAGCAGGCACGACTGCCGATTCAGCAGGAGCCGTTGAACATCGTCGAGGAATTGCGGACCGTGCATGAGTTCTACGAAGCTGTCGCCGCTGAGGCGGGTGTGACGCTCATTCTGCGCGCGCAACGCGGTCTCGTCACCAGTCTCGACCGACCCCTGTTTCAGCGGGCGGTCGGCAATCTTGTCACCAACGCGATTGCCCACACGCCAAAGGGTGGGGCGGTCACCTTATCCGCCGCAAAAACGCCGGACGGAATCTGCGTGGAGGTCCTCGATACCGGTTGTGGGATTCCATCCGAGCAGCTCCCTCACGTGTTTGACCGATTCTACCAAGTACATCCCGTCGGCGTGTCTGTCGAGTCGAAAGGGATGGGATTAGGGCTTGCGATTGTCAAAAACATCGTCACGCTGCATGGCGGATCAACCACCATTGCCAGTGAGATTGGTCAAGGAACGCGGGTCACGATGCTGTTTCCTGCTTCGCCGCTCTAAGACCCGGCAGGACCTTCCAGACAGGCCCCCCAAGATCACAAAATTGTTATCTTCTCGTTACATTCCTGTTAGGAACTCTTTGCTATGTTGATGACCAAAAAAGGAGATTTCAATGCCCACTACAGTGCAGTCGGACGGTCGCCATCTCACAGCTACACGGAAGTCATCTGTCGTTGAGACGTCGGATGACGAAGCCCTTTTGGCTGTTGAAGCGCGTGTCTGTTCCTACGGTGACACGGTTCACTATGCCGAGCGTCCCCGTATCTTCGGCCGGTGCCGCGGCAGCTTCCTGTATGATCTTCAGGACACCCCCTACCTGGATTTACAGATGTGGTATTCGGCCGTCAACCTCGGCTATGCACATCCCCGCGTCAACCAAGCCGTCCACGCACAATTGGAGCGCCTGCCGCAACTCGCCTGCCAATACCTTCATCGAGAGAAAATCGAGTTGGCGGCGCGCCTCGCTGGCAGCATTGAGCGTCGTTTGGGTGTGAAAGGGCGCGTGCACTTCAACGTCGGCGGATCGCAGGCAGTCGAAGACGCCTTGAAACTTGTGCGTAAGTACACGGGTCGGCAGCGTATGCTGGCGTTTCAGGGCGGTTACCACGGCCGCACATTGGGGGCGTCAGCCATCACCTCTTCGTATCGCTATCGAGAGCCCTTCGGCGTATTTGCTGATCGGGCTGAATTTCTGCCGTTTCCCTATCGGTTCCGTTGCCTGGCCGGTAAAACCGATCACGCATGCGAGGACTTTCATATCCGGGAGTTTGAGCGGCTCTTTGAACATGAATATACCGGCGCGTGGAATCCGAAGACCGGGCATGCAGAATTTGGAGCATTTTTTATCGAACCGGTCCAGGGCACAGGCGGCTACATCGTTCCACCGAAGGGCTATTTCAGGCGGCTTGCAAAGATTTGCCGGGACCACGGGATCCTCATCGTCGATGATGAAGTCCAGATGGGCTGCTACCGGACGGGCACGATGTGGGCGATTGAGCACTTCGGCATCCAGCCTGACATCATCGTCTTCGGCAAGGCACTGACCAATGGCCTGAACCCCCTCTCCGGCATCTGGGCGCGGGAAGA
>JGI1358J11329_10003853_pt1 | contig 10990 bp, 11 predicted proteins | sample Subgroupgradi54m_FD_11329 | JGI IMG/M metagenome (IMG submission 11329)
GTCAGATGGGAAGTAGTGCTGTTCCGGTAAAAAGAAATCCTACAAAAAGTGAACGCGTTACATCATTATCAAAAATACTGCGAAGTCAAATCAGCATATCATTTGAAAACATCCCGCTATGGCATGAAAGAGACCTTTCAAACTCTGCCAATGAGAGATTCACTATTCCAACAAGTTCTATTTTGCTTGATGAAATGCTAGAAGCCATGACCAAAATTATTTCTGACCTTTATGTAAACAAGGAAAGAATGAAGAAAAATCTAGAGATTACAAAAGGACAAATTTTTGCCGAATTTGTGCTTGATGCCTTAATCAAAAAAGGAGTACCAAGATTAAGTGCGTATAGAGATATCCAGCGAGTAGCTTTTGCGGCTTCTGATAAAGATCTTGAGTTTTTAGATGCAGTAAAAAAAGATGCTGCAATAGCATCGCATCTTAACATTAAAGAAATAGAAAAAATTTTTGTTCCAGAAAATCGTTTGGGAGCATCAAGTATGATAATCACCAGAGTCTACACAAAAGTAAAGAAGACTTGTTCCAAATTTACCTGATCTTCATTAGCGTTTTGTGTATAAGTGAACCATACTGAAGAGCTTTTTTGCGTTTATTTGAAGAAATTTCTGGAACTCCTATTTTTAAAGCAAGTTCTCGGATTATGTGTTTTCGCAAAAGATCATCGGAATCATGTATTTTATTTTTGAGTGGAATTTTTTTGGCAAATTCAATAAAATCTGATAAAAGAAACGGTTGTATCAGTACAACTCCAAATTGAGAAGCAACCTCATTTACTGCTTTCATCATTTTGATCTCATTTTCAAGTTTTGATTCCATGAGTTCCATTACTTCAGCTTCTCCCGATTTTATTGCGTTTCTGTATGCATTATAACCACAGAATAGCTCATCTATACCATTTGCAGTAATTACTTTTTTTATATCATAATGTTTTGCGAGTTTAGATACATAATAAAACGCAATACTGTTTTCCAACCAAGATAAATTATCTGTTTTAATTATTTTTTTTATCTCTCTTGAAACTTTTAGAAAATTTGTTAATTTTATTTTTTCAATTTTATGATTATATCCAAATATTTTAGATATTTCCTGGGAGAACATTATATCATGTGAGTCTTCAAATCCAATGGTTAGCAAAGTTATTTCATAGTCAAGATCGACACAAATTTTTGCAAGTAGAGAACTATCTACACCTCCAGAAAAAGCTATGCCGATTTTTTTGTCTGTAACTGACCTTTTGATGGATTGAATAATTTGAGTATGAAGTTCAGATACAAGATTATCCATTTTGTATCTGATAAAAAACCACCCTAAGTGAGTTGTGGTTATTTTGACAGTTAAATAACAGCCCTACCAAATTATATCATGACAATAGCAAAGTTATCTGATGAACAGATAAGAAATGAATTGGGGAATTTGCCTGGGTGGAGTGTAGTAAATGGAAAACTGCACAAAGAATTCATCTTCAAGGACTTTATAGAAGCATTTGGATTCATGACAACTGCTGCTTTACATATAGAAAAGATGAATCATCATCCAGAATGGTTCAATGTTTATAACAAAATAAAGATAGATCTTGTAACTCATGATGCAGGTGGGATAACGCAGAATGATGTCAACCTTGCAAAAACCCTAAATTCCTTATCATAAACAGGCCTCAAATAGAATAAAAATTCATAATTTTTTATTTGAATTCTGTACAGAATTTATATACAGTGGAATACCAAATTTTCTAAAATGGCAACAGGTTCAGCAATTTTGGATTCTGATTTCAGATATACTGATAGAAAAGGCAACCTTTTCAGAACTAGAACAGAGCTTTCTATTGCCGAAATGCTCTCCTTTTTAGATGTGAAATATGAATATGATTATAAATTAGCTCTTAAAGATGGAAAGAAAATTTCTGTCGATTTTAAAACTGAAAAAGGACTTATTGAAGTCATAGATGATGAAAGAGACATTATAAAATACAAAGAATTGAAAAATAATTTTCCAGATATGCAAATAATTGGTATTGGACATCCAAACTATGCAGCAAGGATAAAAGAACTCGATGATGTAATACTTTACAAAACAAAAGAAGTTCAAACTGGATCTATATTCATTGAAGACCCATCATTTGCGTTTGATTATGCACATATTCTTCCTCTAGTTGAAAAATGCTCTATACTTCATGGCCATACATCTTCTGTTATGGTTGAGTTGGTGGGTGAAATGAAGAATAACCTACTCATTGATTTTGGAGAAGCAAAAAAAATCATAAAGGAAATAATTTCAATTTTAGATCATAAATTTTTCATAAATGAAAAATACCTCATAAAAGACGATGGCATCCACTACAAAATTGCTTTTGATGGTCCAAAGGGAATGTTTGATTTACAAGTACCAAAAAATACGACGTATCTACTTGAAGGAGAAGCCACAGTAGAAAATCTTTCTACAGAAATAATTAAACTCCTTATACCGAAAATGCCAGAAAATATTGAGGCGGTAGGTGTCTATATCTACGAAGGGTATAACAAGGGGGCCCATATTTTATCACACATCTCTAAATCCTAAGACATGGAACCAAAGATCAAAGAGACGGCGTGGAATCCAGAGATTGAAAAAAATATTCTAAAACAATGGCAGGACTCTCATCTTTATGATTTTCACCCTGAGGGAGACATTTTCGTAATAGATACACCCCCTCCATATCCATCTGGAAGACCATGGCACATAGGAGCTGCAGCTCATTATGCACAGATAGACATGATTGCAAGAACAGCAAGAATGTCAGGCAAAAATGTACTTTTCCCAATCGGAATAGATAGAAATGGATTGCCTGTTGAGATGTATACAGAAAAAAAATACAACATCAGAATGCGGGAAACTGACAGAGGCGAATTTTTGAGGATGTGTGCGAATGCGTTAGATGACCTTGAAGCAGAAATGATTGAAACGATGACAAGTCTTGGGCTTAGTGGAGATTTTTCTAATTATTATAGAACAGATTCAGAAGAATATCGCACTCTTACACAATCAACATTCATTGAGCTTTGGAAAAAGGGAGCAATATATCTAGCAAATAGACCAACTAATTATGACTGGGTTACTGGCACCACAATTGCAGATGCAGAAATAACTTACGTAGAAATTCCAACAAAGTTAGTGTATATGAAATTCAAAATTAAAGACAGTGATGAAACTATCCCAGTAGCAAGTACAAGACCAGAACTTTTATGCTCTTGTCAAACCATAATTGTCAATCCAGACGATGAAAGATACGCAGATGTGATTAGTAAAAAGGCCATTATTCCTATAGTTAATAGAGAAGTAGAAATTAGAGCACATCCATCTGCAGAAAAAGAGTTCGGGTCGGGAACCGTTATGGTTTGTAGTTATGGTGATCAAAATGATGTTGCTCTCTTTAGAGAATTAAAGTTGCAAGAAATAGTCGCTATTGGGAATGATGGTCGAATGACTGATGTCGCAGGATCATATTCTGGATTAAAAATAAAACAGGCCCGAGAAAAAATAATCGAGGATTTACAGAACCAAGGCTTTATAGAAAAAGTAGATAACATAAATCATCGTACTCCTGTTTCTGAGAGAAGTAAAATTCCTATTGAAATAATACCTATGGAAGAATATTACCTCAAGCAAAAGGAATCAGTCTCAAAAATTCGAGAAATAGGTTCAAAAATTGTCTTTCATCCTCCTATGCATAAGCAAATACTGATGAATTGGTTGGATTCAATAGCAATAGACTGGCCTATTTCAAGAAGAAGGTACTATGGAACTGAGATTCCGATATGGTATTGTGCAAAGTGTTCTGAACCTCACGTACCAGAACCAGGAAAATACTACCAACCATGGAAAGATCCTTCACCAATATCAAAATGTTCAAAATGCGATTCAAGTAATTTCATTGGAGAGGATAGAACTTTTGATACATGGATGGATTCTAGCGTTTCACCTCTCTTTGTTTCAAAATATAAAAAAGATGAAGAATTTTTCAAAAAAACATATCCTGCAACAATAAGACCACAATCAAAGGACATAGTTCGAACCTGGCTTTACTATACCATACTAAGATGTGAACAACTTACTGGCAAGGCTCCATGGTCTGAAGCATGGATAATGGGATATGGTGTGGATGAGCATGGAACGAAGATGAGTAAGAGCAAAGGAAATGTTGTAGATCCATTACCAATCATACAAAAGTTTGGAGCAGATACCTTCAGATTCTGGAGTGCAAGTGAAATTAATCTTGGATATGATTTTAGGTGTTCGGAACAAAAAATTGAAACAACAAAAAAATTTCTCAGCAAACTTTGGAACATCTCTAGATTCCTTTCTGGCTTTACAGTTTTAAAATCTGGAAAACCAAGTCCAGCTGATAATTGGATTCTTTCTGAGCTGGACAAGCTAATAATAGAATGCAAAAAAGGTTATAGTGAATACAACTTTTTTATTCCGGCTACGGCAATCAGGGAATTTACCTGGAATCTATTTGCTGCACATTACATAGAGATGACAAAAGGACGTGCATATGGAACAGGTTTTTCAGAAGAAGAACGAGACGGTACAATTTTCACACTTCACAAGGTACTGTCTACAGTTTTGCGTTTACTTGCTCCAATTACTCCTTTTATCACTGACTATTTGTGGCATAATCTATACTCTGACAAAACAATACACAATGAAAGATTTGTCAAAGAGGAAGATTACGAAGATTGGACAATATTTACAAAGGAAATTTTAGAATTTAATTCAAATGTGTGGAATAAGAAAAAAGAAGCAGGTTTGTCTTTGAAGGATTCAATCAACATTCAGATTCCTCCCAACCTAGCACCATTTGCAAAAGATCTACAAGTCATGCACAACCTAAAATACTCACTTTAGAACACAATATTGTGATAGAGTTATTCAAAAGATTATAAAATTTTTTAATGAATTAGCCATGTTGAAATCATAAACAAAGCAGCAACTCCCATGATTATAACAGTAATCCAACCTGCGACGTTAGATATTTTTCCGTTAGTTCTACCCTCAAGAATTTTCTTATCATTACTAATTTTCATAATTACAACAAGAAGTGGAACAGCAATAACTCCATTGATCACAGCTGCATATATGAGAGCTTTAATTGGATCCAGACCAGCAAAATTTATCCATAGTCCTATTATGGTGGATGCTGCTATAATCAAGTAAAACCCCTTTGCTTGTTTGAATTTTTTACTCAGGCCTTCTTTCCATCCAAATTGCTCAGATAACGCATATGCAGATGAACCAGCTAGTACAGGTATTGCTAGTAATCCAGTACCAATTATTCCAAGCGCAAAAATAGTTTTTGCCAACTCACCTGAATGAGGAAATGTTTTCACCAAAGGTTCTAGTGCTTTTGCGGCCTGATCTGCAGTAACTATATCGGTCAAACCATTAACATGAAGTGTTCCTGCTGTTGTCATTATTATAAACCACATAATTAATTGGGAAAATACCATCCCAACTGTAACATCGGCTCTCATTAACCTGATTTCCTTTTTTCGAATTTTTGGTTTCCCTTCTCCAATTTCTTTTATCTTATTTTTTGCGATGTCTTCTTCAGCTTCTTCGGAGGCTTGCCAAAAAAACAGATATGGTGATATGGTTGTACCAAAGATTGCAACAAATATCATCATAAAAGCAGGAGTAAATTCAAAATGCGGAACTACACTTGCAATTAATATCGTAGCCCAATTCGCTCCTACAATAATTGCTGTAATTACATAGGCAAGTAAGCTCAAAGTCAGGTACTTGAGTATGGTCACATATTTTCTATATGGGACAAAAATTTCTGTGCAAATAATAAGTGCAGTAAAAAGAATAGTTACAACACCTATCGGCAATTGGGGCAAAACAAGTTTGACTGATGCTGACATTGCACCAATATCTGCACCAATGTTTATTGTGTTTGCAATAAGAAGGAGACTAATGATTGGATAAACTGTCTTTTTTGAATATCTTTTCTTTATTATTCTAGCAAGACCATTGCCTGTAACAAGCCCTATACGAGCACACATCTCCTGAATTGCTATCATCATTGGTAATTGAAACAATGCGAGCCATAGAGTTCCAAACCCAAACTGTGCTCCAGCTTGAGAATATGTAGCTATACCAGAAGGATCATCATCAGCAGCACCGCTGATTAGTCCAGGACCAAGAATTCGAAATATTGATTTTATAGATTTCATATTGGTAGGTCTGTTTTAGGAGAAAATAAAACTAGGCATGATTATTACTGCTAATTTTATCAAAACGGTCTATGGACTTCTAATAACCGTGATGTCATTTTCTTCCATTATTTATGATGCCCAGCAAGGATGTTGTTTCACCATCAGTATCCAGCACAACTGGAATACCAGATTCTTCTTTTGGATCAAGCGAATAGATAGCTTTGACTGTAAACATGAGAACATCAGGAGTCTTGTTCTGACTAATTCTTTCAAATATCTTTGATGATGTCTTGCCAGTGACTGAACGAATAATTATATCGGTAATTTTTGATTTCTGTTTTTCATCGGTTACAAAACTGACTTTGCCTTTTAGCTGGAATCCTTTCAATTCTTTTTTATCAAATACTGCTACACTTACCCATGGAATTGTTTTAAAATTTCCTTGTGACTTGTGTTTGAAAAAGTCTAGCCAATAAATTGTATCGTTTGAATAATAAAATGACGTTCGTGGAGACAGGTTACACAGACCATTTGCATCAACAGAGCCAACGACAATGAATTTTTGATTGCGAAGCATCTCTTGAACCGCAGTCGTTAATGTTACCACAATGAATCTAACTTCTTGTTACTATTAAAGGGAAAATATGATTATCTAAAATGGGAATGTTATGAATTGACTCAAAGAGATGATCAAATAACTTTCAATTCCAATCTAATATGTAATCAGTAACAAACGATTATCATGGCTGATAATTTATGACATTATTATATGTGCAGTAGACGTTTTACAATCTATTGAAGACCTTTATTCTAATAATCGGACTTGTTTTAGGCAGTATACTTGTTTTTAGTACTGCATATGCATCCTCATCACTACTCGAGATAAAGGGTACTGGTGGGGCTGTGATAAATGGGCAGGATCCAAAACTATACGATGCCAGTTTTCGAATGATATTAGCTGATAAATCTACAATTTTGATGGGCTCTGTATTGCTGCGAGGAAATGATGCACACATTTATGCAAAACTCGTGCCTGACAAATGGATATTTTCATATGCAAACGATGGTTCGTTCCACGGTGAAGGTCCAGCGCAAACATCGCAAGGAGAAATTTACAATGTTGTCTTGGATGGAGAAAGGGTATTTGCTACAAACTTTGGTTCTATGTGGAAGCTTAGCGCAACAATGCAAGAAAATGATAAAAAATTCGTTCTAAATTATCTGGTTACAGGAAAAGATCCATACCCAACAGTTAATGTTTCAACTACAGCCAAGGTATTAATTCCAAACGGAAACTCGGCTCTTGTAAATACTGGCTTCTTTATCCCATTAAACTTGGAAGCAATCAGGGGTACAACAGTAATATGGCAAAACGAGGATAACATAGGCCACACTGTTCAAAGCCAAGACAACAAAGGCAACATCATTTCTTTGTTTAACAGCAACGTGCTAAAGACTGGTGATACTTTTAGCTATAAATTCGATAAACCTGGGGTGTATCATTATTTTTGTACAATACATCCGTGGAGAATTGGTATTGTTACAGTATCGTAGATTTGACAGAACCTTTGAAATCTTTCAATTTGAAGTATGATTCTCAGTTATGATATTCATCTGTGTTCTTAAATTAATGGTTCTGTAATTTACATCATGTTCGAAAAGCACTGTCAGATATGCGGCATCGAAATAAAGAAAGAAACTGTCATCAAGAGATTTGGAAAATATTTCTGTAATCTCGACCATGCAGAACAATACGTAGCAAAAAGAGAGGAAGAGGAACAAAGAAGAGTAAGAGAGCCAAGAAGGTCTGGGCTGTTGTTAGAGGCAAATAAGATGGCAAACGTTGCAAAAGAAAGTAATGTTGGGCTTCCAGTGACACTGGCAGTAATAGCAGGCATCCTGATGGTCATAGGAGGGATTGTATTTCTTTCCATGACGTGGTATCACACTGCCTTCAACGGTTATCCCATGATGGGCATGATGGGAGGTGCGTGGAACACTTTCATGCAAGGGTTTACGCCATGGATTTTAGGTATTTCAATATCATCAATTATCTGTGGAGGAATAGTTCTCTTCAGCGGTACTATGATGTCAAAGAATCCTGAGAATGCCAGACTCTGGGGAATACTGATATTGATAATGTCATCCTTTGGAATATTCTCTGGGATGGGATTCTTGATTGGACCAATACTTGGAATCATTGCGGGAGTAGTTGCCCTTTCAATAAAAAGACAATAATTGTAGTAGATTTTTCTAAAAACTCAGTGATTTCTTATGAAATTCTGATTATCAATTTTGATAATTCACTTTTTGCTTTAAATATTATATTTATATCTAGAATATTATGCCTCAGACAATCGAAGCTCAGTATGATAATTTTATTTCAGAGATAAGGACTGAATTAAGAAAAGTTGATCCGCAACTGGCAATGCAAGTGATGTATTATGAAAGACGATTCACAGATGTTGAACCTCAAGTGGAATTACACACCCATTACAAAGAGGGAGCCAATTTAGACAAAAAGAAAGACGAACTTGAATCAAGGTATGGACTTCTCATTGCAAAGGAAGGCAACCACGGAATGAGAGTGACGGGTTTAATGAATTTGAATAGGATTTATGAGATTTCAACTGATACTGATATTGAAGAAATTAACGGGTTTGCTACCTGCGCCTCATATTAGATTTCTTTTCACTATAAACGAATTATTAGTAAAGGGAAACACATAGAAAGAAAAATCTACTAACGTGGTTTAGAACAAAAAGTTGTTTGACAAAGATAATGATGAAAATACACGCAAAGATAAGCTGACCGGAGATTATGGAGCAATACTAAGAGAAAGTGCTATTTTAATATCCTTTTCAGCCCTTCTATTTGGATTTCTGTTGAATATATCGATAACATCTTCAAGTGGCTTTGATCTCTTAGACAAAATCTTTCTTTTGTTGGCATTATTTTCTATAACTATATCAGTTTCACTTTTTATAATGCCAGTAATTTACCATCATTTAGAGTATCCGTATATTGATTTCGAGAAATTCAAAAAAAGAAGTCATCGTTTCACATTATTTGGTCTAATTCCAGCAATGATTACGTTATTCTTGGGTTTAGAACTTGCCATGAGATCTTTGGTAGAAAATCATATAATCGCATTCTTGTTTGGTGCAATACCTTTTGCATTAATCTACGTGTTTTACAGATTGCGAAAATGATGAGTCTTTCTAGACAGCAGCGGTCAGTACTTCTAGGTTCCTTTCTTGGATGGTCTCTTGACGGTTACGATCTTGTGCTGATGTTGCTTGTAATTCCTCTGATAAGCAAGCTCTTTTTTCCTACAAGCAATCTAACTCTGTCTCTTCTTGCTACTTTTGCTGCCTACGTTGTAACACTGGTAATGCGTCCAGTTGGAGGAGCAATCTTTGGAAACTTTGGAGATAAGATAGGAAGAAAAAAAACAATGATGATTACCATAATAGGATTTTCTGCTGCGACATTTTCAACCGGCTTGTTACCCACTTGGGACATGGTTGGTGTGCTCGCTCCCGTGTTGTTAGTGACATTAAGGCTTACACAGGGCTTTTTTGCTGGTGGCGAGTGGGGAAGTGGTGCTGTAATTACAATGGAGACTGCCCCCAAGTCTTCAAGAGGATTACTTTCTGGGATTCTCCAAAGTGGCTATAACTTTGGGTTTATGATGGCATCAATTGTGTATTTTTTTGTATACGCTGCCCTTTCAGAATCTCAGTTCATAGATATAGGATGGAGAATAATGTTTTTTACAGGAATAATTCCAGGTCTGATAGCACTTTTTGTAAGATACAAGATGGAAGAATCTGAGGCTTGGCTTGAAAAAGTTCGTCAAAAGAAAATAGAACGTGCCCCTCTTAGAAAAATATTTTCTGACAATGAGGTAAGAAAGCGTTTCTTCTTAGCACTAGTAATTACTACTGGATTGATGTATGCTTACTATACAACAATGGGGTTCTACCCAACATTTCTTCAGAATTATGTAAACGTGGCCAAGTCAGAAGTACCTACTCTGATGATTGTTGCAACGATAACTTCGTTTTTTGGTCAGATATTTGCAGGATATCTAAGTCAGCTAATTGGTAGAAAAAAGACACTTATGGTCTTTGCAATATCCGCTATCATTATTGCGATACCTGCCCTTTATGGATTGTATCACGCTACCTCGTTTTACTCTAGATCTTTGTATACTGTAATTTTGATCTTTGCTGCAACATCGGGTTTTGGTCCAATACCTGCATTTTTATCCGAAAGATTTTCAACTGAGGTAAGAAACAGTGCAAGTGGATTTGTTTACAATGGAGGCTTGCTAATTGGTTCTTGGGCTCCCCTGATAGCCGTTACTATCTTGCCTCACGGAGAAAATTTAGTGCCAGTACTTTTGGGAATCAATGTGATTATAGGTTCTGCCATAATATTGATTGGTGCTAAGATCAATCCCGAGACAAAAGACGTAGAGATAAAATAAAAAATTGGGAAGACATTTCTGTGATTCTATTCATCCTGGATGTCATTTTACATTGTAACTTTTTTGTAGAATGCCCTCTTTGTAAATTCAACAGATATAATATAACTAGCTACAATAATCGTTATCATTATAAGAATTGAAATAGGAATTGGGGTAAATCCAAATTCTCTACCCACAAAGGTAGATGGTATTACAAAGACAATACAGATTACCGCAATTATGGCAAGAAAGAGGTACTTACTTGGCTTTGATTTTATCAAAGGTTTGCTAGTACGGATGGCAA
>JGI1358J11329_10003855_pt1 | contig 10986 bp, 17 predicted proteins | sample Subgroupgradi54m_FD_11329 | JGI IMG/M metagenome (IMG submission 11329)
GCGGGGATCCATGGCACCGCCAGCACCCTCTTTACGAGATGAATCTGATCCTGCCCAACCATGGATCCCCGCTTTCGCGGGGATGACGAGTGAAATATTAGGTCATCATTCCTTCACCCAAATGCCCTGCCGATATCACCCCTCGCCGATGCCTTTGCGGATGGTGAACTGTTGCCCCGCCTGCTGCCCGGCCTGATAGGCTCCGGCGGCGACTTTCTTGCCGGAGGAGCGGCCGCGGCGCAGATTGAGGTCGAGCTTGGCGAATTCGGTTTCGACGACGGCGTGACGGACCACCACCAGATCGCGGCCGGTGGTGCGGCGGGTCGATTCGTCGCGGTCCGCCTTCATGGCCATCAATTTGTCGGCGATGGATATCGCCATGCCGATCAGGAACGAACCCCGTTCGTCATCGGCATAGCGGATGAAGCGCTGGCCTCTCTTGTGCGTGCCCCATGCCGTCTGCATGGCGGCGGCCACCACGTCATAGACGTAGCGGGCCATCTCGACGCCCGGCTTCAGGCCGAAAAACACATAGCGAATCTTGCCGGCCTCGTCCTTTTCCTGCCACACCTTGCAATCGCAGAACTCGCCAATGGCGGCGACGCATGCGGCGATCGGCTGGCGCTGCTTGCGGTTGGTCTCGATGATCCCCCGTTCACATTGCTCCTCGCCGATTTCCAGGTCGGAGATGGACAGGTCATGCTGGTCGAGCAGTTCGGCGACCTTGGCGGCGGCCAGCAGGGCTTCGGCCTCGGTGCATCCGTTGGTGACGGTCTTGGCCCGCAGCGCCTGGATGCGACTCTTCAATTTATCGTGATCGAGGGTCATCGCTCGTGTCAGCCTGAAATCCGTAACCGAAACGAATATGGAACAGAGCGACGGTCGCCGGCAAGGCTTGACCTTCGCCAAGGCGTGCCTGCTCCGGCCGGGCGACACTCCGGCCCATGATACGATTCATACTGACATGCCCTCGCCGGGCGCGCTCCGCGCTTGGCCGCCGCCGCAATGGCGGCTTGATACCGGCGCCCGAGAATGCGTCAAACATTCCGCTCGCCGGTATCGCTCCCCTGGCCCTGCTCCTCGCCCTTTCCGCCTGCCTGTTGCCCGACAGCTACCAGGCCGAGGTGGTGATTCATGCCGACGGCGCCTATACGGCTCGTTTCGATGGCGATCTGTTATTCGTGCCGGCCCGGCGCGAGATGAAAGGCGCCGACGAAGCCGCCATCGCCGCCGCCTTCGCCGACGTGATCAAGCCGATCGCCGGCGTGGTCGCCGCGACGCCCAAGGGCGACGCGGTCTGGCATGTGCGGCTGGAGCAGAGCGGCCGGTTGCAGCCCGGCGGCAATGCGCTGCCCGGCCCCGACCGCTTTCTGATCATCAATCTGAAAGAGGGCGAGGCCCATCTCGGCACGCCCGATCTGACCGCCCAACATCAGAAGCAGTTGAAGGGCTTCGGTCCCTCGGCGGGATCGTTGTGCATCCGGACCGATGTTCCGGTGCTGTCGCACAACGCCGATACCGTGCCGGCGGCGGCGGGCGGCTGCTATCAATGGCATCTGGATAGTCTCGCCGGCCGGCGGGCCGAGATGCGGCTGAAAATGTGACAGGCGATGCCTAAGAATGTGGCATTCGCTGTCTGTTTCCTGGGCAGTCGCCCTTTTCCTCCTTGCGGTGGATTGAGCCGGCACCTTGCACTTTTGTCGTGGCCGGCATGGCACGGTGCGTGCTAAATGAAGGGCGCGTGTTGGACGCCTTTGTTCACGACAACAGAAGCGCTGGGGTACATGAAAAAGATCGAGGCGATCATCAAGCCCTTCAAGCTGGATGAAGTGAAGGAGGCCCTTCACGAGATTGGCCTGCAGGGCATCACCGTGACCGAGGCCAAGGGCTTCGGCCGCCAGAAGGGACACACCGAGCTGTATCGCGGCGCGGAATACGTGGTCGACTTCCTGCCCAAGGTGAAGATCGAGCTGGTGATTGACGACGGCCTGGTGGAGCGTGCGGTCGAAGCCATTCAGCAGGCTGCGCACACGGGTCGGATCGGCGACGGCAAGATTTTCATCTACACCGTCGAGGAAGCTATCCGCATCCGCACCGGCGAACGCGGTTCCGACGCCGTCTGACGGCGCATGCAGTTTTCATAACGAGAGCCGGGGCCCTGGCACCGCCGGACCGGCTTTCGTGTTATTCCGTCTAGGTCCGGCAACATTCTAACCACTGGGAAATCGACTATGGCCGACAAGCAAGCCGTCCAAAAGGCTCTGGAGATGATCAAGGAAAACGACGTCAAGTACGTCGATTTCCGTTTCACCGACCCCAAGGGCAAGTGGCAGCACACCGCTCAGCACGTCTCGACGGTCGACGAAGACCTGCTGAGCGAAGGCATCATGTTCGACGGCTCGTCGATCGCCGGCTGGAAGGCCATTGATCAGTCCGACATGATCTTGCAGCCCGATTGCAGCACCGCGGTGATGGACCCCTTCGCCGCCCAGGCGCAGCTGATCATCTTCTGCGACATCGTCGAGCCCGCCACCGGCCAGCTCTATGACCGCGATCCGCGCTCGATCGCCAAGCGCGCCGAGGCCTATATCTCGTCGTCGGGCGTGGGCGATACCGCCTTCTTCGGCCCGGAAGCCGAATTCTTCGTGTTCGATGATGTCCGCTTCAAGGTCGGCATGAACGGCGCCATGTACTCGCTGGACAGCGAGGAAGGCCCCTATGTTTCCGACAAGGCGTTCCCCGAGGGCAACACCGGCCACCGTCCGGGCGTCAAGGGCGGCTATTTCCCGGTCCCGCCGATCGACAGCCAGGTCGACATGCGCGCCGAGATGCTGACTGTGATGGCCGAAATGGGCCTGCCGGTCGAGAAGCATCACCACGAAGTCGCCCCCAGTCAGTCCGAGCTGGGCGTCAAGTTCGGCACCATGATCCAGGCTGCCGACTGGATGCAGATCTACAAGTACGTGGTCCACAACGTTGCCCATTCCTACGGCAAGTCGGCCACCTTCATGCCGAAGCCGATCTATGGCGACAACGGCTCGGGCATGCATGTGCACCAGTCGATCTGGAAAGAAGGCAAGCCGCTGTTCGCTGGTTCGGGCTATGCCGACCTGAGCGAGACCTGCCTGTACTACATCGGCGGCATCATCAAGCATGCCAAGGCGCTGAATGCCTTCACCAACCCGCTGACCAACAGCTACAAGCGCCTGATCCCCGGCTTTGAAGCCCCCGTGCTGCTGGCCTACTCGGCCCGCAACCGTTCGGCCTCCTGCCGTATCCCCTACGTCGCCAGCCCGAAGGGCAAGCGCGTCGAGGTCCGCTTCCCCGATCCGGGCGCGAACCCCTACCTGGCTTTCGCCGCCATGCTGATGGCCGGCCTGGACGGTATCCAGAACAAGATCCATCCCGGCGACCCGATGGACAAGAACCTGTACGACCTGCCGCCCGAGGAACTGGCCAACGTTCCGACCGTCTGCGGCAGCTTGCGTGAAGCTCTGACCAGCCTCGACAAGGGCCGTGACTTCCTGCTCAAGGGCGACGTGTTCTCGAACGAGTTCATCGACAGCTATCTCGAGCTGAAGTGGGAAGAAGTCTACAAGTTCGAACACACCCCGCATCCGATCGAGTTCCAGATGTACTACTCGGTCTGATCCTTTAAAGATCGGATACGATTTGACGCGGCCTCGCCTTCAGCGGGGCCGCGTTTTTATTTGAGTCATCGGCCGAGGAGAAAAACCATCGTGGTTCTATCGACCGAGATGTGCCGCAACGGTACCGACCGATGAGTCTCGCCGCACTTAAACCCTGGCTGCGCCGCGTTCCCGGTTTCCGGCAGATGGGCAATGCGATCAGGATCGCCGTCAGCCCGCGGTTTCGCAGCGAGTGGCGGCTGCGGCAGGCCGAGGGGGCGGCGTTCCAGTACAGCACGGTGACGGCCGACAACCGCTATCCGCGGATTTTTGCCTTCGTCCGGGATCAATTGGCGGACCGGGACCGGCCGCGGGTGCTGTCGTTTGGCTGCTCGACCGGCGAGGAGGTGTTCTCCCTGCGCCGTTACATGCCCGCGGCGGACATCACCGGCATCGACATCAATCCCTGGGCCATATCCCTATCGACATCAATCCCTGGGCCATATCCCTGTGTCGCAAGCGCCTGGCTGCGACGGGGGATGATCCGGCGATTCGCTTTCACCTCGCGGGAACCCTGGAGGGGTACGGCGATGCGGCGTTCGATGCTGTTTTCTGCATGGCGGTGCTGCGCCATGGCGACCTGAAGGCTCCTGGGCTTTCGCGCTGTGACTCATTGCTGAGCTTCGCCAAATTTGAGCGGGCGGTTGCCGAACTGGATCGCTGCCTGGCTCCCGGTGGATTTCTGGCCATCAGACACAGCCATTTCCGCTTCAGGGACACGACGGTCGCGGCGCGGTTCGAGTGCGTGTTGTCCGTCACTCTGCCGCCAGCGGTGGCCCCGCCACTGCTGTTCGGCCGGGATAACCGTCGGCTGAACGACGGTTCCTAATACCGAGGCGGTGTTCCGCAAGCAGCCCGGATGATCGGGGGCCGTTATACCGATGAGCCTAAAGGCTCATCCATGCCCTCGCCGGGCGCGCTCCGCGCTTGGCCGCGGCCTCAATGGCCGCTTGAGGACCGGCGCACCGGTTCGAGCCTGTGTCAAACATTACGCTCGCCGTCATCGTTTGCCTTGCCGGCTGTGGTCCCGCCACTCCCCCGGTGCCAGCCCGTCCAGCGTCCATTCGCCGACGGCGCGGCGGATCAGCCGCAGGGTGGGGAAGCCGACGGCGGCGGTCATGCGGCGGACCTGACGGTTGCGGCCTTCGCGCAGCACCAGTTCAATCCAGGCGGTCGGAATGGCGGCGCGGGTGCGGATGGGCGGGGTGCGCGGCCACAGGTTTTCGGGCTCGTCGATCAGCCGGGCCTCGGCCGGGCGGGTCGGGCCGTCGTTGAGGGTGACGCCTCGGGCCAGACGGCCGAGCGCCTCGGCGGTGGGGATGCCTTCGACCTGGGCCCAATAGGTCTTGGGCTGTTTGTGGCGCGGATCGGCGATGCGGGCGTGCAGGGCGCCGTCGTCGGTCAGCACCAGCAACCCCTCCGAGTCGCGGTCCAGCCGGCCGGCGACGTAGATCCCGGGGATCGGGATGAAGTCCTTCAGCGTGGCGCGACCGTGTTCGCGGTCGGTGAATTGGGACAGCACGTCGAAGGGTTTGTTGAACAGGATGACGCGGGGCACGGAAGGGCTTTCTCTGGACGGGACTTCCGCTAGGATGGCGGCCATGGACAAGCCCCGCAAGCCGCGAAAGCCGCACCCCACCCACAAACCGCCGACTCTGGTCTCCAGCGCCCGTGAAGCCCGCGCCGCGGCACCAAAGCCGACCCCCAGCAAAGCCTTCAAGATCACCGGCATTCCCGCCGTGCTGGCGCTGGTGGCGCAGCGGCCGCGCGACGTCGAGCTTCTGTATCTGGAAGAGGCGGTTCAGCCGCTGTTGGCCGCCGCCTGCCAGACGCTGGTGGCCAATCACAAGCACTACAAGCTGGTCGGCGCCGAAGAACTGTCGCGCATCGCTGGCACCGCCCTGCATGGCGGCGCGGTGGCGCTGGCCAAGCCGCGGCAGGTGCTCGAGTTCGACCATATCAACGCTCAGACCTGGGCGGCGGCGCGCATGCCGCTGGTGGTGCTGGACGGCGTGTCCAACCCGCACAATCTGGGCGCCATCGTCCGCACCCTGGCATTTTTCGGTCTCGGCCATCTGGTCATTTCCGACAACACCCACCAGGCCGGCCCCTCCGAATCGGCCTATCGCGTCGCCGAGGGTGGCTTCGAATACGTCCAGCTGCACCGCGCTCCTTTCCCGACCGCGCTGCGTCGCCTGCGTGACCATTACCATGTGCTGGGGACGGCGCTGGGGCAGGGCAGGGTGCTGGAGGCGGTGGGCGGACCGCGACCGCTGGCGGTGGTGCTCGGCAACGAGGAAGACGGCGTCCCCGCGACCACCCTGGCCTCCTGCGACGATCTGGTGACCATCGCCGGCTCCGGTCACATCCAGTCGCTCAATGTGGCAGCCACGGCGGCCATCGTCGCCCACGTGCTGATGCGGAAACGGTAGGGGGGATTTATCACCCCAAGGACAGGGCTGTTCCCGGGCGCGGGTCACGCCCACATGCGGCGCCAGGAGGTGCCGCATGCGTCCCTATGTCCCTGCGCTGGCCAAGTTGTATCAGCCGCTGGATTGGTTGGCCTGGCCACTGGTCCGCATCACCACCGGCGCGCTGTTGATACCGCATGGCTGGCAGAAGCTGTCCGGCGACATGGCGGTGGTGGCCGTGGGATTCGCCAAGGCCGGACTGGAGCCGGCTCTGGTGCTGGCCTGGTACATCGCCTGCCTGGAGTTTTTCGGCGGGCTGCTGCTGGTGCTGGGATTTCTGACGCGGCCGGTGGCGCTGCTGGTGGTCGGCTTCATGGCCGTTGCCGTGGTCCATGTCCATGCCGGAAACGGCTTCTTCTGGACGGCCAAAGGCTATGAATATCCCCTGATGTGGGGGCTGATGGCGCTGGCCATCGTCATCAGGGGCGCCGGGCGATTGTCGCTCGACGCCCTGATCGGACGAGAGGTATGAAGATCATACCGCTGAGCCTGAAGGCTCAGCTATGCCCTCGCCGGGCGCGCTCCGCGCTTGGCCGCGGCCGCAATGGCCGCTTGAGGACCGGCGCATCGGTTCGAGTATGTGTCAAACCTTCCGGCTCATCGGTATCAAATCTCGATGCTGTAGTTCTCGATCACCGTATTGGCGAGCAGGCCCTTGCACATCTGTTCGACCTGTTCCCGCGCCTTGGCTGGATCGGTTTCAGTAATGTCGAGTTCGATATACTTGCCCTGGCGGACGTCGTCGACGCCGCCGAACCCCAGCGAGGCCAGGGCGTGCTGGATGGCCTTGCCCTGCGGGTCGAGCACGCCGTTCTTGAGGGTGATGTGGACCTTGGCTTTCACGTCGTACCTCGTCTTCTGCTGCGCTCCCTCCCCCGCAAGCGGGAGAGGGATGTCCTTACTGCATGGTCGCCGGACCCTTGAGGTCGCGCGGGCCACCTTCGGGCAGGATGCCCAGACGGCGAGCCACTTCCTGATAGGCATCCTCGACATTGCCGAGATCGCGGCGGAAGCGGTCCTTGTCGAGCTTCTCGTTGGTCTTGAGATCCCACAGGCGGCACGAGTCGGGGCTGATTTCGTCGGCCAGCACGATCTGCATGTCGTCGCCGTTCCACAGCCGGCCGAACTCGATCTTGAAGTCGACCAGACGGATGCCGATGCCCAGGAACAGGCCGGTCAGGAAATCGTTGATGCGCAGGGACATGGAGACGATATCATCCAGTTCCTGCACGGTGGCCCAGCCGAACGCGGTGATGTGCTCTTCCGAGACCATCGGATCGCCCAGTTCGTCGGACTTGTAATAATACTCGAGAATCGAGCGCGGCAGCGGCGTGCCTTCGGCGATGCCGAAGCGCTGCGACAGCGAGCCGGCGGCGACGTTGCGCAGCACCACCTCGAGCGGCACGATTTCGACTTCACGAACGAGCTGTTCGCGCATGTTGAGCCGGCGAACGAAGTGGGTGGGAACGCCGATCTCGCCCAGACGGGTCATGAGATATTCGGAGATCCGGTTGTTCAGCACACCCTTGCCGGTGATGACACCGCGTTTCTTGTTGTTGAAGGCGGTGGCGTCGTCCTTGAAGTATTGCACCAGGGTGCCGGGCTCCGGGCCCTCGAACAGAACCTTCGCCTTGCCTTCGTAGATCTGCTTGCGTCGTGCCATCGATGTCATCCGGATGCGGAAAGCCAGATCCCGCCGCCTCCTGAGATGGAATGCGAGCCCGGCCGCCCTGTGATCTTAGAGCCCCATATAGCAGGCTCGCCACGCTAGCACAATCATTGCCCCACACATCACCAGGGAATTGGTTGGAACGGCGCGGCGCCCGGCTTTCCCGCGGCGAACAGCAGCACCGGCGCGGTATCGGGGCGGTCGACGGCGGGGACGGCGAGCAGGGTGGCGCACACCGTGCCGAAGCCGTCGGCGCGCTGAAAGGTCAGGGCGCCGTCCTCGCCATCGCTGATCGCCAGCAGCGCCTGCCAGGCGTGCCAGTCGCCCGAGTCGGGGTCCGGTTCCTCGGCACCGCGGAACAGCGGCAGGAAACGGGCGATGCGCGGGTCGGCGGGGTCGTTCAGCTCGCGGGCGGTGAGCATCGACAGGCCGACCGGCATGCGCCGCACCTCGACCCGCGCCGCACCGGTGCCGCGCAGCCAGAACGCGTCGCGGTCGTCGGCGACGATCATGTTAAAGGCGCGATAGGCGCGGCCGTCGAGATGCTCCAGCGCTGCGGCGGCCTCGGCGGCATCGGCGTGGTCCAGCGCTTCCAGCGGCAGTTCGCCGCGGCTGCGCTTGCCGCTGGCCGGGCCGAGCGTGCCCTGGCGGTTGAGCACGGCGGCCACCACGCCGGCTTCGTTGACCCCCAGCCAGGTGCCTCCGGCGAGATCATCGAGTCCCGCCACCACTTCGGGCCGATCGGGCCAATGCCGTGCCGGCGGGCGCCACGGCCGACCGCTCATTTCGTCGCGATTGGCCGCGATGATCAGCGGCCAGGGATGATGCGGGCGATGCAACAGGATGATTGTGCACATGCAGCAACTTTCCGATTCAACCCGGCGGGTAGGCCGGCTATAACTCTGGCCGCGATCGCGCCTCTGGCGGATCTGTTGCGGCACACAACATAGACCATAAAATCGAGGACACGGGCACCATGAGCAACGCGTTCGAGGATCGCGAAAAGGCATTTGAGGCCAAATACCGTCTTGATCAGGAAAGCGAGTTCAAGGCGCAGATCCGCTGCGCCAAGCTTCTGGGCCTGTGGGCGGCGGAGCAGATGGGCCTGACCGCGGCAGCGGCCGAGGCTTATGCCCGCTCGCTGATCGACGAGCAACTGTCTCCCGGTCACCATGACATCGAACAGCGTCTGCTGCGCGATCTGGGACAAAGCAAGACGGATATCTCGCCCGAGAAACTCCAGCACCAGATTGCTCGTTTCTCCGTTCTGGCGCGCGATCAGATCGCCGCCGAGCAAGGCGCAACACCGACCTGAGGCCGGCGTGAAGGCCCCGGGACGCCGGGGCCTTCGATTTCGATCGCCGGATGTCGGCCTACTGGCAGGCCTTCGTTTCCTTCAGATAGGTAACGATATCCTTGCGCTTGCCTTCGTCCTTCAGGGAAAAGAACATGCCGTGCTTGAGTTCCTTGCCGTTGACCGAGGCAAGGAAGGCCTTGGGGTCGGCGACATAGCTCATGAGGCTGGCTTCGTCCCAGGTCAGCTTGGCGCCGGCGGTCTGCATGGCTTCCGAGTACTTGGTGAAATCACTGACACCAGCAGCCTTGCTGCCGAAAACGCTGGTCAGATTGGGGCCGGTCGGACGTGATGGCTTGCCCACTTCCAGTTCATGGCACCCTTTGCAGGCGCTTGCCGCTGCCTTGCCGCGTTCGGCCTCGGCCGACAGCTTGCACTCCGCCGCCTGCACCGATCCGGCCAGGACAACAGCCAGTACGGCACCGGTTACCACGCTCTTGACGAACATGAATGATCTCCCCTGAAAGCGGTAGGCGATTGGTCGGGCCGCATTATCTGTGAGCCCCCGCCCTTTTGCAACAGAGCCTGTCGCCGCGCCCCGTCTTCAGGGGGGGCCAAAGGTAGGGGGCGCATAACACATTCGGATAAGCCGGTCCTCGACCTCAGACGAGTGGTGTCCGGCCGGGGGTTGGGACAATATCCGGCCCATACAAAAAGAATTCCGGGGAACAGTCCAATGACCGATCTCAATCATGCCGTGCAGCCGGAGGTGCGAAACCTGTCGGTTCTGGCTTATGAGTTGAACTCCCTCGCCCTGGTCGTGGCCGCGGAAGCCGCGACGCTGGCCCGCGTGCCCGCTTCTGGCGACGGTGACGACGACGGCGACGTGCTGGCGGCGGAAATGAACGATCTGATCCGCCGCCTTCAGGAAGGGACCAGGGCGATGCGTATCGCCCGGCGCCGCGGCACGATTCCGCGCGCCTAGCTCTCACCCGACATCCCGACCCCATTCGCAGGCGCCGGAGTTCCTCCAGCGCCGAAGGAGACCGTTCATGTCGTCCATCCGCGATCTGCGCCACGGGGCGCGTTTCGTCAAGGCCACCGGCTTCGACCGAAGTGTGTGGATCGTCGAGGCTCTGCTGGATCGTCCGGGCTGCCCGAGCCATGCGCGGTTGGCGCGGGAGGGGGTGCGGGGTGACACGCTGACCGTGTCCACCGCCATCCTGGCGGACCCCCACCGATTCCGTGCCGTGGTTGCGGAGTATCGCCCATGACCGCCCTGTCGTTCCTGGACCTGCACAGCCTGCGTCCGCCCGCTTCCGTGCTGGAGAGTCCGACCCGCGCCGTGGAGGCCGTGCTGGCCGAGACCGGATGGTCGTTGCGTCGCCTGGCCTATCTGGTGCTCGACGGCGATTGCCCGTTCGAGGCCGAGTGCGTGACCGTCGCCGCGGCCGGCGCCGCTTTGCGCGACGCGGCGGAGCGGGGGCGCATCCACCTGCCGGAGCATGTGGACACCGCCGTGATTGCCTGGGCCGTCGAGCGCATCGCCGGCCGGCGCATCGAGGACGGGGATCTCGGCATCGACCCGGCCGAGAACGACTATCAGCGTCTGGCCGAGACGTTGCTGGCCGACACCTTCGACGAGCTGCGGGAGTTCGATCTGTGCAAGCTGTTCGTCGCCGACCGCGCCAGCTATCGGGCCCGCCGTGACCTGGGACGGCGCCATCTGGCCGAGATGGTGGGGCGGATGACAGTGGCGGCACACTGATTAGAGCGGTTTCCGACCAAGTCGGATACCGCTCTAACTTTTATCAGCCCTCGCCGGGCGCGCTCCGCGCTTGGCCGCCGCCTCAACGGCGGCTG